>Ga0181521_10008493_pt1 | contig 10524 bp, 7 predicted proteins | sample PEATcosm2014_Bin_32_FD_119764 | JGI IMG/M metagenome (GOLD analysis project Ga0181521, IMG submission 119764) | Peatland microbial communities from MTU Mesocosm Facility, Houghton, MI, USA - PEATcosm2014_Bin02_60_metaG | ecosystem: Environmental > Terrestrial > Soil > Wetlands > Peat | place... | reverse complement strand
GACGGGGCCCAAGCGCTCAGTGCGTTTCGCGCACATTCTCCCGGCCTGGTGTTTCTAGACCTCGACATGCCCGAAATGGATGGCCTGTCGGTGCTCCGAGAAATCCGTGCCCTCAATGATCGTGCCTTCATCGTCATCGTTTCGGGCGTCAGCTCCGTAAAAAACGTCAACGAGGCGCTTGCGCTGGGGGCTGGCGCCTTCGTCGTCAAACCGTATAGTGCACGCCGAATCATCGGGGTCGTACAGAAGTACGAGAAGCATTGCGGGCAGGCGTTGCTGACCCAGGAAGAGGAATGAACAGCGCTGCGCGGCGAAATTACATCTTAATTGCCGTGGCAGCATCCGGTGCGGCCGTCTCCTCATAACCCGCGAATAAAACACACGGGTGGTCGGCGGCATAATCAAGCGCCCGCGGTGTTATGAATGATTGACTGATCCACCCCACGATGTGCTAAAAGTTCCTGAAAGCGAAACAGCATGCGCTGCGCTTGCTCACGCGGGAGCGGGGCGATGTGTTTTAGGTCTTTTTTCAAATTCTCTCTTCGCCCAACCATTGCATCGATTCGGGATTTGTCATGGTCGATTTCAAGATTGTCAAAAAAATCAATGATTCTGCACTTATCATTGAGCCAATCCGTCTCGAAGCGAATGACCTTCAATGAGGGTTTTCGGATACGCCATGCCGAGATTCGCATTTCAATTTCATACCAATACCAAAGTGCTTTGTAGAAGGGGTGGGAGAACTCCGTGTCCGCATCAAGAAGATCCGCTATCTTGATCAAGTTCGTTGGTGCCCGATAATCCAGAAACCAATCGTTGCCAATATCGGTGCCAGGATAATGTTGCAAACGGAAAAGAGACATCGCCACCTCAATGGGCGGTCTGACCAGATGAACGATGGTCATTCGATCACCGAAATCATCGATCGCTTGTTGGATAAATGTCTTTACGAAAAGCTCGTTTGCCTCCATGTAATACCGGTAGCCCACAGCCGCGCGAAGAATGTTAAGTGACTTGTGCTGGCGATAAACCCGGCTTACGAACGTCGCATCGCCGTAGCTTGCGGCCTTGAGCACAGGCCCGTCCATGGCCGGAGCCGGTTCATGCAGAGCGACGCAATCCGGCACTATCGAGAATAGCTTTGCTAGCGTCATGGTTCCGCTTCGTCCGGTTGTGGCTGTAAATATCAACCTCTCCAGTCCGCGCGTTAGCGACAAAAGTAAAGGCTTTGCTAGCGCCGCAATGAGATCGTTATGTTTGAGTGAATAGAGGACGCTAGCAACTACCGGGGCTTTCGATTCAGGTCGAGACAGGTAGCTGTAGGTTCCAGGACGGGACATAAGGATTCATGCGAGATCGCAGATCAGAACCGACGATTATTCTTCCGAAACGGCTTCGCCTTCTTGCCAATTCTCTTCGATACGTGGAAACGACGTTGAGGTCTATGCGATAGGCACCACTTGTCTTAACCTCAAACACATGTTTTTGCTAATTTGGCTTGGTGGCTCGCTCCGGCGGACCGTCATCTCAAATTGCGCCGGCCTCTCCTTCGGTAGCGTCCATTTGTAATGACGAAGCCAAGGCGGCGTCCAACTTCGTTCGTGATGTCGTGAAGAATGGAGCCCGCTGTCAGAAACTGACTCGGTCAGGCATTCATCCACATGACGGGAAACCTTTTTCAACGATACCTTCGCTAGCAGGGCCTTAATCTCCAAAGATGCTTCGTAACGTTCCCCGAATTCGCCGTTACGGGCGATGGAAATTGACGCTCGCCCCGAAATTTGGTGCCGTTTTGAAGTAGCAGTAAGGTCGTTTCTCGGAGACCCAGAAACCGGCCGAAGGGGAAGCGATGAAGAAATCAAGGCTTTTGGAAGTGCATATTGCATACGCGCTGCACCTGGCTCAATCGGGCCCCCAATGGCCACGGCCTTCCTGGGCGAGTGGCGCGGCAAGCTCGTGTGCGACGATTACTCCAGATACAAGGCGACGCTGGCCAAAGGGGGGACCGAGTGCGGCAGCTAGGCGCACGCAAGGCGCAAGTTCTTCGAGCTATACGCCAACAACAAGAGCCAGATCGCGCAACAGGCCCTCAACTACTTCGGCCAGCTCTACGACGTCGAGCGTGAATTGCGAGATCTGGACGCCAATAACCGGCACCAGGTGCGTTAAGCGAAGGCCAAGCCGGTGGCCGATGCCTTGCACGCCTGGATGCGCCCACCGTTTAAGGTCCCCGACTGATCGGCGATCGCCAAAGCGCTGGACTACAGCCTGAACCGCTCGACGGCATTCACGCGATATCTGGATGACGGCACATTGCCACCGGACAACAACCACATTGAAAAACCAGATCCGGCCGATCGCCGTCGACAGATCGAACTGGCTGTTCGCCGGATCGCTACGCGCAGGGCAGGCAGTGTGCCGCCGCGGTCATGAGCCTGACCTAGTCGGCCAAGATGAACGGGCACGACCCCTACGTCTATCTCAAGGACTTCTTCACGCGTCTACCGACACAACCCGCCAGCAAAATCGAGGAACTGCTGCCCCATCACTGGCCGCTGGCCGCGCCTCGGCACTGACAACAGCCGCTGACCAGGCCGGCGCGCCAACGTCAAGATGAGTTCGCCGGGCGGTTACATCGTTACGTCAGAAATGGAGTCCATGGCGATCCGCGAGAGCGGCAAGCGCGAATGGAAGGTCAAGTATCTGGCCGACGCCTCGCGCGAGTAACGACTGCGAGGCAATTCAATGGGAGTTCCGGCTCACTTCGTTGCCACCAAGCGAATATCTGACAATGGCCTGAAAAGCAGACTTCGCGCAATCCATCTCTCGATTGCGCGCGGAGACCTATCCAATATTGTTTCAAGCAAGACAATTGGAAAAGCGGAAAGACTCACGTATTTCCCTTTGATTCCAATATGCACTCGGATGCGGGAGAATCCGACTTTCCTGAATAGACTGTTCAATTCCGAGATGGAGTATTCCTTTAGATGAAAGCCGGTCGCCACTTCGTCGTAGAGACCTGAAATGTCGTGCGGACCACTCAATCGATTCGGCGTAACGCAGATGTAGACCCCGCCAGGCGTCAGCGCGCGGTATATGTTTTCCAGTTGTTCAAATGCATCGTCCGGGTGCAAGTGTTCCATCAATTGATTGCTGTATGCCAAATGCACGCTATTTGCAGGCAACGGAATACTGCAGCCATCGGAAAGAATGAGATGGAAGTTGGCTGGCCGCGCCAGACTCCTGGTGATCTCCTCGGAGACGTCAACCGCATAAACCTGCCCGACGAACTTGGCTACTTCGAACGACAATGCACAATCGCCGGGTCCCACCTCCAAAAAGTTGCTGCTCTTGTCCAAGAAGGGCTTGAGGAACCCCATTTGCGCACGAACCACCAGTTCTGCCTCCTGTGGGGAAGCCTTATGAGTCAGTTGCGGATGGTGTGGAACGCGTCGATACAATTCGTCGTAGAGTAACGAATACAAATGTCGCCTTTCCTGTCGAGACCCACTTCGCAGCCTGTCAGCCAGCTCCTTTTCTATTTCGTATTGTTCTCTCAGTTGCTCGATCGTTCGATTCTCATCCGCCATCGCAACCGCTCGCTTTCGCCCTGCCGACCCGAAGACGTCCGGCTTTGCCGCTCATGAGTTACCCACCCTGTCCCGTCGAGCAAATGGGCTCAGCCGTCAAAATCACCATAAACAGTCTATCAGCGTCATGCATCGGCGTATTGGCGCCAGGGATGATCGCCGCAATGGCGCCAGTTTCTAACGGCGCAATTGGGGTCCCGAACGGGGTCGCAGGATCGTCACGTCCGGCAATCGACGGTACTTGACGCTGACGTTCAGGCATCGACGACGTATTGCAGCAGGTCGTAGGACAGCCGCCACTGTTCGTTGTCGCAATCAACCGTCGCTGTCGTTTGGTTCAAACGCACGATCTTGCCGAAGCGGGTTTGGTAGTTGCGATCGTTGAAGCTGACGGCGTTGCCATCGCGCATGTTGTCTCACGTGATACGTTTGCGACTCGGCGCTGACTTGGCGCCGTCGGCGATTTCGACGCCGCTCGCGGCATCGTTCGCTCGCAAATAGATGGCCATGATGCAAGGCGATTTGCGTTGATTGACCGACACAATGATCGATGCGCGGTCCAGCCCGGCTCTTGGTTCATCGGGACCATCACGACGGAATCACGCCACGCTTCCTCGGTGCGAGGCCGAGCATGTCGATGTAAACCTGACGCACCGGAGGCCAGCCCACGCCCAATGCCAGTGCTACCATGACGAAGGCGGCGCCCCCGGCGATCAGGCGCAACAGCGTCGGCCAAGCGGTCGGAACCGTGGGGATGATCCACAGCGTGAACAGCATCGCTCCGAGGTTGACCACGAGCAGGCCGCCCAGTTCGGTCCAAGCCTGGAATCCTTTCCAGGAGAGACCCAGCGCGCGTTTGACATACACCAGATTCCACAGTTCGAAGACATATCCGACCGCCACCGCGCCGATCGCGATTCCGCTCAGGCCGAGCGTCCGGTCGCCAAGTGCGGACGCGCCCCAGTAGCAGGCCGCCGCGGCCAAGGGCGCCAGGATGACGCCCTGGCGGAATGAAAAGGCGGCAGCACCGATCGCGATGATCAGCGTGGTCGATTCCAGCGCCGCCGCCAGCAGGCCGACGCAGTAGATCCGGAACGGCAGTACGGCGGAGCCGAACCGCGCGGTAAACACGAAAGTGAGCAGCGGATCGGCCAACGCGAACAGCATTCCGGTCATCGGGAACAGCAGCGCTGCGACCATCAGGTTGGCATGGCGGTTGACCGCTATGGCGGCCTCGATTCGACCCGCGGCGACGTCCGCCGCGATCACCGGGAGGGCCGTATTGGTGAAGGCCATCCGTAGGATAGAGGTCAGCGGCGCCGCGGCCTGCGCGATCCCTAGGGTCGCCACCGCAACCGGATCAAAGCGCAGGGCGGCGACCCAGCCGTCCGCCTGTAGTCGCACGCCGTTGAGCGCGAAGCCGCTGCCGAAGCCCAGGCCTCCACGCAGCTGCTGGCGCGCCAGCTCGCCGTCCAGGACAAGTCCCCGGCCGCCATCCAGGTGGCTGCGCCGCGAGGCGTAGATCAGGGCCACCACGACGCGTATCCCAGCCACCAGGATCAAGGCCGCTCCTACGCCCGCAAGGCTTTGCCACGCCAGCGCCGCCGCGACGACCGAGATGACGCGCAGCACCGCCAGCCCGAGGGTCAGCAATGCCTGGTCGCTCGGGCGGTTGCAGGCCAACCCGACCTGGTCGAATGGCAGCGACACCAGCCACAGTGCGCTAAATAGTGGAAGCAACCAGGGGTCGATCGGGCCACCGGCAAATAGCCGCTGTGCAAATGGCGTCAGCGGGCTCAGCATCAGTGCCACAAGAACGGCGATGCACGCCAGGTAGGCGAAGGCGTTGCCGAACAACGCACCTTTTCGATTCGGCGGTTGTTGCGACACCTGGCTAACAAGAAGCGGGGCGATGCTCAAGGACAGCACGAGCGCGCAAGTCTGCGCCGCGAGCCACAACAGGCGATAGCCGCCGAAGTCGTGCGCACTTAGCACCCGTACCAGCAGGATCGGAACCACCACCTGGGCCGCATAGTCCAGCCCGCTCGCGATCCCTAGCAGCGCGACGACGCGATGACGAATCACGCTCGCTCTCTAATCGAGTGCGCCACCGATGCCGGCGCTGCGCTCTGAGGCCGGCGCGGTGCGAAACGTTGAAATACGGCGAGGTAGGGTTCGATCAGGCGTTCCGGGTCGTAGTGCTTCTGCATGTACTGCAATGCCTGTTCTCCCAGGCCGCGTCTACGGGCTTCGTCTTCAAGCAAAGCACCGATGGCAGCAGCCATGGTGTCCAAATCCGGGACCGCGACCCCGAGGCCGTGCGTGCCGATCCGCCGATCGGGGTCGAAAAAAGACACCACCGGAATTGCACGCACCCAGGCCTGGAAGAACGTATTGGGGAAGCCTTCGACCTCGGAGGTGTTGACCAGCAAACGCCCGCGATCGAACAGCGCCAGGGTCGCCTCCTGGTCCACGCTGCCGTGCAGGGTAAGATTGGGAATCTCGTGGGCCAGCACCCGCAGCCGCTGCAGGTATGTGTCTCCATTCTGCGGATCGCCACCAACCAGATGAAAGCGCCATTTCGGCAGGCGTCGGGCCAGCTCGACGAACATTTCGGGGCGCTTCAAGGCGCGCAGATGCGCGACCCATAGCACATCGATGTCCCGCTGTTCAAAAGGCGTCACGCGCGGCCACGGCGCGACCATGTCTGCGACCATCTCGCTTTCGACGCCAAAATTCTGCCGCAGCATGGCTCGCTGCTGCTCGGTCTGTGCAAGCACCACGTCGGCCCGCGGGAGTCCGTACCGGTACAACCAAGGGTCCTTGAAGGTGCTGGTGATCAGGCGCCGCGGATCGCAATCGGCATCGCTTACGATCCGAAACACCAAGCGCCGCCGCAGGCGCCCGACGATCCATGCCACGATGCCGAGAAACCCGTCGCCGGCCGACAAGTAGTAGACATCCGCATCGGCGCGCCGCAGGGCCCGGTACAAGCCAGTCAGGCGCGGATGGAAGAATCGTGCTCCTGGCCAGCCGGCCTCGCGCCGGTAGGCTGCCAGGATCCGCAGGCCATCGACTTCAATCTCGTTCCCCTGCCCGACATCCAGGGTGACGAACGACGAATCCACGCCCCGCCGGAGCGCGGCACGGGCCACCAGCGCCTGCTGCAGCTCGGCACCGCCGGTTGCCTGCGGCAGTCGGGTGGCGTCACGCCACAGCGCGGGGTACGAGTACAAATTGATGTGGCAGACGCGCACTGGCCGCGCTAACTGGTCCGTCGTTTCGGAGGCATTCATGTAGCCACCTCGCTCGCCGCTCCATCGCCCGCACGCAGTTCCCGATCGCGCCACCGCGCCCGCAGCCCGAATGCCAGACCGAAGGCCAGCCACAGCACGGTCTGCGACGCAGTTGGCGTCAAGCGATTGTCGGTCACCGCTTGCGCCAGAAGCACCAACACCATGACCGAAGTGGCACGCAGGAATTGCGCCCACAATGCGTCCTCGGCGACGTTGGCGCCGCCCTCCAGGCTGAGCGCCAGCCGGCGCAGATCGAACCAACGCCAGACGTAAAATGAAAGGATCATCGCCCCGCCGACGACCCCATAATCCAGCAGCAAGGCGAGATACGCGTTGTGCGGCTGGGTGACAAATAGCGCGCCACTGCGCACCGGAGGTGACCACAGGATCGATTCAATCCCGCCGCCAAAGATCCAGTGGTCGCCGATTACCGGCAGCAACAAAGGCCAGATCAGCGTCGCCCGCCCGGCGGAGACTGCGTCGAGGTCACCCGTGGTCAATCCCGTCATGACCCGCTCGAGCACCGCCTGTGGCAGGAGCAAGGCGCCAATCCCCAATGCGGCCGCAGCCACCAGCATCCAATTCAGCCGGCGCAGATGCACGACGTAGGCTATCAGGACCACCATCATCCCGATGAATCCTCCGCGCGAGAAGGTCAGCAGGAGGGCAACCACCATCAGCAGCGATACGCCCCACAGAAACAGCCTGCCGAGGTTCGATTCCGCGCGCGCCGTGAACAACGCCCAGGCCAGGCCGCAGTTGAACATCAGAGAGAGCTCATTCGGATGCATACCGGCAGCGGCTGCCAGAGCATCGCGCGCGTCGGCGGAGCCCATTTCTTGAAGGCTGGCGCCGGACCCGTAGGCACTAAACAGGAAAAATGCGGCCAGCCCCGACAGCCCCACCAGCGGGCCGTAGAGAAACGGTCGCGCACCGGCGGCCGTTGCCTCGAAGCGCAGGACCAAGCCGAGCAACAACCCATAGAGGATACGTAGCAGCGGCGAGACCAGCAGGTCGCGCAGGTAGACCGGGGGATCAGCATACGAAACCTGATCGGGGACGTGGAAATCGGGAATCAATTCGACCGACAAACTGCCATGGACGGCGGCAACGATCATCGGCAGCACCATCAGCACCAGCAGTGGCACGGGCAACGGCAAGCCCTTCAGTGGCGGGGCGCGGCGCGTGCCAGGGAAGACAGCCAATAGCACCAGACCGAACAGGGTCGCCAACAGCGTTAGATTCAGCGGGTTCAGCCCGGTGATACCCAGCAACTGGCGGGGCATCCGCGTCGAAGTTTCCAACGGCACCAGAACCGCAAGAAGAAGGATTCCACGCCGCGGTTCAAGAACGATCGCGCCCACGACGAGCGCGCCGGCCAAAAGAGCCAAAGCCAGGAATTCCACCTGGGCGACCAGCAGACCCATTACGATGGCCAGTACGCTGGCCATTGCCACGATGCGAAACGTTCTGACCGAATTTTGCTTCTGGGCGCCTTGGCGCGCTGATGTCATCGACGCCGCTTTCGGCATGCTCTCGTCTCCCGAATCCGCGATGGGGCCCTAAACTGCCTTTGTACCAGAGTGCACCTGCGGCGCTGAACTGTTTTTGCATCAGAGTGCGCCTTCGTCCCTTCGGTACTTTCACGAGTGAGCAACACACGAGCCGCCAAGCTGTGTCATTCTCGGGCGGCGGCTTGTGAGATAGTTCGCGCCGTGATGAAAGGGCACGTCGTCGGGACCGACCAAATCGATTCCCTGCGCAGGCCCCTCGAACGACCTGGTCCGACCGTTGGCGCCGCCCGCCCCCTTCTGCAAATGGGAAGGGTTCAGCGCCCGCGAGCGGCGCTTCGTCAGCCGACCCTCGATAATGGTCCCGGTCCATAATATGATAATGGTTTTTCATGTGCCATCGATGACGATGGCGGTTCCGACGCCGCGCCCCAAGCCGGCGATCGCTGGGTCCGCCGCTGGACACGTTAGCCTGGACTGGGGGATTTGAACCGATGCGATTGATGTTTGTGGTCAGTTCGCTCAACTGCGGCGGCGCCGAGCGTCACACATTGGAACTCGCCAGCGCGTTGAGCGCGCGCGGTCATGTCTGCGATCTGGTCGCCATCAAGGCCGCGCATGACGAGGGCTGGGCCCGCACGATGATTGCCGATCTCCCGGCGGGTCTGCAGCCGCGTATTCTGACCCTCGATGCGCGCGGTCATTTTGACCGCGGCGCAGTGCGGCTATTGAGCGCCGAACTGCGCCAGCGTCGAACACAGGTGGTGATCGCGGTCAACGGCTATGCCTTGATCTACGCGACCCGTGCGTTGCGCGCAGCCGCGTTTGAACCGCGGCAGCGCCCGGCCCTGGCGATGGCCTTTCATAGCACGCGCCTGCGGGGCATCAAGGAACCGATTCAACATGCGCTGGTCACTCCGCTAGCCTGGAATTGCGACCTCCTGATTTTCGTCTGTGATTTTCAGTACCGGTATTGGCGGCGACGTGGTTTGCACGCGCGGCACGATGCGGTGATCCACAACGGGATCCAACACGAACGCTACTCGCCGGCGGCGCGGGCGCGGTGGCGCGGCCCTACACGTGCCACTTTGGGATACGACGACGCCGACTTCGTCCTCGGATGTTGCGCCCAGTTGCGGCCAGAAAAGAACCATCAACAACTGGTCGATGCCGTCATCGCACTGCGCATGTATGACATCCCGGCGCGCGCGCTGATCGTCGGCGAGGGACGTCAACGGCCGCTGATCGAACGCTATGTGCACGAACATGCCGCATCGGCTCATGTGACCTTGGTCGGCCATCAGGACGAGGTCGAGCGCTACATCGCCGCGTTCGATGTTGGCGTCCTGTGCAGCGTCGCGCACGAGACCTTTTCGCTGGCCGCGCTCGAGCAGATGGCCATGGGCGTTCCGATGGTGCTGAGCGATCAGGGTGGTGCGCGTGAAATGGTGAGCGACGACCTGCAGGGCTTCGTCTTTCCGACGTCCGACACCACAGCTCTGGTGCAGGCGCTTCGTCGCCTGTACCCGTTGGAGGCACGGCAGCGGATGGGCGCGCAGGCGGCTTTACAGGTCACGACACGATTCCGGCACGTGCAAATGCTCGATCGCTATGAAACTCTGTTCGAGTCACTGGTCGGCAGCGTCGGCAAGTCGACCGCAAGCGCGCTGCAATCTTGTTCGCCCCCCTGAACCCAGGGATCGCGTAGGAAAAATGACCCTTGCCCATTAGAGCGGAAGCCGGCAAATGACGGAACGTTGCGTGGTCGGTCGCGCCGCCGCAGCCGTGAGACACCGCAAGCTGTGGCGTCGCCAGACTGGCCGCCGCCCGGTCTTGGCTGATTATCGCAGGCGCTAATGTGCGCTTCGGCGTCTATGCGCTGGAGCGGTGGCTGGCGATGGCGCTGACGACCGTGATGATCGGTCCCCAACGCTTTTCATTCTTCTTGCTAGCAATGTCCCTCAACGCATCTTCCCGATCACCATGGAAGCCCCGGCCCTATCTTGATGACGTCCGTGGGTAGTTTGCGCAGGCACTGTTGCATAGCACAATTCCATCGGATGCGTTCAGCGTGACGGAGGTTACCCCTTGGCCGTTGTTGGTAGTCGGATCCTGCGTGCCGGCGAT
>Ga0181521_10008490_pt1 | contig 10524 bp, 12 predicted proteins | sample PEATcosm2014_Bin_32_FD_119764 | JGI IMG/M metagenome (GOLD analysis project Ga0181521, IMG submission 119764) | Peatland microbial communities from MTU Mesocosm Facility, Houghton, MI, USA - PEATcosm2014_Bin02_60_metaG | ecosystem: Environmental > Terrestrial > Soil > Wetlands > Peat | place... | reverse complement strand
GCTGGCGCCGATTGTGGGTGGCATGCTCGGCGGGCTTCTGTACAAGTCGCTCGCCTCCGAGGAGTAGGCGTCGCAGGCAACCTGTGACGAATCTTCTTGGATGGAGTCTCTTTCTGAATCAACCCGGAGGATATATACGATGCCCTACGACGGTTACCAGTGCTTGAAGACCCGTGTCGATCGCGGTGTGGCTTGGGTCACTATCGACCATCCGCCAATCAACCTCCTCGATCTCCAGCTCATCCAGGAGCTCGACCGCATCGGCTCTGAACTCGAGGCTGACGGCGAAGTCCGTGTCGCAGTGTTCCAAAGCGCCAACCCGGAGTTCTTTATCGCCCATGCTGACGTGAACCTGATCCTGGGACTTCCGGCACAGGCCCCGCCCAGAGGGAAAACGCTGGGCATGTTTCACCGAATGGTCGAGCGCTTTCGGACCATGCCCAAGGCCACGATCGGAAAGCTCGAGGGCCGCGCGCGCGGAGGCGGAAGTGAGTTCCTGCTTTCGCTCGACATGCGATTCGCGGCGCTCGGCAAAGCTCTCCTCAGCCAGCCTGAGATCGCACTCGGGATCATCCCGGGTGGCGGAGGCACGCAGCGCCTGACGCGAGTGATGGGGCGGGGACGCGCGCTCGAAGTAGTGCTAGGCGCGGAGGACTTTCCGGCGGACCTGGCCGAGCGCTACGGCTACGTCAATCGCGCGCTCAAGCCCGAAGAGCTCGGCGCGTTTGTCGAGCGCCTCGCGTACCGGATCGCCTCGTTCCCGGCCGAGGCCATCGCCCTCACCAAGGAGGCGCTGATGGCCGGCGAACCTCCGACGGTCGACGGCCTGATTGACGAGGAGCACTGCTTCATGCGCTCGGTCGCGACTAAAGAAGCGCGCCAGCGAATGAAACAGTTCCTCGAACGCGGCGGGCAGACGCGCGAGTCGGAGCTGCAGCTCGACGATCTGGCGTCGAAACTCGGTTAGGTCCGCGGCTTAGGCGACAGTCGCGACTCGCGCGAGGCGGCGGCAGAGTTGGCGCTGAATGGATGGTCTTCCCTCGCGAGCGCAAGCGATGACAGACTTTCATCTATTGCGCCGATGGAAGGAGAACGAAAATGATTGACCTCTACTATTGGCCTACGCCGAACGGACACAAGATCACGATCTTTCTCGAGGAAACCGGCCTGCAATACCGTATCGTCCCGGTCAACATTCGCGAGGGCGATCAGTTCAAGCCCGAATTCCTGAAGATCAGTCCCAACAACCGGATGCCCGCGATCGTCGATTCCGACGGACCCGGCGGCAAGCCGATTTCGCTCTTCGAGTCGGGCGCGATACTGCTCTATCTTGGCGAGAAGACCGGCCAGCTGCTGCCGTCTGAAATCCGCGCGCGTTATGAAGTCGTTCAGTGGCTGATGTTCCAGATGGCGAACGTCGGTCCGATGTTCGGCCAGCGTGGCCATTTTCTGCGCGCGGCGCCCGAGAAGCTTCCGTACGCGATCGAACGCTACACCAACGAGTCGCGGCGGCTGCTCGATGTGATGGACCGGCGCCTTGGCCAGTCCGCATACCTGGCGGGCGACTACTCGATCGCCGATATCGCAACCTACCCGTGGGTAGTCGGCACCCGGCGTGAGCCGGAACAGATCGAGAGCCGGCCCAATTTCAAGCGCTGGCTCGATGCGATCTCAGAGCGTCCGGCCGTGAAGCGCGGCGTCGCGGTGATGGCCGGCCTGCCGCAACAGCCGCTCGACGACAAGGCGCGATCGATACTCTATGGCGCCAAGCAGTTCGAGCGCCGCTGATATTGGTTTCAATGGGTCGCGACAGCTAGACCTTGAAGCGGACGTGGATGATGTCGCCGTCCTGCATCACGTAGTCCTTGCCCTCGAGCCGGAACTTGCCGGCTTCTTTGACCTTCGCCTCCGAGCCCGCCGCGACGAAGTCGTCGTAGCCCATCACCTCGCATCGGATGAACCCGCGCGCGATATCGCTGTGAATTTCCGCGGCGGCTTCCAGCGCGGTCGCGCCGCGCCGCAGCGGCCACGCATGCGCTTCGGGCTCGCCGACGGTGTAGAACGTGATCAACCCGAGATGGCGGTAGAGGGCGGCGATCAGGCGCTCGCGCGCCGGCTGCTCGAGGCCGGCTTCTTTCAGCAATTCGCGCTGCGCGGCGGGATCGAGCTCCCATAGCTCGGACTCGAAGGCCGCCGCGAGCCTGAAAACGTCGAGCTGATGAGTGCTCAAGGCTGCGCGCTCGGCTTCGCTCAGCGCCGCGGTCGCATTCTCGGGGTCACAGTTGACGGCCACCATCGCGGGCTTGCGCGAGATAAAGCCGAAGCTCGAAAAGGCTTGCAGCTCCTGCGCCGTCATCTCGAGCATCCTGAGCGCCTTTCCGTTCTCCAGCCACTTGAGGCATCGCTCGAGCGCGGCGCGCTCGAAGTCGCTGGTGCCCTTTTCCTTCTTGACCCGCTCGTAACGCCGCTCGGCCTGCTCGAAGTCGGCGAATACCAGTTCGGCCGCGATCGCCTCGATCGCGGGAGCAAGCGCGACCTGCTTGCCGGCGAACTGCGGAATGACGATCAGCAGCGCGTCGAGATCGCGAATCAGCGGAATCAGGCTCAAGTCGAGCGCCGCGCCTTCCTTCTGCTCCTTGGGATTGGGCGCGAAGTCGAGCATCGTGAGCTCGGCGGGCACGAGTTTCTTCGAGTGATGGGCCGCCGAGAGGAAATCGAGCCGCGGATCGGAAACTTTGATCTGCCCGAGCCGGGCGCGATTTTTCTGGTCACCCTGCCCAGGCAGCGGCGCAAGCCCGGTCAGCGCATGAAACACAGTCGACTTGCCCGCGCCGCGCGCGCCGATGATTCCAGACTTCAAGGTAGATGCTCCAAAGCCTCAGAGCGTGGCACATCGCGCACGGTCGAGAAAGCCGGTACCCCACGCGGGTACCGTCCTAATCTGCCCGCCCTAATTCGGACAATACCCCCACGCGCGCGGGAACCTCGGAAGACTTTAGAAAAGGCCGGGTCGAAAGGTTCGACCTTTCGCTTTTCTGAGGGCCGCGCTACAAGGCCAGCATGAAGCTCGGCCACCGTGTCGTGATCGCCAAGCGAGCGCGCATTGGTGCAAGAGAATTGGGCTAAGGGAGAGAACATATGCTTTCAGGACTGATCTCGACTGATAACGATACCGCAATCGCGATCGTGCGCATCGTTTTGGGAGCGGTGATTCTGGCGCACGGGTCGCAGAAAATGCTCGGCTGGTTCGGCGGCGACGGGTTCAACGCCACCATGGGCTTCTTCACGAAGGTGATGCACATTCCGGCGCCGCTCGCGTTGCTGGCTATCTGCGCGGAGTTCTTCGGCGGCTTGGGCCTGATTGTGGGATTGCTCGCGCGCGTCGCTGCGCTCGGTATTGCGGCCAACATGGTGGTGGCGATCGCCACGGTGCATTACCAGTTCGGTTTCTTCATGAACTGGTTTGGCAAGCAGAAGGGTGAAGGTTTCGAGTATCACCTGCTCGCAATCGCGATGGCGGTGCTTGTGATGATCAGAGGCGCGGGAGCCTTTTCGCTGGACCGCTGGCTGTCGAATGTCGCGGGCTAGAACGCGATAGGCTGTTTTCCAGTACCCCTGCCCCGCCAGGTTCAGGATTCACGGCACGATTGCCGTCCGGACTCGCCCAGGACAACGCGACGATGCTATTACTTGCGCGGTTGGCTCCATCAGGGACCAGCCCGCTGGACCATACGGAGCGAGAGAAGCCATCGACCGCTAAGCCAAGGAGCCGCGTCTGATGCCGCAAGCGCCCGCCGATTACCAGCTTCGCTACCCGATCGATTTCGGCGATATCGATCCGGGCGTGATCCAGAAAGTCGTGCAGCTTTACGCCGCCGACGGCGGCAAGTCGAAGGGAATTCTCTATCGGCCTGCGCGCGGCACGCCAAAGACGGCCGTGATCATGGCGCATCCGCGCGCCGACTTCGCGCATCATTACTCGATCCCGTTCTGGGTCGAGGCCGGTTTCGCCGCCTTCGGACAGAACACGCGCTACCTGAACAACGACTCGACGATGCTCCACGAGAACCTGATCCTCGACCTGGCCGCGGGAATCAGGTACCTGCGCGAGGAAGAGGGCTTCGCGAACCTCGTGATGCTCGGCAACTCGGGCGGCGGATCGCTGTTCGCCTACTACGACTGGCAGGCGCGTCTGCCCAAGGGCGAGCGCGTCGCGTCGCCGCCGGGCGGCGGTGCACCCGATCTGAACAACTTCGATCTGCCGGCCGCCGATGGATTCATCGCGCTCGCGGCGCATCCGGGACAAGGGATGGTCCTGATGGGCTCGCTCGACGCCGCGGTGGTCGACGAGAGAGATCCGTTCGCGACCGATCCCAGTTTGGACATGTACGACCAGCGCAACGGCTTTCGCATCCCGCCCGAGCCCAGCCGCTACGAAGCCGGATGGCTCGCGCACTATCGCGAGGCGCAACGCGCCCGCGCAGCGCGAATCGACGCAATCGCGCGCCGCCATATCGGCGAGGCCAGAATCGCCCGGGAAGCCGCACGCGCCAAGGATCTCGCCACCGACCATCGGGATCACTTCATGCGGCGCGCGATGGCGCCGCGCGTGATGGTCGTCTATCGCACGCAGGCCAATCCGAACTACCTGGACTTGAGCCTCGATCCGTCAGAGCGCGCGCTCGGTTCGATCTTCGCGCCGCGTCCCGATCTGTTCAACTATCATGTGTTCGGACTGGGCCGGGTCGTCACTCCGGATGCGTGGCTGTCGACCTGGTCGGGCATTTCGTCGCACGCCAATTTGTTACGGAATATTGCCAAAGTGACGGTGCCAACGCTGGTAGTCGGCGCGATGGCCGACCAGGACATCTTCGTTTCGGACGTGCGCGCCGAGTTCGCAGCCTCGGGCGCGGCCGACAAACGAATCGAGTTCATCTCGGGCGCCGATCATTTCATGCGCGCCGGCGGCACCAAATCCGATCAGGGCGACCCGCGCCCGCGCCTGATGAAGCTGCTCGCGCAATGGACGCGCGAACGCTTCGCGCCCTGAGCCGGCGCCTTGGAGACTCCGCTCCTTCTCCTGCCTTATTCTGTCCTTGGTTGTCATCCTGAGCGAGTCTGCGAGTCGAAGGACCCCGTTTTTTTACCGGTGGCCGGCAATCAGGGACTCGCGGTGAGAATGACCGGCGGGACGCCGGTCCTACTTCAAAACCAGGCACCGGCACGGAAGCCGGCGCTACGCAGGCAGGACACTCCGAAGTAGGACCGGCGTCCCGCCGGTCATTCTCACCGCAACCAGTAGCTGGCCACCGGCAATTTGCTCTCGTCGAATCAATGAACCGCGCACTCTTGGCGGTCCCCCGATTAGATTCGCGCGCGCAGGATCGCGCAATCGCCGGCCGCGGCGTGATCGCTCTCGAAGCGCGCACGAATGCCGGCGAACCGTCCCGACCGAAGGTCCTCGGCGAGCGCGGCCAGCCCGCGTTCCACCGCCCGCGCGCCGAGCCGGCGGAAACCCGAGGTCGCCGCACGGAAGCCCGCGTCGAACAGCAATTCAGGACGGCTCGACGCCGACTCGAAGGTGAGATCGGCACGGCCCGAATAAAGCACCGGCGCGGCCGTCACCGAGTCGAACCCCGCGCGCAGAAACGCACCGATCAACGCACCGAGCGGCGGATGGATCGGCATCAGGATGCGATCGATCTCGGGAAAGTAATGCCGGTACCAGAGCGTCGCGAGATTCTCGCGCACCACGGCTTGCAGCACCGCTCCGGTCCGCACCACCCGTCTCAGCTCTGCCAACGCCGCGGCCGGCTCGCCAAGATGATGCAGCACGTTCACGCCCACTGCCGCATCGACGCAGCCGTCTTTGAACGGAAGGTTGAGCGCGTCGAAGATCATCCATCGAGCGCGCGCCTTCGCCCGCCCGCGATCGATCATCGGCGCGGAGCGATCGCCCGCGGTTATCTCAAAGCCACGCGCGGCGATCGCGGCAGTGTAGTTGCCGGTGCCGGCGCCGATTTCGAGCACGGTCCGCGCGCCGATCGCGTCGAGCGCGTCGCATAGCGATGTCGCGATCGCCGGTTCGGCCCGCCGCGAGCGATCGTAATTCTCCGCGACTGCGGAGTAATCGATCCCGGCCTGCGGCGTGAGCGCGGTCATCAGGGGGGGGTAGCGTCTAGAGGATGTTGACCCGACCGGAATGTCTATAAGCGGCGAGAACCTTGCGGGCCGGTTTTCTCACGCGTTCGTCTGCGTCATTTCGGAACTTCTCGAGTACGCCGAGTACGCGCGTTTCGTAGGCCGTTGGAGAGCCATCGCAGAGCACATGAACGATCCAGCGACGAACCTCCGGATCGGGGTCGTCCGCCATCTCCAGGAATCGCTGCCAAACCCGCGAATCGTGCGTCTTAACCTCGCACGGACAGAGTGCCTGAATAGCCTTGCGCCGCACCTTGGAATCGCGGTCTCTGCTCAATTCGAGCAGCCGCGGAATTTCTGATCGCGGGGTGCGCATGAAAGGTCCTTCTTCTCCGACTTGTTCAGAACATCGTAATCCGCGGCTTTAGCCGACGCCAATTGCAAACCCGCTACCCGCGCTCGGAACCAGCGCTGCGCAGGTTGTCAGTCCGGTGCGGCGTAATGCTCTTCGAGCAGGTACTTGACGTCGGGACGGCCGAGCACCTCGATAAAGCAAATCTCGTCGGCCGCGTTGAGGTCGATAATCAGGAAGCCTTCCATCGCCTGCAGCTCGACCACGCGGCTCACCTTTACCTCGGACGCGGTCGCGAAGCTCGCGCAGTTCTCGTCGCCGCAATCGCAGATCGATTCGATTCTGAGCGCGCGCAATTGGTCTTCGAGCCCGGCGGCGTCGGTCTGCCGCACCACAAAGATGATCTCTTCGAGCAAATCGGGCAGGACTTCGCTGACTAGTGGGGCAGCCATCGTGATCGGTGGGATCTAACCACAAAGCCCCGAAGCCACCAAGTCTCGCGGTCAATCCGGCGCTTCACACGCCGCGGGCGTCGGGCGGCCAGATGTGCTTGTGGATCTGGAGCTGCAAGCGCGCCGGGATGCGATCTTCGAGGATCCAGGCGGCGAGCCGCGCCGGCTCCAGCCGCCCGAACGCGCAACTGAAGAGTAGCGCGTTGACGCGCTCGACCAGCGCGCGGCTGCGGACCACCTCGCGCGCCCATTCGTAATCGGCGCGATCGGCGATCACGAACTTCACCTCGTCGCGCGCGCTGAGATGGTCGAGGTTGCTCCACAGATTTTTTTCGCACTCGCCGCTGCCGGGACATTTGAGATCCATGATCTTGATGACGCGCGGATCGATTCGGCTCACGTCGCTCGCGCCGGAGGTCTCGATCATCACGCTGAGTCCGAGCCCGAGCATCGCGAGCATCAGCGGATGGACTGCGTCCTGCAGCAGCGGCTCGCCGCCGGTTATCTCGACCAGCGGACAGCGATACGCCTCCACCTGAGCGACGACTTCGGCGACGGTCATCCGGCGCCCTTCGCTGAAGGCGTATTCGGTGTCGCACCAGTCGCAGCGCAGATTGCATCCGGTCAGCCGCACGAACACGCACGGGCGCCCGGCGTGCGTGGACTCGCCCTGGATACTGTAGAAGATCTCGTTGACGAGCAGCGTCGCGGACTGGATGGTTTCAGCCAAGCTGCTTGCGCGCCGCCGCGAGCGCGTCCTCCATCACCCGGCGAAGCGGCACGCGATGCGCCAGCGCGGCGCGGCGGCAATCTTCGTACTCGGGGGCGAGCGTCGCGGGCGCGCCGCCGTCGGGGCCGGAAACCTTGACCCGTATTTCACCCCATCGGGTCGCCAGCGTGACGATCTCGCGATTGAGCTTGAGGCGCGCCACCGGATGGAACCGGATTCCGATCGTCGAGGTCTCGGCGAACAGCACGCTTGCGAGCCGCTCGCGGATAGCGGCTTCGGCGATCACCGCGAGCGTCACGCCCGGCCGGCCCTTTTTCATGATCGTCGGCGTAATCGTCACGTCGCGCGCGCCCGCGGCGAACAGCCGCTCCGTCAGGTGATCGTAGATCTGCGGATTGAGATCATCGATGTTGGTCGCGATCTCGACCATCTCGTCGGCCGCGAATGCCTGCCGCTCATGGCCGATTATCATGCGCAACACGTTAGGCCGATCGCTGAACTCCTTGGTGCCGGCGCCGTAGCCGACCTTTTCGATCTCGAAAGCGCAGGGCACTGGGGCGGGACGCGCGAGCGCCTTGATGACCGCGGCGCCGGTCGGGGTGACCATCTCGGAGGTTCCGTCGCCGAGCCGCACCGCGAAGCCGGCCAGCAGCTCGGCGGTGGCGGGCGCCGGAGCCGGAATCACGCCGTGCGCGGAGCGGACGAAGCCCGATCCCATCGGGAGCGGCGACACCAGGATCTGATCGATGCCGAGCCGGTCGAACCCCCACGCCGACGCAACCACGTCCACGATCGAATCGACGGCTCCGACCTCGTGAAAGTGGACCTCTTCGGCGCTGGTATGATGGATTTTCGCCTCGGCCTCGGCGAGCACGCCGAAGATCGCGTTCGCGTCGCGCTTGACCGAATCGGGCAGGTCGCCTGCGTCGATCATCGCGCGAATCTCGCCGAGATGGCGCTCGGGCTGCGGTTCGAGCACCTCGACGTCGAACTTGGTCGCCGAGATTCCGCTTACGATTTTGCGGCGGGCCGCAATCCGATAGCCGCGCACCGGCATCGAGTCGAGCGCGCGCTTCAGCTCGGCGAGATCCACGCCGCAATCCAGGATCGCGCCGGCGATCATGTCGCCGCTCAGCCCCGAGAACGCGTCAAGATAGGCGGTTTTCATGGTCTCTGCTTTACACGAGAGTATGCCACAAGTTAGGATCGAAGACCCGGTTGGATCCCGGCTAAAACATGAGGCAGAGGGAGCAGGAATTCTTCCGCCGCCTGCTGGAAACACGCAGGCGTGAAATCCTGAGCGAGGCCGAGCGGGCGGTGGGCTCCATGAACAGCAAGCCGGAAGAGGCGTTCGCCGATCCTGCCGACCGGGCCACGCTCGAATCCGATCGCAACTTCCAGCTCCGGCTGCGCGATCGCGAACGCAAGCTGCTGGCCAAGATCGACGAGGCGGTGGACCGAATCGGCGACGGCAGCTATGGCCGATGCGAGGAATGCGGTGGCGAGATCGGAATCGAGCGGCTCAAGGCGCGGCCCGTGACCACGTTCTGTATCGGATGCAAGTCCGACCAGGAAGCGCGCGAGCAAAAGCGAATCGCCCGCTAGTGCCGTTCCAACTATTCGCGCCTAAGCGGGGCGGTTCGGATGCATTACGTCTACGTGCTAAATGAGCGAGCGCGAAAAGCGTATGGCTCGCCCCGTTCCAGCTCGGCCCGTTTTCCCGGTGCCGGTGCGCGCTTCAGGCGCATGGAATGGGGCTCGCTAGAATTCAGAACAACAGGTTGGAACGGCACTAGCCGGCGCCAACCCGGAAACACGAGGCCGGGAACACCATGCCGGGAGCAAGATGAAGGTTCGTAAGGCCGTTATCGTCGCGGCCGGCTTTGGCACTCGCATGCTGCCGGCCTCGCGCGTGATACCCAAGGAGCTGCTGCCGGTGGTGGACACTCCGGCGATCCAGATGATCGTCGAGGAAATCACGGCCTCCGGAATCGACGACATCGCGATCGTGATCAGCCCCGGGCGCAAGCTGGTGCTCGATCAGTTTCGTCCCGCGCCCGAACTGGAGCAGTTTCTCGAAGAGCGCGGCAAGAGCGACCTGCTCGCGATAGTCAGGGCCAGCAGCAAACTCGCGCGAATCACGCCGGTCGAGCAGGCCGCGCCGCTCGGGCTCGGCCACGCGGTGATGCAGGCGCGCGATTTCGCGGCCGGTGAACCGGTTGCGGTAATCCTGCCTGACGATATCATCGACGCGCCGCGGCCGTGCCTGAAACAGATCCTCGAGGTCGCCGAGCATCGCGACGCACCGGCGCTTTCGCTGCTCAGGGTCCCGCAGAGCGAGCTTTCCAAGTACGGAATTGTCGAGGTGAAGCGGGTCGCGGATCGGCTCTACCGGCTGACCGGGATGGTCGAGAAGCCGCAGCCCGGCAGCGCGCCGAGCGACTTCGCGATCATCGGGCGCTACGTCCTGACGCCGGAAATCTTCGACCTGTTGCGCGACACGCCACCCGGAGCCGGCGGCGAGATTCAGCTCACCGACGCATTGCTCAAACTCTGCAAGCGCCGCGAGGTTTATGGCTACGAGTTCGAGGGCACTCGCTACGACGTGGGCGATCGCGCCGGCTTTCTGATCGCGCAGATCGGTCTCGGCTTGAAACGGCCCGATCTCGCTGATAGGTTGCGGGCTTATCTGAGGTCGATCAGCAACTCGTAGAGTTTTCCCTCATTCGGTGGGGCAGTAGCTCAGCTGGGAGAGCACCACGTTCGCAACGTGGGGGTCGAGGGTTCAAATCCCTTCTGCTCCACCATCAGCGCGATCAAGATAGTTCTGGTTGGTCCTGCGAGACGCT
>Ga0181521_10008489_pt1 | contig 10524 bp, 8 predicted proteins | sample PEATcosm2014_Bin_32_FD_119764 | JGI IMG/M metagenome (GOLD analysis project Ga0181521, IMG submission 119764) | Peatland microbial communities from MTU Mesocosm Facility, Houghton, MI, USA - PEATcosm2014_Bin02_60_metaG | ecosystem: Environmental > Terrestrial > Soil > Wetlands > Peat | place... | reverse complement strand
TGGGCAGCCAAGTGCGATCCTTCCGGAACGCCCTCTATCCGACGACGATCTCCTGCCGGAGTCACATCGACGTGACAGCAATCGCGCCCGATGCCATTCCGGTCGGTGGGATTGGGCAGAAAGAGTAACGCTTCTCCAACGGTCTTGTACGGCGGCAATGCGAACAGACTTAGAGATTCGTCGGGGCGAGCGTTGGTAGGCAGCGGGAACTCGAAGCCGTTCGGCTTTCTTGTTGCCACAATAAAGACTCGCTGTCGGACCTGTGCTACGCCGTAATCGGCTGCATTCAATACCTTCCACTTCGGGACGTATTTGAGTTTTTCAAGCTCGAGGAGCAGTTTCCTGAGGACCCCGCCGCGTTCGCCGCTCTCGTCTTTGGCGCTGAGCAGTCCCTTCACCTGTTCGATAAGAATTGCTTTCGGCTTCAGAACTCTGGCAAACCTAGTCATCTGAAACAAGAGAAGGCCCCGTTCGTCTAGTAGCGCCTCCTGTTTCCCAATTTGCGAGAATGCCTGGCAGGGAGGGCCACCGCACAGCAAGTCCAGTTCGCCCGGTTCGAGGTTGTATTTCGTAAGGAGTTCTTTGGGATCAACGTCTCGAATGTCCGCTTCCCAAACATCGGTGGAGCGGCGTTCCCGTGCGGTTGCCGCCCTCAGAGTCTCGCAGCAGTGCGGATCAAACTCTAGGCAAGCGATTATCTGGTAGCCAGCTTCTTGAACGCCAATGTCCATTCCACCCGCACCCGAAAAGAGTGATATGGCTTTACGCTGTGATTGTGCAGGCCTCTTTGTCATTTATCCCTTGTCTCGATTCTACCGGCACTCCTGCCGAGAGTGAAGTAGCTTTCGCTGCCATCCTTCCACAGACTGATCCCCTTTTCAGGCCGAGTCCCTTTTTGGGTCCGGGGGACGGGTGCCAAACCTATGAACGTGAGGGTGGCTGATTAGATAACTGTGCCGGCTCCAGCCGGCCAGAACACCTGGTGCGCTCAAGAAAACGAAGGCTCGGAGGAAAGGAGCCGAGCACCTGTGTCGTCCCTGAAGGGACTCGGGTTCTTTTTGTCACGCCTGCCCAGCGTTGAAACGCTGGGCTATCTTCTTTCGCGCCGGACGGCGCTTGTGCATTCGACTGCGCCACACCGATTCGAAGATCAGTCTTCTTTCGCGCCCAACCACCCGCTCGTGACAAGCTCTTCGGCTCCGCTCAGGATGAAACGACGAAAGTGGCTTGCCGTTCGGCTGGTAGCTAATGGCTAATTGCTAATTGCTGTTTTCGAGCAGGGGGAACTTCCTGCGCCGATAGATCACTGCAATCAACACGATGAAAAGCGCTTCCGAGAGCAGCGCCAGCGCGCTGCCTTCGGGGCCAGCCGTGCCTCCGGAAAACAGAATCCGCCCGTGAAAAGACGGATTCATCAGAGCGTACTGCCCGTGCATACCGCTGTTCGGGGTACCGAACAGGAAGGTCTCACCCCAATCCCATGCGGCGTGGTTGCCAATCGCGAACCAAAGGTCTCCGGTGCGCCACAGGCTGAAGCACATGGCCATTCCATCGACGAAAACCATGACGACGCCCAACTTGTTTTCCCCGGGATTCCAGAGGTGTCCGGAGACAAACACCAGCGAGTAGAGTATCGCCGACGTCCAGAAGCTCCAACTTCCCGGCAGCCGGCTCAGGCCGTCGGTGGTGACGCGTTGCACATAGCCGCGGAACACGCCCTCCTCGGTCACGCCGACGCAGAAAAACGTGACCGCCCAGAGCGCGCCGTAGGTCACGACTGCAGTGCCGTGCAATTGCAGCGTGCCGAAATCGAACCAGCCGCAGAGGTGCATGATCTCCAGTTGCAACGACAATGCTCCGAGCCCGATGACCGCTCCCGTCCAGAAGCTGGAGCGAAAGGCATTGCGTAGCGGGATGCCGAAATAGCCCCACGGTTTGCGGTCGATCCACTTGGCCATGATGGCAGTCGCAAGAAGCACCTCCACCACGCCCAGGACTTCATTCAGCAGAGCTATGCCGGGCGGGAGAGGCGCGTGGGAATCTAGCTTACCTCCCATTTTGAGCAGCGGTTGAAGACAAAAGCTCAAAGCAGCAAAGATCAGGAGGAAAATGAAAATCTTCCATCCGGCGCGCACGCCGCGGGGACCGGCGAATACTCTGTAGAGCAAGTTTCGACGACGCGGCGGTGCAGGCGGCGATGGTTCGCGTGGCTGGACATCGAGCGACCCGACTCCGGGAAATTGATCATTCATGGAAGCTGCTGTCTCTCAGCGGAGATCCGCTTAACGATTTAGACGAAATGGGAGCGCGGGAAGTTCATTTGCCGGCGTCCCGGTCGAACCGGTTCGCTTTAGTGGACGCCTTTGTCGGCCAACTGCCGCTTGCCGATCGCCACTTCTTAACTGCTAACTGCCAATCACTTGCCTTCAACAAAAAGAGCGGCCTTGTCGGCCGCCTTCTTCTCGCCTTCAAGCTCGAGACCTACAGAACTTGTACGTTCTCCGCCTGCCAGCCCTTCGGCCCTTTGACTACGTTGAACGAGACTGCCTGGCCTTCCTGCAAGCTGCGGAAGCCATTGGTCTGGATCGCAGAATAGTGAACAAATACGTCCTCGCCACTCTGGCGGCTGATGAAGCCGTAGCCCTTCGCGTCATTGAACCACTTTACTGTTCCTTGTTCCATGGTGTTGCATGTTCCTCAAATATTGATGTAGCTGCAATTCGATCGGGGTGTGATGCAGGCAGGGATTGCTGCTCGAGGCAGGAACTGCTGCGTACAACGTCGATCAATCGAGCAGCCTCATCATAGCAGTACGTCCCAGAAAAACCCAAGCAGATTTTGCATACCCGGCTGGCGCGAATCGGACAAGCGCCGCTTTTCGCTCTTCGCCAGACCGTTAATCCTTAATCCTTGCGAAGTCGGGTTCCAGAATTCTGCCCCTTGCCAAGGCATTCTGATCCATATCCTGCGCTATACCTTTTCTTGCCGGGATGGTAGAAGTTGATAAGCGAAGAGCGAACAGCGAATAGCGTCCTTATGATCGTCGGCACGGGCATTGACATCGCAGAGGTGCAGCGTATCGCCAACTCCATCGACCGCTTTGGGCGGCGCTTCCTGGAGCGCGTCTTCACGCCTGACGAGATCCGCTATTGCGAGTCGAAGGCGAATCGAGCAGAGCGCTACGCCGGGCGCTTCGCCGCCAAGGAAGCTGCCATGAAAGCCATTGGCACCGGCTGGAACCGCGGTGTCACCTGGCATGACGTGGAAGTCCAACGATCTCCCGGCGGCCGCCCCACCATCGCCTTCCACAATAAGGCCGCCGAGTTCTTCCACAAATTGGGAGCGGTCCGCGCCCACCTGTCGATCACTCACACTGCGGACTCCGCCATGGCACAAGTGATACTGGAATCCGATACTGCTGCCTAGCCGCCCCGACGGTTCGCCTCTTCGCCGGTGTCGTGTTACAACAAAAGCTCATGTCTTTCTCTTCCTGGTACTCGCGCCTGGGTGCGCCGCAGTTGATCGCGCTGGTCCTGCTTCTGCTTTTTGCATTGCAATGTGTGTGGTTCATTGGCCACGAGCCGCTGTCGGCGCTGGAAGGCGTTTACATCGAAGCCGGGTTGCTCCAGCTTGAGGGCTATGCGAACGCCAACTCGACCCAACACACCGCACTGGTCCCGCTGATGGCCGGTGTAGCCGCGCGAGTGAGCGGCGCGGAAAAACATGTCGATGATTTCAACCGGTACCGGCTGGCGATCCGCTTGCCGTTCCTGATCGTCGGCATGCTGCTGGGCGCCTCGCTTTGGTACGTCGCGCGCCGCCTCTACGGAAACATCGGCGGTTACGTGGCGCTGGGCCTCTATTGTTTCTCGCCCTTGGCAATCGGCTGTGCCAGCGAGGTCAATTCGGCCGTGGTGGGAGCCTGGGGAGGGTTCGGCCTGATCTTTACCGGCATTGCCGTAGCCCACACGCTCTATGCTCCGCGCGAGGTCGTGCTGTGGAACTGGCGGCGCATTCTGCTCCTGGGCCTGTCCATCGCCATCTGCGTTGGGGCGCAGTTTTCCTTTTGGATACTGTTGCTGCCGGCGCTGCTCTTTATGCTTTGGGTAGGACACGTCCGACCAGGCGCGGCGCTGGTGATTTTCGCCGCCGCCTGTGTCGCGGGATTGATCTTTCTCTGGCCGCTCTATGGCTTTCAGCCGCTCGCTCTTGCGAAAGCGCTCGCCCGAGCCGATTGGCTTGAAATCGCCTCGCGCGATTTCTTCTCGCCGGGCCTGTCGTGGCTGCTGTCCAGCGTTTTTCTGGAGAATGGCCTGGGCCTTTTGATCCTGACCGTTGTCACACTGGTGACCTTTATTGTTTGGAAACGGACCCGGTTTTTCGGGACAGCAGCGCCTCTGATCGTGACGCTCTTGCTGTTCAGCCTGGCTCTGCGCATGCATTTTTCCGCGTTCGCATTTTTTCTGCTCGCCCTTCCGTTCCTAATCCTGTTTATGGCGGGGGTTTCCGCCGATCTCCTGGAGAGCCGTTACGCGGTGATCGCCAACGCGGTGGTCTTTGGCGTCCTGATCGCAAATGTCATGATCGACGTTTACGGTCTGCTGAATCTGAACTCGCGAAGCCACTAAAAACTTTCCCGCATCTAACGGGTTGGATTACACTGAGGGGTCATGGAACCGGAGGCCAAGCTGTGAGGCCCGCGCCGAGTACAACAGCAATCCGTCGGTTGATCGCGATTTCCCTTCTTAGCATGGCGGTTGCTCTTCCTGCCGCCGCACAGATGTATGGCGGTCCACCGACCAGCACGACGGTCGGCGGACACTTTCTGGGGCCTGCGCCTGGCGCTACCTCAACCGCCGCTCGGCATATGCCAAATGCACTGCCCAGCGTCACATCCATTCCTAATTACAATTACGGCTACCATTATGGCTACCGCCCGTATTACAACGGGTATCACGGTGGTCGCGGCTATCGCAGCGGAGGCTGGTCCTACGCCATCCCCTACTATTATCCGGTTGATAATTCCGCCTACGGCTACGATTACGTAGGTGGTGGCAGCCCCGACCTGTACTCCGGCCCTCCCATCGGACCCAACGATCCCAGCCTTCACATGGTGGTGGAACAGCCACCGGCAAGCCCGTACAGTGAAGACGCACCTGATCCGCAAGCTTACGCCCCGCCAATGCGGGTGACGGAACCGCCCGCTCCTCCGCCGGCGGACGTGAAGCCGGGCGATCCCACGGTGCTGGTCTTCCGCAATGGTCATCAGCAGGAAGTGATCAACTACGCCATCATGGGCGATTCGTTGTACGTCTTCGATGAAGGGCGGAAGAAGATCGCGCTCGCCGATCTGGACATTCCCGCAACCATCAAGGCCAACGACGATCGCGGCCAGGAATTCAGGATGCCTCCCTCGCCCACGAAAAAGAAGACGACCGTCCCCCAAAGCGCCCCGCCCGATCAGAACACCGCGCCTCCAGCCAACGTAGCTGCGGTGATGCCGTAGAAGAAAGAAGTACCGGCAAGGAGCACCAATGAAATCAGCCGTATTACTCCTGGTTTTGCTTTTTGCTCAGCTTGTGGCCGCCACTTCGTACACCTCCTCACAGAGCGGTGACTTCAATGCAAACTCAACATGGGGCGGTGCAGGACATCCCCATTCAGGCGACACCTGGACCATTACCGGCGGCACGATTGTCACTTGTTCGGAGATATGCATATCTGGGCAGGCTGCCCCGACGACTTGTACCGTTGATGGCACAGTCACCGCCGGCGGAAGCCTGACCATTGCCGGAGGAGCCACGTTCACGCACAGCGGTGAGCTTGATGTGCAACATAATGGGACCCTCAGCGTCAACGCCAGGCTCAACCCCTTTACCAGCGCCCCTGCAGCCTTGACCATAGCTCCCGGCAGCGGCGCAACCTGCGAACTTAACTTCACCAACGTTTCTCAGGGAGCGCCTAACCTGAACCTCATCGGATCGCCAGGTCCACCGGGACACAATTTGTATGTTGTTCTCAACTGCAACACCAGCCTATACGGCGGCGCGGGTTGTACCATCAACCCCGAATCTGGGGGAGATGCTGTAAACCTCACTTTCGAGTATTTCCAACTTACGGGCTTCGGGAGCGCGACACTCAAGGCCTTTTCAGGTGTTCTGGCCAATTCGGTGAACATCCAGAATGGGCTATTTAACCGAGACGGCGATGTACATCTTTCGATTGGAGGGTGCAGCACCTGTAATTTTATTGTGCGCAATGTAAGCTTCACTAATCCCACCGACGTTTCCGCCAGCGGCAATCACTACACGGCATTTGAATTTTACGGTACAGCTGCGCCGACTGGAGGTACGAGGTCCATCCTGAATGTGACGGCTGCCACGCAGGGCCAGACGCAGCGCTATGGCGCCTATGTCGGAATCGTCAACTTGCAGACGGGGGAAAGCACTCTTGGCGGAGATCCAGCCAATATAAACGGGTTTATAGGCTATAACGTCTATCTATCGCAAGCGACCGCAGTCGCTCTATCGGAAATATTTCGTAGCAATGCCGTAGTTATGGATATGGGTGGGGAGGGCATAGGTTGCTATAGTTTTTTGTATAACGGCACCGTGACCTTGCAAGACAGTTTCTGTCTGGCCCGCGTTCCAAACCAGCACGAAATTGTTTCGACAGCCACTGCGACCGGAGGGTCGGCCAATCTATATCAACGTTACCTCTGTGACGGCGACGGCTTTTTTAACTACGATACCGGCGACATGATTCAGGATTGGGGCACCTACACAATGAAAAATAGCATAGGTATCAACCTATGCGGAACCATGACCACGATCAGCATGAATTTCAGCGAAGTCGCCACCGTGATCCAGAACACGAACTTCAATAACTTTGGCGAGACTTACTGTGAATCAGCCTGTTATGACGGTATCCACCCGGTGTTTACAAATAACCTGCTGGTAAAGCCTGCTGACGTAAATGGCACCGGCATTCGTGGCGATGACGGACTGCACGCTGCATCTGCCTTCACGCGCCAGACTAACTTCTCTCTCGACTATAACGGTTTTTATCAGATGCCTGGCAGCGGCGATCCCGGAGCGGAACCCCAGCCGCCTGTCCCTGCATTGCTGCCTAACCCCGCGTTAGGCGGGATTATCAGCTACGTCAATGTTCCCGCCTCCATAGTCGGTAATCAAGCACAGAAGCTAATAACTACCGTGTCGGATCCCGAGCACATTGCCTGCTCTTCCTGCAACTTCACGCAGCAGGGCGCAGCCGGGGTGATGCCTGGCGATTATTTCGAGGATAATTCTCTGCTGAAAGTCGTGACCGTAGCTAGCGTCACCGACTCAACGCACCTGGTGCTCACCAGTCCCGGTATTACGGGTATGCGGCCCGGCCAGGACACGTTGAACGTCTACACCAGCTATTGGAATCACAGTGGTTGGTATTATGGGGACGGCAATAACGGTTCGCACGATATTCACGCCAACCCATTGTTTGCTGATTCCACCCGAACGCTCTGCGGTTGGTATAAAACCAATACCGGCGCTTCGCTTTCGTGCCCAACCTATGGCAGCATAATGGCCGGTACTGGTGTTGTCCTGGTAGCTACGACTGGGACAGGCGGCACCACCATAAATTGCGCTTCCTGCAATTTCCCGGCAAATGGAATCACTACGGCTGACGTTGTGCAGGTCTACGCCGGTACCGACGACACGGTGCGCGGTTGGTCTACTATTTCGGCGGTCACGGCTCAATCGCTTACCCTCAACATGGCTATTCCGAACTTGGCTGCGGGTGACGAGTTTGATTTCATTACTTCCACCCAAGGCCTCGGTAAGATTCTGGTGCAATCTGCGGGATTTGACTGGAACGGAAACCCGGTCGTGCCACCAAGCTGGGCCACTGCTGCGAACGCTATGTCGTATATTTATTCAGGATTCACTCCTCAGAATTTAATCTATCGAGGAGCGGGATCTCCGGCAGATGGCTTTCCCGACATTGGAGCGGCTCCCGTCAATCCATACCGTTAGCTCTGGAAATCGGGTTCGGGAGAGAGAAGCGCTCAATCCACTCCAGAGCCGACACCATTTACAATCAAGGCGTGCATAAGTTTTACGACAGCCCGGCCGAGCGGGTTGCGCCTGCGGGCGTGCGCGTGCCGGCGTCCGTCTCGATCGGCGCCGTCGAAATCCGGCCTGCAACCGTACTCGCTCCCATGGCCGGCATTACCGACACCGTCTTTCGCCGCTTCATTCGCAACCTCGGCGGCTGCGGGCTGATGATGACCGAGTTCACCTCCGCCGACGGCATCGTCCGCCATAAGGACAAGAAGGCGAAACAGTACCTGACGTTCTACGGCAACGAACATCCCATCTCGGCACAACTGTTCGGGAGCGATCCGGCGACGCTGGCAGATGCGGCGCGCGTGGTCCAGGACCTCGGCTTCGACCTGGTCGACCTGAACCTGGGTTGTCCCGCAAAGAAGGTTGTGAAGTGCAATGGCGGCTCGGGATTGTTGCGCGACCTGCCGCTCATCCGCAACATCTTCGAGTCGGTACGGTCCGCCGTGACGATTCCGTTCACAGTGAAGTTTCGCGCCGGCTGGAGCGACAAGGAAGTGGTTCACATCAATCTGGCGAAGATGGCCGAGGACTGCGGATTGGCCGCGGTCGCCTTGCATGCTCGCACCCGCGAACAGGGTTACAGCGGACAGGCGCGCTGGGAGTGGATCGCCGCGGTCAAGGACGCGCTCTCGATTCCCGTCATCGGCAACGGCGACGTGCGCTCGCCTGAAGATGCGGCCGCCATGGTCGCGCAGACTGGCTGCGACGCGGTGATGATTGGCCGCAGCGCTGCCTCCAACCCGTGGATTTTCCGCCAGATCGAGCAGTACACCGCGAAGGGCGTCTACGCTGTGCCCAGCGATGCCGACCGCTACGACATGATTCGCACCTACTTCGCCATGTTGGTCGAGGAGCGTGTAGGCGGCGCTGAAGGCAAGATGAAGCAGTTCGCCGCCTGGTTCACCCACGGCGTGCCGCACGGCGCGCAATTGCGTAAAGCGGTATACGAAGCGAAAACGAGCGCGGAAATCCTCGACGCGGTGGATGGCTTTTTCGCAGCTCTGTTGGGTGGCAAGCTCTTCGGTCTACCGATTTCATCGTCCGCCCTTGCGGCGTGCGAAAATACCGCATAGGAAAACCATGACTGGAATTCAATTCGTTACCGACGACAAGGGCCGCAAGGTCGCTGTACAAATCGATCTCAAGAAATATGGAGCTTTGTGGGAAGACTTCTGGGACGGTCTTGTTTCCGAGTCGCGGCGCAAAGAGAAGGGCATTCCATACGAAGAGTATCGCGCCAACAGATTGAAGCGGCGTCGCTCCCGTGGTTAGCTACTCGCTTGACATCAAGGCGTCGGCTCAAAGGGAACTCGATCGTCTTGATGATGCTCTGTTTGCGCGGATTGACCGCAAGATATTGGCTCTGGCTGACAATCCCCGCCCGCCAGGCTGTAGGAAGCTCAAAGGATATCGCAATCAATGGCGTATCCGTGTGGGCGATTGGCGCGTCGTTTACGTCATCGATGACGGAAGGGCTTTAGTGAGCGTTACCCGTGTCGCTCACCGCCGAGAGGTCTATGAGCTCTGAGCCGGTCTGCACTTAATGGAGCCCGGCCCCAGGTGAGATCTTCTACAGCCCCCACTTCTAATTTCTTTCCCCGCCGCGCTCGACATGCGACAATAGGAATTCCTTCCTCGCCATGAACTCAGTTCAAAACGCTCCCGCCGTCGCCAAAGAATCCACCATCACTCCCGAACTGCTGCGCGATCACGGCATTTCGCCCGAAGAGTACGATCGCATCCTGAAGGCGCTGGGCCGCGAGCCCACCTTCACCGAGCTGGGCATCTTCAGCGTGATGTGGAGCGAGCACTGCTCCTACAAGTCTTCGCGCGTGCACCTGAAGCGCCTGCCCACGCATAGTCGCCGCGTGGTGCAAGGCCCGGGTGAGAATGCCGGCATCATCGACATCGGCGACGGCTGGGCTTGCGCCTTCAAAATCGAGTCGCACAACCATCCATCGTTCATCGAGCCCTTCCAGGGCGCGGCCACCGGTGTCGGCGGGATTCTGCGCGATATCTTCACCATGGGTGCGCGGCCGGTGGCGATCATGGATTCGCTGCGCTTCGGGCCGATCACCGGGCCCAGCCTCCCGCCAAGCGAAGGCGATCAGGGTGGGGCACCCGCGATTGATCAGGCCACGTTGCACAGGAACCACTCCGTGCTTGAAGGCGTGGTGAGCGGAATCGCCTCGTACGGTAACTGCTTCGGCGTGCCTAACGTAGGCGGCGAAGTAAAGTTCGAGAACTGCTACTCCGGCAATCCGCTGGTCAATGCGTTCGCCCTCGGGCTGGTGCGGCGCGATCAGATCTTCTACGCGCGAGCTGCGGGCGAAGGCAATCCGGTGATCTATGTCGGCTCCAAGACTGGCCGCGACGGCATTCACGGCGCGACCATGGC
>Ga0181521_10008486_pt1 | contig 10526 bp, 8 predicted proteins | sample PEATcosm2014_Bin_32_FD_119764 | JGI IMG/M metagenome (GOLD analysis project Ga0181521, IMG submission 119764) | Peatland microbial communities from MTU Mesocosm Facility, Houghton, MI, USA - PEATcosm2014_Bin02_60_metaG | ecosystem: Environmental > Terrestrial > Soil > Wetlands > Peat | place... | reverse complement strand
TTGCGCCAGTGCATCGAGCCTTTGGGCCTGACGATTACGGACGCCGCCGAAGCTCTCGGTGTCACCCGCAACACACTTTCCGAACTCGTCAATGAGAAGCGTGGCATTTCTCCTGAAATGGCCGTCAGGTTATCGAAGGTTTTCGGCGGTACCGCAGACGGCTGGCTTGTGCAACAGGCGCAGTACGATCTTGCCCATGTACGCGCGAACAGGTTGAAGCTGAAACGGCGGCAACTGGCTTAAGGCGTCGGTGTTTCATAAAGGGTAAATTTTTGCTTCTTTGCCCGGCGCTCTTGAACGTACACCGTACCACGCTTTTTCAGGGCGTTAGCCACCCGGTAGCCATTTGTCCACTGAAAACAGGCCGCCGTGAAAACAGGCCACCCGCGAAGTTCTTGACCTTTGGAAGCTTGTAATAATAGAAGCGAGTCGCAAATGAAAACACACCTTGTTCAGCTTCAGAAGCGGATTGAAGAATTGGAAGAGCTGGCCGAAGAAATCTCAAAGCTGGCCGAGGCCCTCCAGAACGACCAGACAGTACAACCGCAGTTAAGCATTAAAGGCCAGCAGTGGTATCGCGGCGCGCGAGAACTGTTGGTACAGCACAACTTCTCAGGCCTGGAAGAGTTTGAGGATTCCTACTTCGGTCGCATTGAGCGAGGGCGCAACGAGGCCAAGGCGTTCATAGATATACAACGGTACATCCAGCTCAATTCGATACCCCCCAACGTCAAGGACGACTATTGCCGCGTGTTTACCATGTTCTTTTCGCGATCACGGGCTTTGCTTCTTGCTCTTCAGGCCGAACTTGCGTCCCGCGAACTCCCTGTAACAACCCAGCTCAGCTTTGCCGTTGCCGCTGACGAATTTGACAAAGCAGGCGAGTTGCTGCGCCAGCACAGTGGAGACGAAGCATTACTACGGGCAAGTGGTGTTATAGCTCGCGTTGCTCTTGAAAGACACTTATTCTGCGTAGCGGAGACACGATCATTGACCATAATCGTCAATCCCCCAACTAAGAAGAGGCCGGATGTGGAAGATGTATTGAACACGCTTATAAAGGCAAGCGTGATTACGCCCGTGCAGAAGTCTCACTTCGATAGTCTCTTTAGAATCGCCAACAATTGCGCTCACCCAAAGGAGCCGATTAATTCGAACGACGTAGAACGCCTAATTCGTGACGGGAGGGCAGAAGCCGCCGCCATTCGGTAGCGTTCGACCTGAACAAAACATGGATAGCAACATAGCGTTCTTTATGTCGCATCACTTGTTGGGCGAAACCCACGGGTTTTAATTGGGAACCAATACCCTTCCCCCGACCTACTTATGAACGCCGAACGTCTGATCCAGGTCCAAATTCAGCGCAAGCACATTAACCCGCGGCTCGCCGAAGATCCCGAATTGCCGGCCTTCCACATGCTTCTCCACGGCCTGCCGGACCGCATCCGAAGTTACCCCGCGCGCCTTCGCTACGCGGTCCACTTGCGCGAATGCCGACTCCGGACTGATGTGCGGGTCCAGGCCGCTCGCCGAGGTAGTCAGCAAGTCGGCGGGTATTGGCCCCGTGTAAGTGGGGTTCTCCTGGCGGAACTTCTTGACATCGTCTCTTACTCGGTCTACTAAGTGCTGATTAGTCGGTCCAAAGTTAGTGGCGCCAGAGTTAGCGGCGTCATAACCATCGCCTGCCGCCGACGGGCGTCCGTGGAAATATTCCGGCCGCGTGAATTTCTGGCCGATCAATTCGGAGCCCACGATCTTACCATTGACCCCGATCAGGCTGCCGTTGGCCTGGTGGTGAAAGAGCACCTGGGCGAGTCCGGTCACCACCAGCGGGTAAACCAGTCCGGTCAGCACCGTCAGCACCAGCGTCATCAGAACCGCGGGAATCAGAATTTGTTTCATACGAATTACTCCTCAGGCACGTCTCAGGCCAGCCGCAGCAAGCCCAGCAGGCGGTCGATCAGCCAGATGCCGGGGAACGGCGCGATGACGCCGCCCACGCCGTAGATCAACAGGTTGCGGCGCAGCAAAGACGCCGCGCTGAGCGGCTTATAGGCCACGCCGCGCAGCGCCAGCGGAATCAGCGCAATGATGATCAGCGCGTTGAAGATCACCGCCGCCAACACCGCGCTCTGCGGGTTCCGCAGATACATGATGTTCAGCTTCTCCAACGATGGATAAGTAGCCATGAACATGGCCGGCAGAATCGCGAAGTATTTGGCCACGTCATTGGCGACCGAAAAAGTAGTCAACGCGCCGCGCGTCATCAGTAACTGCTTGCCGATGGCCACCACTTCGATGAGCTTGGTCGGATTGCTGTCCAGGTCCACCATGTTGCCGGCCTCTTTGGCGGCCATCGTGCCGGTATTCATGGCCAGGCCGACGTCGGCCTGAGCCAGCGCCGGCGCGTCGTTGGTGCCGTCACCGGTCATCGCTACCAGGCGGCCGCCGGCCTGCTCCTTCTTGATGAGATCCATCTTGTCTTTGGGAGTGGCCTGCGCCAGAAAATCGTCGACGCCCGCTTCCGCCGCGATGGCCGCCGCGGTCAGCGGATTGTCGCCCGTTATCATGACGGTGCGGATGCCGATGCGGCGCAATTGTTCGAAGCGCTCGCGCATGCCGCCCTTGACCACGTCCTTCAAATGAATGACGCCGAGCACACGGTCGCGGTCCGCAACCGCCAGAGGCGTGCCGCCCGAGCGCGAGATGCGCTGCGTGGTTTCCATCAGCTCCGGCGGGATTTTGCCGCCGTTCTCTTGCACGAATTCCACCACCGAATCGGTAGCACCCTTGCGGATGCGGCGGCCATCCAGATCCACGCCGCTCATGCGGGTCTGCGCGGTGAACGGGATGAAATGCGCTTCGTGGTCGGCCACTTCGCGCCCACGATAGGCGTATTTTTCCTTGGCCAGCACTACGATGGACCGGCCTTCAGGGGTTTCGTCCGCCAAGCTCGAGAGCTGCGCCGCGTCGGCCAACTCGCCCTCGGTAGCGTCGGCAATGGGAATAAACTCCACGGCCTGCCGGTTGCCCAGCGTGATAGTCCCGGTTTTGTCGAGCAACAGAGTGTTCACGTCGCCGGCGGCTTCCACCGCTTTACCGCTCATGGCCAGCACGTTGTGCTGCATGACGCGATCCATCCCCGCGATGCCGATGGCCGAGAGCAGCCCGCCGATGGTGGTGGGGATCAGGCACACCAGCAGCGAAATCAGAACGGTCACGCTGGGCGCCGAGCCGGTGCCGGCCGAGTTCACGCTGTACTGGGCGAACGGATAAAGGCTCACCACAGCCAGCAGAAAGATGAACGTCAAGCCGGCGATCACGATATTCAACGCGATCTCGTTGGGCGTTTTCTGCCGCTCGGCGCCTTCCACCAGCGCGATCATGCGGTCCAGAAATGTTTCGCCGGGGTTCGAGGTGATGCGGACTTTGATCTGGTCCGACAGCACGCGGGTGCCACCGGTTACCGCGCTGCGGTCGCCGCCCGATTCGCGAATTACAGGCGCGCTCTCGCCCGTGATGGCGGATTCATCCACGCTGGCGATGCCTTCGATCACGTCGCCATCGCCGGGGATAATGTCGCCGCGCTCCACCAGACACGTGTCGCCGCGCCGCAGCACGGTGGCCGCGACCGTCTCATACTTCTTGCCGTTTTTCAGGCGCTTGGCCATGGTTTCGGTCTTGGTCTTGCGCAGGGTATCGGCCTGCGCTTTGCCGCGGCCTTCCGCCATGGCTTCCGCGAAGTTCGCGAACAGCACCGTGAACCATAGCCAGATGGTGATCTGAATGGTGAACCCGGGATGCGCGCCGGTGGCGAAATCCTTGAAAATCTCCAAGGTGGTCATGGCCGCGCCAACTTCCACCACGAACATCACCGGGTTCTTCATCATGAGCCGGGGGTGCAGCTTGACGAAGGAATCCCGGATCGCGCGCTTCACGATGGGTGGATCGAGCAACGGGCGCGCGCGGACCGCCTTCTTGGAGATCAGCAGCGGCTCCGTTACATAAGAAGAACCCGAGGGCGGTGGTTCCATTACAGGCATTATCTTAGCTCCAGAATCCCATGACCAGGTAGGAAAACAATTTGCCGCTGTTCATCAGGAAGTGCTCCACGATGGGGCCGAGCGAGAGCGCCGGGAAAAATGTCAGCGCGCCGACGATCAGAATGACCCCCACGAGCCAGGCCACAAACAGCGCGCCGTGCGTGGGGAAGGTGCCCACCGAGACCGGCACCATTTTCTTTTGCGCCAGACTGCCGGCGGCCGCCAGCAACGGGATCATCATCAGAAAACGGCCGATCAGCATGGCGAGTCCAATGGTGGTATTGAAAAACGGCGTGTTGGGGCTCAGGCCGCCAAACGCGCTGCCGTTGTTGCCCGTGCCGCTGGTGTACGCGTAGAGCATCTCCGACAATCCATGCGGGCCGTTATTGGTCAGGTTGGCCGTGGTAGGCCCGGGCGGATTGATCCACGCATTCTTGGCGAAGTGGGCCACTATGCCGCCGGCGGAAAACAGCAGGATACTGGCGGCCAGAATCAGCATGGCCAGCATGGCCATCTTGACTTCCTTCTGCTCGATCTTCTTGCCCAGATACTCCGGCGTCCGGCCCACCATGAGGCCGGCGAGGAAAACCGCCAGTATGGCGTACATCAGCATGCCGTAGAGACCCGCGCCCACGCCGCCGAAGATCACCTCACCAAGCTGGATGTTGACCAGCGGCACCATGCCGCCCAGCGGCGTGTAGCTGTCGTGCATGCTGTTCACCGCGCCGCAACTGGCGTCCGTGGTCACCACGGCGAACAGGGCCGATCCGGGAATGCCGAAACGCACCTCCTTGCCTTCCATGTTTCCGCCGGGCTGCGTGGCGGTGGCCTGGTCTTCCAGGCCCAGTTTGGTCAGGTTTGGATTGCCGGATTGCTCCGCGGGATACACTACGAAGACTCCCAGGAGGAAGACGATGCTCATGGCGGCAAACAGCGCCCAGCCCTGCCGCGTATCCTTCACCATCTTGCCAAACGTGTAAGTCAGGCCCGCCGGGATCACGAAGATGAACAGCACCTGCAGAAAATTCGAAAAGGGCGTGGGATTTTCGAACGGATGCGCGGAGTTCGCATTGAAGAAACCGCCGCCGTTGGTGCCCAGCATCTTGATGGCTTCCTGCGAAGCGGTGGGCCCTTGTGCGATGGTCTGAGTGGCGCCCTCCAACGTGGCGACCTTATCGTAAGGGTGGAGATTCTGGATGCACCCCTGCCACACGAGCAACAGTGCGCCAACGATCGAGAGGGGTATCAGCAGATAGAGCGTCGCTCTGGTTATATCGACCCAGAAGTTTCCGATCGAGTGCGTCGAACGCCGCGCGAACCCGCGGACCACCGCCACTGCGGTCGCGATTCCCGCCGCCGCCGAAGTGAAATTATGCACGGCCAATCCCACCATTTGGGTGAAGTAACTGACGGTCGTTTCCGGAGTGTAGGCTTGCCAGTTGGTGTTAGTCCCGAAACTCACAGCGGTGTTGAAGGCCAGATCCGGCGTGATCAGTTTGCCCCCGAAGCCCTGCGGGTTGAACGGCAGCATTCCCTGGATTCGCTGGATCAAGTAAGTGAGCAGGATGCCCGCCAGGCTGAACGCCAGCAGCGAGCCGGCGTAGTGCGTCCAGTGCTGTTCAGCGGTTTCGTCGACGCCGCCGAGCCGGTAGAGCAGCCGCTCCAGCGGACGCACCACCGGATGCAGGAAGGTGCGCTCCCCTTCAAACAGGCGCGCCATGAATATGCCCATCGGCTTGGTGAGAGCCAGCAGAACCAAGAAGAAGAGGAAGATTTGAAAAAGTCCGATTGAAGTCATTGGCTTGTTCTCTTGTTTTATGGCAGGTTTCGCGCCTGCCGGTCAGGCCTAAAAGCGCTCCGGCCGCAAGAGCGCGTAAATCAGGTACGCTCCCAACACGACGGCAATGATAGCGGCGAATATGTATTCCATATGGAGCTCCTAGAGGCGGTCGCAACCCCGCACGTACGCCCAACTAATCAGGAAAAACAAGATAGTGATGACGACGAAGAACAGATCCTGCATCATTTCATTTCACCTTAACTACGGCGACGCTATGGCCGTCGGCGGCGAGCCGCCGCGCTAGGCGTTCCTCGCGCGTTCGCCACCAGCGATCCCGCGTCCCAATCACGACCAGCGAACGGCGGGGCAACAGACCGAGGTACGCCTCTTCGCGATCGCGCGCGAAAACCAGCTTGACGCGGACCGAAACCGTGCTGGTGCGCGCCACAGTTTTCAACTCCGCTTCCAGCCGTTGCCGTATGCCCTCCTGGCATTCGAGCGGCGAAGGATACGGTAGCACGTGCACGGCCATCAATGTCACCGCCGCGTCGAAACCCTGCGCCAGTTTGAGCGCCTCCGCCAATGCTTGGGCGGCCAACGCAGGACTGGTGTACGGCACCACCAACTCCAGGGGCCGCTCCCGCGATTCCGCCTCCAGGGGCAACCGCGTACCATCCCGCAAAAACGCAATTCGGCTCTGCATAGCGTTCGCCTCTTCACACGATAGACAGCGGGCCATAAGGAAGTCGTTAGGAAACGATCATTATTCTGTGAAGCGGGCTGGTGGGGCAGGCGCTTTCGCCTGCCAACCATCCCAGACGCCCCAGCCTGCAGGCGTGTGACAATGGACTGTTATCCCGCAATTCTTAATGGATACGCTCGAGCAGAGGTTGGCCGAGGTCCGGAGCCGCATCGCCAGAGCGGCGGACCGGGCGCGCCGCGATCCGGCGAAAATCACGCTGATAGCGGTGACCAAGATCTTTCCGGCTCAGATCATTCGCGATGCATACGCGCTCGGCCTGCGCGATTTCGGCGAAAGTTACGTGCAGGAGTTTGAAACCAAATTCCCGGAAGTAAGCGACCTGGGCGAGTCGCGCTTCCACCTGATCGGGCACCTGCAGGCCAATAAAAGCCGCCGCGCCGCTGAGATCTTTCATTCCATCCACACGGTGGATTCGGCCAAGCTCGCCCGCCGGCTGAACGAAGCCGGCAAGCCTCTGGATATCCTGCTCGAAGTGAAGCTATCGCCGGAAGAGGCTAAAGCCGGCGCGGCGCCCGAGGAGCTTCCGGATCTCATCGCAGCAGTCCACGATTGCACCAACTTGCGGCTGCTCGGCCTGATGACGATGCCGCCATGGTCCGAGGACCAGGAAGTGTCGCGACCCTACTTCCGCCGTCTCCGCGAGCTTGCCAACGAGCACGGCCTGCTGCATCTTTCCATAGGCATGTCGCACGATTTCGAGGCCGCCATCGAAGAGGGCGCTACGTTCGTGCGGGTGGGGACGGCCCTGTTCGGGAGACGCAAGAAGCCGTGAAGGTCGGCTGCTACGCGCCGTGGCCGCCCGCGCGCACCGGGGTGGCCGATTACGCGGCGGCCCTGATGGCGGCTTTGCGCCGGCACGGCAACGTGGAGCCGGATGCGCGCCAAGCCGATATCGCGTTGTATCACCTGGGCAACAATCAGCTCCACCGCAGCATTTACAATCGCGCGCTGGCGCAACCCGGCATCGTGGTGCTGCATGACGCCGTGCTCCATCATTTCTTCCTTGGCGCGCTCGACCGCACCGCCTATGTCGACGAGTTCGTTTACAACTATGGCGAATGGAACCGGCAACTCGCCGAAGAGCTGTGGCGCAGGCGAGCCGGTTCGGGATTCGACCGGCGCTACTTCGATTACCCCATGCTGAAGCGCATCGCGGAGCGCTCGCGCGCGGTGGTGGTGCATAACCCGGCCGCGGCGCGTATGGTCCACGAACACTTTCCCGGCGCCGCCGTGGTGGAGATCCCGCACCTGTTCGCCTCGCCGGAACTGCCGGCCGATTGGGAAGTAATCCGGATGCGGCAACGCCTGGGAGTGCCGTTGCACGGGTTCCTCTTCGGCGTGTTTGGTTACCTGCGGGAGTCCAAGCGTCTCTTTGGCATCCTGCGCGCCTTTGCCCGGCTGCGGCAACTCCGGCCGGATGCGTGGCTTCTGATCGCGGGCGCTTTCGTGTCCTCGGATCTGGCGCGCGCGGTGGTTCCCCTGTTAAGTGGGCCGGGAATCGTGCGGCTGCCGTATCTGCCCGAGCGGGATTTCTGGCGCGCGGCGCTGGCAGTGGACGCGTGCATCAACCTGCGATCACCCGCCGCGGGGGAGACCTCCGGCATCGCCATTCGCCTGATGGGCGCCGGCAAGCCCGTCCTGTTAACCGACGCCGAGGAGAACTCGCGTTACCCGAAGACCGCTTGCCTGCGCATCGAGCCGGGTTTGGCGGAAGAGGATTCCCTGTTGCACCACATGCTTCTGCTAACATCGGTAAAAGAATGCGCGGGTGAAATCGGACTACGCGGGTCCGGCTACATCGTTGAGCATCACCGGGCCGCTCGAATCGCCGAACAGTATTGGGAAACGTTGTGCGCCTATCGCCAGTAGTGCTTTTGTTCTGCGCCCGCGCGTTGTTCGCGGCGCCGGACGCTGTCGAGAGCTTCGGCATTGCCGTGCCCATGCGGGACGGTGTGCGTCTTTCCGCCAATATTCTCCGGCCGGAGGAACTGGGCCGCTACCCCACCATTCTGCTGCGCACGCCCTATGGAAAGGGGCATAGCATAGCGCGTTACCAGGATTTCGTGGAGCACGGCTATGCCGTCATGATCGAGGACGTGCGCGGACGCTATGCGTCGGAAGGCGTCTTCCGTCCGTTGGAGCAAGAGCCGGCCGATGGCGACGACACGCTGAACTGGATTGCCCGCCAGTCCTGGTCGAATGGCAGGGTGGGAATGATGGGCGGCTCGTACCTGGGCATCGTGCAGTGGAAGGTGGCGGCGCTCAACAACCCGCACTTGAAAGCAATTTTTCCGGCCGCCTCCGGCGACGACGACTACCGCGATCGCTTCTATTCCACGGGCGGCGCGATGAAGTTGGGCCAGCGCCTGCTGTGGATGTCGGAGAACCTGCGGGCGCCCGGGTTCCATCCCGATCCCGGCAAATTCACGCTGCACCTGCCGCTGCGTACCGCGGATGTGGCGGCCACCGGCCAGACTTCGGATATGTATCAGGAGGCGGTGGCGCACCCGGCTTACGATTCATTCTGGAAATCCATCAGCGCGCGAGAGCTCCTGGACAAGATCCGCGTGCCGGTGTTCTCGGTGGGGGGCTGGTTCGACAACTTCGTGGAAAGCGATCTGGAAGCATATGCGAGCTTGCGCAAAAACTCCGGCGTCGACCGGATTCTGATCGGCCCGTGGCCGCACAACATGTCGAGCAAATTCGACGGCGTGGATTTCGGACCGGACGCGCTCGTGGCGCTGCATGGAATTCAGTTGCAGTGGTTCGACCAGTTTCTGAAGAACAAAGACGTGCCGCTGCTTTCCAAGCCTCCGGTGAGATTTTTTGTGATGGGAGTCAACCGCTGGCGGGATGCGCAGGAATGGCCGCCCCGCGCGCAGCCGATGCGTTTCTACCTGGCGAGCCGCGGACATGCCAATACGCTATCCGGCGATGGCAAGCTGGATCTGCGCGAGCTTGGCCCGCAAAGCGCTCGGCGGGCGCCCGACCAGTTCGTGTTCGATCCCCAAAATCCCGTCCCGACCACGGGCGGCGCAATCTGTTGCAACCCGAAAGTGTTTCCGTGGGGACCTATGGACCAGCGCACCGTGGAACAGCGGCGCGACGTGCTGGTGTACACCACGGCGCCGCTGAAAAAAGATGTCGAAGTGATCGGGCCGGTGCAGGTGGTGCTGTACGCCGCGACTTCCGCGCGCGACACGGACTTCACGGCGAAGCTGGTGGACGTGTTTCCCGACGGGCGCGCGCAAAGCTTGACGGACGGCATTCTGCGGCTGCGCTACCGGAAATCGCTGGAGAAAGCGGAGTTGGCCGCTCCCGGCGAAATCTGCAAGCTGACGATCGACGCCGGCGTGACCGGCAACGTGTTTCAGAAGGGCCATCGCATCCGCATGGAGATATCGAGCAGCAACTTTCCGCGCTTCGACCGGAACCCCAACACGGGCCGCCCGATCGCCGACGAGACCGAATTGCGCAAGGCGTCGCAGACCATCTACCACGACGCGCGGCGTCCTTCACAGGTGGTCTTGCCGGTGGTGCGAGATTGACTTGGGGCCGCGCGTCGCGGTATTTTTAAAGGCAGATCGGCGCGGTAGCCAAGTGGTAAGGCAAAGGTCTGCAAAACCTTTATTCGTCGGTTCGATCCCGACCCGCGCCTCCAACTACTTAGCCGTAATCCGCTGATTTCAGGATTCATAGCCGTTACCGCCAGTTCATTCCGAATACCGCCACCCATTCCGTCTGTGGATATGTCCAAGACCGGACGGACAAAAGGGGGCTGACTACCTAGAACGGGGCTTCACCACCGGCCAAGACCTGCTGCTCTGAGAAATGTGACTGCCTGGTCTCGCGCTTTTCATCGCAGCTTCGAGCCTCGAACTCCATCCGGGTCGGCAAGTGAGCCGGCATTTCCGTTTAGTGCGACGCTGCGACCAGGCGG
>Ga0181521_10008482_pt1 | contig 10530 bp, 8 predicted proteins | sample PEATcosm2014_Bin_32_FD_119764 | JGI IMG/M metagenome (GOLD analysis project Ga0181521, IMG submission 119764) | Peatland microbial communities from MTU Mesocosm Facility, Houghton, MI, USA - PEATcosm2014_Bin02_60_metaG | ecosystem: Environmental > Terrestrial > Soil > Wetlands > Peat | place... | reverse complement strand
CCCTCGCCACTCCCCTGAGTCCCTCGCCACTCCCCTGAGTCCCTCGCCACTCCCCCGAGTACTGAACCGGCAAGGTGACCGGCCGATGCATTCGGTCTCGATCGCCAGCGGCGCGGACAGATTCGCCAGCCAGATCTGGCCGTCCCGGTAGCGGAACCCGGACGTGGTGAAACTCGCCGACGCCCGGGACTTGTGCTTGGACTTGAATCCCGGGTACTTCGCCCGCTTGGCCCAGAAGTTCATGTAGGCGTTCTGCAGGTGCTGCAGGCCCTGCTGGAGGGCGACGTTGGACACCTCGACAGCCACGCGGTCTGCGGGTCGTCCTTCCATGCGGTGAGCGTCCGACAGGTTTCCGCGAACGTAACCCGCCGCTGTTCCTGGGTCCACGCCCGGGACCGTTCCGCGAGCGCCCGGTTGTACACGTAGCGCACCGATCCGAACGTCCGGTACAGCAGGCCGGCCTGCTCGGGGGACGGGTAGAAGCGGTACTCTACGCCGACTTCACCACCCGCTCGCTCACGCTGAAACTTCACCATTGATGTTGTTTCAACCGTGCGGCGCCACGCCGGGCAAGTCCCACCCTGAAGGACGGGGCCTGCGCCCTGCAAGGGTATGGTCACCCGTTGCCGGGCGCCGTGGCACAGCGGACGTCCCGGCTGCGCTAAGGTAAGTAAGCCCGCCAGGTCCGGCGGGTAAGTGCGCCTAGCGCACCGGGACGTGGCCCAGCTTGGTAGGGCACTTGACTGGGGGTCAAGGGGTCGCGGGTTCAAATCCCGCCGTCCCGACTGTTTTTCGAACGCTTCTTCGCCATGTACAGCAGCAGTACAGCAGTACCCGGGGAAGACTCTTAAGGTCTGCATGCGGCCTCTGAGTGGCCGCCATGCGGTCGGCGGATTCAAGATCACGACGTTGGGCCGGGGTGGATTTGCGTCCCGGGTGTTACGCGTTCGTTCGCCATGAGCGCCGGACGTCACTCACGGCGCGCCTCGGTTGCTGGCATGCCTATCCAGTGGGCGTCTCCGCCGTGCTCACCCTGGCACCGGGATCCTCACCTTGGCGGCTCCAGCCGGCGCATGGCGGTACCCCGGCTCACGTCACGGACGGTGACGGCAGGGCCGGGATACAGCGCCCAGATCCGCCTAATTGAGCCTGAGGGCGCTGTGCCGAAGGTCGTCGCCAGCGATGGACTGGGCGCATAACGGGGTGATCTGCGCGCGGCCGCCGGGACGCCTCTGGGGAGCCTGGCCGGCGCGCCCGGCGCTGATCTGGAGGGCCTGATCCTTGATCGCCTGGCTCGCCAGGCTGCCTGGGCCGTCGGGCTCCACCTGGTTGCGGCTTCGGCAGGCGACGACCAGCAGGTGCTCGTCAGCCCAGCAGGCCTCGGGTCTGGGCAGGCGGGCCAGGAACGCAGCGGTGGACGCGCGCAGCTCCTCCGGCGTGTAGAGGGAGAACGTCGAGTAGTGGCGCCCCTCGGCCTGGGCCTGGAGCCGCTCGGCCGTGCTCGAGCGCGGATGGCTGAAGGTCTGTGTGGCCACCATGGTGAGCCCGCCGGTCCGCCTGACCGCGTCCCGGAATGCGGCCTGGCTGTGCAGGCGCTGCTCGTGCTCGGTGAAACCTGGGAAGTAGCGGCCCCAGATCGTCCGCGCGTTCTGCTGCGGGGTGCGGGTGTAGATGAACAGCTGGCCGCCGGGCGCCAGCACCCGGGCCACAGCGGTCAGGAAGCGGCCGAGGTCGAAATGGTGAACGCAGTTGAACGCGGTGACCAGATCCAGGCTGGCGGTCCGCAACGGCAGCTGTTCGGCGGCTGCCAGCAGCGGCACCACCCCGCGGGCGTGGCCGCAGTCGCCGGCCTTGAGCTGTGCCAGCATGGCCGCCGAGACGTCGCTCGCGGCCAGCAGCGAGCCCTCGGGCAGCAGCGCGCGCAGCAGCCGCGTGTACCGTCCCGTCCCGCAGCCGATATCCAGGCCGGTGACGGGGCGGTCAGGCAGGAACTGGCCGATCCTGCGCACCGGCGCCTCGTCGGTGGTGCGCAGCGAGTCGTAGACGGCGGCTACCCGCTCGAAATGGCCGCCCACCGTCACCTCCGGCACCTCCCCCCGCTGGGCCTGCTGGCGACCGTCATGCGCTCACCCTTGCTCAGTTCACACAATGTTCACCCGCACGACAAGACCAGGATCCCCATGGGTGCCGTGTGGCGTGCGGGTGGCGCAAGGCAACGTCACTGCGACGGGCCTGGCATCATGAGATGCGATGAGCGATTCAAGTTCCCGCCCGGCCGTGTGGTGAGCTGCTGAGGCGGTGCAGCGGCTGATTCCCTGGCAGTCGGACGCCGCCGGTTCTGTGCGAGTCCCGGGGGAGTGCCTTACCGCCATTTGTGCGTAGCCTGGCATCGGGCTGTCCGGATTGGATGGCTGATCTGCGCGACCTTGCGAGTGGACCGGGTTCGCGGGCCAGGACGCCAGGGGGGATCTGGTCGTACGGAAGCTGGCGTGCTCAGCGCACCGCACGCAGTGCACTACCTCGCGGAGAGGGTGGAGAGGATGCTGATGAGCGCATCGGCCGCTCAACTGGTCGAACAGGTGGTGGACAACGCCCGCTATCCCCTGCGGGATCCGTCCGGCACCGGCTGGCGGGATGTCGTCTCTCGTGTCCGGCGGGACCTGCATGCCGTTGGCTGCAGCGTGCTGCCCGACTTCGTGCGGCCCGCCCTGCGCGAGGCGCTGCGGCGGGAGTGCGAGGAGATCGCACCTCGGGCGTACTACGACGTCGAGACGGTCAACGCGTACAATACCGACGCGGACCCGTCTCTGCCGGACGGTCATCCGGCCCGGATGACGATAGAGCGCGGCAACGCGTTCGTTGCGCGCGACTGCATCCCCGATGAGCTCATCATCCACCGGCTCTACACCAGCCCGCTGTTCCAGCTCTTCGTCGCCAGGTGCTTTGCGCTGCCCCAGATCCACGAGCTGGCGGACCCCTTGTCCGGGCTGTGCCTCAACGTCATCGCTCCGGGACGGGCGCATCCGTGGCATTTTGACACGAACGAGTTCACGGTCAGCATGGTCACCCAGGAGCCGGAGGCGGGTGGCGTGTTCGAATACTGCCCGAATATCCGGTCGGCGCGAGCGGAGAACTTCGAGGATGTCCGCGCCGTGCTGGCCGGACGCGGTGAGCACCTGATTCGCCGCCTCGCGTTGCGTCCGGGCTATCTCCAGCTGTTCACGGGCCGCTACTCCTTGCACCGCGTGACCTCTGTGGACGGGACGGCGCGTCACTCGGCGATCTTCGCCTATAGCCAGCGTCCCGGCGTGATCGGCACCGTCGCGCGGACGCGGCAGCTCTTCGGCCGCGTCGCGGCCGCGCACCTGGCCGCCGAGGGCCGCGCGGTGCGGGTCGACCAGCTGATGGACTAGGGCGCCGCCCTGCCCGTTCCCCGTTCCGGACACCGAGATCAAGGAGGATCGTGCGCAGCAGCCAGGAACTGTCTCCCCTGACCTTCGGCAACGAGGATCGTCTGCCACGCGTGCCGCTGCCCACCTTGGAGGCGAGCTGCGACAGGTTCCTCGAGTGGTGCGGGCCGCTGTTGACCGCCGACGAACGGGCGGCGACCGAGACCGCGGTGGCGTCATTCCTGCGCCCCGGCGGTCCCGCTCGACAGCTCCACGCCGCGCTCGAGCAATACGACGCCGCCGACGGCGTGCACAGCTGGCTCGACACGTTCTGGCCGTACCGGTACCTGGGCCGCCGCGACCGCATCGCGCTCAACGCGAACTTCTTCTTCCTCTTCGAGGACTCCGATCAGGGACAGGTGGAGCGGGCGGCGGGGCTCGTCGCCGCGGCCGTCGGCTATAAGCTCCTGATCGACGAGCAGCTCATCCCGCCGGCCATCCAGCGAGGAGAGCCCCTGTCCATGGAGCAGAACAAGTACGTGTTCTCGGCCACCCGGATCCCGGGACCGGTGCAGGACAGCGTCCGCACGCCCTACAGCGAGGACTGGCCGGGCCCGTCCCGGGAGCGCCACATCGTGGTCTTCGTCCGCGGCAACATGTTCCGCCTGGACGTGATCGGCCCGAACGGCCGTCCACACGCCCTGGACGAGATCGCGGCCGGGCTGCGTGCGGTGATGGAGGCCGGTGCGGCCCCGGCCGCGCCGGGCACGGCGGTCGGGCACCTCACCACGAAGGCGCGGGCGGAGTGGGCGGCGAGCCGGCAGGCGCTGCTCGACTGCGATCCCGGCAACGCGGGCAAGCTCGACGTGGTGGAGACCGCACTGTTCTGCCTGTGCCTCGAGGACGCAACCCCCGAGGGCCCCCGGGAGGCGTCCGATCTGCTGCTGCACGGCGACAGCGGCAACCGGTGGTTCGACAAGGCCCTGTCGCTGATCGTCTTCGGGGACGGGACGGCGGGCCTCAACGGCGAGCACTGCAAGCTGGACGGCACCACCATCGTGAGCTTCATCGATGCGGCCCTGGGCTCCTCGGCGGAGGAGCACTCGCGCCGGTCGGTGGCCGAGTCGCAGGGGACCCCGACCTGCGCACCCCTCGATTTCGTGCTCGACGCCGGCCTGCGGGCCGATGTGCAGGCCGCCGCCGCCGCGTTCACCGCGTACGCGGCCGACACCGCGTCCTGCATCCTGTCGATCGACCGCTTCAGCAGCGAACGGGCCAAGCAACTGCGGATGTCGCCGGACGCGTTCGCGCAGATGGCCTTCCAGCTCGCCCACCAGCGCGCCAAGGGCCATGTGGGGGCCACGTACGAGTCGATCGCCACCCGGCACTACCGGCACGGGCGCACGGAGGCGATGCGCGTCGTCACGCCTGAGGTGGTGCGGTTCGTGACCGCGATGGACGACGTGCAAGCGGACGAGCGGGCCCGCAGGGCGGCGTTCCGGGCGGCCGCCGAGAAGCACGTGGAACGCACGCGGGAGTGCCAGATGGGGCACGCGCCCGAGCAGCACCTGTGGGAGCTGCAGCTGATCCAGAAGCGCCGCGGCGCGGAACTCGGCGTGACCGAGCCGCTGGCCCTGTACGAGACGCCGGGCTGGCTGAAAATGCGGGACGATTACCTGAGCACCAGCGCCGCGCCGTCCACCCACATCCAGTACTGGGGTTTCGGGTCGACCAGCCGGAAGTGCATCGGCGTCGGCTACGTGCTGCTCCCCGATCGCTTCGACCTCTACCTGAGCACGCCGCGAGCGGTGAGCGAGCAGGTGTCCGTATTCGCCGGGAAGCTCCCGGAGGCGGTCCGCGAACTGGAGGATCTGCTCACCGCCGAAGACAGTGGATGATCGAAGCTCAGCGGCTCAAAGGGGTGCCGATGCTCGATGACGGGGCGTTGACCAGTGATCGCAAGGCGGACTTCACCTGGATCTACAACCAGCCGGATCCGAGGGCGTACTTCCGCACCCTGAACGACCTGGAGTACCAGGTACCACAGCAGGCGCTGCCCATCTTCGAGGCCGTGCTCGCCGCGTCGGTGCGGGAGGGGCGCCCTCGGACGGTCCTCGACGTCTGCTGCTCCTACGGGATCAATGCCGCGTTGCTGCGCTGCGAGGTCGATCTGGGCGAGATCGGCGCCCGCTGCACCGACACCGAACGGGCCGCCCTCCCACCCGACGAGCTGATCAAGGCCGACGCGGAGTTCTACGCCCACCGGCTGCGCCGCCCCGACCTAGCGGTGCTCGGCCTGGACGTCTCGGCGCCCGCGATCGACTACGCCGTCCGAGCGGGCCTGCTGGCCCGGGGCTGGGCCGAGGACCTGGAGACGTCCGACCCGTCCCCGGCGCTGGCCGCCGGCGTCCGGGACGTCGGCGTGATCATCTGCACCGGAGGCGTGGGGTACGTCGGGCCCCGGACCTTCGACCGGCTCCTGCGTGCCATCGGCGATCCGCACGGCCTCTGGCTGGCGATCTTCGTGTTGCGCGTCTTCGCCTACGACGAGATCGCCGACACGTTCGCCCGGTACGGCCTGGTCACCGAACGGATGCCGGGACTGACGTTCCGGCAGCGGCGCTTCGCCGACCCCGAAGAGTTCGAGGCGGCGAACCACGACGTCGTCCTGCGCGGCCTCGACCCGACCGGGAAGGAGGCGGAGGGCTGGTACCACGCCGACTGTTTCCTCACCCGCCCGGCAGCCGCAGCTGCGGAGACACCGATTGCCGAGCTACTTGCCGGAGTTCTGCCCGATGGCGGTCGATGAGCGGCTCGCGTCTCATCGACCGCGGTGGTGTCCAGCAGAGCGGGTCCCGCAGGCCCTGGTGACATCGCGCACGTGGGATGGCTGCCAGCCGGAGCCATCTGGATATCACAGTGATACGTCACGCCGCGACCACGCCGGCCTCTGGCCACGGCAAGCGGCTGGCTTGCGGCCCGATGCCATATCGATGGTGACCTTGCCGGCCGTGGCATTGTGCCTGCCGAGAATCGCATCCACGGCTCTGACCAGCAGAGTTGCTGGTCCGGCGCTCCGCCCGTGATGATCACCGATCATGTGCCTGCGGTTCGTGTTTCTGTTGATCACGCGACTAGCCGCATGGTTGCGGCTGTCCCGGCGTGAGGAGATGTGGAAGACCGCCGAAATCTTTATCCTGCGCCACCAACTCGCGGTCCTGCAGCGGCGGCAGCCGCGCCGCCCGAAGCTGACCTGGGCGGACCGGGCCCTGCTCGCGGCGCTGCTCGGCGTGATACCGAAAGCCCGGCGCCATGGATTGCGGCTGCCGGTGACCCCGGAAACGATCGTGCGCTGGCGATCGTGACCAGGACGCCTAACGCCAGCCAGAACCGGGCGTTCTGCACCCGCCTTGACCAGACGCCGTAGGCGCCAGGCCAGCGCCCGAATCGGCAGGGAGGATGTGGTGTTTACCGGCCGTCCTGCTCGTAACTTTATGTTGATGGTGAGTGCTGGATACTGCAGCCTGGTCAGCCCTCAATTCAGCAGTGCCGAGCCTGCTGGGTGGCAGGTGGTTGCGCCACGTACGCTGGCGGTCGGCCTATTTCTCCTGCTTCTGACTGTTCGTCGGCGCGTTCAGGGCTTTGCACGCGGCTTGGCGGATGTCAAAGTAAGGGTCGCTGCTTAGGGTCCGGGCTGCGTTCTCGCCAGCACCGGAGAGTCCGCTTCTGGCTGCGACGACGGCGAGATTGCCAGCGAGCCCTCGGCGGACGTTCGGTGACCGGTCTCTGGCGAGCTCAGTTCCGAGCTGGTCGGTGTCCCCGTGTGTGCCGGCAGGTGCATAGGCCAGCGCCCAGTGGAGGGCGGCGACAGAGCGCAAGGACTCCCAGGGGGAGGTGGACAACGCGGCGACGGACACGGGCGGGGGCGGCCGCCAGGTCTGGCAGCGCGGCCAGGGCGTGGCCGACGCCGTTGAGCACGATCTCCGCCGGATGGCCGCGAACGATCTGCCCGGCGATGCTTAGCACGGTGGCGTGTTCTTCAGGGGTACGGCTCGCGCGGGCTGCCAGGCACAGGCCGTCGGCTGCCAGCGACGTATCGCCCATGTTGATTCGCCCCCAGCCGAGCGGGTGCGCCCAGGTGGCCATGTCGTCCATCGCGCTGCCGTCGTGCTCGCCGCGCGCATACTCGCATGCCAGCCCGAAGACGTCGCTGAGTCGTTCAGCGCCCAGGCTGTCGCCCGTGCTGCCCGCGACGACAATGGTGGCAGCGGTGAGGGCCTGCTGGCGAGTCATCGCCAGATGCAGGCGGTCGGCCGCGACACGGAGCAGACCGGTGAGCGCCTGCTCTCGTCGGCTGGATCAAGGATCGTGACCAGTCCCGCATCGCCCGGGAATGAGCCGATCATCGGCGCCTGGCCTGGAGTTCCTTCCGGCGGGGCGGCCAATCGTCCGGCTGCTTGCTCAGCGAAAGGAGCGGCAGCGTCCCACGCAGATTGCTCAGCCGCCGGGCGCGTAATGCTGCGGCCCGCCTCGCCGGTCAGGTTCCACCCGGCCAGCATCTCAGCTGCATGCTGGCTCCCCTGCCCCGCAAGCGTAACGAGAATCGCGCGGACCTCATCAGGGCGTCGCCGAACTGCGGGAGCCAGGTCCCTGCCGCGCCCGCGCAGAGCCGGCGATTCGACTGCGAATAGCCGTGAGATCCTGCTGAACGCTGCTGAGGCGCTGTCGTCATCTTCTGCGGCGGCGATGGCCACGAGCATCCGCAGGTGTGGTTCGTCGGTCCAGACAACCGTGTCTTTGTCCATGGTCAGCCGCCAGTCCAGGGCAGCCATGAGCTGCTCGGCGATCTGGCCGGGTAGCCGCCCGGCAACAAGGACCCGCAGTCGCTGGGCAGCCAGCGCCGCCGGGCGGAGCTCTTCGTTACCCCGGCGCAGGGCGTCGAGGACTTCCTCGCGGGCCCCCGCTATGGGCACGACCCGCTCTGAGGGCTGCTCGGTGAGCAGTTTGCCCATCTGCCGCATGTCACCGATCTCGGCAAGGTCGGTCGGGCCGTAGCGGTGCCGCAGCCTTACCTGGCAGACAGCCAGCCCGCGATATCGGTGAACAGGCGAGCCCGGGTAGCGAACTCAGCTCCTCGCTGCCACGCAGCATCGGCGTCTGCGAAGGCTCCAGCCCATGCTCGCGTCCGGGCGTAGCGGGACAGCACCAGCGCGGCGTCGCGGTCGTCAAGCTTCCATCCGGTTGCCTTTCTTTGAAGCTCCTCCCAGCCTGCATCATCGGCCCCCAACGGACTGCGCGCCTCTGTGATAGCCAGGCGCAGGCGGACGCCGAGGTGGCGGAGAGCCTTGTCAGCCTCGCGGCGCAGGGCTGCGGCTGATCGCTCAAGGACATCCGCCGCGACTGTGATCGGTTCGAACGCCTTTGCCGCGAGCGCGCATTCGGCGATGGTGACAACGGCAGCGCCAACCGCTAGCAGAAGCGATGAAGCACCCATAGCATCCCCGGGACGTCGGTCCAGCGTCCGGCAAGCCGGGTGGCGGTCTCGGTCGCGGCCCGGGCTGTGACCTCGTAGCCTTCGGGGAACGTCCAGATCGAACCGACGCGCGGGCGGGAGGGCGCAGGCCTGGCCGCCCCCGCGCTCATGATCGCCCCGGCGGGCCCGTGTAACACTTGACAGCATGTCATCGCCAGTGCGCTGCCTGGTCACTGGTGCTTCGGGGTACATCGGCGGACGGCTCGTCCCGGAGCTGCTCAGCGCGGGATACGCGGTCCGGTGCATGCCGCGCGATGCGGGGAAGCTCAGCGATCGTCCGTGGTCGGCCGATGTCGAGATCGCGGTCGCCGACGCGGTGGACGACGAGAGCGCGGTGCGGCGCGCCCTGGAGGGCGTGGACGTCGCCTACTATCTCATCCATTCCCTCGGCACGGACGCGTCGTTCGAACGGCGCGACCGCGCCGCGGCGGGGATCTTCGCCGCGGCCGCGAAAGCCGCTGGAGTGCAGCGCATCGTCTATCTGGGCGGCATCATCTCCGGGCAGGCCGAGGAACTGTCGCCGCACCTGCGCTCCCGCGCGGAGGTCGGCGACATCCTGCTGGCCAGCGGCGTGCCGACAGCCGCGCTGCAGGCCGCGGTGATCATCGGCAGCGGATCAGCGCCGTTCGAGTTGCTCCGCTACCTCACTGAGCTCCTGCCGGCCATGGTCACCCCCCAATGGGTGGACACCCGCATCCAGCCGATCGCCGTCCGGGATGTGCTGCGCTACCTGGTCGGCAGCGCCGCGCTGCCGGCCGATGTCAGCCGCCGTTTCGACATCGGCGGCCCCGACGTGCTCACCTACGCGCAGATGATGCGCCGGTACGCCGAGGTGGCCGGGCTCACGCCGCGGATAATCGTGCCGGTGCCGGTGCCGGTGCCGTTGCTGACGCCGCGGCTGTCGTCGCTGTGGGTCGGGCTGGTGACACCGGTGCCCGCCAGCCTGGCCATGCCGCTGGTGGAGTCGCTGCGGAACGAGGTCGTCTGCTCCGAGCACGACATCGCCCAGTACATCCCGGACCCGCCCGGCGGGCTCCTGTCCCTCGACCGGGCCATCACCCTGGCTCTGCGGAACACCCGCGAGGGCGCCGTCTCCACCCGCTGGCCGTCGGCCGCGGCCCCGGGCGCGCCCAGCGACCCGCTGCCGACCGACCCGTCGTGGGCCGGCGGATCGCTGTACGTCGATGCGCGCAGCAGCGTGGTGCACGCCTCGCCCGCGGCGCTGTGGCGGGTGATCGAGGGTATCGGCGGCGAGACCGGGTGGTACTCCTTGCCGGCCGCCTGGCCCGTCCGCGGGCTGCCCGGCCGGCTGGCCGGCGGGTCCGGACTGCGCCGCGGCCGCCGCGACCCGCGGCATCTGCTCGCTGGCGACGCCGTGGATTTCTGGCGGGTCGAGGCGATCGAGCGGGGAAAACTGCTGCGGCTGCGCGCGGAGATGAAACTGCCGGGCCTGGCCTGGCTGGAGCTGTCGGTGGGCCAAGACTATGACGGGCTGACGACCTACAGCCAGCGGGCGATTTTCCGGCCGCACGGGCTCGCCGGTTATGCTTACTGGCGGTCCATTTCGCCGTTTCACGGCCTCGTCTTCGGCGGCATGCTGCAGAACAT
>Ga0181521_10008472_pt1 | contig 10539 bp, 3 predicted proteins | sample PEATcosm2014_Bin_32_FD_119764 | JGI IMG/M metagenome (GOLD analysis project Ga0181521, IMG submission 119764) | Peatland microbial communities from MTU Mesocosm Facility, Houghton, MI, USA - PEATcosm2014_Bin02_60_metaG | ecosystem: Environmental > Terrestrial > Soil > Wetlands > Peat | place... | reverse complement strand
GTGCGTGTGCCCCAGGCAGTCAGGAAATTGGAGCCGGCTAACTGGGGCGCTTCATTGCGGCCGCCGAGGTCCGCCGCATGGCAACTGGAACAACTGGTCTGGTACGTGGTCGAGCCGGCGGCGGCCTGTTGCGCGGTGAATGGCGCGGCCGGAAGCTGCGCGGAGGCGATGGGGCAGACAACTGTCAATGCCAGTAAGAGCTGGTTTCGCGTCATCGGGGGCCATTATATAGCTTCCGCGCCGGCCGGAAGGCCGGCGGCAGGGCCGAAGAGGGCCGAAGCCCCCGCCCCACAAAAGAAAAAAGGCCTCGCCGGTTTCCCGACGAGGCCCGTGCTTTGTTACGAGGTTGCGCCGCTTCAGAACGTAAAGCGCGCCACCAGTTGGCCGGATCGCGGATTCTCGCCGACGCCGGCTCCGTTGAGAACGTTCACGTACCCGAAGCCTCCGTTCAAGGCACCGGTCGGGGCTGCGGAACCTGGGAACGGGTTGCTGGTTGTGGCGGGTGTCACGGAGGAGGCAGCCGGTATTGAATTACCCGTCGCCGGCATGGGGAACTGCACGCGGTTAAATACATTGAAGAACTGCGCCTGAATCAGCAACTGGTATTTCTCCTTCACACGGAATATACGGCCCAGGCTGAGAGACTCCGCCGGCTGGCGCTGCCACCGGCAGTTGGTGTAATAAGGCGCCGCGTCGCCGAACGTTTCCGTGGTCTGATTCGACCAGGCGTTGGGATTCAGTGCCAGCGTCTTGGTCGGGTCGAAATGGCTGTTGGGATTGACGGCCAGGCAGGACTGGCCGGCAACAGTGTTCTCCAAGGGCTCGCTCCCGCCGAAATTGGATACGCCATTCAGTGGAGTGCCGCCGATACCCATGGTGTTCCACAGGGTGTTATTCGTTTCAGGCGATGCGATCAGCGCGCCGCTGGCATACTTGAGAACGCCGCCGAGCGTCCAGTCGCGGGCCAGCCATTTAACAGCCTTGCCGGCAGTGTTGTCGGGGAGGAAACTGTTGTTGCCGATCTTCGGGGTAGTGTAGGTGAATGAGATCACCATCACCTGCGGCTGATTGAAGCCGGAGAGCTGCTTGATCGTCGGTGTGTTGTACGGATCGTTGAGAATCGGATCGTCCGGCGTCAGGTACGACGTGTTGGAATTGGCCGCGTTGGTCAACGCCTTCGACCACGTGTAGGCGCCCGAAACGGTCAAGCCATGAGAGTAGCGCTTGGTGAGCTTAACCTGGAGCGAATCGTACCAAGTGTCGCCCATCGGCGGTCCGAGAAACGAAGGGACGCCAAACCACTGCGGGTAGGGCCGCAGGGCTTGGGCGAGGGTCTCGCTGCTCGGGAAGCCGGGATAGACGTTGCTGGGATTTGCCAACAGGGGGAATCTTGCGATCACGGCCGGGCTGCTGATCGGGGTGGTGAGCAGGGCGTAATCGGCCGGATTCGTGAAGGCCATATTCGACGTTGCGCCGTAGAGGGGGGTGCCATTCGGACCCGCGGTTGTGAGGTTCGAAAGAATGTTCTGAGTGACGCCGTTGAACGACTGAGTATCCAGCAGAGGCGCCGTGAACCATGCGCCGCGATTGCCGACGTAATTGGCTTCGATCATCAGGTTGGGCATGATCTCGTGCTGGAGACCGATGCTCCACTGGAAGACCCGCGGCAGTCTGGAGCTCTTGGGGATGGTGATGAACGGCTCCTGGGGCGGAATGCAGGGAAGGTTCAAGTTCAAACCGCAACCGGATGCAGAGATTGGGAACGGGTACTGATCATACGACGGGAACGTGACTCCCGGTTTGGCGTTTCCGTTCGCCAGTTGACTCGCCGGGAGGAATTGCCCGGGTGAGGCGACGGTATAGAAGTTCGCCACGCTGTAAGACAGAAAGGCGTTGTCGGCCGGCGACGAGTACGCGATCGACCCGCCGGCGCGGAATACGGTCTTCGGGGCAATCTGGTAGGCGACACCGATATGGGGTCCAAGCGAGAATGGATAGGCATTCGTAAGCGGTTTGCCGCCGTTGGTGGCGCCATACACGATATCGCCCGCGCGCCCGTTGGGGAATTCCGTGCCTCCGCCTCCGTTATAGTTGGAGGCGAGCGCGGGATTGATACCCTGGAAGTCGGCATCGGACATGGCCCCGTGCTCTTCGCTCAACAGTGTGGCATAGTCCCACCGCAGACCAAGTTCCAGGGTCAGCTTGCGATTGACCTTCCAGCTATCCTGAATGAAGATGCCCACATTGTGGTTGCCTAACCGCGTGTCGTTGATGGCGGAAGTTTCGACGTAGGAAGTCTGGCCCAGCAGGAAGCTGGCATACGGGAATCCGGACCCAAAAACAATTCCGCCGACACCGTATTCAGCGGGATTCTCCGTCTGCTGCTGGCTGAAGCCGTATTCGCCGTAGGCGCGAATGCTGCTCTGCTGCGGGAAACCCTCGAGGACCATACTGGCGCCGGCCTTGAAGGTGTGATTACCCCTAACCCAAGTCATGCTGGTGTTGGCGGTGGGTTTGATGTCCTTCAGGTCGGATTCGTCGAAGCCGGCTGGACCCGGCGACGGAGCGAAAAAGCCCGATCCCAAAGCGAGTCCACCACCAATAATGGCGTCGCCCAAGGCAGCGAACGACGGCATGTATGTATTGGCTGGAAATTGCGTGAAGTTGTACCCGCCCGGAGCGCCGCCGTACCCATTCGCGGCCGCCGTGGTCGCTTGGGCGTCAAAGTTCGAATGTGCCGTGAAGATGGGGTGGTTGTAGTAGAGCAAACCGACACCGAAATGGAACAGCAGCGTGGGAGTGATCGTGTCGTCGAAATTGATGCGGTAGGTATAGGAGCGATCGGCGTTTGGCGCGACCGGAGCCAACAGGGCCGAGAATCCGTTGTTGTTGGGAGAGTTTTCTTCCGTCAGCGAGAAGTAGCCGGACAACTTCATCTTCGAGTTGAGGGACTGGTCGATCTTAATCGAGGGGATGGTCGTGTGCGTGAAATTGGAATAGGCCGGGATGGCGTAGTTGTTCAGAACCCCCGCGGCCGGAGAGACCGACGGGAAGAAGCTCTGCAGGTACAATGCAACCGGATCCATCCGGCTGATGGGAATGGTGTTGTTCGGAAATGCGGTTTCAACCGGTGAACCGTTCACGTTGTGTCTGCTGGCCGGATCGAAAATCTGGTTGGGAATCGCCCCATCCGAATTCAGGAACGAAAGAAAGGGCGATTCGGCGGCGCTGAAGTTACCCGCCTCGTAGGCGGTAGTAGGCGCCGTCGCGATTCCGTTGTTGGTGACCGTCGTCTGGCGGAACTGCTCAAAATTGAAGAAGAAAAAGGTCTTATCTTTGCCGTTGTATACCTTCGGGATCCTGACCGGACCGCCGAGCGTGAAGCCATAGTCGTTGCGTTTTATGACGTTCTTGATGTGCCCGGAGTTGGGGTTGGTGGCGCAGTTATTTTGCTGGTTGCAGTTGGCCGAGAACGGCAGACCGGAGTTCAGCGCGCTATTGATGAAATAGTCGTAGGCGGTCCCGTGATACTGGTTCGTGCCGGATCGCATGGTGAAGTTCAGATAGCCGCCGCCCGCCCCGCCGTATTCGGCGGCGAAGTTGCTGGTCTGGACGGAGACTTCCTGGACGGCGTCGACGCCCTGCTGGGTCGACTGATTCTGCTGACGCCACATACCGTTGGTGGCGTCCATGCCTTCGACCATGATGGTCTGCGAACTGGAGGGCAGGCCGTTGACGCGCAGCACCGTATCGGTTGTCTGTTGCGCGCCGGGCAGTATATTCAGGACGCTCAGCGGATCGCGGATATTGCCCGTGGTGGAGGTGCCGGTGCCGTTGGTGTTGAAGAGAGGTAATTGATCGGCATTGGTGTAATCGACCTGATGGCTGACCTCGCCGCTCTCCGTTTTCAGCAGCGGGGCTTCCGCGTTGACGGTAACCGTGTCCGAGGCAGCTCCTACCTGAAGAGCAGCGTCGACGCGAATCGTCTCGGCCACCTGGACCACAAGGCCGGGCCGATCGAATTTCTTAAAGCCCGACGCATCCACCGTAAGCTCATACGTGCCCACCGGAAGATTGGCCAGCGTATAGTTGCCCGTGTTGGTAGTGCCAACGTTATAGTTGGCGCCCGTGTCGCTGTTCTTAACCGCTACGGTCGCGTTGGGAACGACGGCGCCCGTCGGATCCGTAATCGTTCCTGTAATGGTGCCGCGATCTCCCTGGGCGAACGCCGCTGCGGTGCAGATCAGATAAAAGGCCGCGATTTTCAATCGCATTAAACAACCTCCCTAAAGCCCAAAATTCAGAATCCCTGTTGACACAAACCCTTAAACAAACTGAAGCTTGGCCATCATATAACAGAGACTTGCCGCTGTCGACAGGGGTGTTAAGGTTTTCAGATTGGGCGGCGCGGGTGGTTGAACCTAATTGAAATCTGTTAGATGAGCGGGCTGTCAGGGCGTGTAGCCGATCATGCCTTGACGAAAATTTGCCGCCATTTTGACGCCGGTCTAAATTCTGTGACGCCGGATTGCCAGGCCCGCGACGGGTGCCACCCCGCCCCGCAGGAGCAGAACCGCAGCCAGATCGCCGGTGGCAAAGACCACCAGCGGTACAAATTGGGCGCGGGGCTGAGTGCAGAACAAGGTTCGCGCGGCGATAACCCGCCGGGTTCGCGCCGTCGCAGAGAATCTTCAAGATCAACCGGACCCCAGGCTCCTCAAATTGCTTTCGATCTGCGGCAGCAGATTCGACGGCCCGTTGCGGAGCACATACTGGTGGGCTTGTTCGAGATATTTTCGCGCGCTCGCCCGATCTCCCGTGTTGACGTACGCCTGCACCAGGAACATCATCGCAATGGGCGTATTCTGGTCTTCCACCTGAAGCGCCGGGAGCAGCACGGGGATGGCTTCGCGGCTGCGGCCGGCGTAGAGGAGATCTCTGGCCAGCTCCAGCCGGGCGATGCGAAAGTCGGGCTGCTGCGCGATGGCGATGCGATATTGCTCGATTGCGTCGGCGGGACGGTGCTGGTGTTCGCGCACGTCCGCGAGCCAGGCGTGGGCTTCCGAATTGTTGGGCTTGAACGCGATGGCTTTCTCGATCTCGGCCGCGGCCGCATCGTACTTGCCCTGCGCGGCGAGCGCCGTGCCGTGGTACATGTACACCTCCGGGAGCTGCGGGCTTGCGGCGCGGGCCCTCTGGTAGAGATCTTCCACCTCGTCCGGAGTAGCCTGATTCGGGAACCGGGCGATATCGAGAAGATTCACGAGGCAGTCCAGATTGTCCGGGTACTGTTTCAGAACCTCTTTATATATCTGCGAGGACCGGTCGAGTTCCCGCTTGTTCATGAGCGTCTTGGCTTCTATGAGGCGGTTTTCGATGCCGGTGGCGAGCTTCGTCATTTGCCGGTAGAGTTCGTCTCCGCCGGGCGGGTTGTGGTCTTTATAGGTTTCCGAGAGTTGGTAGTCTTTTTCGGTTTCCGCGCCGTGGCCAAGTCTTTTGCCGGTTTCGCCCAAGCCGAACCAGGCGGAACCGAAGGTCGGCCAGGCCGCGGTGGCGCGGCGATAGAGATCGTCGGCGGCGGCGAAATCCTGCTGGGCGAACTTCACGCGGCCGAGGAAATAGAGAGCCAGCGGCGAGCCGGGATTCTTTGCGAGGAAAGGTTCGAGCGTGGCGGCGCTTTCGGGGAAACGTCCCAGCTTCAGAAGCAGTTCGGCCCGTTTGAGGATCGCGGGCGCATAGTCCGGGCGGATACGCAGACCTTCGGAAACGGACGCCAGCGCCTCATCCAGCTGGCCGGTTTTTTCGAGGCAAAGCGCCAGATAGTATCGCCACGCGAAGTCTTTCGGGTCGAGACGCACGGCGCGCCGATAGGCAGGCACGGCGGGTTGATAAAGAGTATGCGCCTCGAGCACCATGCCGAGGTTGCCCGAGGCTTGGGCGCTTTTCGGCTGGGCCACGGCTTCATCGCGGGCTTTCAGAATGGCGTTTTTGACGTCCGCATCGAGACCGTCGACCGTGATGGCGGGGACAGGCGGGACGGATTTCGCGCACGACAACTCCAGCAACGCAGCCAGTATTACGAAGGCAATGCCTCCCCTCATAAGGTCTCGCGTCATAAGGTATTGACACGATATCATGCCCGTGTAATGGTGTATCGACGGTGAACCGGGGTCTTTTCGTGCTGTCTTTGGCGGCGTTATTGTTGGCCTGCAAGACAACCTCGTCACACAAATCATTCCTCTTTGAGGATGTCTCCAAACAGGCCGGGATCGACTTCTGGCAATATTCGGGCGCCACCGGCGAGATGCTTCTTCCCGAAATGGTCGGATCGGGCGCGGCGCTGATCGACTACGATAACGACGGCGATATGGACGTTTATCTGGTCCAGGGGTATCCCACTGCACCCCAGGGCAAGCCTCTCGTGCCGGTGCCGGCGGGCTGGAAACCGGGCAACCGCCTGTTCCGGAATAATCTCGCCGAAACGGGCAAACTGACGTTCACCGATGTTACGGAGTCGGCGGGCGTAGGCTACGCCGACAAGGGCATGGGCGTGGCAGCCGGCGACTACGACAACGACGGGTACATCGATCTCTATGTCACGAATTACGGCCACAACGTTCTGTATCACAACAACGGAAACGGCACGTTCACGGACGTAACGGCCGCCGCCGGTGTGGCTTCATCCGGCTGGTCGACGAGCGCCGCGTTTATCGATTACGACAGGGACGGCCTGCTGGACATTGCCGTGGTTCACTATGTCGACTTCTATCGACGCCCCTGCTACATGTTCGAGGGCAAACTCGATTACTGCGGTCCTTCACCTTTCAAAGGGACGGCGACCGAGTTGTATCACAACCTCGGGAATGGACGGTTCAAGAATGTGACCGATGAGGTCGGTCTGAACGCGAAACCGGGGCCCGGGCTCGGCATTCTCACGGGAGACTTCGGTTCCGATGGGTTTCCCGGTTTCATGGTCGCCAACGATGGCGCGGCGAATTATCTCTGGATCAACGAACGCAGGAACCCGCAATCGAAGCCGGGCGCCAGTGTAATCAACGACAGAGTAATCAACGACAGGGTATTCAAAGAAGCGGGGCTCACCCACGGGCTTGCCTATGCTTCGGACGGCAGGCCACGGGCCGGCATGGGCATTGCGTCGGGCGACATTTTTGGCGACGGCGGCGAATCCATCATCGTGACGAACCTTCCGACTGAGGCGTTCACGCTGTTTCAGCGGCAGCCGAATGGGGATTTTGTGGATGCCACGGAGCAATCGGGGCTGTCGCATATTTCCCTGCCGTATACGGGATTTGGCGTCGGCCTGTTCGATATGACAAACAGCGGGCTGCTGGATATGTTCAGCGCGAATGGCGGAGTCAGAGCCATGGCCGGGGATCTGAGCTCGAATCCGAAGGGCGACCCGTTTCCCTACCGCGAGCGCAAGCTGTTGCTGCGGAATATGGGGAAAGGTAAGGGGTTCGAAGATATTACGGCTATGGCGGGTCCGGCGCTGGCTACCGCCGAGGTAAGCCGCGCGGCGGCGTTCGGCGACATAAATAACGACGGCGGGACGGATATTGCGGTCACCAACAACAACGGCCCGGCGCGGCTGCTGCTGAACACCGTGCCCAACCGCGGACATTGGCTGCTGGTTCATCTCGAGGGCACGAAAACCAATCGTTCGGCATATGGGAGCGCGGTGGAACTGGTGCGGAAGGATGGCACATCGGCCAAGGGGTGGGTGAGAGGCGACGGGAGTTACCTGGCGGCCAACGACCCCCGGGTTCATTTCGGTCTGGGGAAGGAGACCGAGGTGGATCGCATACAGGTTCATTGGCTTGCGGGGGAATGCGAGTCGTGGAGCCGGATAAAGGTGGATGCGATTCTCAATCTGAAGGAAGGCGGTGGCCAGCCGTGCAAGTAAGACTAAGCGCGTGGGGCGGGGCTTCGGCCGAAGCCCCGCCCCACAATAAGAAAAAGGCCTCGCCGGTTGCCCGGGAGGCCTTCAGGTTTAGCGAAGTGTTTCTTTAGAATATGAACCGGGCGACTATCTGTCCCGTTCGCGGAACTATATTAAACGGCACTGTTCCGCCGTTGAAGGCGGGGACATACCCGAAGCCTGCCGACAATGCTCCACTGCTCGAACCCAGAACCGGGAAGGGGTTGTTGTAGCCCGCCGCGGTAGCAGTGCCGGTGCCATTGCCGGTAGACGGTAAGGGGTAGAACACGCGATTAAACGGGTTCTGGAACTCCGCCCGGACCTGGATTTGGTACTTCTCCTTGATCCGGAAGGTCCGCATCAGGCTGAGATTTTCACCCGGCTGCCGCTGCCACCGGTTGGCATTGTAGTAGGGGGCCGAGACTCCGAACTGGGCTGGACCCGGCTCCGTCCACGCGTTGGGATTCAGCACCAGCGTTTTGGTCGGGTCGAAGTGCTCGTTCGGATTGAACCCCGGGGCGAAGAAAGACTGGCCGGGAACGTAGTTTTCGATGCCCTGGGGCGAGCTGAACAGCGCCGGGTTATCCTGCGAACCGACACCCAGCTGATACAGGAAGTTGTTATTGGCGCTGGGCGATTCCAGCAACTCGCCGCTCTGATAGCGCAGCACGGCGCCGATGGTCCAGTCGCGCGACAGGAACTGCAGCGTCTTTGCGCCCGCACCATCGCCGCCGAATTTATTCTTCGGCGTTGTGTAGCTGGTCGTGATCGTCAAAACCTGCGGATAGTCGAGACTGGAAAGCTGCTTGTTCTGCATACGGTTATTCACGTCGTTGACGACCGTCGGGCCGGGAGCGCCGGGCGCCCCACCCCCAGTGCCGGCTTCAAAGTACGGCGAGGCGGAGTTGATGCCGAGGACTTCTTCCTTCTGGTACGTGTAGGACGCTGCCACGGTCAACCCGTGCGAATAACGCTTGGTCAGCTTCACCTGGAGCGAATCGTACCAAGTGTCGCCCAGCGGCGGTCCCAGGAACGGCGGAACGCCAACCCACTGCGGAACGGGCCTCAAAGCCTGGTTCAGAGGCTCATACGAGGGGAAACCGGGATACACATTATTCGGATTCGCCAGCGCGGGGTAGGCCGCGATCACTGCCGGGCTGCTGATCGGTTCGGTGAGGAGCGCCAGTTGAGCCGGGTTGTTGACATTGAGTCCCGTGGTGTTCCCGTACGAGCGGTTGGCGAGAAGTCCAGCCGGGGTCAGCCCGTTCTCGGCTTCTGGGTCCAGGATCGGCGATGTAAACCATGCGCCGCGGTTGCCTACGTAGGCAGCCTCGATCAGCAGGTTGGGGATGACTTCACGCTGCAGCCCGATGCTCCATTGGAAAATGCGCGGCAGCCTTCCCGTGCCCTTGTCGATGGTAATGAACGGCGAATCGATCGGTTTGCACGGCGTCGCGAAGAGGGGGGCGGCGCCGCAACCCGAAGTGGAAGTCTGTGTGGGAAAGTTGGCGCCGGTCAACGGGGACGTAAGTTGTCCATTGCCATAGCTGTTGCCGGGAGCAAACGGATTTCCATCCTTGAAATAGATCGCGCTCGGCCCCCCGTTGGGAACGCCCGGTTGTCCACCGATGGTCTGGCCGGTTCCCTCCGGGGCCAGGGTGCCATAGAAGTCGGCATCGGTACCCGACAAACCGGCGTTGTAGCCGGAGTTCGCGTAAGAGATACCTCCGCCGGCGCGGAACACGGTCTTGGAATCGATCTGGTAGGCCGCTCCCAAGCGCGGTCCAAACGCGAACGGATAGTTCTTATTGAACTGCCTCTGATAAACCACAAGGCCGTTCAGCGGGGTGGTCGAATCCGCCGGGATCAGGTTCGGATTCGGACACTGGAAGCAGGCGCTCTGCATGCGCCCGTACTCCTCCTGCAGCAGTGTGGAATAGTCCCAGCGCAGACCGTACTCAAAGGTCAGTTTACGCGTAACCTTCCAGTTGTCCTGGAAGAAGAAGCCGACTTCATGTCTGCCCAGCCGGGTGTCGGTAATGGCGGAAGCGTTGAGGGAGTCCACCGATCCCAACAGAAAGCTGGCATAAGGGAATCCGGAACCAAAGACCGCCACGTTGCTGGCGCCCAGGAATGGCGCAGTGCTGGTAAACTCCCAGGGATTTGCGGTCTCGTTGCCGCTGAAGCCATAGAGACCGTTGGCGCGACTGGAACTCTGCGTGGGGAAACCGTCGACGACCAGTTCCCCGCCCCACTTGAACGTGTGGTTCCCCTTGACCCAAGTCATGTTGGCGTTGGCCGTCGGCTTGTACTCCTTCTCATCCTGGTCATTGGCGAAGCCGACGCCGGGCCCACCGAAGAGCCCACCCACCGCAAGGCCACCGTCGAAGATGCTGCTCAAGCCGCCCAGGTTAGGCAGAAAGCGATTATCCGGGTACTGTTGGTTCGCCGCCCAACCCAGGAGCTGGGACGCGTTAACCGTCGGCGGATACTGGGGCGAGTCGAAGTACAGAAGACCGGCGCCCAGATGGAGCAACAGGGTGGGCGTGATGGTTTGGTCGTAATTGATGCGGATGGTTTGCGCGTGTTGGACCTGAGGC
>Ga0181521_10008466_pt1 | contig 10543 bp, 8 predicted proteins | sample PEATcosm2014_Bin_32_FD_119764 | JGI IMG/M metagenome (GOLD analysis project Ga0181521, IMG submission 119764) | Peatland microbial communities from MTU Mesocosm Facility, Houghton, MI, USA - PEATcosm2014_Bin02_60_metaG | ecosystem: Environmental > Terrestrial > Soil > Wetlands > Peat | place... | reverse complement strand
CGAAGAAGTAGCGGAGAAAAAGCCGCGTGTGCTAATCACTGACGGCTTGAAAGCGTACCACTAAGGATATCTACAGGAACTCTATTCGCACAAACTCGAAAATCGCACCGAGCATATCCAAGAAATCGCGCTTGATAGTGTTCGGCACAATAACAAAATGGAACGGCTTAACGGGGAAATTCGTGACCGAGAGAAAGTAATGCGGTCACTGAAGAAAGAGGATACTCCCATACTGACGGGTTATCAGATATTTCACAACTACATACGACCACATATGGCGTTAGAGGGTAAAACGCCAGCCGACTTAGCAGGAATCAAGGTTGAGGGAGAGAATAAGTGGTTAACGCTGATTCAGAACGCCAGCAAGAAGAAGTAGCATTAGCTGTTATTCGTCGTAATAATCGTACCAGTAGAGCGTATTCGCATGGCCGTCACTACAGGTGTACGTTCGCTCTACCACATTCTTTCTAATGTTCCTGTCAGTGGAGTTCAAGATGTGTGCACCGTCTGGTCGTGACGCTCGGAAGGTTTTGGAGCATCCTTTCTCTTGGCAGGCATAAGAAGTACCATCGTGCGTTTTCATGGTGGGCATATGTTCGGTGACTAACGCCATCGCTCGCATTGCGATGAAGCCGCACACAGCGATTACCACTACTGCAAGTATCACCAGTAAATTCGGATTCGCTGAAAGTGATGGTGATAAACCCGTTACAAAGGTTGAAAAACCGTAGACAACGATTAGAAGGATTAGAATGATTGCGGCCTGCTTGGGTGTTACCTTTTTGGCGAGTTGACCAGCGAGTTTCCAAACCCCTTTGTCAGACTTGCTATCTTTTCGTGACAAAGCTAATTCACAAAAATTGCGTGTAGAATAGCCGCGATTCCACCAAAGAACAGCAGTATTCTCAGTATTGGGTCAGTGGCGCTGTTAGAGACGTATACGACTCCCGCGCCGACTATTGCTTGAATGGCTCTTTCGTTTGTTGAGCGTTGTCTTCGAGCCAATTTTTCGTCCTCGCTATTTTCACCCCCTTCCACCTTTAACACTACCCGTTTTGCGAATTACCCAAAAAACTAGGACGTATGTTATGCAAGCTGTTTTATCGTAAGCCCCTAGATAGTCCACTGAGGTTTATGCGACATAGCGGTTTAGTTGCCAGTATCGTAATTGTACTCTTCTTACTCGCAATAGTCGCGCAGCATGTGTCGGCTCAACAGGTTTGGTTTGCCAATGTTATGCAGGTTAGCGTGCCAGACTTAGTCGTTGCTAGCCAGCCAGCACCCGTAACTGTAACCGCATCTTTCTCCATAAATGTCGATGGTGGGCAAAGTGTAGTCATCAGCATTGTCGATCAATCAACTGGCAAACTACTACCTACCACGGCTGCTCCCACCAACTCCTGCTATGCAGAAACTAGTATGTCGATGTGCACTGTTCCGACAACCGCGAACTCAGGTGGATGCATCGTGCCCAGTTGTGGGAGTTACACGACGACTTTTGCGTTGACTGCGCCCAACCAAGCAGATATCGGGGGTCAGACATGGAATTTGGTAGTAACCGCGTCTGTAGTTGTGCTTAACCCTTCGCTCGCTTCTGGTTACAGCATAGTTAATTCTAATTCCAAGACCGTACTGATCGTGGTTACATCTAGTTCTGCTGTCTCAGAATTTTCAATCGCCGAACTCCCCATGATTCTTGTTTGCGTAGGATTAGTGTTAGTTAGCTTTCGTAAATCCAAGAAAAACCAATCGGTAAGCAACCTACCAAACGAAAAGTAACAGCCCAAATGGGTAACTCTAACAAACGCTAAGGTACCAGAACCTGAGGTTTGGTTCTGTCAAGTTCTCGTTTGGTCAGGTAGGAACCAATGTTCACCAAACGGAATTTTATAGCATTGGACCCCAAACGACAACTTTACAGAACCTGAGTTTTCTCCACAGGTTGTTTTTCGTTCGGATACCGAACGCGTTAACTGTGGGTTTCAGTTTGGCACCGGGTTTGATATTTCTGCCTTCTTCGGCGCTCTTTGCGTCTTGATGTCGTCGAAAAGTCGTTCTAGCTGTTTCTTCTGTGCTTGGGGTTCATGGCTTAGGTTGAAGTAGTCCGCAAAGTTCGGGGTCGTGCGAAGCATCTTCGTTCGCCCTAATCTCTCCTCAGCGATTAGGCCTATCTCACGGAGCTGTTTCACATGCGAGTAGGCTAGGTTTCCACGTACCTTCGCAAGGTATGACTGAGTGACTGGTTGTCGGTAAGCGATGAAGGATAGTGTCTTCATCGGGCCCGGGGTGAGTAGTTGCCTTGTGGCGAGGCGCTTTACATGGCGAACGTATTGTGGTTTGAGTTGCATGACGAATCTTCCGTCGCTCAATTCTAAGACTTCAAGGCAGCTACCGTCTTCCGCATACTTTGCCTTGAGATACCTGACTAGTTCTTTGATTTTGTCCTCAGATGTGAATCCCACTACCGAGCCAAGTGTCTTCATGTCCAAGGGCTTTCCAGTGACGTAGAGCGCCGCTTCGATCAAGGCGACTTTCGTTCTAGCCTTCGGGATTGAAGGCTTAGGTTCTGGTGGGGGTGTCGGTTCAGACAATTGGGGGTGAGACCTCGCCTAGTCTTATGTATAGATCAGGATCGCCCTCGTTCTGTGTTAAGAGAACTTTCTTTTGATTGGCCAGGAAAAGTAGCATGATGAACACTCTTACCGCTTCCAGGAACGTCTGGCCCTCTACGACCTTTCTGAAAGAGAGTGGTAATCCTTTGATGCTGAGCTTGATCAAGTGGCCGTAGTAGGTTTCAATATTCTCTTCAATGTTCGCTAGGAACTCGTCGAACTGTTCGAAGACTGATGGTGGGCTCAGAATGAAAGGTTTCTTCGCCAAGACCGCCTTTTCATTAGCTAGCACATCTTGAAGCGTGCTCAGGATTTCTGCGACCGAAGTGGATGTGTATTCGAAGCGTAGAGGAAACGGTAGCGGGGGTGGGACCTCTTCGTTTGGCCTGGGTGTCGGGGGTTTCGGTGGCTCCTCCATCTTCAGAACGATTTCTGACTTCATTCGGTGAACTACTGACGATGAGAGTAAGGCGGTTCCAGAGGCGGAGAAGTCGATGTAGCCGTTCTTCTTCATCTCTCCTAAGAAGGAGTTTAGGAGTGCTGCTATGTCCACATCCCAGGGTTTGATCCGATGAAGCCTAAGGAGGTCGAACAGGATCAGGTAAGGTGGCCGTAGCCAGAATGGCTTACTTAGCTCTTCCAACCGTTCTTACCTCTTGCATCGGTAGTCCGACGACCTGGGATACTCCTTCTTGAATGAAGACGCCATAGACTGCATCGGCGCGAGCAATTGTCACATCTTTCAGTGAAACGATTATGAATTGTGAGCCTTTAGACTTCGATTTCAAAAGCTCGGCAAGCCTCTGAGAATTAACTACGTCTAGATGGGCGTCAATTTCATCCATCATGTAGAACGGCATCGGATGAATGGCTTGAAGCGCCAGTATGAAGCAGACTGTGCCGACAGATTTTTCTCCGCCGCTGGCGCTTCCGATAGTCATCTCAGTCTTGCCCGGGAATTGCAGCCTAATGTCGGCTCCCGCCTCGAACGGTTTTTCAGAGTTCTCAAGGAATAAGCGTCCGGCTCCGCTCGTGACCGTGGAGAAGATTTCATTGAATGATGCGCTGACCTGGTTGAAGGCTTTCATGAATGCCTCCAGTTTCTGCCGGTCCAGTTCATTCATGAACTGTACGATGGACAGTTTCTCTTTCTCAAGGTCGTAGATCCTTGAGGCAAGCTGCTTGTAATTGTCCTTGACTTGGTCGTATTGTGAAGCAGCAAGTTCGTTTACGCCGCCTATTGACGCTAATTCTTTCTTGAGAACAGGTAGGGTATTCTCTGCTCTTTCAATCTCGGCGTCTGAGACCTCGGTCACTTCTGTATAACCCAATTCCTTCAGTTCGCTCAAATGAAAGTCAATCTGCATTTGCATGTGCTTGTTTGAAGCTGTTACATCGGCGAACTTGCTATTTGCTGGGTCAAGCTCCTCGAGGATTTTGGTGATTTCCCCATCTAATTTCCTGAGCTGCTGGTCGTACTCGTCACGTTTCTTTTTCACTCCTGTCAATTCTACTGAGAGCTGATCGCGGGTCGCGTTGGCCTCTTTGAGATGGTCTTCGAACTTAGGAAGTTCGGCCTCTGTTTGGAGGAGTTCGTTGCTCAGCTTTCCTAGTTGCTCGTCGATGCTTGTGATCTGTGTCTTCGTCTGGTCGGCTGTGGGTTCAATTGCGATAATCGTTGACGACAGAGCTTGTATGCGGCCTTCGGTTTCGATTTTTTGTCGAAGGCGGTCGTTTGCTTCGCTTGTTAGTTTCGAATGTTCTTTCTCCCTTTCGAGGAGGGTTGTGGAGTGTGAGCGTATACTCATGGAATCTCTGGTGCGCTCATACGAAGACAATGGGGCCTGAAGTTGTTCTTTCATCGTCTTGCAAGCGTCAAGTACCGTCTGTTCGGTTGTTATTTCGCGGTTTAGTTGTTCGATTCTAACGGTAGTTTCGTCGACTATTTTGTGGGCTCGCTCTACGTTTTCGTTGACTGTTTCGATTTCTCTTTCTGTTAGGTGTGTTAGGTTGAGGCTCTGGGCCTTGTTCTTGCTTTGGTCAAGTACTTCTTGGTTGATTCTCGTTATTTCTTCTCTCGCTTTGAGGGTGAGTTTCTCGAGGGAAGAGAGTGTGTTTCGGAGTTCGCCTACCGTCTGGCCGTTTAGTAGGAGTTTCGACATGTCGAGTGGCTGTCTAAAGTAACCGGTCTCCATAGCGCCTCCCGGCTCGTATAGGTCGCCAGTTGCGGCTACCGCTCGAATACCCTTGAGGGAGGCAAGGAAGGCTGATTTCTGCGTGGTTGTTAGTATAGTGTCACCGAATACATATTCGATCGCGGGCCGCATCTGGTCGTCAAATTCTAGCTGTTCCGTCATGGGCCCAATAATTTCTTGATTTGGGGTATGTGCCTGCTTCTTCTTGGGGGTTTGAAGGCCCTTTAGAGGAATTAGTTTAACACGTCCGATTTTGGTCTTCTTCAGTACTTCAATGCAATAGATCGCGGTTTCCATGTCCTTGACTACAATTGCCTTGAGCCAGCCGGCGGCTGCAGCTTCGACTGGTTTCAGATTGCCGCTCTTCACTTTGATGAGGTCTGCGAGTCTGCCATATACTCCGGTGACGGTGCCTGCTTTTGCCATTTCTTCGATTAGTCGCAGGGCTTTGTCGTCTGACGCGAAATTCTGGGCTATGTTCCTCTGTGTATCAATCTCTGCTAATGCAAGTGCCGCTCTCTTAGCAACTTCATTTGCGTTCTCAATCTCTTTCGATCGTTGTTCCTTTAGTAGGGTGTAGTTAGCAACCTTGTTCTCAGCCTCTGACGCTCTCTTTTCCTCGTCCTGCTTGGCTGCCTTTAGGTCATCAACCCGATTGGTAATGTTTTGCAGGGCACCCTCGTACTCCTCCTTCCGTGACCTAAGTGTTAGGAGATGGCTGTTGAGTAGATCAATTTTTGTTGCGCTGGCTTTGATTTGGGCGTTGAACCTGAGGATTCGACTGTTTAGCCCACCTATCGTTTGTTCCAGATCCTCGGCTTCTTTGTTTCTCTCTCCAAGGTTCTCTCTTAATTCTGTGAGCGCTTTGAAGGAGGCATCTGCCGACGCCTGTTTGGACTCTAACTCTTTCAGTATGGATTCGCGCTGTTTTTCGAGTTGTTGCAGTTCCTTCCTTGAGTCTGTGATTTTCTTGTCTATTTCTATTGAGTTCTGTTCGAGTTCAAGTTTCTGGGTGTGCAATGATTTCGTGTTAGACTGTATGGCGTCAGCTCGGGCTAGAAGTCTGGCGATTGTGGCATTTATGTCGCCCATTGTTCGTTGGACTTCAAGGAGCTTGCTGCTGCCTTTCTCCCCCACGGAGTCTTCGTAATCCCTCTTTTCGGATTCGAGCCTTCCTTTCTCTTGGATCAGTTGGTCTCGTTTGGTTTTGAGGCCTTGGATCAGCTGTTGGCTTTGGGTTATTTGATCTTCTAGGTCCGCGGTCTCTTGCTTGGCTTTCAGAATCTTATGTGAGATTGCTTTGGCTTGAAGTTCGTTCAGCTCGTTTCTTATTTGGACAAACTTCAGGTAATCGTTGCGTTCCTTTTCAAGGGATTCAACCCGAAGCCGAACTTCTTCGATCTTTGCGGATGCAACTTGAAGGTTGACGTCGGCGTTTTGCAATTCCGCTTGCGCTGAGGCTTTCTTTACATCATATACGGCTATCCCAATCATGTCTTCAATTATCTTGCGGCGTTCTTCGGCGGTCACCTCAGCAAGCCTAGTTATTGCATGTTGCGGGACGATATTGTAGCCTGAGACTTGGATGTCAGCTGAGGAGAGAATATCGGTAAGTTGTTTCCTTGAAATCTTTCTTCCATTCAGCCTGTAGATGCCCTCTCCACCGCGTCGGAACTCTCGAGAGATCGTTACGGCTTCGGCGTCGATGGGTATGCGCCTGTCATGGTTGTCAAATTGCACCGCGACCCACGCTGAGCGGGTAGTGGCTGCTTGGGCACCCTTGTGGATCAGATCGCCTATGGTTTCCCCTCTAAGCTCCTTCGGGCTAAGTTCACCTAGGGCAAACTTTACGGAGTCTAAAATGTTGGACTTGCCGCATCCATTAGGACCAGTCACTATTGTAAGCCCGCGGTCGAGGTGAACGGTCGCCTTCTTTCCGAACGTCTTGAAGCCTCTAAGGTCGATCCTTTTGATGTATACCAATGGTTGTTCGACTCGCCGCGGTGAATACGCGGAATTTTGCTACTTTGGCGACTATCGTGTTACCTCGGCTGCTAAGAAGGTGCGAAGATAAGGCTTGGTTACATTTTCATGATGATTTGTATGGATAAGCCCGTGTCAACTTTGGCATGGCGCTGCTGTTGAAATCAAGCGTGAAACAGACAAGTTCGGGTAAACGATAAGGGTCCACCGTACGGCGTTGCTATGGTGGTTGTGGCGATACCCCCCCTAGGATGGGGGAGTCGCGAAGGTTGGCAGAGACAAGCCAGGGTGGCCGTTTACCCCTCATTTTTTCGACTGGACAGGGCTGTGAAACGGTTTATCCTCACCCACCGGGCACGCCCGGAAGGCGTACCCATGGGCAGCTTCCCAGGCAAGCCGCGGCCCGCTGAAGTGAATTTGGTCCTGGGGGAGCAAGTTTCTGTGCGTGGGAATTTGTCACCGGGGAACTAATTGATACTCACCACACGGGCCCTGTAGGGGTGTGGTCCTACGGGATTTGGTCGTCCGGAATAGCGTAGGTTTACGCGCCAAACCTTCGTTTTCGGCGTTGATATGTTCTTACTGCTCTCAATAGGTCGATCTTGCGAAATTCAGGCCAGTACACGTCAAGAAAGACGAACTCGCTGTAGGCTGCTTGCCAGAGAAGGAAGCCGCTCAATCTTTCTTCGCCTGACGTTCGAATTATGAGTTCAGGGTAGGGGTTCGGTAGGTGTGATGTGTACAGGTACTTTCTGAAAGTATCTTCGTCGACTAGATCCCCATTCAGCGCGCCGCTCTTTACCTCGTCAATTATTCGTTTGGCGGCATCAACGATTTCCGCTCTGCCTCCGTAAGCTACTGCGATGTTCAAGTAGTGCTCGTCGTACTCAGCTGTTACCTTCTCAAGTTCCGCCAACACATTCCTCAGTGTGTCTGGGAGCAATTCTAGGCGGCCTATCGCTTTCACATGTACTTTGTTTTGATGAATTCGCTTATCGGTTATGAGTTTGCGTGCTTCGTCTTCAATCAGCTTCAATATTGTGCGGATCTCTTCTTTTGGCCTGGTGAAGTTTTCTGTAGAGAAAACATAAAGGGTGACGGTTTTAATCCCCAGATCAAGGCACCATTCAAGAAAGTCTTCTCCCGTTCGTGCTCCGTAGAGGTGGCCATTGAGTTTGGCCCCGTATTTCTCGAACCCCCATCGTCTGTTGCCATCAAGTATTATTCCGACGTGTTCTGGCATTTGATCGGAGCCTACCTCATCTTCAAGCCACTTTTCATAGAAACTGTATACACCGATCGCTTTGAGAAAAGTTGGAAGCATTGGTTACACTTTAGCCTGGTGTGTGGCCTTGGCGCACATGCAGGCCCTCTCGGTGGGAATTCTCTCGATGGCTGCGGGTATTACTTTGAGCATTGTTGGCATAACTTGTTTACCTACGTTCATAACTTCAACGGCTGATAATCGCTCCTGCATTCCAGCTGCCTTGTTCGAGATGAAGCAGAGAGTTGAGTAGCAGATCTCTAGTTCCCTAGCCAGGAATACTTCTGGTGCGCCAGTCATACCTACTATGTCTCCTCCGAGTTTGCCAAGCATTCGAATTTCAGCCGGTGTTTCGTACCGTGGCCCCTCGGTCGCAACAAGGATAGCCTTGGCTCGGCAGTTGACACCTGTCGTCTTGCAACACTCGGCCAAGACGCTGCAGAGTTCGGGACAGTACGGTTCCGTCACATCAATGTGGGTAACCGGGGCCGCATCAAAATAGGTGCCACTTCGGGACTTCGTCATGTCCAAGATGTCGGAGGGGATGGCTAACTCGCCAGGGTTGTAGGTGGTGTTAATTGCGCCCACGGCGTTGGTTGCTATGATTCGTTCTACGCCGACTTGCTTAAGCGAGTAGATGTTTGCTCGGTAGTTTATCTTGTGTGGCGGGAGGTCATGCTTGGGTCCGTGTCGGGGCAGAAATGCGACCTCCTCTCGTCCGATTACTCCAACGGAGATTGGCGGGGCTGTGCCGTATGGTGTTTCGAGGCGAACTACCTTGGATCCTTGCAGGAGACCTTCGAGGCCGCTGCCTCCGATGATTGCGATTCTTGGCAATGTTGTGCACGAATTTCTAGTCTTCGTCGGTATCTGAAACTGAGTCCTCCATTAGCGCCTGGAATTCTTCGAATGACAATTTTCCACCTGTTCGCATTTTTTCAGTCGCTGCCTCTTTGTATTGTGACTTCACTTTCTCTCCCTTCAGTCTTGGCGACTGTGACTCTTTCGTTTCCCCTATTTTGGTACGGAGCTGGTCAATCCGTTCTAGGCTTTCCCTAAGTTGACTTACCGCCTCGCGGCGTTCTTGGTTCAGTCCAAGGAAGGCGGCGTGTTTCGAATCTGCCTCTTTCTTCTTTTCGATGAGTTTCTTCGCTAGTTCATACATTGATTTGTGAACTTTCTCGCTTTCTTCAGCTGTTTTCGTAAGTTCCGCGTGGGTTGCTTGGGCTTGGATTCTGAGGGCCCCAACTTCGACTCGCAACTGTACTAATTTGTCTTTAACGTTTCTCAGTCCTTTATGTTTCGCCAAATTAAGTTCCAGGGCGCCAATCTTGGCAATTATGTTCCTCTCAGTTTTTGGGGCCAAAGGATTCGTTTGAATGTACCATTCGAGGCTGTTGATCTGGTGGTAGAGTTCTGATACGCTACCTTTGAGTTGCTCAGACATCTGTTGTGTTTGATCCAAGAGTTTTGAGAGAGTTTCGCGTTTCTCAGCAGCCTGAGTTCTGAGTTCGTCGCGTTTCAGCTTTAGCTCCCTAACGCGTCCATTTAACGCGTCGCGCTGAGATTTCAGCTTCTTTACCTCGTCGGATAACTGCTTAACTTCCGCATTTAGTCCGTCACGTTCGTCTGCGGACTTATCTATTCGTCTTCGAAGATTCGCAATCTCACCTTTCTTAGCAGCATTCTTAGCTCTTAGGTCATCGAGTTCACGGTAAAGGCTGTCGAGAGATGTCTGGATTACTTCAGTGCCCATTCAGCGACGCCCTGCTAAGCGAAATGGAACACTAAGGTTCGGGATAATGAGGTGATCGGCTACGGGGATAAGCGGCAATTGGTTGTTTGCCGCCACAGGCATGCGTTCACCCAGTCGTGCTACGATGGAGTGAACACTGAGGGTATTTGCTGGGATATTCGTTGTGGAAGTAGGTTTGGCGTAGGAGGTTTTCAACTTAAACCGCTGTCTGACGGATGTGGGAATCACCTAATCGCACATATATAATCAGTGGATGGTGTCAATGATTGGTTAAGACAATTCTGGCGTCAACGACCGTGGCACCCTTTCCGTATACCATGACGGGGTTGAGGTCTACCTGCTGTATCTTTGAATTCTCAAGCAACATCCTTGAAGTAGCCTGAAGGATACCCGATATTGCGTCTTCATCAGATGGTGGTTGTCCCCTCACTCCTTTGAGTATGGGGTATGAACGAATTTCTCTAATCATTTGTCGTGTATCCAAATTGGTCATTGGCGCTACTCTGAAACTGGCGTCCTTCAACACTTCAACGAAAATGCCACCTAGGCCGAAGAGTACGGTTGGTCCGAATTGGTTATCTCTGAGACCTCCAACGATCACTTCCACGCCTCTGGGCGCCATGTGCTGTACTAGGATGCCATCGATCCGGGCGTTTTCTTTGTATCCTCGTACGTTCGAGAGAAGTTGCTCATAGGCGGCTTTGACTTGGTCTTTCGAGTTCAGGCTCAAGAT
>Ga0181521_10008465_pt1 | contig 10544 bp, 9 predicted proteins | sample PEATcosm2014_Bin_32_FD_119764 | JGI IMG/M metagenome (GOLD analysis project Ga0181521, IMG submission 119764) | Peatland microbial communities from MTU Mesocosm Facility, Houghton, MI, USA - PEATcosm2014_Bin02_60_metaG | ecosystem: Environmental > Terrestrial > Soil > Wetlands > Peat | place... | reverse complement strand
GCACGTGCGGATTGCGCGCAATCGGGGCGCGGGGCTGATAATCGGCGCCGACCTGTTCGAGCGGCGCGCGGCGCGGGCGCGCGAGCTGGGCGCGGATCATACCATCGCGGTCAAGGGCGACGACCTGGCCGAACGGGTGCGCGAGATCACCAACGGCGCGATGGCCGACGTGGTGATCGTCGGTCCGGGCAGCGCGAAAGCGCTCGGCACCGGAATCGCGGCGGCGGGACGCGGTGCGACGGTGGTGCAATTCACCTCCACGCCGCCCGACGAAGAGATGACGATCAAGCCGCACGACCTCTACTTCGACGAGGTGCGGCTGATTCCGAGCTACTCGTGCGGCCCCGAGGATACCCGCGAAGCGATGAACCTGGTCGAGCGCGGAGTAATCGCGGCGTCCGACCTCGTGACCCATCAGTTTCCGCTGGCGCAGATCAACCAAGCCTTCGCGGCCGCGCAGCAGCCCGAGGCGCTAAAGGTCGTCGTGACTTTCGCCGAGTAACCACGCCGCGAGCGAACGGTCACGCCCTGCGTGAGACGGCAAAGAGCGCCCGCCCGCTGGCGGACGCTCTCAGTCGCGTCGCTAGGAACCGGAGTTACGGAGCAGCAGCAGCCGGAGGTGCGGCAGCCGGAGCCGGAGCGGCAGCAGCGCCACCCTCTGGAGCGGCAGCAGCTCCGCCTTCAGGCGCGGGAGCAGCAGCGCCGCTATCGGCGGGAGCAGCCTCACCACCCTCAGCCGCGGCCTTCTTGGCGTGGTGATGGTGATGCATCGCCTTGTGCTTGGGAGCCTCAGCCGTCGTCTTGGCGGCTATTGCCTCTGCGCGATCAGCAGCCGCTTTCGCATCGCTGGCTGCCTGATCGACACGGCTGGCAGCAGCTTGCGCCTGTTGGGCAGCAGCCTGCGCCTTGCCTGCGGCCGCCTCAGCGCGCGACGCCGCCTGATCCGCCCGCTGCGCCGCATTCTGCGCGCGCTGCGCGGGGTCGGGCTGGCCTGACGAGCATCCCGCCATCAGCGAAAGGGCCAATGCAGCCCCGGCAAGACCAGCCAGTTTAGAAGATTTTCTGATTAACCCTTCCATCATTCTCCTCCTTGACACCTCTTGCGGCAGCCCCGTCGTATCGTGGACCGCGCGAACCGTTTGCAGATTTACAGAAACCGGGACTTAGCGTGCAGCTTACACGCAGCGAAATCCGGCTGCAATGCTTTTTCTCAACTGACCGGACGCCGCGATACCAACCTGAAATTCATAGCAGGCTGATAGCTGGCGTACCAGTGTGAAGGTTGCTCTAGACATGACGGCTAGAAGTCATCCCCGCCAAAGTCGTCCATACCGCCCATACCACCCATTCCACCGCCCATGCCGCCCATACCACCCATTCCGCCCATTCCACCCATACCGCCCATTCCGCTGCCCGGCATCGATGGGGCCGGCTTTTTCTTCCTGGGTTTCTCGGCGATGGCCGCTTCGGTCGTGAGGAACATCGCCGCGACGCTGGCCGCGTTCTCAAGCGCGGTTCGCACGACCTTGGCCGGATCGATCACCCCCGCTTTCACGAGGTCCTCGTAGGTTTCGGTCGCGGCGTTAAAGCCGAAGTCGTCTTTGCCCTCGGCGACCTGGTTGCAGACCACCGCCGCTTCGAAGCCGGCGTTGGTTGCGATCTGCCTGAGCGGTTCCGACATCGCGCGCACTACGATTTCCGCGCCTGCTTTGCGGGCCTCGTTCAGCCTGAGGTTGCCCAAATCTTTCGAGGCGCGCAGCAACGCGACGCCTCCGCCCGCGACGATTCCCTCTTCGACCGCGGCGCGCAAAGCGTGCACGGCATCGTCCACCCGCGCCTTCTTTTCCTTGAGCTCGACTTCGGTCGCGGCGCCGACTTTGATGACGGCTACGCCGCCGGTCAGCTTCGCCAGCCGCTCCTGCAATTTCTCGCGATCGTAATCCGAGGTGGTCTCCGCGATCTGCGCCCGGATCAGCTCGATACGGCCCTGGATCTCGGCTTTCTTGCCGGCCCCGCCGACGAGCGTGGTGTTGTCCTTGTCGATCGTGACCCGGCGGCATCGCCCGAGCTGGTTGAGCTGAACATTCTCGAGTTTCTGACCGAGGTCCTCCGATATAACGGCGCCGCCGGTCAGCGTCGCCATGTCGGAGAGCATCTCCTTGCGCCGATCGCCGAAGCCCGGCGCCTTGACCGCCGCGACTTTGAGCATGCCACGCAGCTTGTTGACGACCAGCGCCGCCAGCGCCTCGCCGTCGACCTCCTCCGCTATCACCAGCAACGGACGGCCGGCCTGCGCGACCTTTTCGAGCAGCGGGATGAATTCGCGGAGATTCGAGATCTTCTTCTCGTGAAACAGAATCAGCGGCTCGTCCAGATCGACCGTCATCTTCTCCTGATTGGTGGCGAAATACGGTGAGAGGTAGCCGCGATCGAACCGCATCCCCTCGACCAGGTCGAGCGTGGTTTCCAATCCCCGCGCCTCTTCGACCGTAATCACGCCCTCCCGGCCGACCTTGTCCATCGCGCCGGCGACGATCTTGCCGACCTCCTTGTCGCCGTTGGAAGCGATAGTCGCAACCTGGACCATCCGCTCGTTGTCCTTGATCGGCCGCGCCATTTTTTTGATCGCTTCGACGGCCGCGCTCACAGCCGCCTCGATTCCGCGCCTGATGTCCATCGGCGCCATCCCGGCGGCGATCAGCTTGACGCCTTCGCGCACGATCGCGCGGGCCAGCACGGTGGCGGTGGTGGTGCCGTCGCCGGCGTCGTCGGAGGTTTTTTGCGCAACCTCGCGAATCAGCTTCGCGCCCATGTTCTGGAATCGATCCTCGAACTCGATTTCCTTGACCACGGTGACGCCGTCCTTGGTGATCAGCGGAGCGCCATAGCTGCGCTGGATCATCACGTTGCGTCCCTTGGGCCCGAGCGTAACTCGGGCCGCTTCCGCCACCTGCGTCGCGCCCGCAATTATTCCGGTGCGCGCGTTTTCGTGAAGCTCAACCTGTTTGGCCGGCATTGGTATCGAATCTCCGTCCCGCTTAAATTTCGCCCGCTTGAATTTTCGATTGAAACCGGGGCTCAGCCCGCAGGCTGCTCCACGGCGCTCTTAAACTTAAGCACTAAGACACGGTTTGCAAGTGCTCCCGCCCTTTCGCAGCGCGGATTCGCGTGCAAGGATGTAGCCGAGGCAGATTTAGAACCTTGCGCACCAAAACAACATTCTCACTGCGCCGGCGGCTGGCCCTGATAGCGTCGGGCGCCGGTCTTCTCGTCGCCATATTGCTCTACTCGCGCGCCGCTGCGCTCAGACAAACGCTGTCGGTTTTCGCCGACGCCCGCGCCGGCGCCACGCTCCAGGCAGCGGTGCTGGCCCAGGACGAGGGCGAGGACGGGGACTCTCAGATCCCGCCTGAACAAATCGAGAAGTACGTCGCGGTGTACAAGGCGATGCAGCAGAATCACAACCTGAGCGTCGATCAGGCGGCCGCAGCGCAGGGACTCTCGGTCGACGCGTTTCGCGACATCGAAAGCCGTATCGAGCGCGACGACCTCATCCGCGACCGTGTCAGGCAGGCGCTTCGGCCCGGCGGCGAGGCCAACGCGCGCATCCCTTCGGAATCGGCGGCGCCAACGCCTGCCAGGTAAGGCGAATCAGACCTGAAGAAGCTGCCTGACGAGAGAGTCCGCACTCGTCTCGTCAGGCTCGCAGTCCATCTGGAGCCTTACTTCGTAACCGAAGTGGAGAAGGCAGCTTCCATCCGCGCCACAGCGTCGTTGGCCCGGCGAACCGCGTCCTCAGCACCGCCGGCAGCCTCGTCGGCCTTCTTCGCCGCCGCGTCAGCCTGAGCGCTCGCATCTTCCGCGCTCTTGGCCGAGCCTTCGGCCTTGGTCGCGGAAGCTTCAGCCTGATCGCTGGATTTGTTGATCGCGTTCATGTCGGGCCCGCAAGCCGTCACAAGGGCCGCCATGCTTAGGATTCCAAGGAAACCTGCCAGCATCTTCATCCGATACACACCTCCCATCTAGTCCAGTTCCGAAAAGGGGCAATTAAGGGTGAACGACGCAATAGTTACAAATCGATCCGTTGAGCGCAAGGTGGTCTGACGCGCAGGCACACAGGGCTTCGAAGCTCGAGGCGGGATTAGCAGAGCTTGTTCTGCTTGAGGTTGACACGCAAAACTTCTGACGGTTATCGTTTCGGTTGAGCTTCTCCCGGTTGAATTTCCGGGCCCAAGCTGTAAGGTCACGCGATCAGGCGCAGGCCGGAGTACCAATGGCGACAACTATCACCAGCGAATGTATCAACTGCGGCGCGTGCGAGCCGGAATGCCCCAACACGGCAATCTACGCCGGCGACGTGTCGTGGGAATTGAACGGCGAGAGTCATCCAGCGATCGCGCAGGAGATCTATTACATCGTTCCTGAAAAATGCACCGAATGTGTCGGCTTTTACGACCATGAAGCGTGCGCGGCGGTGTGTCCGGTGGATTGCTGTATCCCGGACCCGGCCAATCTCGAAAGCGAGGCGGTGCTGATCGAGCGCGCCAAAGTCTTGCATCCGGAGCAGGCCTTCGGCGCCGATTTCCCCTCGCGCTTTCGCAAGGAAGCCGCCGCGAGTGCGGCGCCTGCCGCGGCCGACGGCGATGGAAACGGGGCCGCGCCGAAAGCCGCCGACGCAGCGCCGGCTCCGGCCGCCGCGGCTGCGCCTGCGCCCAAGCCGGCCGCACCCGCCCCTGCCGCATCGCCGAGGCCGGCGGCGGCCGCTGCACCGATCGCGATGATGAATCTGCCCAAAGATGTCGGAGCGTTGCCCGGACCGATCGGGGAGAAACATTTCGCGGGCGAGCTGGACGAAGATTTCGAGAGCTGTCTGGGCGCGGTCGAGACCGGGCCGCTGAAAGGCGCGCCGGTGCTCGTGCAAATCGCGATGCGACTGGCTGAGCCGGTGCTCGGTGCGATGCCCGACGCGGCCAAGGCGCGGCTCGAAGAGTCGGTTGGGATCGCAGGTTTCTCGCGGGCGCGTTCGACGGCACTGAATATCGTCCTCAACATGATCCTCTATCCGGCGATTTTCATTGCGTTCTCGGTCGCGGTCCTGGGCGATCCCCTTTTCTCGTTGAATACCCGCGGATGGATAACGCTGGGCTTGCTGGTCGGTTCGATTGAGGCAATCTGGCGGCTGCGGGAGGGAATCTTCCAGGCCCGCCCGGCATCGGAACTGGCGTATCGGGCTTGCAGTTACGGATTCGTGCTCGCGCCGCTCGGAACTATCCTGGCACGCGGCGCACGGCTCAATCGAAGCGTCCGCAAGGTGAGCTTCGACGGCTTCAGGAGCGATCAATATGACGACAAGCTCGAGCGCGATCGGCGCTACGGAACCGTGTACACCGTGATGGAGCAGGCCAACGCCTACCTGATCAGGCTCGAGATGCCGCGTCTGATTCCGGCCTCGTCGCTGAAACGGCTGTGGAATCTGCCCGACGAAATGCCGGACTACGATTACAACATCGCGCTCGGCGACAGCGTGCTGGAGATCAGGGCCAGCGTGCGGGGCGAGGCGTTCCGAAAGCTGTCGTACATATCGTCATCGTTCCCCGCCGATTTCCTGACCCGAATCGAGTTCGACAAATCGGTATCGACCTTCAGGCATCGGCTCCGCGATAAGGTCCTGGAGGTTATCGTCTTCAAGGGCGAGAGCGGCGAGGTCAAGGACGCAGCCTAGCGCCGTTCCGCCCGGAACGGCTCTGTCGGTGCACGGGTTGATTCGATCTGGCGAGCAACTGGCGACCGCGCTCCAAATCCGGGATGCGACTCATCGCGATCTTGCCCGGATTTGCGAGATCGAGCGGCTCTCTTTCGCGCAGCCCTGGAGCCTGCACTCCTTCGAGCGTGAACTGACGCTGCCGTTTTCGCGCCTGGTGGTCGCCAACGCGGGCCTGAGCGGCAACCGCGACCCGGTGGGATTCCTGTGCCGATGGCTGGTGGCGGATGAATCTCACATCCTGAACATCGCAGTGCTTCCCGAGCTGCGGCGATTCGGTATCGGAGCCGAGTTGATGGTCGCCGCGATCAGCGAAGCGAAGTCGAAAAGTGTCCAGTTGGTGACGCTCGAAGTGCGGCGTTCCAACCTGGCGGCACGATGTCTCTACCGGAAGTTCGAGTTTGAAGAACGTCGTTTGAGACGCAATTACTACGCGCCGGGCGAAGATGCGATCGTAATGGAGCTTAGATTTGCCTAGATATTCCGGGCATTTTGGGGGCGAAATGATGTTCTAACTCGTTCAGTTATTGACCGCAGCTTGGTCCTGTGGGGTACCAAAACTGCAACATCTGTGTCATAATTGCGCTGGGTCGGGCTTCTCAGCGCGGTGGTGAACGATGGTCACCAACCGACGCTGAAATCGCGCGCCGGCCACCACGGACATAGGTAGCAGATGAATCTGTCATTCAAGAAGGGCGAAAAGGTTGTTTACCCTGCCCACGGCGTAGCTGTTATCGACGACATTCAGGTTCGGGCGATCTCGGGAACCGAGCGCAGATTTTATGTGCTGCGGATCCTGGGCGCCGAGAAAATGACCATCATGATCCCGACCGAAAACGTGGACGCGGTGGGACTCCGCCGCGTGATCGGAAAGGACATGGTGACGAAAATCTACAAGATTCTCCGCGAGAAAAAGGTCGAGGTCGATACGCAGACCTGGAACCGGCGCTACCGCGAGTACACCGAGAAAATAAAGACCGGCTCTCCGCTCGAGATCGCAAAAGTGCTGCGCGATCTTCTGGTCCTCAAGGGCGACAAGGAACTCTCCTTCGGCGAGCGCAAGATGCTGGATACGGCACGCAGTTTGCTCGTGAAGGAACTCTCCATCGCGAAGGCTCATCCCGAGGAAAAGATCATGGAAGAACTTCGCCAGATCTTTCCCAACTGAACTTGCCGGACTGAACTTGCCTGGCTAACCAACGCCTTTGAGGCCGGACCTGAAAGCCTCAGCGATAGTGGTCGCGGCAGGCAGCGGGCGGCGGCTTGGATCGGATCTCGCGAAGGCGTTCGTGCCGCTCGCAGGCCATCCGATGCTCTTCTACGCGCTTCGCACGATTGAATCCGTCGAGTCGATCGTGGAAACGGTAATCGCCGTGCCTGCCGGGATGGAAACGCAAGCACGCGCGATCGTAATCGAGGCCGGGCTTCGGACCCCGGTCAAGCTTGCGCCCGGCGGATCGGAACGGCAGGACTCGGTCCGTATCGCGCTTGAATTGACCAGCGCCGAGAGCGACCTGGTCATCGTGCACGACGCAGCCCGTCCGTTTGCGGCCCGCCGCATTTTCGAGGCTTGCCTGGAGAACGCGTCCCGAGCGGGCGGGGCGATCGCAGCGGTGCCCGTATCCGATACGCTGAAGCGCGCGGAGGGGAAAACCATCAGCGCGACCGTCGCACGCGATAATCTCTGGCAGGCACAAACGCCGCAGGCGTTTCGGCGCGAGTTGTTGATCCGGGCGCATCAGCGGGCCGCGGCTGACGGAATCGCGGCGACCGACGACGCCGATTTGGTCGAGCGCCTCGGCGCGAAGGTAGAAATCGTCGAGGGCGCGGCGACCAACCTCAAGATCACCACCCGCGCCGACCTGGAGCTCGCCGAGGCGCTGGCGCGCTCCGGATTCGTCGGCTGATTTAGATCTAACCTTGCGCTGGCCGGTCTCAATTTTTATAATCGGCAACTAACCAAGCGGACAGGCGGTCTCCCAGACATGGATGTGATGAAAACTCTCTTCCTGAATCCCCCTTCCTACGACGACTTTGACGGCGGCGCGGGCTCGCGCTATCAGGCCACGCGCGAAGTGTGGTCGTTCTGGTATCCGACTTGGCTCGCCTACCCCGCCGGAATGATTCCGGGCGCCCGCCTGCTCGACGCGCCGCCGCATGACTACGATCTGGCGAAGACCATCGCGGAAGCCAAAAATTACGACCTGGTCGTGCTTCACACCTCGACGCCGTCGCTGCGGATGGACGCGCGGACGGCCGAGGCGATCAAAGCCGCCAATCCCGATTGCACCATCGCCTTCGTCGGCGGCCATCCGACCGCCCGTCCCGAGGAAGTGCTCAAGCTCTCCAACGCGATCGATATCGCCGGACGCAAGGAGTTCGACCACTCGATGGTCGAGGTCGCGCAGGGGATGGATTGGAGCAAGATCGACGGCATCAGCTACCGCAACGGCGGAATCCATCACAATCCCGACCGGCCCACGATGTCCGACGAGGAGCTGGACAAGCTCCCGTTCGTGACCGAGGTCTACGCCCGCGACCTCGACTACCTCAAGTACAACAGCCCGTACTGCCAGTATCCGTACGTCTCGATGTACACCGGGCGCGGATGCCCAGCGAAGTGCACCTTCTGCCTGTGGCCGCAGGTCACCCAGGGCCATCACTATCGCGTGCGCAGCCCCGAGAACGTGCTCGAAGAAGTGCAGGAGATGAGGAGCAAGTTCCCCCGGATGAAGGAGCTGTTCTTCGACGACGACACTTTCACGGCCGATCCGGCCCGCGCGCGCAGAATCGCCCAGTTGTTGAAGCCGCTCGGGATCACCTGGTCGACCAACTCGCGCGCCAACGTCGACTTTGAAACGCTGAAGATCATGAAGGACGGCGGCTTGCGCCTGTTCGTGGTCGGCTACGAAACCGGCAACGCGCAGATTTTGAAGAACATCAAGAAAGGCGTGGGACTCGAGCGCGCGCGCCGCTTCACCAAGGATTGCCGCGAGGCCGGCATCCTGATTCACGGGACCTTCATCCTGGGCCTGCCCGGCGAGACTCGCGAGACGATCGAGGAGTCGATGAAGTTCGCGCGCGAGATGGATTGCGAGACGATCCAGGTGTCGCTCGCCTCGCCCTATCCCGGCACCGAGCTGTTCGAGTACGTCACGAAAAATGGCTACCTCGCAGTCGACCCGCTGCTCGATGAGTCGGGCTATCAGAAGTGCACGATCAAGTATCCGGGGCTCACGAACGACGAGATCTATGCGTCCGTCGAGCGATTCTATCGCAACTTCTACTTCCGGCCGCGCTATATCTTCAAAGCGGTGCGCAAGATGGCAAGTTCGAGCGAGGAATGTAAGCGGCTGTTGAAAGAAGGCGTGCAGTTCCTCTCGACGATGCGCCGGCGCCGCGCCGAAGCCCACGCGGCATCCTGAACGGCGGTCCTACGGCCGGGGGAGTCGCGCTTCTGCCGCTCGCCCGCGCTCCGGCGGGAGAGATCGCGCCCGGCGCCTCGAATGACAGTGCTTGCGATCATCCCAGCGATCGGTGTGGGCGCATCGCTCATCTTCTATGCAGCCGCGACCGCCGCCGCGCTTCGCTTCGCTTCGCGCGCTGCCGCGCCAGCGCCTCCGCTCCCCAAGATCGCGCCGCGCATCGCGGTGCTGAAACCGCTCCATGGGCTCAGCGAAGCGCTCGGCGCGAATATCCTGAGCTTCCTCGAAGCCGGTTATCCGCGATCGGAGTTCGTGTTCGGCGTCGCCGGCTACGAGGACCCCGCCGCTGAAATTCCGGTCGCGCTCAAGCCGCGCTACCAGTTCTCGAATATCACGCTGTCGGTCGGCGAAGAGCCCGGATGCGCCAATCGCAAGATCGCCAAGCTGATCCGCATGGCCGAGCGGGCGCCCAAGGCTGAAATTTTCGTGCTCAGCGACGCCGACGTCTCGGTCGCGCGCGATCATCTGTTGCGCGTGGTCGGCGAGCTGATCGCGGACGAGCGTATCGGCGTTGTGACCTGCCTCTATCGCGCGCGCCCGATCGACAAACTCGCCGCGCGGCTCGAGGCGCTGTACGTCAACACCGACTTCGCCCCGATGGCGATGCTCTCGGCCGCGATCGAGCCGCTGCGCCATGCCTTCGGCGCCACGATCGCGGTACGGCGCGCCGCGCTGGAGGCAATCGGCGGCTTCCGCGCGCTCAAGGATCTGCTCGCCGACGATTTCTTCCTGGGCCGGATGGCCGCCGAACACGGGTACAGCGTGAAGCTTTCCAGCTCGATAGTCACGCTCTCGTGCGAAGAGTCGCGCTTCGCCGAATTCTGGAACCATCAGTTGCGATGGGCCCGCACCTACCGCACGGTCCGTCCCGTGAGCCTCGCAACGATCCTGATCCACGGACCGTTCTGGGCGCTGATGCTGCTCGCGGCCGCGGGCTTCAATCGCTATGCGATGCTCGCGCTCGCGCTCGTGCTGGGTGCGCGAATCGCGATGGCCGCGGTGATTGTGGCTCGTGTGCTGCGGCTCCCGGAGCTGCTCCGCGACCTCTGGCTCGTGCCGCTGAAAGACCTCGCGATGACCGCGATCTGGTTTTCGAGCCTGGCCGGAAGCCGCGTGTGGTGGGGCGGCCGCCGCTTTCAGATTCTGGCCGGCGGCGCGATGCGCGAAGTCAAAAGCTGAGCCGCGCGCATGGCCTTCTATCTCGCCCTCTCGGTTGCTGCCAGCGCGCTGCTCGCGTTGGGACTACTGATGATGAAGAGCCGGGCCGCAGAGCTGCCGCTCGCGCATGGCGCGCAAAT
>Ga0181521_10008464_pt1 | contig 10544 bp, 4 predicted proteins | sample PEATcosm2014_Bin_32_FD_119764 | JGI IMG/M metagenome (GOLD analysis project Ga0181521, IMG submission 119764) | Peatland microbial communities from MTU Mesocosm Facility, Houghton, MI, USA - PEATcosm2014_Bin02_60_metaG | ecosystem: Environmental > Terrestrial > Soil > Wetlands > Peat | place... | reverse complement strand
GGCGGCCGCCGGCGCGGCGATGGTGCTCTTGGCTGTCTGGCTCCTGCTGGCCGGCGACGGGCAATCCGTGGGGACGCTCCGCGAGGAATACAAGCGGCTGGCTTCCGAGGCCGGCAAGCGGCAGGCCCGCATTCAGGCGGCTGCCGAGGCCAAGGCGCAGTTGGCCCAGTGGGAGCGCCGCGCCCTGCCCACCGAGCCGGCCAGCGCCAGCTTGCTCTACCAAAGGTGGCTCGTCGGGCTGGCCAATCAGGCCGGAATGCGGCAATTGGACGTGCAACCCAAGGGGGGACAGTCGCACAAATCCGTCTACACTTCGTTCTCATTCATCGTCCAAGGCCGCGCCACGCTGGCTCAATTGGCGCAGTTCCTTTACGACTTCTACTCGGCGGGCCACCTCCACAAGCTCAGCCACTTGAGCCTCAAGCCCCTGGAAGGCGCCAGGACGTTCGACGTGGCCATGACGATCGAGGCCCTGTCGCTGCCCGGCGCCGACCGCAAGGACCAGCTCAGCCAGGAATCGTCCACCCGGCTCCGCTTCCCCAAGCCGGCCGACTACACCGAGGCAATCGCGGCGCGGAACCTGTTCGCCGCCTACGCGCCGCCGGACCGCAAGCGGCAGATCAACCCCCTCGAACGTACCTACATCACCGCGATCACGGAGGTGGATTCCCGCCGGCAGGTCTGGCTGAAGGAACGGCTGACGGAGAAGGAGTGGCGGCTTGGGGAAGGGGAGGGCTTTGACGTGGCCGGCATCCACGGGACGGTCAAGACCATCAACCCGCGCGATGCGCTGATCGAGTGGGACGGCCGCACCCAGCGGTTCCGCTGCGGCGCCAATCTGCTGGGCGGCACCGAAGTCGAGTGACGCCTGAGTCGAACACCGGGAGTTGAATTTCATGTCGCAGACCTTCAATCGGCGGGAGATCCTGAAGAAGTCGGGCCTTGGGGCGGCGGGGCTGCTGCTCACAGGCGGGATTGCCGACGCCCGCGCCGCCCAGCGGCAGTTGCCCGACCGCTCCGCCACCGCACCATGCCTCCCGGTAGCCATCCAACATGCGACGTCCTACGACCCGCAGCCGTTGCGGCAGACGTTGGACCGGGCCCTGGACCTGATCGGCGGCATCCGCAAGCTGGTGGAAGGCAAGACGGTCACGGTCAAGATCAACGTGACCGGGGGGCCGGGGACCCTGGCGGGCCTGCCGGGCTACCGCACCTATCACGTCCACCCGAACGTGGTGGCCGCCTTGTGCGGCGCCCTGGCCGACGGCGGGGCCCGGCGGATCGTCGTCGTCGAGAGCCAGTATTCGCTCAAGACGCCCGAGGAGGTCCTCTCCGGCGGCGGCTGGGACGTTCGCGCGATCCGCGCGGCCGGCGGCCAGCGGGTCACGTTCGAGGACACCCGCAACCGCGGCGCGTGGCCCAGCTACAGCCGGCTGAAGGTGCCCTGGGGCGGCTTCCTCTTCCCGGCCTTCGATCTGAATGCCCGCTATGAAAAAACCGACGTGATGGTCTCGCTGGCCAAGCTGAAGGACCACGCCTGCGCCGGGGTGACGATGACCGTCAAGAACCTGTTCGGCCTGGCGCCCAGCGCGCTCTACGGGGCCGACGCCCCGAACGAAGCCTCGCTCTCCAACCGCATGGACTTGTTGCACAGCGGCAAGCGGAAGGTTCCCTCGGGCGTCCCCGGCGAGTTGCCGCACTCCTGGCCGGACCATTGGAAGCACCGGGTGCCGCGGGTCACCGCCGACCTGGCCGGCGCCCGCCCCGTGGACCTGGCCGTAGTGGACGGCATCGAGAGCAGCCGCGGCGGCGAAGGCCCGTGGCTGAAGTTGGTCGAGCCGGTGCGGCCCGGCCTGTTGCTTGCCGGCCGCAACGCCGTGTGCACCGACGCGATCTCGGCCGCGGCGATGGGCTACGACCCGCTCTCGGCACACGGCACGTTCCCCTTTCCCGGCGACAACCACCTGCTCTTGTTGGCCCAGGTAGGCGTGGGGGCCATCGACCCCAAGCGGATCGAGGTTCGCGGCCTGCCGTTGGCGAAGGCCCTGTTCCCGTTCAACCCGAAGCGCATCCCGCTGGAGGAGCCGGCCGCGTATTACGGGCACCGTTCCACGGCGCGGCGGATCGCGTGAAGATTGGCCGCCGGGACGGCATGGGGATCGAACGTGCAGCCGGGTGCGACCAACAGCGGCCGCTGGCCGGCCTGCCGGACGGCGTCGGCCAGCTCCGCCGCGCAGTCCTCCGGCGAGCCGTGCGGCATCGTGCCGAGGTTGTCCAGGCCGCCGCACAGCGCCGGCCGCACCCAGCCGGCCGCCTCGGCGATGCTCGGGCCGGCCGCGCGGTCCGCCCAGTGCAACACGTGCGCCGGGTAGCCGGCGAACCGCCGGAAGTCCAGCGCCCGGCCGCAGGCGTGCAGGAAGTTGAACGAGCCCGCCTCCGCCCCCGCCAGGATCGCCAGGTCCCCCGGCCGCACCAGGCGGTCGTACGTCCCCGGACCGTTGCCCGGCGTATCGACCCAATCATCGCGGACCGAGAGGTAGATGCCCTGCGCTCCCTTCTGGATGCAGTGCCGCGCGAAGCGGGCCAGCGACTCGGCGATGGTCCCCAGGGCGTGGGCCACCGCAGCGGGCGCCTCGCGCAGGAGCCGCGAGAGCAGCGCGTCGCGGGGATCGGAGCTTGGGCCGAGCGTCGGCGGGCCGTGGGCGTCGCTCTGCGGGGCCACCAGCCTCCGCAGCGTGCTCCAGGTGTTGAAGATCGTCGTGGTCATCCACGCGCGGCCCGCAAGCCGCCTTGCCAATTCCCCGATCAGCTCCAACTGCCGCGCGAAGCCGCCCTCGTCGCCCTCCAGCACGGGCAGCTTCTCCAGGTCGCGGGCCGCCGAGATCGGCCCCGGGACCGGGTAGCGGTTGTCGTTCATCACCTTCAGGAAGTCCAGGTCGTAGGTCTCCAGGTGGGCGAGATGGGCCGCGACGGCCGGCGGCCCGGCCACGCAGTCCGGACTGAAATGGTACCAGAACCCCAACGGCGGCCGATCGGGCCGCAGCCCGGAGAGCACCGCCTCGACGCGCTCAATCTTCTCCATAGGGCACCTCAAGAACGGCGGGAAGCTGCCACCCCGCCCTGAACAATGCCATAAAAAGAACTGCCGCCCCCGCAAGCGAGGGCGGCAGTCGCGAAAACTGCCGGTTGCAGCACATCACGGCGGGTCCGTATGGTACGGATCGCCGCCGTTCTTGGTGACCAGGAACCACATGGCGGAGGGATCAATCCGCGTGCTGATTGGTTGCACGGAGCCGTCCGCGAACCCGTGGTTCACGATGCCGCGGTGCCCGGACGACGGCCCGTAGTTGGGGGCAGACTGCGTGGCGCCGGGCACCTGGACCGAGCCGAACATCCCCGTGTCTTCCTTCGCGTACTCGGCCGTTTCCGCCGGTGGCCCGTTCGGGGAGAAGTTGAAGGCGATGAACGGCTTGCACTCCGCACCACCCTGCTGAGCCGCCGCCTGCCCGTTGAACGTGCCATCGTACCATTGCGGGTGGTAGTAACTGTACTGGGAGTTGGGCGCTTGGGCACCCGTGACGACCTGGTTGGGCAGCCCGGCCAGCGTCGCCTGCTTGCCGACCGTCCACAGGCTGGCCTGGTCGTCGATGGTCTCGACCACCATGATCGTGTGCGCGGTGCCGTCGGCCAGATCGGAGACCTGGCTGCCGCTTCCCGGGAAGAACGCGCCGTCGGGATGCATGATCGACGGGGACGTGCCCGAGGGGTTGTACGGCGGGTTGCTCTTGCCAATCACCACCGACAGGCTCTGGATGCAGGTCGCGCCCATGGCCTTGTAGTTGGTAAAGGCCCCGGTCGGCGGGGTGTTGGTCGGGACGAGGAACTTGCGATTGGGGTTGCTCGGGCAAGAGAACTCCTTGATCGCCGTGTTCAAGGCCCCCAGTGCTGCCGTATCGCTCTGGCTGTCGGGCTCGTTCATCAGATTGAGCGTCCCGTACAACGTCCCGTACTCCATGTACGGCAGGATCATCACCAGAAAGCTCCAGCCGTGCACGGCAGGCTGGCCGCCGCTGGTCTGAATCGCGGCTGACCCCGGGAACCGCTGGAAAGCGCTGTTGTAGTTCTGCAGCCCGAGGCCGATCTGGTGCAAGTGGTTCTGGCAACTCGCACGGCGACTGGCCTCCATTGCCGCTTGAACGGCGGGCAACAGCAGCCCGATCAGAACGCCGATGATCACAATGACCACCAGCAGCTCGACGAGGGTGAACCCTCGCCTTTTCCTTGAAGTGTCCATAGGACGACCTCCTTCGATAAAAAAGGATAAGGCAAACCCGGCGGCGACCATCGCCGCCACGATCGAAACACGCAAGAGATAACGCGGATAAGACAAGTCGCGGCTCCGGGGCCGCACGCCTCCTCTCGTATGCCGTGCCGCCGGAAGTGCCCGGGGGCAAACAACGGACCGCTCCCTTCTGCCGCATCGCTGCCCGGCCAGCCTTCGGCCGGCGCCAGCCTTCGGTTGGTGCCCTCGCACCAACGGGAGCTGCCCTTGTGCCCCCAGACCCCTCGTGCCACTGAGTAGCCCGCACGCGGTCACGGCGACGCCCATGATTCTACCAGATTATAGTCAGGGCTGTCAAATCCCCAGTTACTTTATCTGACCTCCCCGCCGACGATTATCAGCATTTCTCTACGGATTGTAAGGTATTGACGGCTCGGGAGTTTGTACAACAGCCATCGGCTTGACAGCCGGCCGCCGCACCCACGACAATGGGGGTTTCATACCCGAATTCCTGCTCCGCTGGGCCGCATGGCTGCGTCGATTTTCGTGATGGTCGGTCCCCCCGGCGCCGGCAAGACCGACCGGCTGCTGGGGCGATACCGCGCATGTCTGATGGGGGGGGACGACCGAGCCGCAACCCGGCCGACCCGGTCGCGCCCGGTGCCCGGCCCGCCCGCTAAACTCGGTCCCGCTTCCGATCCCTGCCTGTGGCTGGCACCCACCTGGCGGACGGCTGCAGAGATTCGTGGCCGGCTCTTGGCGGGGATCGGCGGCTGCGCGAGCCCCGGCGTGAGGACCTTCGCCCAGTTCGCCGAGGGTCTGCTGGCGGCGGCCCCCGAGCCCGTCCGCCCGATCACCGCCTTGATGAAGCGGCACCTCGTCCGCCGGCTTCTGGAGGCGCACCGCGTTGCCGGCCGCTTGAAGCACTTTGGGCCCATCGCCACCACCAGCGGGTTGGTCGATCTGGTGTGCGATTTTCTCGGCGAGCTGAAGCGGCAGGAAATCTGGCCGGACGAGTTCCGCCAGGCGTGCCGATCGTGGGGCGCGGGCGCGAAGGACGAGGACCTGCTGGCCCTCTACGAGGCCTATCAAGCATGCCTTGTGGAGCGGCACCTCTACGACGCCGAGGGGCGGTTCTGGTCAGCCCGCGACCGCTTGCGGCAGATGGCGACCGCGGCAGGAAAGGGGGCCGCGCAGTCTTCAGGCAGTGGAAATCGGGACTGCCCCCAGCGGTGGCGACTCGTGGTGGCCGACGGATTCAACGACTTCACGCGGACCGAGCACGAGATCGTCGAGACCTTGGCCGGCTTGGCGGACGAGGTGTGGATTTCGCTGGCCTTGGAGCCCGAGCCGCGGCGGGAGGACCTGTTCCAGAGGCCGCTGCGAACGCTTTCCGAGCTGCTGCGGCGTCACCCGGAGATGACCGTCGAGGAGGTTGGTCGGCCGCCGCGGACCCAAGTGTCAGGTGTCAGGTGTCAGGTGTCGGTGCCGCCGGCCCTGGCCCACCTGGAGCGGACGCTTTTCGTCAATCCCCGCCAGGCGGAGCAATCGGACCCGCCCCCTGTTCTCGACGGCATTGAAATCCTGGCTGCCGGGCGGCAACTGGGCGAGATCACCTGCATCGCCGAACGGATCAAGTTGCTGCTCTCGGAAAGCGAGCAGGCCGGGGGGGAACCAGTCCGGCCGGGCCAAGTCGCCGTGGTCTTCCGCCATCCCCAGGAGGTCGGCGAGCTCGTGCGCGAGGTCTTCCAGCGCCTGGGGATCCCCGTAGCCCTGGAAACCGGCCGCCTGCTGGGCCAGTGGCCGGCCCTGGTGACGCTGGCCAACCTGCTCCGGCAGGATGATGAAGTGGCATCGCCGGGTGCGGAGGGGGACCACCCCGTTGTGGCCGGAGCATCGGGACAGTCCCCGAGTCGCCAGTCGCCGGCCGCCTTGCTGGCCGAACTCCCGCACCGCGGTACCCTGGCCGAGTGGGCTGCCGCCTGGCAGCGGCTCGCGCGGCGGGCGGGCCTCTTGCAGGGGACCGATGGCGATGCCGCCTGGAGCCGCCTTTGGCAGTGCTTCGACGAGTGCGGCCGGCTCGACCGTTGGCTGGGCAGGGAGGGGCCAACTGGGGAACCGGGGCGGCACGGCGGGCAAGCCCGCCCGCTAAACGGGGTCGATCCAGGCCTCACCGCGTTCCCGCGCGAGCTCGATCGCCGCGCGGCCGTGGCGACCCTCCTGGACCTCCTCGGCAGCCAAACCGTTGTGGAGGCCGGCGACGAGGCGGGCCGCGTCCGCGTGCTGTCGGCCGCCGCCGTTCGCGGACTGAGAATCCCGTACCTGTTCCTGGCCGGCCTCTCCGAAAAGTCCTTCCCCTCGCCCGACCGCGCGGATCGCCTCTACGGCGAGGCCGAGCGGCGGCGGCTCATCGAGGAGGGCCTGCCGTTGGCCAGCCGCGCCGACCGCCAAGCCGACGAGATGCTCCTCTTTTACCAGGCCGTCACGGCGGCAACGACGCGGCTCTGGCTGAGTTACCCCGCGGTGAACGATTCGGGCGAGCCGCTCTCGCCCAGCCCCTACCTGCGGGAGGTTGAGCAGGCGTGCGGCCAGGGGCGGCTGGCGCGGAGCGAGCGGCTCGACCTGAGCCCCGTGCCCGAAGGTGAGCCCCTCTCGGCCGAGGCATTTCGCCTCTCCGCGGTCGCGTCGGCCCTTGCGGGCGACGCTGCGCTCTTGGCCGGCCTCCTGCGGTACGACCCGGCCACGGCCGAAGGGATTCTCGCGGGCCTGGACATACTCGCCCTCCGCCAGGACCGCCGCGCGTTCGGGGCAGCCGAAGGGATGCTGGGCCCGGCCGCCCAGGCGCCGCTGGCCGCGCCCTTTTCGCCAGAACGGCTGTACAGCGTCACCGAGCTGGAACTTTATGCCTGCTGCCCGTATCGCTACTTCCTCGAGCGGCTGCTGAAGGTCTCGCCGGTCGAGGACCTGAAGCTGCGGATTGATTTCGCCGAGCGGGGGCGGCTGATGCACGAATTCCTGGCGGAGTTCCACCGCCGGCTCAATCGCCGCGAGGGCCGTCCCACTTCGCCCGCCGCGATCGCAGAAGAAGACTACCGCCGCCTGGCGGAGGAAACGCTGGAGGCAGTGATGGCGACGGAAGGCGAGCAGAAGGCCACAGCTGCGGCCACTCTACCCTCCGCCCTGCAGGAAATCAACCGCCGCAAGCTGCGGCAATGGATCGACCAGTACCGCGCCGAGCACGAGCGGTACGACCGGCTGTGGGCCGATTGCCAATCGCCGCTGCGGCCGGAGCTTGTGGAAGTTGCGTTCGGGCGGCCGCAGAAGGAAAAAGGGGACAGTCCCCATTTGCCGGAACGGCCCGCGACCAACGTCCCGTCGGTGCCCGGCTTCGCACAAATGGGGACTGTCCCCTTTTTCCGGCCGCCGCTGGAAATGACCGCCGCGGGCGAGGTCGTCCGCCTGGCCGGCCGGATCGACCGCATCGACACGGGCCTGGTGGCCGGCCGCACGGCGTTCAACGTGCTGGACTACAAGACCGGTGGCGCGGTGCGTTTGACCGCCGAGAGCATCGCGCGGGGCCTGACTCTCCAGTTGCCCGTGTACGCCCGGGCCGTTTCCGAGCTCGCCCTTGCCGGCCCGGACACCGTCGGCTGGCGGGCCGGTTACTGGCACATCGGCGACGACGGGTTCAAGCCCCGCCAGGCGCTGGCCTTGCACCAAGTCGCGGATGGCAAGCTGGAACCCACGCCCGAGTGGGAAGCTGCCCGGGGCGGGCTCGCGCGAACCATCGTGGGGCTGGTGCGGGGGATACGCGCGGGCCAGTTTCCCGTATCGAGTGCCGACCCCGAGTGTACCGGCACTTGCCCCTTCAAGACCGTCTGCCGCATCAACCACGTCCGCGCGCTGGAGAAGACATGGGAACCGCCGGTCGCGTGACGCGGCCCTCGGCCGCAACCGAACCTGCCGCCGCGGGCGCCACGCGGAGCGCGGTCGCCGGGCGCCTGACCGACCAGCAGGCGCGGGCGGTCGGGCTGCGCGGGGTTTCCGTGGCTTTGTCGGCGGGGGCGGGCTGCGGCAAGACGCTGGTCCTGACCGAGCGGTTCCTGGCGTGCCTGGAGCCGGGCGGACCCGAGACCCGCGGCGGACAGATCGACGACCTCACGGCCATCACCTTCACCGAGCGCGCCGCCCGCGAGATGCGCGACCGCATCCGCAAAGCCTGCACCGACCGCTTGAAGAACGCAGCCGACCACGAGGTCGATCACTGGCTGCGGACGATCCGCGAGCTGGACGCGGCGCGGATCAGCACGATCCACTCCTTCTGCGGGTCGCTCTTGCGGAGCTATGCGGTGGAGGCCGGCCTGGATCCCCACTTCCGCGTTCTGGACCAGGTCGAGAGCGACACGCTGGTCTACGAGCTGGTGGACCGGGAACTCGGCCAACGGCTGGCCCGCCGCGACGAGGCGGTCCTGGGCCTGGCGGTCGAGTTCGGCCTGGAGCCGCTCCATGAGATGGTCCGGCAACTGCTGGCCGGGCGGCAGGAGATCGACTGGCCCGCGTGGCGCAATGAGACGCCCCAAGGGCTGGCGGCCCGCTGGGAGGAATTCTGGCGGAGCGATGTGCTGCCGCGGGTGATGGCGCGGATCGGCCGCTCGGCAGCCGCGGAGCGGCTGCTGGAGATCCTCCGCCACGAGATGCCCGGCCATCCCGTGATGCGCCAGCGATGCCAACTGCTCATGGAGCGGCTGCCGCGGCTTGCCGAGAACCGCGATCCGGCCGCGGCGCTCGGGGAGGTCCGCGAAGCTGCCAAGGTCCAGGGCGGGGGCGGCAAGGGCGCCTGGTCGAGCGAGGAGGTCTACGCGGCGTTTCGCGACGCCGCCTCGAGCCTCCGCGACGAGATCGAAAAGGTCCGGCCCGAGGCGGCCTTCGACGTGGCCACTGCGTTGCCCGCCGCGGAGACGGCCCTGCGGCTGTTCGGGCTGGCCGACGCCGTGGCCGGCCGCTACCAGGACCAAAAGCGGGAGCTGGCGGCCCTGGACTTCGCCGACCTGGTGATCTCGGCCCGGGACTTGTTGGTCGGCCCGCACCGCGCCGCCCTGCGAAAACACCTCGCGGCCCAGACCCGCCTGCTCCTGGTCGATGAGTTCCAGGACACCGACCCCGTGCAGGTCGAGCTCGTCCGTGCGCTGTGCGACGGCGAGGTTGCCAACGGGAAGTTGTTCTTCGTGGGCGACTACAAGCAGTCGATCTACCGCTTCCGCGGGGCCGACCCGCACGTCTTTCGCCGGCTCCGCGACGAGATTCCGGCCGCGGGACGGCTGCCGCTTTCGCTCAATTTCCGTAGCCAGCCGGCGGTGCTGGCGGTGGTCAACGCCCTGTTCGCCGAGGAGCTGGGGCCGGACTACGAGCCGCTGCGGGCCAACCGTCCGCAGGTCGGCCCGGTGCCGGCCGTCGAGTTCCTCTGGGCCGTCGAGCCGCCTGCGGCTTCGCAAGAATCCCCGCCGATGGCGGCTTCGCAGGAGCAGCTCCGCCGCCGCGAGGCGGACTGGATCGCCCGGCGGATCCGCCAGATGCTCGACGGCGGCGAAAGGCTCGTCTGGGACAACGAGGCCGCGAAGGCCGGCGGGCCGGCCGTGCGGGCCGTCCGCCCCGGCGACGTCGCACTGCTGTTCCGCGCCCTGAGCAACGTCGAATACTACGAAGACGCCCTGCGCCGCTACGGCATCCCTGATTACCTCGTCGGCGGCCACGCCTTCTACGCCCAGCAGGAAATCTTCGACTTGGTGAACCTGCTCCGTGTCCTGGCCGATCCCCGCGACAAGGTGAGCCTGGCCGGCGTGCTGCGCAGCCCCATGTTCGGCCTGCTGGACGAGACACTCTACGCCCTGGCGCAGCACTCCGACGGCCTGGCGGCGGGCCTGGCGGCCTGCGGGAAAGCAGAAAAAGGGGACAGGTCCGATTTGCCGCGCAGCGGCCCTCCGGGTGCTTGGCACAAATTGGATCTGTCCCCTTTTTCTGGCGAAGTCCAGCGGCAGCGGGCCCAGCGGGCCGCCACAATCCTTGCCGAGTTGCGGGCCGTCAAGGACCGGCTCCCCATCGCGGCCCTCATGCACGAGGCCCTGGCCCGAACCGGCTACGATGCCGTCCTGCTGGCCGAATTCCTGGGCCCACGGAAGCTGGCCAACCTGCACAAATTGATCGACGATGCGCGGGGCTTCGATGCCTCGGGCCTGTTCACGCTGGGGGACTTCATCACCCAGCT
>Ga0181521_10008462_pt1 | contig 10545 bp, 8 predicted proteins | sample PEATcosm2014_Bin_32_FD_119764 | JGI IMG/M metagenome (GOLD analysis project Ga0181521, IMG submission 119764) | Peatland microbial communities from MTU Mesocosm Facility, Houghton, MI, USA - PEATcosm2014_Bin02_60_metaG | ecosystem: Environmental > Terrestrial > Soil > Wetlands > Peat | place... | reverse complement strand
TCCACCGATGCGTATCACAACTTGCATACCACCGACCGAAACCAAGTCTCCTGAGAGCACTGAACCGTCTCGTAACTCGATGGTATCGTGCGCCGCGCTGCCAAGCTCATAGCTGACGCTGCCTCCCGAAACGTCGTCAGGGCCGATTTCAAGAGGAAATGTTCCCGTGTTGAACCCTTCCTTCGTAAACCCGAGGCTATGTTTACCCACAGCCAGTTGCACCAACTTCGGCGTAGTGCCGGCCTCTGCGCCGTCCACCGTAAGCACGGCTCCTTGTGGAACGGAGTTCACGGTAACGGACACTTTCTTCGGCGGGGCTAGCGGCTGTAGATCAGCGGGCACAGAATTGACGGCCAGTTCGACTGAGACAGGTGTACCGAGGGCATGAACTGTGGTCTGAAACTTGATCGATTGTCCAGGAGTGACGTTGTCGAGAGTAATCCAACCGTCGCCGATGCGGATTTTGTTCTTGTCGTACAGATAGAGATTGAAGCCGAGATGAGAGATCTTCTTGTTCCACAAGTTCTCGGCGGTCATGTCGATCACATAGTTGTGCTGCCCGGCGACAGAGCTGATCTGGTTGAACTTTCCAAGGGTAATGCGGACAACGGCCGAGCCAGCCTGTGGCCAGTTGATTACCTGGATCGGAGCATCTTTCGCCGCGAGGCAGCAAGTCGCAACAATCGCAAACAGGGCGGCAGCAATGATCTTGGACATGGTCTTCCTTTAAGTTCCCTATCCCTGCGCAGCAACGCGGAACGCTTGTCTAACTGCGGATTCCCGCCATCAACCCCTCAATCTCCACTTTCTGCTCGCCGGAGAGTGGCAGAAATGGCAGTCGCGACGGGCCTCCATAGTAGCCGTTGAGGTCCATCGCGTACTTCACGCCGGGGACGCCGAGCTCGCCGACCACACGCTGGGCAGCTAGTTTCACGCGCTCCTGTTTCTCGCGGGCGAGGGCGCTGTCTCCCTCTTTGAGCGCGGCGTAGATTTCGTAGCACGCCATTGGTGCGGGACAGGCGAAGGCCAGAATGGCGCCGACCGCTCCCAATGCGAGCGACGGCTCGAGTTGATGAGCGGCGCCGACCATCACTTGAAAGCCGACTTCTTTCTGGCGCGTTTTTAACCTTCCGACGACAGTTACCGCGCTCGATGATGGCGTCGGGCGCAGCGGTGCTTCCGCCGCAGTAGCTGTCAAGGCGGCTACGCTGACCAGTTCCCTGCTCTGTTTCTCGCTCTCGGCGATTGCCGCATTGAGCATGCGGAGTCACGGCCTCGAAGGTTTCCGTTACGGTGGCCTGTCGCTTTACCTGACGCGTGCCCTCGACCATCGTTTTCACTTTGTCGAGATTGCCGCTCGATTCCTTAATCGCGATGATGTTGGGATGGTTGGCGAGTTCGATCACAACTTCGGCGGGGATGTCGTATCCCGTGGCCTGCGGAAAGTTGTAGATGATGATGGGCAGCGCGGAGCGGTCGGCAACCGTGCGATAGAAAGCCAGCAGGTTCGCCGGCAGCATCTGCTTCTTGTAGTAGTGCGGAGTGCGCACCATGGCAGCGTCGTACCCGAGCTTGGCAGCATACTCGGTGAGCCGCAGAGTTTCCTGCGCGGACTCGATTCCGGTGCCTGCGATCATGACTTTATTGGGAGCGGCAGCGGCGAGCGCGGTCTTCAAAACGTCACGGCGTTCCTGGTCGGAGAGCAGGATGGCTTCGCCGGTCGAGCCCTGGACCACTATACCCGCAACCGGCGTGCGCGAGTAGCGCTCGACGTTCGCTTCGATCTTTTTGTAATAGACCTCGCCGTCTGGATAGAACGGCGTCGTGATGGGCGGAAAGATTCCGGATAAGAGCATGCAGGACCTCAGTCGTCGGTCGCTTGCGACCTCAATTCAATTATGGAGTCCGGGTTGATGATTTGTCATCTTGAGCTCAAGCCTCATTTGGCAGTGACCCGCTCCGCGTGCAGCGCCTGTAACGCTTGCACGCGCACTTCTCCGCGCTGGAGGGCGGAAATACCTTCCGCAGCGGCTCGGGCCGCGGAAAGCGTAGTGATGGTGGTGATGCGCCCGGTGACGGCGGCGCGGCGGATCGCTTTTTCGTCAAAGTAGGGATCGGGGCCATGCGGCGTGTTGACGATCAACTGGATGCGATCGGCTTTGATCAGGTCCACCGCATTGGGGCGGCCTTCTTTTACTTTGTAGACGCGGTCCACGGCCAAGCCAGCTTCTTCAAGGATGTCCGCCGTCCCATGCGTGGCCACGAGTTTGAATCCCATGTCAACAAAGCGCCGTGCGACCTCCACGACCTGCGGCTTGTCATGGTCGGTGACGCTGATGAAAACCGTGCCCTGCGTCGGCAGTTTCTGGCCGGCGGCCACTTGGGCTTTGGCGAAGGCCTCGCCGAAATTGTCGGCGATGCCCATGACTTCTCCGGTGGAGCGCATTTCGGGGCCGAGAACCGTGTCGACGCCGGGAAACTTCGACCAGGGAAAAACCGGCGATTTCACATAGAAACAGCGGCCCGTGTCCAGATCCGTGCCGCGCTCCACATACTCCGGAAGGAATTCGCGCAGCTTGCGGCCGACCATGAGTCGCGCGGCAATCTTCGCCATGGGCACACCGGTAGCTTTTGAAACGAAGGGCACGGTGCGCGAGGCGCGAGGGTTCACTTCCAGCACGTAGACCTTGGCTTCATGATTGCCGTTGCCTTTCGGGCCGTGACCGCGAGGAATCGCAAACTGCACGTTCATCAGGCCGATCACTTTGAGCGCCCGCGCCAGCTTGAACGTGTATTCACGCATGCGCTTGAGCAACGACTCCGGAATATCGACTGCGGGCAGCACGCAGGAAGAGTCGCCGGAGTGGATGCCGGCTTCCTCGATGTGTTGCATGATGCCGCCGATGACGACGTCATCGCCGTCGGAGAGTGCATCCACGTCGACTTCAATCGCGTCTTCGAGAAACTTATCGATGAGCACGGGCCGATCTTGTGAATATTCGACGGCCTGCTTCATGTATTGCTGAATCGTGTCTTCGTCGTAGGCGATGACCATGGCTCGCCCTCCTAGAACGTATGAAGGGCGCACCAGCACGGGGAATCCGATCTTTTTTGCGGCTTCGACCGCTTCCTCGACCGAAGCAACCATGGCTCCGGGAGCCTGCGGTATGTCGAGTTCCTCCAGCAGTTTGCCGAAGCGCTTGCGGTCCTCGGCGAGATCAATCGATTCGGGCGTGGTTCCGATGATATTGACGCCCGCAGCTTTAAGCGGCAGCGAAAGATTCAGGGGAGTCTGCCCGCCGAACTGCACGATTACGCCGACCGGTGCGCCGCCGGAAGCTTCGTGCTCGCAGACGGCGAACACGTCTTCAAGCGTTAGTGGCTCGAAGTAGAGACGGTCACTGGTGTCGTAGTCGGTCGAAACCGTCTCCGGATTGCAGTTGATCATGATGGTTTCGTAAGCATCCTCGCGCAACGCGTAGCTGGCGTGGCAGCAGCAGTAATCGAATTCAATTCCCTGCCCGATGCGGTTGGGGCCGGAACCGAGAATGACAACTTTCTTCTTTGCTGTGGGCGCAGCTTCGTCTTCGTCTTCGTAGGTGGAGTAGAGATACGGCGTGTAGCTTTCAAACTCCGCGGCGCAGGTATCGACGCGTTTGTAGACCGGCTTCAGGCCGTGCTTCTTGCGGAAGTGCCGAACTTTTTCCTGGCCGCCTTTACCGTCCAGACGCCAGGTTCCGGCGAGACGCCCATCGGAAAATCCCATGCGCTTGGCTTCACGCAGCACTGCTGTGGGGATCGATTCCATCGGGTGCTTTTCCAGTTCCAGTTGCATCTCGTTAATTTCTTTGAGCTGATAGAGGAACCAGGGATCGATCGACGTCATCTTCGCAATCTGCTTGATCGTGTGTCCCTGGCGAAGAGCGTAGCGCACATAGGTAAGCCGCTCGGGATGCGGCGTCACCAGGCGCTGGGTAAGGATCTTGGGCTCGATTTTTTCCGAGCCCACGCGTTTGCCTGTATCGAGCGCCCGGACACCCTTCAGCAAGGCTTCCTTAAAGGTGCGGCCGATCGCCATCACTTCGCCAACGGATTTCATCTGCGGTCCAAGCGATTCGTCGGCACCGGGAAATTTTTCAAACTGCCACTTGGGAATCTTGACGACCACGTAGTCGAGCGTGGGCTCGAAGCAGGCTGGAGTCTTGCGCGTGATGTCGTTCGGAATCTCGTCGAGCGTGTAGCCGACCGCAAGTTTTGCGGCAATTTTTGCAATCGGAAATCCGGTGGCTTTTGACGCGAGCGCGGAAGAGCGCGAGACGCGTGGGTTCATCTCGATCACCACCATGCGGCCGGTCGAGGGATTGACGCCGAACTGGATATTCGATCCCCCGGTCTCGACGCCGATTTCGCGGATCACGGCAATCGCCGCATCGCGCATCATCTGGTATTCGCGGTCGGTAAGCGTCTGCGCTGGGGCAACGGTAATGGAGTCGCCGGTATGCACGCCCATGGGGTCGAAGTTTTCGATCGAACAAATGATGATGACGTTGTCCTTCGTGTCGCGCATCACCTCGAGTTCGTACTCTTTCCACCCGAGAACGGATTCTTCGATCAGGCACTCATGTACGGGCGAGAGGTCGAGGCCGCGGGCGAGGACTTCCATCAGTTCTTCTCGGTTGTAGGCAATGCCTCCGCCGGTGCCGCCGAGCGTGAATGACGGACGAATGATCACTGGAAAGCCGATCTTGCCGGCGAACTCAATGCCGTCTTTCAGGTTATTCACGAGCGCCGATTTCGGCACGTCGAGGCCGATACGCTGCATCGCATCCTTGAAAAACAGACGGTCTTCAGCCTTCTTGATGGCGCTGATCTGCGCACCAATCAAATGCACGTTGTACTTGTCGAGAACGCCACCATCGGCAAGTTCAATGGCGAGATTGAGCGCCGTCTGTCCGCCGACCGTAGGCAGAATGGCAAAGCCCGCGCTGGGAGACCGTTCCCGCTCGACGCGAATGATCTCTTCGAGATACTCACGAGTTAGCGGCTCAATATACGTGCGGTCGGCCGACTCGGGATCGGTCATGATTGTCGCCGGGTTCGAGTTCGCCAGCACAACTTCAAAGGCCTCCGACTTGAGTGCCTTGCAAGCCTGCGTGCCAGAGTAGTCGAACTCCGCGGATTGGCCGATGACGATGGGGCCGGAGCCGAGGATCAGGATTTTCGAGATGTCGGTTCGTTTGGGCATTTGGTTTTAATTCACAATTTACATTCGGGGAAAAGGCTGCCAATTTCACGGAACCTGTTCTTCATCACCAGTATTCAATCGTGGCTCCCATGAACACCCGGTTATCGAGTCAATCTTTTCAGGAAAGGTGCCGCGTGGAACCTCCCAAAGTTTTCGATGATTGCGTCCGCTAGAATCCGGGTAGGCATACCTGAGATCGTACGTGTCATAGAGTTTCTGGAAAAACTTGGAATAGTGAATCGGGCTGTCCATGGCAGGAAAATTTGGCCATACCACTGCTTTCCCGTCCACGCGACGATAGACAAGTAGCCCGACTGATTCATAGCGCATTTGAGGATCGGTAATAGTCGCTCTGCCTGTCAGAGCGCTTAGAGCGTTGTGATAGCGAACGATGCTTTCAAGGGGTTTGTCTTGCGCATCAAACGATGCGTCGTTGGGGCTTCCTACTTCTGTCGTCTTAGCGAACTTGATGAGATGTAAAAATCCAAAGACAAAGCCCGGATACATCATGTGGATGTTTACACAATCGCCGGGCGCCTCCTCCATGCGGTTGGTGAGATTTCGAAAAGCGTTCCCGGTGCTCTTTGCGGATATGCCGAGAGCCGGGCCGATGCCGGGAATCACGACCGTCACATCAACATTCTTGTATTTCATTCCACCCAGGACACTTTGCTCGGTTGGATTTTCGGCAGCCTTCGAGTAACTTAACTCGTACCTGTTGTTGCTACATGCTTTGCTCGCCATTGCAGGGCGCGGATGCATCCATTCGGGAGGGAACCCGCCTTCGAGCACCAGCCTCGATGAGCAATGACCATGAAACGGCCTGATGTGCAGTCCAGATTGGGTCTTCGCACTGCCACCAAGCGCAACCAGCGCCTGCTCGAGCGTGTTGATCGGAAACGGATTTACTTGTGCTTTCGCCATGCTTCAATTTTTCCCGCCGCCTCGCGCAACATTACGCAGTCGGATCGACTGAGCCCAAGCTGCTTTTTCAAGACGAGGCGATCCGTGATATCGGAGAAATACTCGCCGGATTTCGTCGTCCCCTCTGGCAGTTCCGCCCTTAGAGATCGGAACGACGCCGCGCGAGGTCGGACAACGAGGACGTTTTCTGCTTCGGATGGCTCCATTTTAAAGAGGCCGCCACCAAGAGCATGGCCCTCAAGCTCGCAGCTCAATCTGGTCAGCGAACTCCTCCACGAAGCCGCATAGCGCATTGGTTCGTTGCCACGAGCGAAGCGCAGAACGTGCACAGTATTGGGAGCCACAAGATTCGCGGTGTTCGCGATCAGGAGGGGCTGCTCACCAGACATGTATGCAAGAAATGCATCCGCAATCCGCACATGGGGTACCGCGTACCAAAATTGGCGGATGCGGCACTTGTAACGAAGGTGGAGGCCATCCGCTTCGCCACTCCGCAAATATTCCCGCAGGGACGCGGAAAAAGCAGTATCGGGGAATTGTGGGAGGGCAAGAAGATACGCCTTGTCCCCCCGAGCGCGTCGTTCTTTCCATTGCTTCAAGTCGTACTCGATCCCCTCCAACCCGCGGAGGTTAGGCAAGCACGGGCGCAAGAAACGCTTAGGGATTTCCCAGCGACCGCACTCCTCCGCCGACAGATGGAAAAAATCATTAGCTCCCGTGACGTAGCCAATACCAACGTCTGCAACGTCACCGAGTCGTTGAACTCGGCTGTCCGTCGCCAGTCCCTCGTACAACGAACGCGCCTCTTTCGAGATCAAATAAGGCGTAAAACGGAATCGCCCCTGCTTTACTGTGGCAACGTCTACCTTGTCGACTTGACGATCGCTCGCGAACAAGTCTTCCGCAGACGAAATAATGAATGCGCGGCTGGGCTCTCCGTATCCTTCGCACAACAGCAGAACCGTGCTCTGGCTTAAATCTTCAAAGAGCTTGTTTCTGAACATCTCTACGGCAAGGTGGCGGAAGTTCTCAACCAGAAATCTCAAGACGGCGCGCGCGTACATCGCGTGCCCTAACTCTGATGGCATGACCATGGCAAGACGTCCGCCAGGCCGCAGGAAGCGCGAAGCATGCACGACGAACGGAGCCCAAGACGAAGCTAGCCGCGGAAGTTCGACTCCAGCTTCTTTCGCACGCTCCTGTCCGATCGTGTCTTTGTCGCCGTTGAAGGTCTGATAACGAATGAAAGGAGGATTTCCGATGACGCAATCAAAGCGCGGCATCGAATCGGGTGTTAGATTGAAAAAGTTCTTTTGGATGAGGTGCGCGCTTTCGACTCGCTCGTGCGCCACGTGAAGCGCATCGGTCGAAACATCCACCCCATATATCTGAGGGGAGCGGGACCCGAGTCCAACTAGCCGTGTGTAGGCGGCTTCAAGAAACGCGCCGTCTCCACAACTTGGGTCGAGCACTGAGGCTGAACCGTCAAAAACCGCCCAGTCTACCAGCCGATCTGCGACCGACTTGCCTGTATAGAATGCGCCGAGACTTTTTTGAAGCGTTGCGGTTGCCATTTTTGTCAGTGACAAACACCGGCGAAGTTAAATCAGATACTCGCCGACTCACTCTTATCTTTTAAACTCCTCCATCATCCGCACAAAATCCTTAAACAGATAGTGAGAATCATGTGGCCCGGGCGCCGCTTCCGGGTGGTACTGCACCGTGAACAGAGGCAGATTCCGGTGGCGCATGCCTTCGAGCGTATTGTCGTTTAGATCCATATGCGTCAATTCAACTTCGCTTTGCGGAAGCGAATCGGGATCGACCGCGAAGTTGTGGTTGTGGGCCGTGATTTCGATCTTGCCGCTGGCTAGCCTCTTCACCGGATGATTTCCGCCGTGGTGCCCGAATTTCAGCTTGAAGGTTTTGCCTCCTAGCGCTATGCCGACCAGTTGATGTCCCAGGCAGATTCCGAAGATCGGCTGGCGTCCCATCAAGCGGCGAATGTTGTCGACCGCGTAGGTGCAGGGCTCGGGATCGCCTGGGCCGTTCGAGAGGAACACGCCATCGGGCTTCAACGCCAGCACATCCTCTGCTATGGTCTGCGCGGGAACTACCGTCACCTTGCAGCCTTCTCCGCGCAGTTTGCGCAGGATGTTCTGCTTGATGCCGAAATCGTAGGCGACCACGTGGAAGCGCGCCGGCTCGTCTTTTACACCCACAATTTCGTCGGGCAAGTGCGAGCGCTCACCCGTTTCCCACACGTAGGTGTGGTTGGTGGAGACAACTTTGGCGAGATCCTGGCCATCCATTTTCGGGATCGCGCACGCCTTGGCTACCAGCTTTTCGGCATCGTCTTCGAGCGTCGAGATCACGCCGCGCATCACGCCGTGGTCACGCAGGTGCCGCACGAGCGCGCGCGTGTCAATCTCGGCAAGCACTGGAATCCTGAACTGCTCCATGAACTCGTCTGTGACCTGCTGCGAGCGCCAGTTGGAACTGACTTTCGAAAATTCGCGCACTACCAACCCCTCAATGTACGGGCGCACGGCCTCGTTATCTTCTGGATTCGTGCCGTAGTTTCCAATTTCAGGGTTGGTCAGGACGACAATCTGCCCGGCATACGAAGGGTCGGTGAAAATTTCCTGGTAGCCGGTAATGGAAGTATTAAAAACGACTTCGCCGGAGCACTCGCCTTTAGCGCCGTAGCCTTTGCCTCGGAAGACTCTGCCGTCTTCGAGCGCAAGGATCGCTTGCATTAGAACTCCTGGGAGTGGATTTTATCGATTCTAGCAGGAGAGCAGGGCTGAAGAAAGGTCTCAGTTGTCAGTTGTCAGGTCTCAGGAAAATCACCCACGGTCGCACTCTCCAGGTTTTCCTGACACCTGAGACCTGAGACCTAAGACCTGAGACCTCTAGCGTAAGCGCCCCAGCTTCTCCATCGGCCAATATCCGAAGACGGCTTTGCCGTAGATGTAGCGCTCGTTCACGGGACCGAAGTCGCGGCTGTCATTCGACATGGTGCGATGGTCGCCGAGAACGAAGAAGCTGTTCGACGGGACCACGATTTCTCGGTAAGAGCGGGCATCCGCATAATCGCTGGGAACGTAATCTTCATCGAGCGCCTCGCCGTTCACGTATACCTGTCCGTTCTCAATACGGATGCGGTCGCCGGCAACGCCGATGACGCGCTTGATGTAGCTCTTCGAGGTGTCGCGCGGATAGCGGAAGACGACGATGTCGCCGCGCTGGATAGGCTCCCAGCGATAGACAAATTTGTTGACGAAGATGCGCTCCTGGTCTTCGAGGCCGGGCATCATGCTGGTGCCTTCCACCTTTACCGGCTGGTAGAGAAAGATAATGATGAACGCGGAGATGGCGAGCGAGACTAGCAGATCGCGGGCCCAGACCGCCACCACAGGCAGCGAGTGCAAGCCAGAGACTTTTGGATCCGCCGGGGCCGGCGGCTGAGAGTTCCCCACGTCAGGCATCGTGTGCATATTCTATACGCAAGCGGGGCGAGGGAGCGATAGGTCAGAGAGGACAGGTCAGAGGTCAGAGGTCAGATTGCAAAGGTTAACCCGACCTAGCTTTTCACTTCTGCAATCTGACCTCTCTCCTCTGACCTTGCCAAGGCGCTCCGTTCCCCGTACAAATAAACTTCTCGCATGACCGACTATGACCGACTACTCAATCTTCCCGAAGATCAATGCAACGCTCAACGGATCGAGCGCAGTGCTGCTCGTCATCGGACGTGCGCTGATCGCGCGCGGAAAGATCGCGGCGCATCGTGCAGTGATGTTAACTGCATTCGTTACCTCTTCCCTCTTTCTCGTGTCGTACGTTTATTACCACTGGCCCCATCACGGTGGCATCGTGTATTTTCGCGGTACCGGATGGACGCGGCCCCTCTACTTCACCATCCTGATCTCGCACACTATCCTGGCCATCGTTATTGTGCCCATGGTGCTGATCACTCTGACCCGTGGGCTCCGTGGACAGTTTGACCGGCATCGCGCCATCGCGCGCTGGACGTTTCCGCTCTGGCTCTACGTTTCGGTGACGGGCGTGATCGTCTACTTGATGCTGTTTCAGATCTTTGTGTAGAGACGGGGCTTGCCCCGTCTCACCCCGACGCGGACGGAGACGCGGCAAGCCGCGTCTCTACCGGAGAGTTGGGGTAAATCGGTTTACTCCGAGGCCTGCCGATTCATCACATATTTCTTGTACGTGCGACACCGCCAAGGGGTCGTCCAATTCTGCTATAGTGAGCGTCTTGAGCGTTAGGGTCTCAAAGATCAGCGTTCTCGAAGGAGGCCGGACTCGTGAAAAGCGTAAACAAAGTCATCCTGATTGGGAATCTCGGCAAAGATCCC
>Ga0181521_10008450_pt1 | contig 10557 bp, 5 predicted proteins | sample PEATcosm2014_Bin_32_FD_119764 | JGI IMG/M metagenome (GOLD analysis project Ga0181521, IMG submission 119764) | Peatland microbial communities from MTU Mesocosm Facility, Houghton, MI, USA - PEATcosm2014_Bin02_60_metaG | ecosystem: Environmental > Terrestrial > Soil > Wetlands > Peat | place... | reverse complement strand
CATAACAACTCAAGTCAGTTTAACCGATCAGAAAGTGCCCGAGTTGAATCCCGTGGTCTTCGCAAGTTTTCTAGCGATTGCCACGTCCATGGAACATGGCGTTGTGGCCGACAGACGGGGTTATCGTAAAGTGACCTCGCCCCCCGGGCCAGCAGTCCCCCTTACGGGAGGCTCCGTCCGGACGACGCGCCACTCGTACAAATCTCGGATTTGGGCGAGGAAGTCGCGTTAGAGGAAACGCCGGCGGCCAAAACACTCCAAATACGACGACTACGCCAACCATGATGGTGAAGACCCACCTCAGCACCACTCACGATCCCAGGCCCATTCGCGACGTCCTCGCGTGCTCAAGCGCAGACTTCCTGCGCCATGCGCCATCAGCCTGACGCCGGGGACCTCGTCGAATCCCGGCTTTCGCCGTATCGACGTCGACACCGCTGCCGGCAAAGTAACCGGCCTTTGGTGAGGAACCGAACATATCAGGGCTAACCCGGGTTAGTAGTCGGCTGGGAAGAAACGGGTGGCGCCGCGCCAATATGTTATGATCGGGAGCCACCATGCCACTCTGCGGCGGATTAGCAGTGTGCCCAGCCGAGGTCGGAGACAAATCCTGCCCGCAATGTTCGCATATGGCTGCCGTTCCGGTCCTCCGCGACGTATGCGACCCGATCACGCTGGAGCGGTTTGAAATCCACGCCTGCCGGGAGTGCGGACTCGCGCGATCCGTGCCTCAGCCACCCCGCATCGACTCTTACTACGGCCCGCGCTATTACGGCAGGCGCCACTGGATTACCAACTGGTACTGCCTCTGGCGCCGCATTCGTGTGGTGAACCTGACCTTTGGCGGAATCCGCGAGCATGTAGTTCTCGAGGTCGGCTGCGGCGACGGGGCATTCCTCGAAGAGGCGCGGCGGCGAGGTTGGAAAGTCGCGGGCACGGAGATCGATATCACGCGTCCCGCGATTCCGGGCATCCGCATCACGTCGTCTCTCGCCGATGTGGAGGGGCGGTTCGATTGCATCACCTGCTGGCACGTCCTGGAGCACTTGCCCGATCCGCTGGCAGCCCTGCGCGAAATGAGAAGCCGCCTGACCGCCGATGGCGCCCTGATTTTGAGCGTGCCGGATGCCGGCGGAGTGCAGGCGCGGATTTTCCGCCGGTTCTGGTTTCACCGCGACGTTCCCCGGCACCTCTTTCATTTCGATTTACGATCGCTGCGCCGGATGTTGGAGAATGCCGGTTTTCGCGTCGTCCAGGTGTGGCACCATGAGCTGGAATACGATCTTTTCGGCTGGATCCAGAGCGCGCTGAACGCCATGCTGAAGACTCCTAATGTGCTTTACGATGCCCTTACCGGTCAGCCGCGCCGCACCGGTCGAGGGCCGGTCCTCTTCAGTTTCGCTTTTGCCGTGGCGATGTTTCCGGCAGCCTTCGCGCTGACCGTGCTTACCACTTTGATGCGGCGCGGCGGCACGCTGATTGTCTCCTCCCGGCCGGCGGAGATGCCGGAGGCCTGAATCAGGCATGCTCCGCGATGCGAAACCGGGCCGGCAGATGGTACGCTGCGCGCTCCCCGGCATGCTGCTGGCAGCGTTGTGCCTGCTGCCTTTCCTGAACAAAGCGTTCACCATCGACGACCCGTATTTCCTGTATGAGGCGCGGCAGACGCTGGTGACGCCGCGCACCCCAACGTCCGCCGTCATCTGTTGGGAAAATGTCGCCTACAAGCGGACGCTGCACACCATCGGGCCGAACGGGCCGCTGATGGGCTATCTGCTTCTGCCCGTCATCCTGTCGGGCGGCCGGGAATGGGTCGGGCATCTGCTGATTCTGGCGATCTTCCTGGGCACCGTAGTGGCTACCGTCGCACTGGCTTTCCGCTGCGGCGCCGATGGCCGCGCGGCCACGCTGGCCGGGCTGATCTTCGCGTCCACACCGGTGGTTTTGGGAATGGCGGGAACGGTGATGCCCGATATTCCCGCTACTGCGCTGGCGGTTTTGGGCATGGAGCGGTTGCTGTCCTGGAAAGAGGAACGCAAACTCCATCAGGCACTGATGGCAGGCGCGGCTTTGGGAATCGCTCCGTTGGGCCGAACGCACGCCATTTTCCTGTTGCCGATCGCTGCGTTTCTGTTGGTGGACGGCAGCCTATGGCCTCCCTCCTGGCGCAAAATCCGCGAGTTGGGACTTGCTCGGGTGCTGCCGGTGCTGCTGGCGGCTTTCGCCTTCGTCTTCCTCACCTGGCTTACCTTCGATCATGCGCCCCACGCCGTCTTTCCAACCGCTCCAAATGCCGATCAACTCGCGATCGGGAATATCTGGCAGAATCTGCCGAATTTCGGCGCGGACTGGATGCTCACCACAGGTTTCGGGATTGCGTGGTTGATGCTGGACGGAACGTTCGCGATCCTGACGCTGGCGACGCTACTGGTGGGCGGACAAGTCGTCCGGTATGCGCTGGATTACCCGCCGGCAACGTTTTTGTCAATCGCTCTGGCCGGCGCGATGGCGATGGCGTCCGTGATGGTGGAGGCGTGGCGAAGCGGAAAGCGGGTCAGGCTCGGCCTGGCGTTGTGGTTGTTGATCCCGCTACCGATTCTGCCGTACACTCACTTTCCACCGAAGTACTTCGTGGCTTGCGCGCCGGCCGCGGCCATCCTGCTGGCATGGAAGCTCTCCAGGTTGCCGAAGGTCCGCCTGGCGATGGCATCGGGTTTGACGATTGCCGCGGGCGCGGCATTCGGGCTGGCAATCGTCAAGGCCGACGCCGATTTCGCCGGTTCGGCCCGGCAGGTGGTGGCCGAGGAAATTGTTCCGCATATTCGCGCGGGCGGGCAGGCCTGGTATTTCGGCCAGTGGGCGCTGAATTGGTACGCCGAGAATGCGGGGGCTAACTGCCTGACGAACGATCCACCTTATCCAAGCCCAGGCGATCTTCTGATTGCCGACAGAATCGACGGAAGCGCCAACTTTATCACCTCCATCGGCGCATTCAGGGGGCGTTTGGTGCGCGTCATATCTCCGGGGGCACCGGGCGGGCGTGTCTATAATCAGGCGGCCGGGGCCGGCTTTTATAGCAATCATTCCGGGTACTGGCCGTGGAAGTGGTCGAGCGAACCGCTGAACACTTATTTCGTGTGGGTGCTGGAGTAAGCGGCTAGCTAAGCTAGATCCAGGCATTCCGAAAAGGCACCGCTCCCCGGCGGTCGCAGCTCATTAGGCGCTGTCGTTTCAACGCATGACTGAAGAGCCGCGACCGCACTCGCGCTTTGGCGAGCGAGGGAGTGGTGCCTTTTAGGTGCGGAACAGACTGGAGACTAGCTGGCCATGCAACTCCCCCAGAGCACCGCATTCGTCACGATCTGCACTTCGACCGAATTCGCCGCGCCGTCGTTATTCAAATCGTCCACGGCCTGCGCCGCGCCGAGCGCTTCGTCGATCATCGCCTGGACGTCCCGCACGTCCACCACTCCGTCCCGGTTGATATCGCAGCGGTTTTTCGCGATGTTAGTGAGCACGAACGTGGCGCTGACGTTGCCGATTCCGGCGATGACGTTGTACTTTCCGCCGATGGCATTCGCCGTCGCACCGACCGACGCGATTCCCGATGCGTTGGTGATGGCGCTGGGGCTCGAGAACACCGCGCTCGCCCCCGTCGCCGGCGCGGTGAAGGTGACGGTGAAGCCGGCCAGCGGATTGTTGCCGGAATCGGTGACTTTGGCCGAGAGCGCAGTGGGAAAGGCTGTGCCGGTATTCGCGCTCTGCGGCGTTCCGGCGACCGCGGTAATCGCGGCGGGCGCCGACGGGGTGTTGGTGAGGTTGAACACCAGATAGTTCGTCCCCCACAACGCCACCACCTGAAACGTGCCCGCGGTGCCGTTCGCAGTCAACGTGGGGGCCGCGGCGATTCCATTGCTGCCGGCGGCGACACTGGGCATAGCAGTCCCACTGAATGTGCCGGATGCGCCCGAAGTCCCGGGCGATACGAAGAACATGGCGGTCCCGGAAGCCCCGTTGCCGTAGGCATCGACGAACTGGACGGCGAGTGCCGCGCCGAACGCGCTGCCGACAGTCGCGCTCTGGTTGTTGCCCGCGTAAATATTCCAGCCCGTGGCCGCGCCGCCGAGATTGGTCAGGGCGAAGGTCGTGCTGAAGGATCCCGCCGTGGCGGTGACACTATACGTTCCAGCCACGGTGTTGGCGGTGAACGTCGGCGCGGTGGCGACGCCCACGCTATTGGTGACGGCCGTGGCCGAGGCGCCGAATGTCCCTGTCGCGCCGGTTGTGGGCGCGCTGAACGTGACACTGACGCCGGGGAGCGGAGCGCCGCTCGAATTCTCCACTACCACCTGGAACGGGGTGGTAAACGCATAGCCCACGGTCTGGGATTGCGGTGTGCCGGCAAGGGACGCGATCGAAGCGGGAGGTCCCGTAGGAACCGGTCCGTTGGTGAGGAGGAAATTCACGGTGATGCCGCCGACGCTCGCCGTCACGTTGTAATTGCCCTGCGAGTTATTGGCGGTGGCGGTGACGCTGGCATTGCCGTTGGCGTCGGTCAACGCAGTGCCGGCGGAAAGCGCGGCGCTCGCGCCGGAAGTCGGCGGAATGTATGTGGCCACGACGCCCGATCGCGGATTGCCCCAGCCATCGGTTACCAGCACGGTTAGGGGCAGCCCGAACTGGTACCCCACGGCGCCGGTTTGCGGAGAGCCGGACGCTATCGACATCACCACCGGCTGCGGGGTTTTGATGGTCAGGGTGAAAGTCGCGGTCAGCCCGCCGGCAGTCGCGGTCACGCGGTATGTGCCGGCCGCGGCATTCGAGGGAGCATTGGCGGTGACCGAGACGGTCCCCGTGGAATCCGTGACGGTCGAACCGGAGATCACTACCGCCGCGGAGTTGAACCAGATGGTGGCGCCCGAAATCGGTTTGCTCAGACCATCCAGCAATTGGGCCTGGAGTTTGGTTGGGAAGAGTTGGCCGGCGAAAGTAGATTGCGGTGTGCCCGCGGTTGCGGTCAGAGTCGCTAGCCCGCTTCCGTTGGTCAAAAGAAAAACATCCGCGTTGTCCCCTCCGCCCGCGATTCCCGCGCCAAAGGTAACGCCCACTTCATAAGCACCCGCGACGTTGTTCGCCGTGGCCGACACGCCGGCAACCCCGAGATTGTTGGTGGTCGCCGTGGTGCTCGAAAGCGTGGCGCTGGCGCCGGATGTGGGCGGCGTGAAGGTAATTTTCTGATTGGGCACGAGGTTGCCGTATTCATCGGTCACGGTAACGGTCAGCGGGGCAAAAGGGTTCCCGGGCGCCGCGGCTTGCGGGCTGCCGGTGAGCGTGAGGTTGGACGCCGACCCGTACGCCACATTGGTGCTGATGGTTCCCGTGATGGCCCCATTGGTCACATCGGTCGCGGTGACGGATTGCGTTCCGGTGGTCTGCAATTCGATGATGGCGTCGCCCATGCCGGCTTCGCTGGCCGTGAAAGTGACGGTCGCAGTCCCGCCGCCGGCGGTGAAAACTGTCGGGGCTGGGTCGGTGGTGGTGAGATTCACGGTGCCCGTATAGCTTGGAACCGTCAGGCCGTTGGCATCCTCGGCGGTGATATAAAGCAACTCCATGGCGCCCGCGGCCACGCTGCTGCCGAAACCGCTGAGCACGAAATGCGTCACCGGGCCGGGAACCACCGGCGGAGTCACTATCGAAAACGTGAGCGATCCGGTGGCGCCGCTGACCGTGATCGGGACCGAAGTAACCGCGGTCAGGAGCGACGCCGGCACGGTGATGCTCAAGGCGCTGCAGGAAGTGGCGGGTTGCCCATAGGCGTTGTTGCCGCAATCGTTGGGATTCCAATTGGCGGTGAAGGTGGTGGGATAGGCCGTGCCGTTGTAGCTGACCACGCTCGATGCCATGAATCCCTGGCCCACCACATTCACGGTGGTCGCCGGGCTGCCGACACTTACCGATGCGGGCGTCAGATGGTCGAGATACGGAGCGTATGTCGCGCTCAGGCTCGCCGTGGCGTTGTTATTGGCCGAGTTATCGTCGGGCGTGGAGGAGGTCACCGACATCTTATTGGAGAAAGTCCCGACGGCCGAAACTGCGAGCGTCACGGCAAGCGTGATGGCGCCGCCTACGCGAAGATTGCCTAGATTGCAGGTGATGGTCTGGTTGGCGAAGGCGCAACTTCCTTGCGTGGTGGTGGCGGACACGTAAACGACGTTCGCCGGCAACGCGTCGGTCCAAACGACTCCGGTGGCGGCCTTCGGTCCGGCGTTGGTCACCACGCTGGTGAATGGCGGACTGCCGGGCACGTTGACGGCAAATTGAGCGGGAGTAGGCGTGTTCGTGACAGCCAGATCGGCGCTCGAGAGATCCAGGGTTCCGCTGAGTGTGTTGTTGCCGCAACTGCTTGCGGTCGTGATGCTGGTGCTGCCGAGATAGGTCTGGCCCTGCCCGTAGCCCGATGGATCGCAGGAAGTGTTACTGAAGTACTCGATGGTGTAAGTGGTGGAGGGCAAGCTATTGAGCGAACCGGCGATATCGAGGATGTTACCGGTAAGCGTGGCGGGGACGCATTTGGAGAACTCGCTGGTGTTGCCGTTCGGGTCGGTAGCAGTCGCAGTGACGAAAGCGTTTCCCGATCCGGCGGTAAGAACGGGCGCGTTTTGCAGCAGGTTAGCGCCGTTGGTGTTCGACTGGCAGTTGCTATTGACGAGCACGCCGGCGCCGTTGAGGTCGATGCCCAGGGCGCCATTTGAGTAAATGCTGTTGGCGCTGATGCGATTGCCGGTACCCGTTGCGACGTTCACGCCGGCGCCTGTGTTCGAATAAATGACGTTGCCGATGACGGCGTTATTGGTGACGCCGGAGTCGGCGCCCGGATTGATGTTCACGCCATTACCGGTGTTGTTGGCAATCACGTTGGCGGCGGCAGGATCTGTTCCGCCGACGGTGTTTCCGCCGGCATAGCTTTGGAAGACGATGCCGTCGCCCTGGTTGCCAAGCGCGTTGACGCCGCTGGCGTCGGTGCCGATGAGATTGCCGCTGATCGCGTTCTTCAGGCTCTCTGTGGTAGTGACCGAAGTCAGACCGAATATGCTGATTCCGGGGCCGGTATTACCGGAAATGACATTGCCCGCGCCCGCCGCTTCGCCCCCAATCGTGCTGGCGGCGACCGGCGTGCCGGTATGGGACTTACCCGCAAGATCGTACCAGTCCGCTCCCAGGATCACACCGCCGGGGCTATTGGGCAGGGCTTGGGTTCCCGTCACATCGAGGCCGATATAGTTGCCCTCGATCAGAAGGTCCACTGTGCCGTCATTCGCCAGTATTCCGCCCTTGCTGGTGCCGGAGATAATGTTGCGCGCTGCGGGAGTGGTCCCGCCGATGGTGTCGCCGTTGGCGTCGCCCAGGTACACACCGATCCCGGCAGCACTGGAGGGTTGGATGGCAACGGCGCCAGTCGCGTCCGTCCCGATGAGGTTTCCTTGAATCAGGTTGGAAGAGCCCTCGGATCCTGGTGCGCGCCCTATATCATAATCTCCACCGTATGAAATCAGGTTGCCCGCTCCGGCCGTGGTGCCGCCCACGACGGCGTTGAATGCTCCTGCCAAATACACCCCCGCGACGCCATCACCGACCGGGACGCCAGGAACGGTCGCGATCTGCGTGCCGGTGCTGTCCGTGCCGATATAGTTCCCCTGAATGAAAGCCGTGTCAGCGTAGGCGATTTGCTCGTCGATGATGCCGTATGCAGTGCCGGAAAGCAGATTGCGCGCACCCGGCACGGTGCCTCCGATGACGCCGCCATTTTCGGCGTAGTTGCTGGCGATAGTCCAAACGCCAATTGGAATCCGCCGGGTGATATCGGCGCCCGCGATATTGCCCTCGATGAAGTTGCTGTCGCTGTCGATGAAGAAGGCACAACCGCCTTCAATAGCAGAAATGCTGTTGCCGGTGCCGGGTAAGCTCAGCGCGGTGAAATTGCCCACCATCAAGCCCCGCACCGTGGAGCCGGGACCGCCGCCGAATCCGAAGGCGCACCAACCTTCCCCGGCAAGGCCGCCGTCGATCTCGATCAGCAATTGCTCGTTGTCGCCGACGGTCAGGGTGTTGGGGCTGGTCCCTGGCTGGGTGTTGCCATCGATGGTGACGCCCCAGGGCAGGAGCACGCCCAACTAATAACTGTCCGGAGAACCCGGGGCGACAGGCTGAATCGTAAACACGCCGGTGGTGGGGTCGCGATTGGGATCGGTGAGCGGGATGTCGAAATCGACTTCCGCGGTCTCCTGCTCGACGGCGACCGCATTGCTGGCGTCCCCAATCGCCCAACGCAGCGAGCCTTGGCCGTTGTCATAAGTGTTGGTTACGACAGCAATGTGATCGGCGGCGGTGGTGAAAACCAGAGGCTCGGCTTGCGAATCGGACAACACCACCAGGTCATGAAGCGCGTCCTTGTTGATGCGCATCGGCTCCAGGGCGGCGGGTGCGCCGGGCACGTCGAGCGAAGCGGTGACCGCCAGGCTGGTGGCGGCCCGATGATCGCGGTGCGAGACGACGTGTAACTTGCGGCCCTGGGGATCGAGGACGATCAGGCTGTCGCGTCCTGTCGCCGCTACACGCGCGGTCACCAACTTCGCGCCGCTCGACGGCAGATCGATGGACATGCGCAGGTTCATCGCGGCGGTTTTGGGCAGCGGTCCCTTGCGATGCCGGATTGGCTCACTCGCGTCCGAGCGCTCCAGGATGTGGATGCGGCCATCGTCGCCGAGCGCGGCGAGATCCGCGCTGGGACTGGTGAAATGGCCGGCGGCGAGCGATCGCAAGGCGAACGGGAACGTTTGCCGCGTCACTGCGGCGGCGGGGATGCTATCGCGATCGGCCTTGCTGCGGGTGAGCTTGCGATCCCGGGGATGGATCAACACCAGATCGTGGCCGGCGCCAACCGCGATGCCATTCATGATTCCGCCATCCATTGGAATCACCGCGAGCGCCGCGGCATCGGCGGGCAAATCGAAAGCCTCGGGCGTGCCGCGCAGCGCGCCGTCGGGCGATTCGAACACCAGAACTTGCGGCCCGGAGTCGCCGCTGACCGCGACGATCAGTTCCGTCAGTCCATCGGGGCGATCGATTTCGCCGGAAGTCATGGCGGTGACCTTTCCCGGCAGGGCGATGCGGCGCGCTTCCGCGAAGCCTCCATGCCCATCGCCCTTGAGGAAATACAGGGCGCTACTTCCGGCGTGTGCGGCGGCGATGTCCCAGTGGCCATCGGCATCGAAATCGCCGGCGGCGAGGAAATCGGGAGCTTCGGGCAGGGGGAAGACGCGGGCATCTGGCAGAAATGCCGGCGGCTCGGTGCCGCGCAACGGGCCATAAGGCCAAAGTGCGTCCACATTGCCGCGATGGATGACTACCGATCCGCCTTCGGGTGTCGCGAAGCCGGCTGCAAGATCCGGCATGCCGTCTTCGTCGAAATCCGCTTTGGCGGTGCTCAGGGCGCGAGCCTGGCCGCTACTGAATGCGCGGTGGTAGCGGGTGGTAACGCTCCGCGCCTTGCTGAGATTGAGGTACGGACCGCGATGGTTCTCCGGGCGGGCTTGGGCAAACGCCGCGCCCGCCAGCGCCAGGATCGACACCAAGCGAGGCCAGGCACACCTCTTCCCCATATCAGAGAAGCGAAAGCCGAGGGCGAAATGACTCACCGCCCGCCAAGGGGCTGCAACATTCCGCAACATTCCCCAGTGAGTGGGAGTACACTCTTCCTTAGCGGGAGGTCAGCGTGCCTCCAGCCAGAAAACGGAGAACAGCTATGAAATTGCGGGCATTCTGTCTCGTGTTGGCCGTGCTCTCATCAGGGCTTGTCTTGCCCGCCCAGGAAAAGGAGCCGCCCACGGCGCAGACCAAGCGCGGGCGCGACCTCTTCCTCAAATCGCCAAAAGGAACCGCCTGTGCCACCTGCCATTCAATGGCCGGAATTGGCACGGCAGTGGGACCGAATCTCAAGACTCTAACCAGCTTGGCGACTCCTCGCGGCCTGGTTTCGGCCATCCAGATGCAAATGACCGAGAACGTCCAACAAGTCAAAACGGCGAGTGGGACCTTCCCCGGAATTCAGAAACAAAAGCAGGGCGACGAGATTCAGATCTGGGACCTCAGTGCAAATCCTCCGGAGCTGCGCACGTTCACATCTAAAGACATCGTCTCCATGACGCGAGACGACAAGTGGAAACATCCACCGGCTTCCGCGGACTACACCTCCCAGGAACTGGCCGACATTATCGGCTTCCTGAAATGGGCCACGAACGGTTCCACGAAGGAAATCAAGGCAGCGGAAATCGAGGGTAATTAGGTCTTTGACCGCGCGGATTTTTTGGTCTGTCACCGGAGCATCGGGGCTAAAGAGGCACTTGCAAAATTAGCGGCAGACCGCTCCCTACTGAGCCGCGACCGCGAGGACTCCCCACCTTTGTGTCAAGATTTTTTTCGAAATTGTTTTTGGCAATTTTAGAGTCGAGAGTCCTTTTGGCCCAAGTGATAGATATTGTGAGGTATTCGTTTTCT
>Ga0181521_10008449_pt1 | contig 10558 bp, 6 predicted proteins | sample PEATcosm2014_Bin_32_FD_119764 | JGI IMG/M metagenome (GOLD analysis project Ga0181521, IMG submission 119764) | Peatland microbial communities from MTU Mesocosm Facility, Houghton, MI, USA - PEATcosm2014_Bin02_60_metaG | ecosystem: Environmental > Terrestrial > Soil > Wetlands > Peat | place... | reverse complement strand
TGCGCAATTATAGCCTGCCCAGCACGTTGCAAAAGATGCGGCAATTCTGGATGGTTGGTCGGCAATCCGGAAGTGATCGTTTAGCGAGGGTAAACCTTGAATGACGAAAAGGGCGTTTCTCGGGACCGATCCCGATTCCGTTCCAGAAGCCAAGCTGGACGAGTGCGTTGCCCTGAAGGCGTAAGCTGACCAGGTATTATCGCGGTCAGATGACGAAAATTCATCCTGCACTCACTGAGCGCGGAGTCGTATTTCCATTGACTAACCACCAATGTATTCATGGAACCATCCCCCGCCCGCGTACAATCACCTAGACCGCCGCAGAGAGACTACAACCTTGCCAGAAAACCTTTCGCCCGTCCCCGCGCGAGCGCCGCTGCGCTCAGCTCTGCTGCTCTCCAGCCTGTTCGCCGCGCTCGCCTTCCTCGCCCATCTGTTCAGCACGCTCTGGGGCTACCATCTGGGATACGGCTTCGATGGCGATGAACTGTACTTTCTGGTCTGCGGCCATCATCTGGCCTGGGGCTTTGTCGATATGCCTTCGCTGATTGCCCTCCAGGCTCGGCTGGCCGAGATGCTCTTCGGTCTTTCCCCCGCCGGGGTTCGCATCTTCAGCTTTCTTGCCGGTGGCATCAACGTTGGCCTCACCGGCCTTCTGGCCTGGCAACTCGGCGGTCGCCGCTCCGCGCAGCTCCTGGCTATGACCGCCGTCCTCGCCGCTCCCGTATATCTCGCCGCCTCCAACTACCTCTCGATGGTCTCCTTCGAACCCTGTTTCTGGATGGGCCCGCTATTCGTCCTGCTTCGCCTGGCCGACGGCACAGCTAGCCCCCGCGCATGGCTGATTTTCGGTTTGCTGGCAGGCCTGGGCATCGAAAACAAGCACTCCACCGTTTTCTTTCTTGTCGCGCTTTTGGCTGGCCTACTACTCAGCCCGCAGCGTCGTCTTCTTCGCTCCCGCTGGTGCGCCGCCGGAGTGGTCTTGCTGATCCTGCTGGCTCTGCCCAACTTTATTTGGCAATGGGTCCACCATTTCCCCACATATGAACTGCTCAGCAACATCGCCCACTCCGACGAGAACATCAAGCTGCCGCCTCTGGCCTTTCTGGCCGCGCAAGTCAACATCCTGTTTGTCGTCGCCGCTCCCCTCTGGATCGGAGGCCTGATCTGGCTCGCCTTTGCACGCCGTGCCCGCCCCTGGCGCTTTGTGGCTCTCACCTATCTGCTGTTTTTGCCCATGATGATGCTCATGCACGCCAAGCATTACTACCTCGCGCCCATCTACCCGGTATTCTTCGCGGCCGGCGCCGTTGCCCTCGACCACTTAACGCTCCGCCGTTGGCCGGCCATTGGCTACACCGTAGTCCTGAGTTGCTTTTTCTGCCTTGTTACGGGGCCCCTCGTTCTCACCATCCTGCCTCCGGAGAAGTACAACGCATACAGGGCCAAGACAAGACTTTTCCTCGGTGACACAGAGGCCCAAAAAGGGACCAGCCCCCTGCCTACATTTCACTCCCACCGCTTTGGCTGGCCGCAGATGGTGGAGGGTTTCGCAGCGCGCTACAATGCTCTGCCGCCTGATGTGCGCGCCCACACCGCCATCTTCTGCGGCAGTTACGCTGAGGCCAGCGCGGTCAACATTCTCGGGCCAAAATACGGCCTGCCCACCGCCATTAGCGGCCATCAAACTTACTTTTACTGGGGCTGGAACGGCTACACCGGCGAATCCGTCCTCACCCTTGGCAAAGACCTCAAGGACTACGCCGACAACTACGCTGAAGTCATCGATCTTGGCCCCTTCGACGCGCCCTGGATCCAGGACAACGAGCACCTCCGCTACCTTTGGCTACGCCACCGCAAGCGCACCTACGCGGCCGATTGGCTGGAGTTCAAACACTGGGACTGATTACTGGTACGAATGCAGCTGAGTGCCCCAACCTCCGGCCGATGGTTCTGAGTGGTCGGCATATCGGGCATGGAACTTCGCCGGTGCTATGTCAGTTGACGCAAAATCGCCAAGACGCTCATTGACCTCGGATAGGGAACGTGAAGTCGGCTTACGAGTCGTCACCATAGTCGATTGAAATTTTCAATTGCCGGATTCCTCGCGGATGACGGTGGCTACTTGGACAAACATGAGCGGCCTTGTGGCGCCAGATTTCGGTAGTCGCAAGCGAAAAAACTTAACGTCTGTGGTCCCCAGTCATTCTGGCTCAATGCATTGATGGCACTCCTGGAAATGCGCGCTGCAAAAATCGGAAAGGCCGACAAACCTGTCATGACTTCTCCCGAAACAACCCTGATCAACGTCGAAAGCAATCACTACCCGCCACTGCTTGTGTGTCGCCGGTGCAGGCATGGCGATTTTGGTCTTCATAAGTGAGCTATCTTGCTCAGACGCGAAAGTCCACACCTGTCATTCTTTAATCTCCTGAGTGTGTAGACGGAGCCGCGAACGCCGATTCGTAGCCCCGATTCTAGGTGGCTGCGGTTCGGGGTCCGATCAACGCACAGCGCAGCGACCACATCCAGCCAATCGGCATTCTTCATCCGTGTGTACGCCGCGAAACCCCGCGGCAGGACACGATTCGACCCTAAAAGTCGCGCAACCCAAGAAACAAGGAAGGTCAAAGATTATGCCTCTAATTCAACTGCTGGAAGTTCTGATCGTGGTGGGCGTCCTCCTGTGGCTGGTGAATCGCTTCATTCCCATGCAGGGAACCATCAAGTCAATTTTCAACGGCATCGTGGTCATTGCCGTGGTTCTATGGATCCTGAATGTCACTGGGCTGTTCCATTCTCTGCCCAATATCCGCCTTGGGAAGGGATGACCATCCGACAGGCGATGGTTCAGGGAACGCAGTCAGCTAACGCGTAAACAACGTAACCCGGCAGACCTCTGCCCCAAGGAGATAGTGTGAAGGCTAAGTTTTTTCTAACACTCGGAATCACCCTTAGTAGTCTGAGCGCATTTGCTCAAACGAACCGCCAAACAACCATGGTCGTCGAGCCCATGACTCCGACGCCGATATTTCGAGTGAACGTAGTCAGCCGCAGCGTGCAGGCTGTCGACTACGAGCATCGCAGCGGGGCCAGCAAGCTTGACTTCGCGGGCACGGACTTGATGCCCTCGGCGAACGGTGAAGCCAAGGTGAATAGCAGGCGGGGATCCATTGAGATTGACGCGGAATTTGGCGACTTGCAGGTCCCGACGACTTTCGGCAATGAGTACCTCACCTATGTTTTGTGGGCGATTTCTCCCGAAGGCCGCGCCGTGAACTTGGGCGAAGTGTTAGTCGGCGACAACCACCGCAGCAAGCTGCGCGTAACCAGCGACCTTCAGGCTTTCGCTCTGATCGTTACCGCGGAACCTTATTATGCCGTGCGGCAACCGAGCAATCTGGTTGTACTTGAAAATGTGGTTCGCGACAGCACCAAGGGAACCACCGAGGCGGTGAATGCAAAATACGAACTGATGGAGCGCGGCGGCTACATTCCCACCGGCTACAAGTTTGACCCCGTGGTTCTGAATGCCAGGTTGCCATTGGAATTCTTCGAGGCTCGGAACGCACTGCGCATCGCGCAATCCGAGGGAGCCGAGCAATATGCCAGCGACAGCTATCAACATGCTGTCCAGTTGATGAACAATGCCGACGAATATGCCACCAGTAAACATATCGACACCAAGCCGTTGATCGCAGTCTCACGCGACGCGGTCCAGACTGCCGAAGATGCCCGTGAAATCGCAGTCAAGAAACTGGACGAGATACGCTTGGCAAACGAACGTCAGGATTCAGCGGATGCTCAGATTAAAGCGCAAGAACGCGCCGATAACGCGATTCGGCAGAAGGACCAAGCCCAATCCGATGCTGCGATAGCTCAAGCGGCAAAGGCTCAGGCCGATTCGGATGCGGCAAGGGCCCGCGCCGATGCTGCCGAAGCGCAAACTGCGACAGCGCAAGCCAAGTCCGACATGGCGGCCAGCGAGGCTTCGTCCGCCGATGCAGTCTCCGCAGCACAGGCTGATGCGGAGCAGTCTCGTTTAGCTGCGCAGCAGGCGCAGGCGAGTGCACAACAAGCGGAAACCGACAAAGCGGCTATGCGTACGAAGTTGTCGGAGCAGTTGAATGCCATTCTCGAGACTCGCGATAGCGCGCGCGGTCTCATCGTCAGCATGTCCGATGTATTGTTTGACACCGGAAAATATTCGTTGAAGCCGGGGGCACGAGAGAAGCTGGCGAAAGTCGCCGGTATTCTGCTTGCCTATCCCGGACTCGACATTGCAGTCGGCGGCTACACAGACAATGTGGGCGGCGATGAAATGAATCAAACATTGTCTGAGAATCGTGCTGGATCCGTTCGCGATTACCTGGTGGAAGAAGGCGTTGCGACGAATTCGGTTTCGGCCAGAGGCTTTGGCAACACTTTGCCAGTAGCTTCAAACGATAACTCCTCCGGACGGCAGCAGAATCGGAGAGTGGAACTTCTCGTGTCCGGCGAAGCCATCGGCAGCCCGGTCAACGCGACAACAGGAAGCTTGCGATAAAGCAAGCGTACGTAGCGATCAACAATGGAGGCAACACCTATGAAACTAGTTGGATTTATCAGCACCGCAGTTCTGTCTTTGACCCTCGTAGCCGCTGCACCGGCGTTCGCCCAGCAGGAGCAGCACGACCAGCAGGAAGAACAGAAAGCCAAGCCTGCCCAGGACGAGAAACAAACGCAACCAGCCGCAAAGCAAGCGGAAAAGCCCGCGGCGCAGCAGGAGAAGAACACTAAACCCGAAGAGAACGCAAAGCAAGAGGACAAGAACGCAAAGCCGGCAGAGAAGAACGCGCAGCCGGAACAGCATGCCGCTGGTAACGGTGGTGGCCGCATTCCCGCAGACAAATTCAAGGCCAATTTTGGGCAGCAACACACGTTCCATGTCAGCCAAGGCGACTACCGCAGTCACCGCTTCCAATACGGTGGCTATTCCTTCGGATTCGTTGACGTGTGGCCCAGCAACTGGCTCTACACGCAAGACGTTTATGTGATCGAAATTAACGGCGTGTATTACCTGTGCAACGCATCGTTTCCTGGCGTTAACCTTACACTTAGCTTCGCACCATAGCGGCTCGTTCTTAAAGGCGCAACCACTCTAACCACTATCGGCGCGGGTCCACTGCTTGGGGCCTGCGCCGCTTTGTTTCGGCGCCACCGTCATCTCGGGAAAATCGATTCAGCAGATCTGTTTGCGACATCCGCAAAAAAGTGAGTAGTACTGCACAGACTTGATTCCCATTCGACCTGTGCAGAACAGCTCACTCTGGAAAACACGCGGGGGCATATAATGTCGGGCTATTCGGAGCCAAAAGGAGATTCCGATTGACCGTTGACACCAATGAGCATCCCACCATCGATCCTAGCCATCAACTCCCGGTTCACGGTACGGATTCCCACCGACGCAAAGTAATTTGGGTCGTCATATGGATTCTGTTGTTGCTCGTCCTTGTGCTTGTAGTGGTGCTGGTATGGCGTCACCTCCATAACGAGAGGAAGGTCGTGCCCGTGCCGGCGAAGATCACGGTTACGACCGCGACGGCTAAGAAAGGTGACATTGGCGTTTACCTTGACGAAATCGGTACGGTCACTCCGGTCTATACCGATTCGATTACCAGCCAGGTGAATGGCTTGGTCGTCGCCGTGCACTTTAAGGAGGGTCAGCTGGTAAGTAAGGGCGATCCTCTGATTGACATCGATTCGCGTACCTACCGCGCGACTCTTTTGCAGGCGCAAGGCACGCTTGAGCGGGACGAGAACATACTCGCCCAAGCGCGTATGGATCTGGAACGCTACCGTGACGCTTGGGCGCGCAAGGCCATTGCCAAGCAACTCCTAGATGACCAGGAAAAGATTGTGTTGCAGGACGAGGGCACAGTAAAAAACGATCAGGGAACGGTGCAATTTGACCAGATTCAGGTCGACTACTGCCATATCACCGCTCCCATTGCCGGCCGCGTGGGTCTACGGCTGGTGGATCCGGGCAACGTGGTGCAGTCTTCTGGAACCGCAACTCTGGCCGTGATCACGCAGCTGGAGCCTATCACGGTAATTTTCACAATCCCGGAAGACAGTCTGGGCCCGGTTCAAGCGCGTCTGCAGAAAAAGGCGAAACTCCCCGTCGATGCCTTTGATCGCACTGCGCAGACGAAGATCGCAAGCGGGGAACTGCTGACGCTCGACAACCAGATTGACACTACAACGGGGACAGTAAAGGCACGATCTATCTTTGCCAATAAGAATGATGCGCTTTTCCCCAACCAGTTTGTGAACACGCGGCTGCTGGTGAATACGTTGCAGGGAGTGACGGTGATTCCCGCCTCCGCCATCCAACAAAACGGCCAAGCATCGTTCGTATATGTGATTCAAAACAATATCGCGCACATGCGCAGCATAAAGCCGGGAGTCACCGACGGCGGTATGACACAGGCTGACGGCATCAATCCCGGAGACGTTGTTGCCAACAGCAGTTTCGATAAGTTGCAGGACAACACCGCGGTCGTCATAGCGAACAAAGCTTCGAATAGCGCTTCGACCAAGCCTGCCGCGGCCGGTACGAACGGGAGCAGCGCCCCGTGAGTCCATCTCGTCCGTTCATCTTGCGGCCAGTTGCCACCGCTTTGCTGATGGCGGCAATCCTCTTGGTCGGTATTGTTGGTTATACGCAACTGCCAGTCTCGGCCTTGCCGGAAGTGGACTATCCGACCATTCAAGTACTCACGTTTTATCCTGGAGCAAGCCCGACGGTGATGGCGACCACGGTGACGGCGCCACTGGAGCGTCAATTCGGCCAACTGCAGGGTTTGAGCCAGATGACCTCCACCAGTTCCGGCGGCACTTCCGTCATTGTGCTGCAGTTCAACCTCACTCTGAATATTGATGTAGCCGAGGAAGAAGTGCAGTCTGCCATCAACGCGTCGCAGAGTTTGTTGCCATCGATTCTTCCCTCGCCTCCGGTCTACAGTAAGACGAATCCAGCCGATGCGCCTGTGCTTACCTTGGCGATCACCTCAAGTTCCATGCCGCTTTCTCAGGTCGAGGACCTGGTGGACACGCGCCTTGCGCCCAAGATTTCGCAGCTCAACGGGGTCGGCCTGGTAACCATCAGCGGCGGCCAAAAGCCCGCCGTCCGAATTCAAGCCAATCCCACCGCTCTGTCGTCTTACGGCATTAACCTGGAAGACCTGCGCACAGCGCTGACCCAGGCCAGTGTGAATGCAGCCAAAGGCAACTTCGATGGGCCGCGCCAGGATTACCAGATCGACGCCAACGATCAACTGGTCACCAGCGACGATTATCGGAAGGTTGTGGTTGCCTACCGGAACGGCGCACCGGTGATGCTGACCGACGTGGCACAAATCGTGAATGGCGTAGAGAACAGTAATCAGGCAGCGTGGATGAACCAGACTCCCGCAGTCATCCTCAACGTGCAACGCCAGCCCGGGGCCAACACCATCAGCGTGGTCAAGAGCATCAAGGCCCTATTGCCGCAGCTTGAGAACAACCTGCCCACCGGCATTCAGGTGACCACGCTCACCGATCTCACCACTGCCATCGAAGCATCGGTTTCCGACGTTGAGTTCGAATTGCTGTTGACCGTCGGACTCGTAGTGCTGGTCATCTTCCTCTTCTTACGGAGTGTTTACGCCACCATCATCCCGGCTGTGGCTGTGCCGCTGTCACTAGTCGGCACTTTTGCGGCGATGTACATCCTTGGTTACAGCCTGGACAACTTATCGCTGATGGCGCTGACCATATCCACCGGTTTCGTGGTGGACGATGCCATCGTGATGATCGAGAACATCGCGCGCTACATCGAAGCGGGCGATCCACCCATGGAAGCGGCGCTCAAGGGTGCGGAGCAAATTGGCTTCACAATTCTCTCGCTGACCGTGTCACTCATTGCCGTACTGATTCCGCTGTTATTTATGGGCGACGTGGTGGGGCGCTTGTTCCGCGAATTTGCCGTGACTCTGGCCGTCACCATCGTCATTTCAGCAGTGGTCTCGCTTACCCTGACGCCCATGATGAGTGCGCGTATCTTGCGGCACAACCCAAAAGAGCAGCAGGGACGCATCTATCGATTCACGGAGCGTGCTTTCGAGGGGATGATCGCGTTCTATGGCCGCACGCTGAAAGTTGTCTTGCGATTCCAGACGATTACGCTGCTGGTCGCCGTGTCCACCCTGCTGCTTACGGTTTTCCTTTACATCATCATCCCCAAAGGGTTTTTCCCGGTACAGGACACGGGCGTTATCCAGGGCATCTCGCAAGCGCCGCAGACGATTGGCTCAACGGCCATGGCAGCGAAGCAGCAAGAGCTTACCAAGGCGGTTCTGGATGACCCGGCGGTGGAAAGCGTCTCGTCGTTTATCGGCGCCGATGGCACGAATACAACGATCAACAGCGGCAGAATGTCGATCAATTTAAAGCCGCTCGACCAGCGCAAGATCAGCGCGTCAGACCTGATCCGCAGGCTCAACTCCAAGGCGACCCAGGTTCAGGGGATCCAGTTGTTTATGCAACCGGTGCAGAACATTACCGTGGACGACCGGGTGAGTCGCACGCAATACCAGTACACGCTCGAAGATCCCGATGCCAATGAACTCAACGACTGGACCAACCGTTTCGTCGGCCGGCTCAAGCAGTTGCCAGAACTGGAAGACGTCGCCACCGATCAACAATTGGGCGGGCTGGCCGTAACTCTGGTGATCGACCGGGTCACCGCCTCGCGACTGGGCATCGCGCCGACGACCATCGATAACACGCTGTACGATGCTTTCGGTCAGCGGCAGATCAGCACGATGTATACGCAGGTGAATCAGTACCACGTTGTGCTGGAGAGTGCGCCGCAATTCCAGAAAGACCCGAACAAGCTGAACCATCTCTACATCCAGTCCAACGCGTCTTCCGGCGCAAGCGGTACCGGAGCCTCTTCCTCTTTCGCGTCGTCGGGATCATCCTCTGCGGGATCGAATGCGGCAACCGGTTCTGCCCTCTACACTCCATCGGCAAATACTCTTTCTCCTCCCGCGAACGCGCTTTTGCCGGGCGCCTCGTCGACGTCGAGCACGGGAGCAAACTCTGCCGGCGCCACCAGTTCGGCCACGAGCAGTGCCGTGCCGCTGAGCGCTTTCTCGCATTTTGAGCAGACGACAGAGCCGCTCGCCATTACCCACCAGGGTCAATTTCCGGCGATCACCGTATCGTTCAATCTTGCGCCGAATGCTGCTCTGGGTGAGGCGATTACGGCGGTCGACAAAGTGCAGAAAGACATGCACATGCCCCCCAGCCTGCAGGCCGGTTTTCAAGGCACTGCAGAATCATTCACGGCTTCGCTGGCCAATGAGCCGTTGCTCATTCTGGCCGCGCTGGTCACGGTGTACATCGTGCTTGGAGTTTTGTATGAGAGCTTTGTCCACCCGATAACCATTCTATCCACGCTACCGTCGGCGGGCGTCGGCGCTTTCCTCGCCCTGCTTATGTTTCGCCAGGATTTAAGCGTGGTGGCGATCATCGGCATCGTTCTGCTGATCGGGATTGTGAAAAAGAACGGCATTATGATGGTCGACTTCGCGCTGGAAGGTGAGCGGAAGCACGGGAAGAACGCGACGGATGCAATTTACGACGCCTGTCTGCTCCGCTTCCGCCCCATTATGATGACCACCATGGCCGCGCTGCTGGCGGGGCTGCCGCTGGCGCTGGGAACTGGTTTCGGTTCCGAGTTACGCCGGCCGCTGGGCATCGCCATGGTGGGCGGACTGTTGCTGAGCCAGGTGCTTACGCTTTACACCACGCCCGTCATCTACATCTTTTTCGACAATCTGGCGCAGCGCTTTGCGCACAAATCGACCCAGCCGGAAACCGGAGGCGCAGAACTGGCAGGGCCCGCATGATCATCTCCGCACCCTTCATTCGCCGGCCAGTGGCTACGACGCTGCTCACGGTGGCGATTGCCCTGGCCGGGGCGATTGCGTTTGAGGTGCTGCCGGTGGCGCCGCTGCCCGAGGTCGACTTCCCAACTATTTCAGTGAGTGCGGGCTTGCCCGGAGCCAGTGCCGACATTATGGCGTCGTCCGTTGCCACTCCGTTGGAGCGGCAGCTCGGTCATATCGCCGGGGTGACGGAGATGACCTCTGCCAGCACGCTTGGCAGCACAGGAATCACCATCCAGTTTGACCTCAGCCGCGACATTGACGGCGCGGCGCGCGATGTGGAAGCCGCCATCAACGCGGCGCGAACCTATCTGCCCGCCAACCTGCCGGGCAATCCGACTTATCGCAAGGTCAATCCTGCCGATTCGCCGATCATGATTCTCGGCCTTACCTCCGACAAGTACGGTCCCGACAAAATGTATGACGAAGCCTCCACCGTCCTCGCGCAGAAGTTGTCACAGATCCAGGGCGTAGGGCAAGTCTCCGTCGGAGGCGGTGCGCTGCCGTCTGTGCGTGTGGACGCGAATCCCACGCAATTGGCCAGCTATGGACTTACCCTGGCGAATTTGCAGTCCGTGCTG
>Ga0181521_10008448_pt1 | contig 10559 bp, 16 predicted proteins | sample PEATcosm2014_Bin_32_FD_119764 | JGI IMG/M metagenome (GOLD analysis project Ga0181521, IMG submission 119764) | Peatland microbial communities from MTU Mesocosm Facility, Houghton, MI, USA - PEATcosm2014_Bin02_60_metaG | ecosystem: Environmental > Terrestrial > Soil > Wetlands > Peat | place... | reverse complement strand
CCGGGTGGCGCAAGGTAACGATAATCGACGGCATTGCCGCGCCGGTATTGGCGCCAGCAGTGACAGGGCTGCCATGGCTACGGCTCAAGCGCCAGAAGTACACGCGCTTGCACTGGAATGGCGTCCCACATGCGGCGACATCCTTCCTCCTCAACGAGATCGCGCCACGCCCGGTCGTCGCCCCGAAGATAGTTGGCACGAACCTCTGCGAATGGCATAAGAACGGCGATGGCTCGTCAGCTGCCGACGCATCGCGTTCATGTCGCTGCGGCTGCGATCTTACGGAAGCGCAGCAGGGCGAGCCCGAAGAACAGGCTGCCGATTAGCGCGACGATGAGGAATTGGGGCCACACCACCTCGAACCCGGCGCCGCGGTAGAGGATCGCCTGCGCGAAGGACACGAAATGGGTCGCTGGTGACGCCAGCATGGCCGTCGCCAGCCATGGCGGCATGCTTTCGAGCGGCGTATTGCTGCCGGAGAGCAGCATCATCGGCAGGTAATCCAGCATGTAGAGCAGACCGAGCTGCGGCATCGAGTGCGCCACGGTGCCAAGAAAGATGCCAATCGCCGTGGCGAAGAACAGGTAGACCGCCACGCCAGCACGGCTGAAAAGCGGACACATGACCGCACCCGACCGAAGCGGCATCACCGATCTTCCCACTTGCACCAGAGGGGCCGTCCACACATGAGACCTTCGCACCGCTCAAACGGAAGGGGTTGAGAGCGGACAATACGCTTGCGGAACCGGCCGCATTTTGTGCGCTGAGAGCGCAACCGGCTGGCGATGCCGAGGCTCTGTGCACTGGGTGGTATTTACCGCGCGGGTCTTTTCTCTGCGCGCCGTTACACCTTAGTTGCTCCACTCAATCCTTATGGCGCTTCCGGCGGTTCCAGGTCGGTTGGTATTCCCACGACATAGCGATAGACGGCCGCGGCACGGTTGATAAACGATGTCTCTGTACTTCCGAGTAAGAAGCTGCCGGGCTCTACCCAAGTGATGTCATAAAACCCCCACAGCCCCGGCGACAACGGCTCCAGAAACAAAAGCGACCGAAGCGCGCCCGGTTCAAAAGCCGTTACCACCAGGAAGCGGATGGGTGTGACATTTTCGGTTTCGATCGCCACCAGCGCGGAACGTACCTGCCGGAAGTGCATGCGGTACACGACCTCACCGGAAGAGCGATTGTCGTGCTGCGAATAGTAGAGGTTCGCGCCTGATCGTATTTCCGCCGCCGAAAAGTCGCGCCGACGCTTGTCGGTGTTCGGACCTTCCAGCGCGCTCGCATCAACGACGAGCGATTGCCATGCCTTATCGGTCACCGACCAGTAACGTACGCCTCTGGTTGCGCCGATCGCCCCAATCCGGGCAACAAGATCATCGAGCCCTCCGCTGAAGCGGAAACTCGCGGAAAGCGCGACGAGCAATTGCGGCCTGACGGATGGCCATCCAGAGCACTCGGGCACCACCCAACCGCTTTCTGCGATTTGACGATCGCTCCACGCCCCGATGTTTGGCCGTGAGCCCGGAGTCGGGTACGCCGGAACTGGCGCGTGTTCGCATGGCAGTTGCGGCCCGCTCGACGCGCCAAACGCCGATGCCGGTAGGAGTAGCAACAACCCTATAAGAGTTGAACGCAGGATCATCTCGAATTGTAGCGTGCCATTGCCCGCGTCAGTCCAGGCAACCCTCGTGGGGCGGCGGCGGCCTTGACCGGCGGGCCGGGGCCGGTCGAAGCGCAAAATGACTGGGGGGCGAAATGCGGCAAGTCCGCGATTGCCGGCGCGGAAATCGTGGGTTGGCTCCGATCGCCCGCATCTGGTTGACCTGAATCAATTCGATCACCCGAACTGGTGGATACCGTGGGGGTAAATCCAAAAAACGGAGGGTGCCCCATGCCAGCCGATCCGTCAAAACTCTGCGAACTCGCGTCCTGGTATCGAGAATTCGCCGAACGAACGGGCAATCCGACGATCTGGGAAGGCCGACTTCATACTGCCGAAGACCTCGATGCGGAAGCCGACGCAATCGACCGAGCACGAGCCATCAGACGCGAACCGATCAAGGAGCCGCGTGATGCAGAATGAGCGCGAACACGCCCTTTGCGAGATAGCCATTAAGGAGCGGGCCTATGCGATTTGGGAGGAGGAAGGGCGGCCCGCAGATCGAAATTTAATGCATTGGTTGCGGGCGGAAGCTGAGGTTGGACCCGAACAGGTTGTCGGCATCCTGGACAACGCCAAGCCGGTTAAATCCCGGCTCCGGAGAAAGCAATGAAGGTCCGGTTCTGGAAGATTAGGAGCGGCGTTCGTGCCGCTCGATGTGCTCGACGAGTTGGGCCAGTTCGACAGCTTGTTCGGCCAGTTTTTGCCGAGCCTGCGGGTCAGGCTCCTTCTGAGCCGCATCCCGCAGTAGTCGGGACTCCTCGCGCAACTCCGAAGGGGTCGGCATCGTGATCTCCTACCGGGGCGTCATCATCGTGGATCGCGACACGTTCGGCGGTTGACCATGACCTACACGGTAGAGGTTCGCCGGATTGGGCACAATCATGCCGAATCGATGGCAGAGATCCAGTCCTGGCTCGATCACCATCAGATCAAGCACTGGCACGATCACCATCAGATCAAGCCTACATCATTCGAGCACTCATCGGGCAGTCCAGGCGCTGTCTTCCGTGTCGGGTTCAGCACCGAATGCCATGCGGCAGATTTCGCCGAAGCCTTCCGTGGTCGGTTCGACCATGGCGATGATCCCCATGGAGCCGGCTTGTGGCGTGTGATGCCTTAGCGCTTGCCCTTCCGGCGGGCGCGCCGCTCAACCGCTCTGACCAGCTGCTCTGCGGCGGCGACCGACCGGGTTGTAGCGCGCGTCGATCCAAATTAGCGGAAAGCCGCTGGTTTCGTGCTGCGGCAAGGTAGGAGGCGGCGCGTTCGACCCTAATGCGTCCGGGTTCCGCCGTCGGCAGGTAGATGTCCATGTAGACATAGGGGGGCCGAGGACCGCAAGGGCCGGTTCTTCGGTACCCCAAATCGTCGGATTGCCCGTCCGGTTCGGGCAAAATTCAACACGCTGGCTCATATTTTGTGAGTAGCTTCGAGCCCGCCTAGTAGGAGAGCTTCCAAGCCCTATTAGTTTGCAAGCAGCTGGTCAGCACGAACCGATCGGAGGGTTCCATCTTTGACGGCGTGCTCATTCGGTATTCGATCTGCTCACATCGCTGTCCATCGCGGCTGAAGGCCTTGAGCAGCGTTATTTTTCCTGAATTCCCGCTCGCCGGGTCACTCCAGGACGCCGACGTACCGGGTTGCTTGCTGTGCACTTGTTTGGTCAAGGGCCGCTTTGATCATATCGAGATCAGGCTGCGTCAACACGACGTTCGTTTCCGCCCATGACCACGACCCCAGCACTTGCGCCTGAGCCGGTTGCAGAGCAAGCGTCAACACGACTGGCACTGCGTATTTCAGGATTGGCGACATCGTGCACTCCGTGTGGAAGATGCGGCTGCTCTTGCCGCGACGATGTGCCATGAGAAACTGGAGCCGTGTCCGCCGCATTGATTCACGTCAAGGCCTAATATAATTCGTTCCCGCTCCCAACGGATTGTCCAGTCAGTCGGCGTCTCGGGCTCCGATCGAACATAGTGCGGTCTACGAGATCGAAGATGCGGTTTCCAACTATAGTCGGGCTTGGAGTGAGTAAAAGCGGTACGGCACACGGGCTCTGACGGCGCTGCGAATCGAGGAATACCATGCATCATTCGCAATTCTGTCCAAGAGTCGCGGGGGCGGGATCCAATCATCGTCACAGAAGGGGATGCGCGCTCATCAGCCAATCGTGAGCCGCAGCCGCCGTGATACACCATCTTACTACAATAGAGCGGACGTTAGTTAGGCGGGGTTGGCTGCCAGAGCACTCAACCTCGATCGTGTGCGCTGGTGACGGGATTCGGTGACTGTGTAGAAAAGTAGCATTTTGTACTCAGGAGGCTGGGTGCATTCCAGCAACCCGACTTAGATGGAGTCTGACACGCCTAAGCCCCCAAGAATTGACCCTTCTGAGTGGCCTTCTGGGACCTTTGCTCTATCCGTTCAGTGGTAAAGACACTAAATCGATAGGCCCCGCAGCCCGCAGCGGTAAATCAGAGCTTTGCCCCTTCTAGTGCTTCAAGAAAGCTTATCCATTGGGTAGATTCTAGATTGCGCTGCACGTCAAGATAGATGGCTTACCATATTGTTGGAACCGCCCGAGATGTTCGACAGCAGAAAGAGGGACACGTGTCGTACCGTCTTCAACAAGCTCGTCGACGATGCTTCCGCTAAGCGACCGCGTGCTCCAGTTAGAAGTGATCGCCGAGTAACTGGTCCCGGGAGATCACCGGCGTACGAACAATGCTCGAGATCTACGATGAACTTTTGTCCGCGTTTTGGCAAAACGAACTGGCGGTGTTTGGGCCGAATGGAGAGAATCGCATCGACCGCCCGCGTTTGCTGAGGACAGTAAGGGCAATTATCCCTTTGACGTAGGGGAACGCTAGCAGTAGAATTGGCGGCAGATAAGGGAAAGCCGCCATGAACTTGACCGATCCGATCTTCACTGACGAAACCAAAGCGCGGGAGCATTTCGAGGCTGTCCGCTGGCCGGATGGCCCCTACTGCCCGCATTGCGGCGAAACCGAAAAGGTCTACCGGCTGAAGGGCAATTCGCAGCGCGCCGGCTTGCTTCAGTGCGAGGGTTGCGGCGGCGCGTTTACCGTGACGGTCGGCACGGTCATGGAGCGCAGCCATGTGCCGTTGACCAAATGGGCGTTTGCCTTTCGCATGATGACCGCGAGCAAGAAAGGCATCTCGGCGCACCAGCTGCACCGCTCGATCGGCGTCACCTACAAAACGGCGTGGTTCATGTGCCATCGCATCCGCGAAGCGATGCGCGATTTGATGCCCGAGCTTGGCACCCCGAGCCTTGGCGGCGCGAACAAGGTGGTTGAAGTTGATGAAACCTATGTCGGCGGCAAGGCGCGGAACCGCAAAGCGCACGTGCCGCCCAAGGAGCCGGTGCTGGCGTTGGTAGAGCGCGGCGGCAGGGTGCGCTCGCGCCACGTACCGAACGTCAACGGCAAGACCCTGCGCGACGTGATGGAGCAGCAGATTGACCGCGCCACCTACATCATGACCGACGAAGCGCCGGTTTATACCGGGATCGTGCGCGACTTCGCAGGGCACGGCACGGTCAACCACTCGATCGAGGAATATGTGCGCGCCTCGTTCTGGCACACCAATACGGCGGAGGGCTATTTCAGCATTCTTAAGCGCGGGATCGTCGGCACCTACCATCATGTGAGTGCCGGCCATCTGCATCGCTATCTGGCTGAATTCGACTTCCGCTACAACCAGCGCATCGCCCTTGGCGTGAACGATACCGAGCGCGCCACGAAGGCTATCGAAGGCGCTGGCGGCAAGCGGTTGACCTATCGACAAGCTGGTGGACGAAGCGCAGCGGTCGCCCCGTTCTAAGCGCACGCACCGTCGCCGCAGATCGCGACCCGAAAAACGAGTCGATTCCGAGACTTGGGCGCAGTTTACCGCTCGTTGGTGCGCGGTTTTACGAGCGGATGTGCGGCCTCGGGCTTCGCCCGTTTCTGGCGAGGATGACGAACGGTAGCCTGCGGCTGCGGGCGCGTGCTGAGCGCCTTGCGCAGCGCTGCGTTCATGCGCCGGGTTGCTTCCTCGTCGCTGTATTGGTCGTCCGGCTCTGACATCGGTTGCATCATATGCCTTCAAAACCTCGCCGAGCAAATTTGAAAACCGCCAGGAAAGTGCATCTTCTGCGGCCTCGGCGGCCTAACGCATGAACACATGTGGGCGGATTGGCTAAGGGAATATATTCCGCGTGTAGAGGCTTATCATGCGACAGGTCGCACGCTAGTTCATCCAGCCCGCGAACCTGAGACAACAATAAAGAAACGAACGGGTGACTTTCATGCGCGGCGCATCTATTGCGTATGCCGCATTTGCAACAATGGCTGGATGAGCCGATTACAGGAAATGACGAAGCCATTTCTCGTACCTATGCTACAAGGGCGCGAAATCAGCTTGCATAAGCGTGCGCAACGACTTCTGGCGGCCTGGACGGCCATGATGGTCATGGTCACCGAGTACGGGGAAGGGCGCGACATGATTGCTGTGCCCGCTTCCGATAGGGACTTCCTGCGAAACGAAGAAGTTCCGCCAAGACGTTGGAGAATATGGATAGGCGCTCATAGTAATAAAACCTTTCCTCTCTACTCGCATTTCGTATCAGAATTCGTCGAAAAGAAAACTGAGGGAAACCCGGAAGGACTTTCGGAGTCCCCGAATACGCAGACCTCGACGATATGCGTTGGCGAACATCTCCTTATTTTCGTCCTGAGTTCTTCTTTCGTCGGACGAGGTATCTTCAGAACTTGGACTTTGCCCGCGCAAATCCGACCCGGTATGCAGCAGATATGGCCCCATAGCATCCGAACCCGCGATGTCCGCTGGACTACCAGCCGCAGGCTCACCGACCAAGGCGTCGCGCTTCTTGCCAACAGCTTTTTTGATACGGCGACTGAGATGGCCGCCCTGAGATAGCGGGGCGCTCATTGCGCACCCGCCTCGCGCCGGCCTGTCGCCGACGTACTACATGTAGCATCCCCTACGTCAAAGGGATAATTGCCACAGTAAGCTTTAAATCAAAACACCCAGGCTTCACGATCGTCAACAGCGCGACATTGCTTCCCCCAGCGATAGAAAAGCATCCGGACGGCAGCGTCACTGTTGATCTGACAAAATATGTCGTGCTTCCTTCCAATGAATCGAGCTGGAGCGAGCACATCCTTGAGGACGCTTATCGGATACTGGCGGCAATGTCGTTTGAAGATTTTCATGACCTGTTAAAGCCAGGTCTCCGAGCGTTGAGCACGACCCGCGAGGCACTGACCGCTTATTGTGACTTGAAGGGCTATAGGCTACCGCAGTTCTGGTTCGGTGTTATCGGCAAGCCAGTGAGCTTTGGTGGACGGCCATCGGTAATGCGACAGATTGCGGCCGAAATGACCCGACGAGCGGAGCGGCATGTCCTCGCTCCAAAGCTTCGCGAAGAAGCAACAGCTCTCCACGATTGGGCGAAGACGAATGTCGACGAGAAGAAGCAGCTGCCGCATCCACGATCAATCGAGAATGCCCTTCGAGAACACTACCGAACGTTGCAATCGGCCGCCCGTGGTGACGAGCACAAAACATAAAACCTCGCGCCCGATTTTGATGTCCGTTCCCAGCCCTATCTTCTGCCGCGTGCGGAAGGTCGGGGAATGGGAAGCTCACAAAGACCAAGACGAAATCAAGTTTCGTCGGGTACCGCAGGGGAGCCTGACAAGGGTGTGCGTCTGCCTAACGCGACTCTCGCGCTGCGATCATTAGCCAGGTTGCTGGCAAAGCAGGCCGCTCGCGAAACGACGATATGCGACCAAGCTTCCCTTAATCTCCCAAATGCGAAGGATGTCGGGCTGTGACGTCCAGCTACAACCCGCTGAGTGGTCCGCAGGAGCGACTGCTCATCGTGAGGCAGGTCGCCGAACAACTCCAAATCAGTCCCCGAACGGTGTGGCGATTGATCGAAGACGGCCGGATCCCCGTCGTTCGTATCGGCCGTTCGGTCCGCGTCCATCCCGACGCCGTAACGGCCCTGATTGACGACTCCAAATGATCCTAAAGATGGGCACAAGTCACTCAAACATACCTTTATATATTACTCGTGAATACATTGGGATGTAGTTGGGATAACAATTTTATTATTGCCCTTTAACGAAACACTTCCTATGTCATCACTAGACAACACGAGGCAACTCATGTCAACAACGCCCCCTTCACGAGCCGATCTCTTGACATCCAGAACCCTAGCCGACGTCGCCACCTCCGTCTGCTGTGCCGGACTGCCGGATCGCCGCCGGCAAGATCTGATATCCGCACTGAACACGGCGGCAAGGGCGCTGCACCGCCGGCCCGGGGACGTACCTGCCGACCCTCGCCTACTCGCCAGTCGGCTCGCCGAGGTCGCGCCGGTGGCCATCGGACTTTCCCCGGGACGCTGGGCCAACGTCAAATCGCTCGTGCGCGCGGCGATATCGTTGAGCGGCCAGGCGTGCCTGGGGCGCCATTGCAACTCCTTGTCGCCATCATGGCAGACACTGTGGGATCTCCTCCCCACACGCATTGCGAAGACCCGCTTGTCGCGGTTCATGCATTTCGCCAGCGCCGCCGAAATTGAACCCGGCGTGGTAATCGCCGCGACCTTCGCCGCGTTCCGGGCCCATCTCGATGCTTCTCTCTTGAAGGAACCCGACAGGACTTACTGCGCGACCATCGATGGTTGGCGAGCGGCCCGCGCTACGGTCGTCGGCTGGCCGGATGTGGAGGTTGTCCGACCCAATCGTCATAAGGTGTGGGCCCTGCCCCTGGAGCAATTCACCGAGAGTTTTCGGTTCGATCTCGACGCCTGGCTCGATCGTCTTTCAAACAACGACCTGCTTTCGGATGGTCCGCTGCGCCCGGTCCGCCCGATCACCCGTCGGTCGCATGCCGCCCAAATTCGTCGATTTGCCTCGGCAGTCGCGTCAATTATATATTTTCCAAACGGGCTAACTAAATTTGTAAATGCTAAACCGGGGCTTTCCCCTGTAAGTCCCATCATAAATATTCCTGGTCTTTGCGGGTTAGCAGTAATACCCAAGACTCCTTCAGCGCGTGCATTAAGAGTAAGATTACCGGGGGGATAGCGGGCTACGACCTCAGCCAGCTGCGAGATGGTAAAAGTACCGTCGTTATTTGGTGTCGTTTTTGTCGGACCAATCATTTTCAAATCTGGTGGCGGCGCTCGGTTGGCAATTGTATTTTGTCCACCAGATTGATTTTTGGTAATTATTCCGCTGTTGTTCGTTATTGCGTCTGGGGCTTCGGGGGCGCTCGCTTGAGCGGGAGGGTCTGCCTGGGCTATTGCAGCTACCTTTGGCTGAAACCAAACAAATCCATAAGTTATTGCTCCTACACCAATGAGAACGAAAGCCGTGCCCACGGCGATTATGAGCATTTGGCCCAATTTTCCCCTCCCTCGCGCGCGCAACCAAACCGCGCTCATGTGAGCGAGAGTTATTACCGCAAGCAGCAGGAGTGTAGCACTAACTACGACTACGCTAAGCGCAACCCAATTGGGGATTACAACGCCAAGGTGTTCAAGCCCCCACATTAGAGGCTCGCACGCTGCGCCTCCTCCTCCGAGGAGGGAGGCTTGAACGCCTTCACGCATGTTTGAAATCCTACCGCAGCGAGTGACGGCAGGTCGAATCTAACGCGTGGCGCGCGGCCTCGCGTCTGCCGGGTTACGGCGCTCATAGAGATTTGCGCCATAATACCGCAAATTTGGCGTCCCCGACAGGACTCGAACCTGTGACCCTCAGTTTAGGAATTCGCAGACCGTCGTTTCCGGCCGTTTCTTCTCGTGTCAAAACTCGCTGTATTTCAGGCCTTTATGAGGTATCGTGTTTCCGATCGTGGCAGGGCATTTCCGTTTTGGTGATGCCCAGGTGATGCCCAGCGGAGACACGCGATGCAGGGTCAGGGCAGCAAACACGTCGGCAAGATCGGCAAGCGCGCGGTAGATGCGCTCGCGGCGATCGACGGCAAAGACGCTGTGCTTTGGGATACCGAGGTTCGGGGTTTCGGCTGTCGGGTCCGCGCCAGTGGGAGCAAGACCTACATCTTCCGCTACCGGCCGCGCGGCGGTGGTCGACAAGCCCCGCAGCGCACGATGACGATCGGGCAGCACAGGCAGCACCCTCACAGCCGACCAGGCACGTGGCGAGGCTGAGAAGCTCCGGGGGCTGGTCCGGGACGGCAAAGACCCCGCCGCGGACCATGCTGCGCGCCGGCTGGCGCCGACCGTTGCCGAGCTGGCGGCCAAGTTTCTCGACGAACACGCCGCGGCGAAGCGCAAGCCCGGCACCGTCCGCGAGTACCGCCGGCTGCTCGAAAAGATCGTGGTTCCGAGGATCGGCAAGCGCCGGGTCGCCGATGTCACGCGCGCCGATATCGCGAAGCTGCACAATGCACGGCGAGATTATCCGACCGATGCGAACCGCCTGGTCGCCTGCATGTCCACGATGTTCAATTTCGCCGAGCGGATCGGCTGGCGGGCGGACGGATCGAACCCCTGCCGTCATGTCGAAAAGTACCCGCAGCGGCGACGCGAGCGCTTCCTATCCGGCGATGAGCTGGCACGGCTCGGCGACGCGCTGGCGGCCTATAGCGGCTCGCTCTACGTGACTGGAGCCGTCAAGCTGCTGGTGTTCACCGGCGCCCGGCTCGGCGAAGTCCTCGGGCTGCAATGGGCGTGGATTGATTCCGAGCGCGGCGAGGCAAGGTTGCCCGACTCGAAGACGGGAGCGAAGACGCTGCACCTGCCGCCACCCGCGCTTGCCGTGCTCGCCGAGCTGCCGCAGATTGTGGGCAACCCGCACGTCATCGTCGGCAAGCTCAACGGCGCGCGCTT
>Ga0181521_10008445_pt1 | contig 10561 bp, 8 predicted proteins | sample PEATcosm2014_Bin_32_FD_119764 | JGI IMG/M metagenome (GOLD analysis project Ga0181521, IMG submission 119764) | Peatland microbial communities from MTU Mesocosm Facility, Houghton, MI, USA - PEATcosm2014_Bin02_60_metaG | ecosystem: Environmental > Terrestrial > Soil > Wetlands > Peat | place... | reverse complement strand
TGGATGGGGTGAATCATATAGCGGCGGCTTCATGTCGCCGAAGATCAAACAGTCTGGCTACGACGCGTTCATAGTTGAAGGCGTTTCAAAGAACCCCGTTTGGCTCTACATGAACAATGGGAAAGCTGAACTAAGGGACGCGTCCAAGTATTGGGGAAAATCTACTGCTGAGACCGAAAGGGGCATCAAGAAAGATCTAGGTGACACGGACAAGCGGCAGACAAGTGTCGCAACGATCGGCCAGGCAGGCGAGAAGAAGGTTCGCTTCGCAGCAGTCATGAACGACCTTCGCGAGGCAGCAGGTAGGTCTGGCATGGGCGCAGTGATGGGCTCGAAGAAGCTGAAAGCTTGGGCATGTAAAGGAAACCAGAGTGTCCCCGTTCACGATGACAAAAAGCTGAAGGAATATGTGAGGCAGTGTGTGACCGAAGTCAAGAAAGGACCGTACGTTCAACCTCTTCACGATTACGGCACAGTGGGAGATACTGACGACGGCAATGCCTCTGGAAGACTCCCCACCAAGAACTTTACGCGATCAACATTTGAAGGAGCAGATAAGATCACGGGAGAAACTATAGTGAGCAGCGGCTTACTAGTCGGCCGGGACACATGCTGGGCCTGTTCGACAAATTGCAAACGCGTCGTTGACGCGAAGGAACCATACCAACTTGACCGAGAGTTGGGTGGGCAGGAATATGAGACCACAGCCGCGTTTGGCTCTTACTGCATGAACAGCGATATGTATTCCATCGCGAAAGCAAACCAGCTCTGCAACCTCTATGGGATCGACACGATCTCCACAGGCGTCGTCATCGGCTTCGCAATGGAAGCATACGAAAAAGGAATTCTCACTAAAGAGCAGACCGGAGGACTTGAAATAAAATGGGGAAGCACCGACGCAATCCTCAAATTCATTGAACTAATCGGAAACCGAGAAGGCATCGGAGATCTGTTCGGTGAAGGTGTCTGGAGGGCTGCCCAGAAGTTAGGGAAGGGAGCAGAAGAATTCGCAATGCATGTGAAGGGCCGAGAGATTCCAATGCACGAGCACCGAGGCAAGCGGAATATCGGCCTAATGTACGCGGTGGGCGATCGAGGAGCCTGCCACATGGAGTTCGAACATGACGACTACTGGGAAGCAGATACCTACATGAGGCCAGAACTCGGCCTAGTCGCAGCTCAACTTCCAAACCGGACCCTACTCGATTATGGGCCGAGCAAAACCAAGATCGCTAAGATTGGCGCGGACCTATGGTCGATGTGCAATAGCCTCGTCGTATGTGTCTTCGATATATTCCCTGGAGGTGGCATCGAACACTCCACCCTTCTAGGGATTTTGAATGCGGCAACGGGCTGGGACATGACTCTGCAGGAGTATATGCAGGCGGGCGAGAGAGCGATCAACCTAACTCGAGCGTTCAACGCACGAGAAGGTCTAACGAGGAAAGACGACACGCTGCCAAAGAGGCTCATGGAACCACCCGTCGACGGAGCATTCGCAGGCAAACCCTTCGGCCAAGACATACTCGACACAATGCTCAACAACTACTACGAGCTCCGCGGCTGGGACAAGAACACAGGGCTACCGACCCGCGCCAAACTTGAGGCAATAGGCCTCGGACCGGTAGCGGATCAGCTCGAGCAGATGCGCCGACTGCCAAGCTAACCTGATCGCAGAATGTGTACATGTAGCCGTTGGCTCATGTACACAAGCGTCAATTTAGGGCTTCGAGCGAAGGGAACCGGCTGAAATGATACACCGGCTTCGGAAACCTCGAAGGATGCAACATAAGATTTTATTGCAACTGCGCAGCAGCTCGTCCAGATAAATTTGAGTACTGTCAAGGTAGCGCTCATCTACCTCGGCCAAGCCCGCGAAGTCGTAGGCACAAAGGAGGAAGAGTTCGTGCTCCCCACGCCTGCGAAGATTGAACATGCATTTTCTCAAGCCATGACCGTCCACCCGAGACTATCCGAACTGAAAGAGACAATCAAAGTACTCGTCAACGGCCAGTGGGCAACGGCGAACGAAGAATTGAAAGACGGAGACCGAATAACTCTACTGCCACCAGTGGGCGGAGGCTAGAGTCCGCACGCGCGATTCTGCACGTGTTTCGTGGAAGTTAGATCGTCAATCGAAGTTTCTCTATTGCGTTATCATGCAGAATCTTTCGAAGCTGGTCCTCGTTCAGTCCCGCCACCTTGACCCGCTGGAGTTCAACCGAGGGATGATGAAATGGGATGTCGGATCCGTAAATTACCCGGTCATCTCCAACTGTGTCCATAGCCTCCTTGATCTTGGTGTGCATAGGCATACCTGATGTTTCTAACACGATGTTCGGGTATTTCTTGGCCGTGCGAATGGCAGCACGAATGTATAGACCGTGGCCATGCCCCATATGGAGCATGACGATAGTAACATCTGGATAGACTTCCGCCAACTCCCCAATACTCCACGGTAGCGAGAACGGCGGATGCCCAGAATGAATCGCAACAGGTACTTGGAGCCTCCTGGCTTCATCCATTATTGGGTAGACCACAGGATCGTCGGCGATGAAGGCTTGAAAAAGAGGGTGTAACTTCACCCCCTTGCAGCCGCGCTCTCTCACTGATAAGCGCAGTTCGTTTACCGCTTTATCTCCATCGAAGGGATTTAGCCATACATAACTGGAAACTTCTTTAGGATACTTCTTTGCAGCCTCAGCCGAGAGATTGTTTGGTAATGTGAAAACAATCGAGTGGATAACGTTAAATTTCCTGTTTAGTGCAATGAGTTCTTCTGCGGTAATCCCTACATTCGCCCATCCTCCAAAATAGCCAATGTGACAGTGAGCGTCTACTATTGGAATACCTTCAAACACAGTCTTCCATCCTCCACTCACACTCATTAGGCAAGTCGTCAGAAGTTTTCCCTATATCCCATCAAAGTAGGCCTTATACCATTATGCACAGTCAATCACCTGGCGAAGAGTTTGGCAAAGCCTCCGGCTAACCTGTTCGTACGTGAAGCGACTGGATTAGTCAGGCAGTTGTCCTCGCTTGATATTTTCGTTTGGAGCATTATCTATTTTCCTTGGTTGACAAGCTGGGCGGGAATTTTCTGGGTCACGCCTTCCTACTATCAGAACGTTAACTACTACGCCGGGTTGGCAGTGTGGGCGGTCATCGCCATTGTGATAGTGCTGCTCTATTGGCATGTAACTGTGGTGATGCCTCGATCGGGAGGGGACTACGTTTTCATCTCTCGATCTATTGCTGGGCCGCTCGGATTTGTCGCAAGTTTCCTATTCTTCGTTGCAGTGCTACTTTCCGCCGGCGGCAACTCCTATTGGGCCTTCGCGGAGTCGGGAACGCAACTGTCCTTTGCGGGACAAGTGCTGAATGACCCGAACATTACCAATTTGGGTAACTTCATTACCCCTTGGACTACGACTTCGCCGTCAACCCTTTTTGCGGTAGGTGTGGTCATTCAGATTATTGGAACGTTGGCGATCATTTGCGGCGGGAAAGTCTTTAGGACGATCATATACTCATTTTTCTTCTACGGACTTATCGTTATGCTTGTAAGCGTTGCAGTATTCTTGAGTCATACGCCAGCCGATTTCACCGCAGCCTACGCCATATACTTTCCCGGAGGAGTAGCGAAGGTGTTTTCTGATGCTGCAGCGAAAGGTTACACGCCTGGCCCATCGCTTGCCGCTCTAGGCGCTGTTGTTCCGCTCCTCTTCGTGAGCATCGGCCCTTACCCGGTAGTGCAGATGATGGGCAGTGAAATCAAGAACCCACGACGATCTCTGTTGTACGGATTGGTTCTGGCGGAGGTTGTATCAATACTAGTGTGGTTTGGGCTTACGTATATTTTTGACAACCTTGTGGGTATATCATTCCTTGAAGCCTGGACTCTAACGGCAGGTGGAGGCGCTTCAACTGTTCCCACAGCTTTCGTCACCTTGCTGAACCCGAGCAGATTGTTGCTTTGGGTTATAGTGATTGGGCTCTTCATCGGGAACATTGGTTGGGGATGGCTTGGGATCGTATTCCTAAGTCGACTCGTCATGTCTTGGGCCTTCGATAGAACTGTCCCATCAGGTTTAGCTAATGTTAACGACCGATTCCATACCCCACACGTTGCAATCGGATTAGCCGCGGCTCTCACGCTAATTACCATGTATTTGTACTTCTTCGTCTCGTTTATCACGGGGCAGGTCAATTTGATCTTTCTATTCTCGGTCGTTTGGCTTCTCACAGCTATCAGCGCAATTGTTCTTCCCTTCCGAAGGAAGGATATTTTCGACGCCGCATCATGGAAAGCGCGAGTAGCGGGAGTTCCAGTATTGTCAATTCTTGGCGTGTTGGGCGCGGTTCTGTTTGGTTACCTGGGATTCAATGCAGTAACGAATCCGGCAATAGGGCCATTCAGTTTCTACGCGCAAGTAGCGATCGTACTTGTCGTAATCATACCCATCGTATTGTTTGCGGCCTCCTACTATTACAATAAATCCCGCGGAATCGATTTACGGAAATTGTGGGCACAGATTCCACCCGAATAAAGTCGTCGTGCGCCATCATAAACCCGCATGCTCGAATAGGGCAACTTGACGATTGCGCACGTTACCTCGGATCACTAGAAATCTCTGTGGGGCCAAGGAACGAAGAGGAAGAGTAAAGAAGCAACGCGAACCGATAACACTGTCATGAGAAGGATGCGCGGCGAACGGACACTATCCTATGGCTTTAGACTCTACCTTAATGCAGATGGAGAAAGGGTGCTCGGCAAGGGAGGAGCGCTAATCCTTGGAGCGATAGATGAGTACGGATCGATTTCCCTGGCGGCAGAAGAACTCGGCATGTCCTACAAGTTCGTATGGGATTACCTTGGCCGCATGAAGCAGAGGCTAGGACGCCCATTGATTACGACGCGCCGAGGCGGAACACTCCATACCAAAAGAAGGGGTGGAGGAGGAACCACCCTGACGCCCGTCGCGAGAAGATTGCTCAAAGATTTCAAGACGACTGAAACCCTAGTCCGTAGAATGCTCTCGGCAAGAAGGCTAGGGTCAAGTCAAAAGAGAGCTCCCTAAAGATTGAATGCCCACCTGAGAACTTAGCAGACTCACTTGCTCAATTAGAGTAAGTGGGCAGTCGATATGTGGAGCAAAGCATATCAATGGGTAGTGCCTGAGAGCCCGTCTTGGTGTGGAAACCTATGAGTCTAATTGTGAAATACGGTAAAATCGTTATGATTCTCGCTCTGTTTATCGGGTTAGGAGTAGGGTACGTAGCGGGATATTACACAGGCTTGAATTCTGTCAAACCCTCCACGACTCTCTTGATAGATGCCGCGGGTACGCTTCAGGTGCCGTTTAATGGGATAGTGAGCAACGTGGTGCGACCTCAGTATCCCGCCCTTAGCTACAATTATATTTTCGAGGGGAGCCACCTTGCAGCGAACGAAATCACTCAGGCAAACAAGTCATTTGACATCTACGCATCAGCCGACTACACGATCATTCCAGAGCAGTTGATTCCGTCACACGCGTCATGGTACATAGTTTTCGCAACGAATGCGATGACTGTCCTTTACACTAACCGTAGCAAGTTTGCTAACGAGATAACCCCCCAAAATTGGTATCAGGTGATAACGCGGCCCGGGGTTATCGTCGGCGTGTCCAACAAGGATACGGACCCTAGCGGCGCACAGGCAATTATCATGCTTCAACTTGCAGGCTTATTGTATTACCAGAACTCAAGTTACTTGTACGACCAATTGTACGTTACGAAGGCAGCGAAAAATGAACTCATCGTCGTCCCAACAGAGACCACCTTGGACGCACAACTGGAAACCGGCGCAGTAGACTACGTGCTGAGTTATTCCTCGGAAGCCGTCTCTCACAAACTCCAGTACCTAACCCTAGACCCTAAGGTAGATTTGTCGGACCTGTCGCAGGCGGCCTGGTATGCAAAGGTGAATGTGACTGTTGACGGCCAACCGATGACAGGCGGGCCGATCCTCTACGACCTAACGATCCCAACCGACAGCCCTGATCCATCCATGGGAGTAGCTTTCATCAAAGACCTATTCAGCACGCAAGGACAAGAAATTCTTAACGCAACGGGCATACGACCCCTGAACCCAGTCTGGATCTACAACCAGAACGCAGTACCACCCGACATCATCCAAGCAATAACACAAGCAGGCATCACCATCAAACAAACCTCATAATACTCCGAATCAATTCCCCTCGCTCCAGCACATTAACAAGCTGGCGACTAGAGCGGCGACGGAGGTCTCGACCGAGGTTGATTGAACGCTGGTCTCCTCGCCGACTTTCGGGTAATGAGCTAGGTCCTTCGTTGTAGCATTTTCTGAATTCGGACAAAACTGCCCAGCGATAACCGCCTTACTGATTGGATTAGAGCCACACGGAAAATCTAACGGATCAACCAGAGAAGTACCTTTACCCCTAGGCGGGTTACGTTGAAATGTTAATCCTTACGTAATGAAGCCTTAGAGGAGGAATTATCTTGCGCTTGTCACCTGGATTTCCGGTCAGGTTTGTCTTTATTCTCTCAGCGTTGAGCGGGATCCTGTTCTTTCTCCTAGTGTCGCCGGTCTTGAGCCTAGTTGGGTCAAGCAGTCTTTCTGGATTGCTTCTCGCCCTTAGCAACACAGAGGCAGTCTCGGCGATAGCGTTGACCATCTACACGTCTGGACTCACGGCATTGGTGGCTGTGCTCTTGGGCGTTCCTCTGGGCTATCTTCTGGGCAAATACCATTTTCCCGGCAGGTCTCTTATTGATTCGATAATCGAGATTCCTCTGATGATCCCACACACTGTTGCAGGAATAGCACTCATCACGATCTTTGGTTCCGCGGAGCTTTTAGGCGCAGTTTTCAAGGGATACGGAATCAGATTGACAAATGATGTGCTCGCCATCGTTCTGACTCTAGTTTTTGTCAGCGCCACATATACGGTCAAGCAGGTGGAAGAGGCTATCAGGTCCTTAGACCCCAAACTGGAACTTGTTTCGCGAAGCCTAGGTGCCTCTTCGACCTTTACCTTCGTCAAAGTAACGTTGCCAAATGTTTGGCGATCGGTAGTTACTGGCGCAATCTTGACTTGGGCCAGAGCTTCGAGCGAGGTAGGCGCCCTATTCATAATGGCCTATTACCCAGCGGTTGCTTCAGTCTTTATTTGGAACCTTTACGCCGGTTATGGCTTACACGCATCCATTTTGAACGGCGTAGTCCTGAGCCCGGGCGCAGTCAACGTTGCGGCACTCATGATCATCGTCAATTTGGTGATCTTCGTCATGTTTAAGCTAGTTCAGAGAAAGCGAGAGAAATAATTTGAGCGATGGCATTACGGTCCAGAATCTCTCACATTCGTGGGACCACTTCGCACTGAGGAACATCAACTTCTCCGTCGCCGAGGGAAGTTACTTCGTCGTCCTTGGCCCAACAGGTTCAGGTAAGACGTTGCTTCTTGAAGCGATTGCAGGCGCGTACTCTCCCGACGAAGGACGCGTAATTGTGGGTGGGGAGGATGTTTCCAAACTTCCCCCAGAGAAACGCAAGGTAAGTTACGCGCCGCAGAACTACTTACTCTTTGACAACATGACGGTGCAAAAGAATGTTGAATTTGGTTTGCACGCCAAGGGGATCCCCGAGCGAGACCGCCGTAATCGCTCGAATCATTTGATGGATCTGCTGGGAATTTCACACCTGGTCAACCGTTTTCCAAGGAACCTCAGTGGAGGCGAAAAACAACGGGTATCGCTTGCTCGTGCTCTCGCAGTCGAACCCCGCGCCGTTTTGCTCGATGAACCCCTCTCAGCCGTTGACGCTGAAACAAAGAGTTCAATTCTAGAATATTTGCGCCGCGTTCACAAAGAGACCGGCGTCACAGTAATCCATGTTACCCACGATCAGCTTGAAGCTGCGTCCGTGGCGGAAAGAATTGGCGTAATGAGAAACGGGAGAATGGTGGAAGTCGGAGCGCCTGCCGAGTTTGCCGAGAGATCTTCATCAGAAGCAGGATCTGTTTTCGGGTCAGATAATTTGCTTGCAGGTAACGTAATTGGAAAAGAGGCTGATCTTGCTCTGATCGATATCGGTGCTGGCAAGGTAGTCGAGGCAATAACGGATCGGACGGGTCAGGTCATGGTTCACGTTAAGCCTGAGAACATTGTCGTTTCCAAACGGAGTGTGGACACTAGTGCGCGCAACAGATTCCATGGAACAGTGTCAGAAGTCACCGATCTTGGCCCAACGATTAGGCTCAGAATCTCAGGTGACAGACGTATAACGGCAATTGTTACGCGGCGGTCCTTCTTTGAGATGCAGCTCAACATTGGATCTGAAGTGTACGCTTTCTTCAAGGCTACAGCGGTAGACGTTCTCTGAATGCCGGGGGATTAGGGCTGCGACAATATCGTCCCAGATTGCTGATTTGTAGTCAGGCCGGGAGCGCGAGTGCGGAGGGCTGTAGAAAATTCCTCAGACCCCAACAAGTTAACGAAAGCCTGCACTGGCTTCTTACCCATACGGTCCTCTCCAATCAGAAAGTCATATTTCTCGTCGTCTAGCTTGATAAAATCCAGACCTGGTACCTCGGCAACGGTTCTGATACCAAAGCCTACGTCTGCGCGGTCATTTTTTACTGCTGCTGCTACGGCCGAATGCGACTTGACCTCATAGCCGTATCCATGAATCTTCATCGAAACGCTGTCTAGATCAGTTCCCAGGGAGGAGGCTAGCATTGTCAAGTGACGGTCGATGAGAAGTCGCGTCCCAGACCCTTTGTTACGGTTTATGAAGCGAACGTCCTCTCTAAGAAGATCCCGGATTTCCCTTACCTTCTTTGGATTTCCATGCTTCACGATTAGCCCTTGTTCACGGTCGTAGCCTCGTACTAAGACGGCGGATTCTTTGAGACCATAGGTCGAGAGGAACGGCAGATTGTATTCTCCGCTCGATTCATCCTGAAGGTGGACTCCGGCCATATCTGCCTCGCCGTGCTTAACGGCGTGGAATCCGCCGACAGAGCCAACGTTGATGGTTCTTCCAAGAAATTCTCGATCACGTTCCTTGAGCATACTGAACGCGATATCTATCCCGACGCAGTGGCTACCTATTACAACGAGCGAGGCGGGCGTTAGCTCTCTCCCGAACAGTTGAATTTCCATTCTCTCACCCTCATCCACGTACTCTTGTGTCTCGGGAAGGTCTGCAAAGCCGTCAGCCATTGAGAACGAGCTAACTGCCCCCGACCCGCTTTGCATCGGGTACGCGATTAACCCACCGTGAGGTTGCGTTATCAGTTGCACTGGGAGTAACTCGCGACGGCCTCGGGCCTTGAAGAATTTCATGGGCGAAACGGCGCTAACCTTGACAGGGGTAACTTCAGGCGCGTTGGCGAGCTTGCGAATTATGGGGGCAACCAACATGTGGAAGATCATGAGTGCGGAAGTGGGGTAACCGGGCAACCCGAAAATCGGTTTGCCCCTGACTATCCCTAGCAATGCTGGTTTCCCGGGCTTGAGCGTCAATCCGTGTACGATCACGCCCGGTTCTCCAAGGTCGTTTACGACTCTGTAGAACAGGTCGCCTGGACCGGAAGAGGTGCTGCCTGAAGAGATGGCTATGTCAGCGTCGCCTAGGGCTGAGTCGAGGCTGTCTTTGACTGCAGAGTAATTGTCAGGTAGAATGCCTAGAAATTCAGGTTCACCGCCACATTCAGCTACGGCCGCTGAAACAGCGGGGCCATTGATGTCGTAGATTTTAGCGAACTTGAGCGAGTCGCCGGGTTTAATGAGTTCGTTTCCGCTTGAGAATATAGCGACGCGTGGTTTTCTAAACACCGAAACTTGGGACAATCCAATCGCCGCAAGTAGCCCTACCTCGCGTGGAGTTATTCGCTCCGACTTACGAAGTAAGAGTTCTCCCGTCATAATATCGCTCCCAGCCCCGGTCACGTTTTCGCCAGGGGAAACCGGTCTGTAGACGAGAACCTCAGATTCGTTCCGTTTTGTATATTCTACCATTACCACAGCGTCGGTACCCTTCGGCATCGGCGCACCAGTAGCTATCTCTAGCGCTTCACCCGCCGAGGCTGCGTATCCGGCGGAGTCCCCGGCCTCGACTTCGGCTACAACCTTCAACTTTACGGGGTGTTGTTCGTCCGCGCCAAATGTATTCGCGGCTGTGACCGCGAAGCCATCCATGGCTGCACGATCAAAACCAGGCACGTCTATCCCAGAGAAAACATCCTCCGCAAGTACTCTGCTAAGCGAACGCTCAAGAGCAATTTTCTCGACTGCTTGAATTCTCTCTTGGTATGCAGCCCAGAACCTGGAATTTGCGTCCTCCAAACTTTGGAGATCGCGGAAGACTTTTCTTTCACTTGCCAGCTTGCTCACGCTCTACGGGTCTAAATAGTTCGACTTCGACCGTTTGGCCCTCTTCATACCCTTCTACGTGCTCAGGCACTATTACGAATCCGTTGGCTTGCACTAAACTACTGAGGATCCCAGCGCCAGAGGTTCTAACCGGATCGAC
>Ga0181521_10008444_pt1 | contig 10561 bp, 12 predicted proteins | sample PEATcosm2014_Bin_32_FD_119764 | JGI IMG/M metagenome (GOLD analysis project Ga0181521, IMG submission 119764) | Peatland microbial communities from MTU Mesocosm Facility, Houghton, MI, USA - PEATcosm2014_Bin02_60_metaG | ecosystem: Environmental > Terrestrial > Soil > Wetlands > Peat | place... | reverse complement strand
GCTGCCGGCAATATTTGGATCCGCCTTGCAATTGCGCCCTGAAGTGCGCGAAACGCTCGTCCACTGGCAACAAATCGCTACCAATTCGCTCTCTGCCCGCAACGCGTGTAGACGATCCGCGCTTTCCAACTGGTAAAACCGATGGAGTGCAGACAAAGTTGTAGAAGCACGCCGGGACGTACTCGGCCATAGCACGCGTATTACCATAGCCGCGCGAGGTCGTGACGATCACACAGTTGCCCCACAAGTCCGTCCGCAAGACTAATTGGACGTGTTGCGGCCGTCATGATGATGAGGACCTCCCCTGTGAGACTCGGCAGGTGCATTCCGCCCGATACTGCGGCGACCCTGCTGGAGGACCTCGCAACACGTAAAAAATTGCGAAAACGGACTTTACGCAAGCGGGACGGCGAGCGATCCGTCAGCCTTCCATTGAGCGGGATCGTGCCCAAAGATCAGCCGGGCGCCGGCCCGCTCCATCTTGCGGTAGCGCTCGATCACCTCGCGCATCGCGTCATAGCTGAAGGCAAACGGCGGCAGAACCATCTCTTCAAGCACCTTGCGCATATAGCAAGAGTCCGCCGTCATTACGAATTCGCCGCGGTCGGTGCGCACGCGCAGCGACTGATGACCAGCGGTATGGCCGTATGTAGGTATGCAAACGACGCTGCCATCGCCGAACAAATCGTGCTCGCCATCGATTAACTGGAGTTGGTGTCCAAGATCAAAATCCGCACGATTGTAACCGTTGCGGCGTATCTGATCGGGGTCCGCCGCGGCCTCCCATTCGCGGCGCTGGACCACCAGCTTCGCATTCGGCAGGTCCGCATTTCCGCCGACGTGGTCGAAATGCAAATGCGAATTGATCATGTAGTCTATGCGTGTAGGATCGACGCCGCGCGCAGTGAGTCGTGCCGCTAATTCTTCGCCCGCCTGAAACTGTACCGTAAAGGCCTTAGCCAGCGGGCCGATGCGGCTGCTATCACGCTGAAGCTCGCGGTGAAGCCCGGTATCAAAGACGGCTCGGCCCTTGGGATGCTCGATCAGAAAGCTCGGGATCGGAAGTTTAAAGCGCCCGGGCTCTTTCGCCAGGATGCCAGCGGCGGCGACTTCGAGCCATCCACAGACCATGGGATGGATATTAACTGACATGATTGATCGCTCTCCTTTTTACCCGTGTTCAGTTGCGTCGGGATGATCATCTCCTACGATCAGATAAGCGCACCCAATGAACCAATCGGTAGATGTGGGCACCGGCGTCGTAGACCACTCCCAAAAGCGCGCCGACATTACATAAGAGAAATGTATTGGAATTGGTGTGGCCTGGATCTCACGATCCCTTCTTTTTGCGTTCGGCCCAGCGCTTCTTCATCGCCAACGATAACCGCCTTCTACCCTCCGGGGTTAGGCCGCCGCGCTCGGTTCCTTTCAATGCGGCTGAACGCGGAGTGGTGATATTCGTCTTCTCGGCAACTAGCGTCGACTTCGCTCCTTCCAGCGCTGCAATAGCGCGACTAAGCCTATCTCTTTCCTGCTTCAAATCTGCGAGTATTCTTTCCAGGTCCACGGTTTGTTTGTTCCTTCCTGTGATTCAGCAGTTTAATGTAGTCGATTAGCTGCAGCAATGAACGGCGATTAACGATCTGGATTGCGCCATTTCATGAGAGGATTGATTCATTTCCCGCTTATCCTGCTTTTATTGCTGTCGTTGATGTTTGTGGCCCAGCGCTTTTGGTTCGTACGGGCCTGGCGATTGATTGACACTGTAGCGCGGCCAGCGTGGCGATTCGCGCTCCAGGGTATTTGGATCTCTGCTATCGTTGTCTTGTTGACCGCAGTTTTTGCTCCAATCTTTAGTCATTGGTCTCCTCGTTGCGATCTGGCTAATTGGTTGATTTCTATCTCCAGACTCTGGCTGCTTGTTTCTTTCCTGGCGTTTCTAGCCGTGACCTCGGTTGCGCTCATCGAGTGGCTTTCGCGGCCCGCCATATTTGCCATGCCGTCAGGCGCGAGATTCGATCCGGCTCGTCGAGCCTTTTTCGGCTACGTCGCCTATCTGGCGGGCGGCATCCCATTTCTGGCCGCGGCCTGGGGCTTTGGTGGCGAACGGCTGCGATACCACGTTGAAAGAGTCGAAGTCCCGATTGCCGATTTGCCGAAAAGTCTGGACGGTCTGAAAATCGTCCAGTTAAGCGATATTCATATCGGCGCCTTCATGCCTCAGACGGAGGTTCGGCGCGCGGTCGAAATGGCCAACCAATTGAATCCCGACCTCGCGGTGCTCACGGGCGATCTCATCAGCTTCGAAGGTGACCCACTGGAAGCCTGCATCGCGGAGTTGAGCAGGCTGCGGGCGCCGTTGGGAATCTGGGGTTGCAATGGAAACCATGAGCTCTTTGCGGAAGTGGAAGGTGCGTCACAGGATCTCTTTAGGCGTTACGGCATGGGGTTGCTGCGTCAGCAGAATACGGAATTGCGGTGGCGCGGCGGAAAGCTCAACTTGATCGGTATCGACTATCAGGGAAGTAGCGCGTCATCCAGCGAACGATCCTCAATGCCTCAAAGCATCGAGTCTCTGGTCCGAAAGGACATTCCCAACATTCTGCTCTCACACAACCCAAATACATTTCCGCGGGCGGCCGCTCTGGGAATCGAATTGAGCCTCGCCGGCCATACTCACGGCGGTCAGATTCGTGTTGAGATTGTGCATCGGGGGTGGAACCCTGCCCGCTTCTTTACGAAGTTTGTGGCGGGTCTTTACCATCTTCCGCTGGGCGATGGTGCACCGTCGTCGGCCGAGAAAGCCACTCAGCTTAGGCCGAAGACTGCATTCCTGTACGTCAGTCGAGGTCTTGGCACCTTCGCAATGCCGGTGCGATTGGGAGTCCCACCGGAGATCACGCTGCTCACTCTGCGTGCTCCGGTCTAATCGCAGAAAAGCAAGCTCTGATCACTTGAACCTTTGGATCGAAGAGGGCCAGTTCGATCGACACAACGTGACCGATGGAAGCGCGGGAAAGACGATCCGCCGCAGTCTCTCGTGAGCGTGCCTCAAAGGCGAAGAAACTTGTCACTTCCGCATTTCGCAAAGTGCATGTTCAGTTTTCCAGCTCGTCGAGCAATGCCCGGGCGTCGATGAGTTCGGTGGCGCGGCTCTTTGTGCGGGCAATTGGGCGCGGCGGCGAGACGCTAGAGGCCTATCGTAGTCGGCAACAGCTCCGAAAGGAGATGAGGCAATTGGGAAGCTGGCAGATTTGAAGGACTTCTTGGGCACAAAATGAAGGGTTGGGCACAATTTCGGTCACAGTGGGGCCTTTCAATGAGCACAAATCCCTGTAAAGATTGCCATTCTTTCCAGTCCGTTCGGTGAGCCGTTAGCTCAGGCCGGTAGAGCATCTGACTTTTAATCAGAGGGTCCTGGGTTCAAGTCCCAGACGGCTCACCAAACTTTCCACCTACGCACACAGAGACTTCAGCGGCATTTGCCGCTCGGTCGTGCGCGGACAATAAAACACCGATTGAATTTGGATATAGACTCGCCGTAGACATTTCGGGTCCGGTCGGTTTGGCCGGCTAGTACCGACGCACACCCGCCAATCTCCCCGCAAAAGCTCATTTCCCCATACGCGCCGTATGCGTATCTGTAAACATTAAGGATTAAATCCTTAAAGCCCTGAATCGCAGCGGACCGGGTGAGTAAATTGATCTCGCGAGGCGAAATGTGCCCGCAGGGAGATCAAGATGGACACGCAAGACGATTTACTCCGGCGCGATGTTTGGCTGGCCGCCGAACGCGCTCGCGCCGATCTTTTGATGGATCAGAATGCTGCCAGCGCCTACATCGGGGTTTCGCCGAGGACGATGGAGAGATGGCGCGCCGAACGGACAGGGCCTCCTTTCATTCGCTTGTCCGTGAGGGCCATCCGGTATAGCCGGGCCGCAATCGTGGCCTGGATCGCGGGCCGGACCGTGAGGGAGAGCGAATAGTCATGTCGCTCACTCCCGAAGCGTTTGCAAATCAACTTGGCGGCGCCGTCCTTAAGTCGGGGTCCTGGTACGGGCGCTGTCCGGCACACGCCGACACCGTCGCGTCGCTGAAGATCGATGTCGGAAACAAGCAGCCGCTGGTGTTCAAGTGCACGTCGAAGGGTTGCTCGAACGACGAAGTGGTCGCGGCGCTCAAGGCGAAGAGTCTGTGGCCGCCGAGCGGAGAATCGCCGACCGCTCCGATAGCGCCGACCGCGAACAAAAAGAAAGACTGGATACCGCTCGTGCCGGTTCCAAATGACGCGCCGGCGTGTCCCGCAACCTGGCTCAGCGATGACGAAAAGAAAAACTTCGCCTACTGCGACGAGGATGCGCGCCTGCTCGGCTACGTGGTCCGAATCGAGGATGGTCTTGGCGGGAAAGAGTTCAAAGCCCGCGTGTACTGCCGTCACACGGTCAGTGGTGCGACGCAGTGGCGCAAGCAGGGATGGGACGCACCTAAGCCGCTTTTCGGGCTGGAGAATCTCGGAAAGTGGCGCCTCGAGCATGCTGACGCTCGCCCTACCGTCATCCTGTTCGAGGGTGAGCGCAAGGCGCGCGCAGCGCAGGCTGTGTTCGACGGAGAAAAGAAGCCTTGGGTCGCGCTCTCGATCAGCGGCGGGACCGGACAGCACAAGCACGCTGATCTAGGCCCGCTGGAAGGCTGCGAGGTCATCTATTGGGGTGATGCTGGCGAGAAGGATGTTGCGAAAACACTTGCGACGAAGCTGGGCTCCGAGCACTTCCGGTCAATCAAGATTTCGGCCGGCTTCCCAGACGGCTTCGATATCTGCGACGCGATCCTGGGCGCTCCCGCTACGAAGCTCGGCCGCGAATGCTTGAAGTGGACTCCTGCGCAGGTGATCACCTTTATCGAGACGATGGGTGGAGAGTTCCCGGATGGCATGATTTCGCCGAAACCGGAGCCCGTCGCTACCGCGGTCAAGGATGCGTCGGACGCGAACGCGGCGATCGCGGCGGCGCGTTATTTCGTAGTTCTCGGCACTGACGGCGCGAACGGCGTCTGGATCGAGCATCGCCGAAGCGGCCTGATCGCGAATTACACTGCTCCGATGTTGGGCGACGCTAATCTCATTGCGCTGGCCGACGGCCATCTCACTTTTTGGGAAGCCATCTGGATGGGGCAGGGTGGCGTCGATTGGCGCGCAGCGCGAGCGTTCGTATTGAGGATGGGCGCCGCGAAAGGTCGCTATCATCCCTTTGCCGACCGCCTGAGTGTCACCGCCCAGGTTCGCGAGTTTACCAACGGCGCACCGACTGGCTATTCGAAGATGCTCGAATGGACCGCCTCCGACGGTCACGCGCAACAGTGGTTGATGGACTCCGAGATGGATGGTCAAGCGATCGCCACGGAACTCCAGAGGCGCGGCTTTCCGTGCGCCTTTAACGAGCGGGAACGCCGCGAGTTGCGCGAGTACATCATGCTGCAGACTCCGGCGACGCTCCTCCGCCGAATCCTAAGTCCAGGCTGGTACGGGGATGCCTTCGCACTACCCAATGAGGTTTTTGGCGAGGTCGAGGGTGAGGCGCTCTATCTCCCGCCGTCGACCGACGAAAGCCCCTACCAGGTCGCGGGCACACTGGCTGATTGGCAAACCAATCAGGGGCGCTTTTGTGTGGGTAATGATTATTTAGTATTCGGCGTCTGTTTCGCTTTCGTCGGTCCCCTACTCGAACCGCTCGGACTGAAGGGCTTCGGGGTCAACCTCCAAGGGAGATCGTCGCGAGGTAAAACCAAGGTTGAGGAAGTCGGCGGCAGTGTGTGGGGTAATAAAACTTATCTCCATTCGTGGCATGCAACGGCGGCCGGCATCGAGCTGCTCGCGGTCGCGCGCACGGGCACGCTGCTGGCGCTGGACGATACGTCCCAATCGAAGCTGCCAGATGCCGAGATCGGGCAGCTCGCGTACTCAATATCGAACGGCGAATCTAAGCTGGGCTCTGATCGCGACGGAGTGACCGCACGCAAGACGCGCAAGTGGCTAGTCGCATGGCTGAGTAACGGCGAGAAGCGGTTGATCGATTTCTACAACGCGAAGCATCAAGTTAAGGCCGGAATGTTTGTCCGACTAATCGATATAGCGACACCCAAGAATAAGTTTGGACTCTTTCAGACGATTCACGATCAACCCGTAGGAGAGAAGGAAGGTGCTGAGGGTAAGCCGTTTGCCGATAATCTCTCGAAGGTGTGCGGCCTCTACTACGGTACACCGTCGCGGCACTTCCTCGGCGCGCTGACGCAGAACAAGGCAGCCCTAATCGCGTGGACCGATGCGAAGCGCGCGGAAGTCTTCGAGATGTTACCCACTTCGACCGGGGATGCCGCCGAAGAGGTCGCCCGAGTTGCCGAGGTGTTTGCACTGATCGCGGCGGCGGGAGAGCTGGCTATTAAAACCGAAACGCTCACGTGGGAAGCAGGTATGCCCACTGAGGTAGTTAAACGTGTCTACCTGCACTGGTTGGGAAAGCGCGGCGGATCGAACGCGCCATCCGCCGCGGCTGGCTTTGATGCCAACGTGATGATGCGTCAGTTCCGATCTGCGGTAAGCGAAGGTTGGCTGGCGCACTCGATTTCGCGGGACGGCGCGGCCGCAAGCCAGAGAGTACCGAGTGAACTTTGGGGATACGCGGATACGACAGAGATGAAGGGGTTGGGCTACATGACGGTCGGCGCCTTCCCTAAAATCGTCGTGGGGTACGACCCGGATCAATCGGGCAAGTTCCTATTTGAAGCGGGCCTGTTAAAGCACGCGACGACGCACCCCGTCCGAGTTAAAGCCATAGGTCTAGGTAGCGATGGAGACGGTAGGAGTGTGCGGCTCTGGCACATAAACCTGGCGGCGCTTTTTGATACCGGCAACCGGAAGGCAGATCTAATCCGGCACACAAAGTTCTCCATCGAAAAGCTACAGCGGTTGGTGCACGACAGCAGCGTCGCGGCGGCGGGCAAGGGCGTGAAAGAGCATGCGATTCTGTCGATTGCGCACCTGACGGAGACGATCGAGCTACTTGAGAAGGACGATGACAAAGCGGAGCAACTACTAAATTCCATAGATGAGCAGATCGAGGATCTGATCGCCGAGCAAGGCCTCAAGAAAAACTAAAGACCCTGGAGAAAAAGTGAAATGATAGAAATCACCAAACGCACCAGTCGCAAAAGCCTACGTCTTGTGCGTGGACTCAACGCCTTCGCCCGCGCAATCGACGCTCACTTCGACGCCGCCGCACTTGAGGCGCTTATGGTCATCGATGACGACGCCGCGCAGGCGACGCGGCACCGAATCGTTGAAGCGGTCGCATCGGCCATACGCGGCGATCGCGGCGGCGCCGGCGACGTCGATCAACTTACTCACTGCCCCCACTGTTCGGCCGTACTCAAGGCGCCCGAGGTCGCGGTGCAGTTAGACTGTTTCCGATTACACCAAGCTCAACGCGGTTGGGCCTGGTCTGTGCCCGAAATGCAGAGACTCGAAGCCGCGCTGCAACCTGGCGACGTCTTGCTCCCGCGCTATGCCGGCAGTTGCCACATTCGGAAGGCCGACGGCAGCTTGATCGTGTTCGAGCGTCGATCATGAACGCCCAGGTACCGACCGTGCGGGTCACACTGCTCCGGCAGCGGCATGCGAACTATTTTGTCCTGGTGGATCGGTGCCCGTTTTGCGCACGTAAAGGTCACACCCACGGCGCCGGACGGCCCGGCCAAGACCCACATGAGAACCTAGGATCAAGATTAGCGCACTGCGGTCCTGGCCAGGGAACCTACGTGCTGGACTGGAACGGGAAGGATGAGATCAAGTGATCGTCGGATGGGGCATCGAGGCACCGGAAGCCGCTTAAGGCACCGACTGAGTAATCGCAAAGGGGCACAAACCTAGTAAAACTGGCACGCCAAAATCTGGCACTGTAGTTATGATGCGTGCTCAAAGGAACGACAATGAAAACTCTTGAAGACCTCAAAACCATCGACCCGGCCGAAATCGCGAAAAAGGGCGCCGAGGCGCTGCTTATCCAGTTCGGCCACGACCCTAAACACCCTGGCGGGCTTCTCGACCGATTCTTGCCGCGCGTCGACACGGACCTGCACACCTGCCGTTATGACGACATACCGGCAGCGTTGAACGAGCTACATCAACTCCTTCTGAAAGTCACAATCAGCGCTCGGCCTGACCCACACCAGTTGGAGGCCGAAGCAAACGCGTTCTACAGTCGCGGAAGCGCCTTAAACATCCCGCCCGAGGAACTCGACGCGGCCGTCGCTGCGGCAAAACCATCGAAGATAGTTGCACTTGAGTTCGATCGCATCGTCACGGCCGACGGTCGCACGATCATGCGGACCGCGATTCGCGAGCGCATGCGCACTGCAGCGTTCTCGGATGAAGGTTGGCGCCGATTTGTGGGCAGCCTGCCGAAGATCGAAGCGCCCAAGGATCATGTTGAAAATGACTAACGGACCGGCAAAGCACCGCGTGCGCCGACTGGCGACAAAGGCGGGATATAGCACGGCAGAAATCGCCCTCATCTTGATCCAGGTCGACCCACTGTTGATCGACCGCTTCGACCACAGCCGCGTCGTTCTGACGGATGGTCGGCGGATCCCGCGCACTCGAATACACACCCGGCCACGTGGCGACGAGGCATTAGGCAAGTGAAGATCGGCGCCGGTCCATCGATACAGCTTGCGAATATGAAAGTTTACAAACCAACAAGAAAGGTAACCAAAATGTCAACTGAAAAAACCTACAGCTTTGGACAGTTCAACCTCTCACCCGCCGAGAAGTTGCTCATCGCAACATCGATCGCGCGCGGTCAGGGTATCAGCACGCACTCGGTGCCGGTCGCTCCTCCGCCGCGCGAATACACTCGTGGTTTCGGCAGCGACGCACCAGCACGCGTCGGTGGACGGCCCGACGACAAGGAATTTAGCGGCGCGCAAATCAAATTCGAGACTTACGATGATCGGCCCGAGCCGTCCAATGACAAGAATTTGCCCGCTGGTGGTGGTGAATCGGCCGACGACCTTGAGGAGGAAGCTGGTCGCCATCTGGCGGAAGCGGATGACCCTGGCGAAGATCACGATGCGAAAGTTCAGTTAGCTGCCGACTGTTTGCGCCGCGCACAGGCGCTGAAATCCGGCTCGTCGGCGCACAGTTTTAGCTTCGCGCCGCTTCGAAAGTTTACGTCATAGGGCTGGGCGTGATGCTCTCTCGCCGATCGGCGGATCCGGTCTTGTCCACTGGATCCGTCCGCCCTTTCAATCCCGCCGGGCCGCCGTGCACGCACACGGCGTAGGTGGCGGGAAGGATCGTTCACCTCGCCCGTCACCACGCCCGGCACTCACTTAATCTTATGAATGAAAACCTAGTCACGCAAAAGGGCACCCACGACGCTGAAATCGGCGCCGGCTCGCCCGCGCCTCGAATTGCGCGGCCCGACATGCGCACTCGGCGGAGGAAGGTGCGTGGGAGTGTTCCGATCGCACCACCGCCGCGCAAGTTCCCTCCCAAAGTTAAATGAGTAACGCCGATCAAAATATGCCGGACCACGACGACTTCCCCGTCGCGAAGACTAGTGTCGATGACGCCGCTGAAAGCGCCGTTGACACTAGTCCGGCTGCACCTTCGCGCCGCATTGCGAAACGTGATGCGCGCGTGCGCCGAGCCGTGCGCAGCATCCGCAGGTTAGCGCCTCACCTGGACGACCCGATTTTCACTCCGCAGTTGTACGGTTTCGCGGGCATCTGTCTTTTGCTGAGCGACGCTCGAAACAAAATACGTGGTCAGGGTCTCATCGGCGATGACGGCGAACTGCGACCGTCGATAGACACAATTCGTCGGCTTACTGAAACGCAAAGTAAGCTCGCTGAGAAGCTCGGCCTTACGCCTTCGACGTTAAAAGCATTCCGAAAAGAAAAGACGATCGATATCGCGGCGGCCTACGCGGAGCTAGATGATGCCGAACGAAACCGCAACGAGTGACCTTACGCGACACCGCGACGATCCCGTGGCCTTCATCCGCGCGGTGCTTCGCAACCCAGAGGACGGTAGACCCTTCATTCTCTACCCGGCCGAGGCCGAGTTTATCCGGCGCGCATTCACACTGACCACGGATGGCCGACTGAGATTCCCTGAGATGGTTTTCAGTGCGCCGAAAAAGTCGGGCAAGACGGCACTGGCTGCGATGCTCGCGATCTACGTCGCCGTGGTGGTTGGCGGTCGCTACGCCGAAATCTACTGTTTGAGCAACGACTTCGAGCAATCTGTTGGCCGAGTATTTGAGGCCTGCCGGCGAATCATCGAAGCGAGTCCGGTACTCACATCGATCGCGAAGGTGACGGCCAGTAGGATCGAGTTTCTGAGTACCGGATCATTCATTCAGGCCTGCGCTAGCGACTATTCAGGTTTTGCGGGCAGCAATCCCGCCCTTTGTATTTTCGATGAACTTTGGGGCTATGTAAGTGAAGCGTCCACACGATTGTGGGACGAGGCCGTGCCGTCGCCAACTCGCAAGGTCTCGG
>Ga0181521_10008442_pt1 | contig 10564 bp, 13 predicted proteins | sample PEATcosm2014_Bin_32_FD_119764 | JGI IMG/M metagenome (GOLD analysis project Ga0181521, IMG submission 119764) | Peatland microbial communities from MTU Mesocosm Facility, Houghton, MI, USA - PEATcosm2014_Bin02_60_metaG | ecosystem: Environmental > Terrestrial > Soil > Wetlands > Peat | place... | reverse complement strand
CCTCGCGCTGCTCGGGTGTTACGTCAATCCGTGACCGACCCGGCATCACATCCCCCACATACGGTAGCTCCGGTTCCGGATTATGCCATATGTGGACCGACCGTGAGAATCTTGCTTAGATGAGTGTCTTAACCTCGTTTTGATCGCCCTGCGCCGTGAGCTTCAAGTTCCGGACGGCGAAGGCGCTGGACCGCGATTTCAGGAGCTTGCCGCCGCATGGCAAGCCAATACGCTGCTGGACGATCAGCGGCGGCTCTTCGAACGAAACGCGATCGCCGCCAATATCCGGTTTAAGCTCCGCGTGACCCACCCCGAACTCACGCGCCCACCCCCGCCGCCCAATCCAGACGAGGCACGCCTGTTCCAGGCCATGGAACAGCTTGTCGGGCCGTTACGGGAAGCTCAGGATCATACCGTGCCCGGCACCGTCACGCCCGACTGGCTGGACACGTTGGAGCAGGAACTGGCCCGTCATTGCGCGTTGCTCAAGACCGCCGCGCCGGGGAACAAATATCGTCCCCATTTGTGTTACACGATGGCTAGCGCGGCCTACGCACTTGGCCGCGGCCGCAATCAGATGTCGCAGCCGCGCGAGGCGCGCGACGCCTATGCCAAGGCGTCGCGCCTTTACGCCGAGTCCGGCGAACCGGAAGATGCCGCGTCGGCGGCCGAGCAGGCCACGTGGCTGACATTCTCGCTCACGGCCGATATTGATGGCGGCACCTTTGACGATTTGCGGCGGGTCGCCGACGGCATCGCCGATCCGCTGGACCGCGCCTACGCGTTGAACCGCCTCGCGCGGCGGGCGGCCGAGGCGAACGATCAAATGGGCGCGCTTCGGTACGCCGACGCCACGGCGGCGGCCCTTGCGGAGGCTGGATTTCCCGATCCCGAGTCCATGGCAATGGCCGACGTGATGGGCGCGTGGACCACCGCCGCGATCGCCCGCCGCACTGGCCTAGCGATCCCGAAGTTATTGCAAAATATCGGCGATATGGCTTTGGGCATCCTATCGACGCGGCACGCGGACCGGCTACGGACCGATCCCGCGCTGGCCCGTGCCACGGAGGAAACGATCACTCAGATGAACGCGGCGCTGCTTGCGATCGAGGCACAACCGGCCGCCGTGGCGGCGGAGGTTCATGACGGGCTGTTGCCTTATTTACCAAATTTGCGAAACGACGATCCGCCTCCGGACCCCGGTTACGATCGGGCCCTCGCGCTGTGGCCCAGAATCAATGCCATCACGACCGCCGCGAACGCCAAAGAAGACCCGTCCGAGAGCGTGGTGGCGGCGGCGGCGGCGGTCGTGGCGGAGGCAGCCGCTATAGGCCAGCCGAGTCTGACCGGGAGTGCTTGCCTGGCGCAAGCACAGTTGCTCGCGCGCCGCAGCGATCTGGACGGCAGCGCCGCCTCCGCCGAGGCCGGCGAAGCCGCGTTGATGCCCACGGGTTCCGGGCTCGAAACCCTGACCAACTCCAATTTATTCGGGATGTTCCTGATGCTACGCGGGCATCGCGCTGGCCTGGCGGCCCAGGCCGATGACCCGGTGGGTGTGCTCGATCTCGCCGAGGGCGCGATTCAGGCGATCGAAGCGGCGCGGTATCGGATCAGCGACCCGTATCAGCAGGGCGCCTACCTCGCTGAGCGCACCCGGTTCTATGAGATGGCGGCATTCTCAGCCTTCCGCCTCCAGCGGTGGGACAATCTGATCACGGTTATGGATTTGTTCCGGTCGCGCTCGGCCTTGCGCAATCGCCTGGCGCCGCCGCCGGAGGACAGCGTCGGGAAGCTGGCCGAGCAGGTCGCGGACGCGACACGAGCGATAGAGGCGGCGCCCGAGGACCGCAAGCCGGCGCTGCGCGATCATCGGCGTATGCTGTGGAGCTTGCTCTCCATCGCCCGGCTGCGCGGTGCGGCCGGGCAGACACTGCCCGAACTGACCGTTGCGGCGGTCCAGCAGGCGCTCGCGTCGGACGAGGCGGTGGTGTCATGGGTCTGGGTCGGCACCGGGGTGCTGATCGTTGTGGCGCTGGACCAGACCCGGGTGCATGCCGAACGGGTTATCTTGACAGACGATCAGCGCGTGCGCCTTGGAAGGTATGTAACCCAGGTGCGCTCCGGCAAGATGTCCATCACAACTCTGGGACAGACGGTCCAAATGTTGACGGATGCCGTCTTTCCAGCCGCGACACGGGCGTTCGTCGCCGGGGCGGCGCGGTTGATTCTATCGCCGCACCGGGCCCTGCATTTGCTGCCGTTCCACGCCGCGCGGGTTGACGGCCAGTTCCTGATCGAGCAGGCCGCCGTGCGCTATGTGCCAAATTTGGGCAGTCTGCTGGTCCCCTGGAACGGCACGCGGGAGGGCGAGGTCATCGCGGTCGGAATCAACGACTTCGGACGCGACGGTATCAAGTCGCTTAAGACGGCCGAGGCCGAAGCCCAGGCGATAGCGGCGGCATGGATGGCGCGGGGCGTTCCGGCCACGGTGCTGACCGGAACGGCGGCGACCCGGGACGCCTTTACCAGGCTGCCGCTCGATCGGTGCCGCTGCTTGCACCTGGCAACCCATGGCTCCAGTGTCATCTCGGACGATACCGGTGGTGACCCGTTCACCTCCCGGCTTTGTTTCCGCGATGGCGATATCGAGGCGCTGGGTCTGGCGGAATTGCCGTTGCACGCAGAACTGGTCGTCATGAGCGCATGTCACTCCGGGCAGCGCGCGCTTGATCTGCCCGGCTTGAGCGAGTTACCGGGCGACGACTTGTTCGGTTTGCAGGCCGTGCTGTTTCAAGCCGGCGTTCGCGGGGTGATCGGCGCGCTATGGCCGCTGGACGATGACAGTGCGCATTTGATCCTGCCCGACCTGCACAAGCATCTCGCCCTGGGTGCTGTGCCCGAGGAGGCTTTGCGCGCCGCGGTGCGCATGTATTTGCGTGCGCCGAATGCGCAGCGGGACATTTACTACTGGGCCCCGTTGTTCATGACCTCGATCGGCCGTTTGTCCTCTCCAATTAAGGAGACCGCGTGATGACCAACTTTACCCTGCATTTCGATGCCGAACCCGGCATGGACGCCGTCGCGGTGGCTCGACAGCTCCAGGAGCGCTGCGCCAAACTCGCTGAAATCGAGGACGCTCGGTCGAAAGCTATGCGTGATCGCGCCTTCGGCGTAGACGATATTTTGCTCGTCCTGACGATCAGCACCGAGTTGCTGACAGCGGGCGCACTATCCCTGGAAGCTCTGAAGCGCCTGATTATCGCCGCGAAAGGGGTTGCCGAGGAGCTTGGCCTGAAAAAGGTCACGGTTGAGGGCGACGGAGCTCGCGTCCGACCGGAGGAGCTGACCGACGCCGATGTACAATTCATTGCCGCATCGGCCAGGCCGGCTCCGTGAGGCATTCAGCCACTGTTGTCCAGAAGTCCAACCAATTGGCATGGAGCGGCGCCAGATAGGCCGCCACCTATCAGAGGAGCTGCAGACGGAGGCCCGCGGCTCCGGTCTGTCACGGCGCACACCCGAAGCGCAGCTGCTCCATCCCGTTGCCATGAGTTTCGATGAGCCGATTCCGATCGCGTTTGCGGGCTTAGACTATTGCGCAACCCGAGATCTGGTGGGCGCGGTCCGGCCGGAGACACTGCCTTTAAGTTCCCTCACTCGACAGTCACCGATTTCGCAAGATTGCGCGGCAATGCCACGTGATAGGCGAGGAGCTGGAGCGGGATGTTGAGGAGAATGGGGTCGAATTCGGGTTCCGATGCCGGCACTTCGAATGCCGCGTCAACCGCGACCGGGAGCTCGCCGGGATGGGTCACGGCTATAACCGGCCCGTGTCGATCGTTGGGGTTGCGGCGCGCCACCCGATGGGCCCGCGCAGTCCCAAACGTCCGCCTCGATGCTCAAAACGACGGGCGGATATTCTGATTGATATGGAAGAAGTTGGTGGGGTCGTACTTCGTCTTTATTTCCTGGAGCCGGCGGTAATTGGGTCCGTAGGCGGCGACCACCGAGTCGCCGGCCTCGTCGTCGTCGAGGTAGTTGGCATATCGGCCGTTTGCAAAACTTGGTTCCATCGCCGCATAGGTTTCTCGCGCCCAGGCAACGCACTTATCGGAGGCTGCGGCCTCCATCCATTGCGCGAGGACGAGGAGGTTGTAACCATCAGCGCGATGCGGAAAGGCCGTCTCTGTGGCCCCTACCCGTGTCGCCGCGCCGTGGAAATGCTCGAGTAGCAAGCCACCCATCGGGGCAGGGCAGCTGGCGAAGCTCTCGATCATCGTGTCGATCGCATCGTCGGTTAGTTGCGCCAGGAAACTCGATTTCCAGTAGTTGAGCGCTCCCTTCGGATTACCGGCGTCGAGCATGGTGTTGAGCTGGCAATACGTTAGGGGCCCGAGCGCGTCGAGGACGGGAGAGCCGAACTGCTTGAGCGGCCGCATCGCTGCTTCGCCCTCGGCGGGAGAGCCACAATGGCAAGTTATGATCACCACCAGCTTCGCGCCCGAACCGTCGGGGGCGTGAGTGAGCCCGGCGAAGACGATGTGTTCATCGGACAGTAAATTTGTCGTGTCGCGGTAGAAGCGCAGCACGTCGCGGGCCTCGCTGAACGGGTACGCGATCAGACCGCCCGTGACCATCGGCCCGATCGGATGCAGGCGGAACTCGAACGATGTCGCGATGCCGAAATTACGCGTTTTGGGCGGCTCTTCTCTCGCAGACCCGCACACGATGCCTTCGCGAGCTGCGTTATGGATGCAGCACGCGACATGTGCCCGATGATGCTGTCGTCACGTCAGATGGGCACCATCTGTGACGCCGCCCTTCGCCACCGGCGCCTCTCAACCCAACAACGGCTGCTCCTCGGTGCAAACGGGTTTGGCGCTAAGGGGTCATTGCAATGCTGACCCGCCCAGCGCGTGGCATCGGCTGGCAAAAGCAGGTCCCTCGCCGCTGGCGCAGATGCCACCTCACTGTGGCAAGCAAGACATCGAGGTCGCGCTGCTCGATGCGATCAGCAACCATCAGTGCCTTTGCTATAGGGTCTCCGAGAAGCTCCGATAAGGTCGGTTCTCTTTTCCATTCCATGGGCAGGGACCTCTAGCCTTCTGGTGATCATGCGGCACTGCGGGATAGCGTCACTGATTGGCGCGACCCCGAGATTAGAGTGACAAGGTTCAGCTTCGGCGGTGAGAGCAAAGCTACCGGAACTCTGAGACAAATAATTCAACCAAAACGTTCATCATAGCTACTTGCTATTTCGCCCGAACGGTCGATACCATGAACCATTCCCATTCCTAAATTTATGGAGTTATTTGGCCTTAGGAAGATTTTATTGTATCACACGGAGAAAAGGTGACTGTAGGGCACGTACACTCTCGTCGGGACAAGGTTGTCAAGCGCCACGGCCACCGATCGCCTCTCAGGCTGCAAATGGATGTCTGCTGCCCAGTCGACCCATCGCTCGCGAGCAATCAGGACGGAGCAGCTGGCGTGCCGTACGACCCGTCCTGCATTCGTCCCCAGCAAATAATCCTTCATTGCCGGCCGGTGCGAACCGACGATGATCAGATCAGCCCCCGCTTCCTTGGCCTGCCCGAGTATCTCGTCGTAGATACTCTCGCCATGGGTCACCACCAGCTTCGGGTGCACGTCGTAAGCATTAACCGCGCGGACGCGGGCAGCGAGCTTGTTTTCGAGATCGGATACGAACATCTCGTACCCGATCGGCGCGACTTGGGCTCGCACCATCGCCTCGACCTCACGCAGCACCGTGAGCACAGTAAGCTCAGCGCTGAATTTGCGAACGTGTTCGGCAGCGGCAAGAAGCGGCTGGCGCCAGCCGCCCTCGTCGCTCAGGTCGATCGCAACCAGAATGTGCTTGTACATGGAAGACCTCAAGACGCTGGGAGGCATCGTCGTAGCTCGGAAGGCTTAATCTACCGATGCCACATTTCATGTCGCTTTGATCCACCTCAATCTGCCAGCGCCGCCCTGGCGAAGTAGATCGGCCTAGTATGCCATCAGCACCGGTGTTGGAGCGTCGTCGAGGACGTTTTTAATGAACCCGCCAAATACCCATTCCGTAAAGCGTGTGTGTCTGCTTCGCAGCCGACCCGACCATCTGCTGGCGCGGCCACGAATGGCTCATAAGGATCTAATTTACCAATTCGATCGCGGCCCCGCGAATGGCTGGAATCGGCGCTACCCCGCCGTCCACGATCGTCGCGATCGACGAGCAACTCCACGCGATTGCGCCGGTTCGGCAACGGCGGTTCAACAATCGACAGCGGACTCTCGCCCTGCTTTTGTGAGACGTAGCCGCCCTTTTCGACTTCGGTGCTTCGGTACAGCTCCCTTCAATGCAAGGTCGGCTTCTGGGCCGGCAGCGAAGCGATCATTTGGCGGCGTGCACGCTTACAGGACAACAGGATAGCGTGAATTTCGTGCTCGGCGTCCTTTGTCATCTGGCGGAGGAGCCGCAGTGTCTTTTCCACATCACGCACCGTTCCGGGCTTTGTCTCGTCCCTGGACACAACCTCGGTCCCTTCGAACAACGCCCACATCTCGCTGAGCGTCCCGAGTCCACGATGGGCTCGCTCCGGAAAGTCTAACGCTTCCTTCTTGCCGAACAGCCCTTCGACGAAACCTTCGAGTTCCTGCCGCCGCAACATCGCCAGGGCAGCAAGCCCTTCCCGTGTCGCCTCGGTCTCGATACGGGTAAGGCGGAAGGGCGCGTTCCGATCCTGATGACGCGAAAGCCGGTTCCATAGGCCCATGACCAGCGCGCCGACCAGTTCGTTCGCCGCATCGATCGTCTCGAACTCCGGGAACTTGCCGTCCCACAAGCTCTCTACCACCTTGATCGGCGATTCCCCCATTCCCGGTGACGCGATGTTGCCGAGGAATCGGGTGCGCACCTCATGGAATGGCACGGGGCACCGGTAGCGGACGAGGAGGGCGCGAACCTCGTCGTCCGTCGCGGTCGGAGGAACAGCGGGCTTGGCCATCGTTTTCTGGCCTTCATCTTGACCGATCCCCAGACGATGCCAACCGCAGGCAGTTCAGTCCAGCCATAGGGTCGACCCGCTTCCGCGGCCAAGTGTCGGCACGGCCGGGCTCGACGGCTTCGGCTCAGCCTTGCACGCCAAAAATGATGTGAACGATGCGCCGCACCTCATCGAACCGCTTCGCGTCCAAGTCGTAGGTTACCTCGACGTACTTGTGGTCCTTCCTAGCGATCTCGAAGGCGAATCGCGTGAGCGTGAACCGTATGAGCCGCAGCCGGAAGTAGCCAGAATAGGTGTCGTGATCGTGGGTCTCGATGTAGCAGACGCCTCCGTCATCGTCCTCGAACTGCCGCTGAACGATAAGATAGGGGTCTTCGTCGCCTGACAGATCGAAGTCATCGTTGCTAGGGTCCTCGTTGTCGAACGAGACTGCAAAGTACTCGCCACCGGACTCCCCGACAGATATGTATTTGGCGTGAAATCTCATGGCCGATGGCCTTGCCTCAGTACCAACCAACCGATCCATTTGGCGAGGGCCGGTGCTGGGGTCGACAGCGCCAATTCATTAGAGGGCTTGATCGAGTGGAACTCGATGGCTCCGTCGTCGTCAAGGGAACGGCTGCAATCTTTTTCGGGGATAGGTTGATTGCGCTCCAGCGGCCCTGTCCTCCGCTGGGAAACCCGGTAGCCGGGTCGAATTGTGCGGTTCGGCTCGGCTACCAATTTCCACCGCGCCCGCGCCGTAGCGACGCGTCGGCGCGGGAATTGCTCTGGACCTCGCACGAGGAACCCATGACTTTGAGGGCTGCATTTGCGGCTGGTCTGGCGGGAAGTCTTTTGGCGGGAGTAGCGGGGGCACAAATGCCTCAGCAACCTCCTCACCAAAACCAGCCGCTGCATTGTTACGACTTTCAGCGCAATCCGGACGGATCGTGGTCGCCTCGCCATCAGGTAAGCCTGAATGGGGATACGATGGATTCCGGCGTAGCGGTCCGCGAAGGCGTGTCCTTCGGCGGGGTGGACTTGGCTGGAAACTTGAACCGGTATTGCTCATAAGCCGCCGTCCGCGCCCGGCGGCCGTCAGATGGGGTGAAACGCCCCTCTCCGCTGTCACACAGCACCCTCAGTGCGAAACATGCGCTGGCAGCCTTCCTATGCGATTTCTAATGACCCGACAACCGAGGGTCGCCAGACATCAAGCACATGAATGTCAGGCTGTAGCCGGTTGATCCGAAATCGGCGCGAGGCGCCGTCTCGGTCTGTGTGACCGCGACGAACACCCGCCCTTGCTTCTGGCAGTAAGCTTGGGCGTCAGCCGCCGCTGATTGCTGCGCCTTGATGCTGCCGCCTAGGATCGGCGCATCTTTTTCGGTGAGCGAGTAGGTATCCGGGCCAATAGAAAGTACGCCCGTACTCATGGAGCATGCCGCCAGTCCGATAACCATTGCGACCGCGATTGGCAAGTTTCTCATTATCAGCTCCCGTTTTGCGGGAGCGTAGCGTGGTCGGGTTTGGCCGTCAAAAGCCCTGCCCGGGGGTTCTAACCTATGGGCTCATCCAACCGCCTGGCGGCGCCCGGAGCGGATTTCCTCGCGCCGATCAATGCGGCGGCTTATAGCGGCTGACCCTCACCCAAGCGTTCCTGCCGCCACAGGCCCCGCAGCGCCCGCGATACGCGAGCTGCGGGGCGATGCATTCCGCATAGGGCCATGGCCCGGTGCTTTCGCGCAAACTCCGCCGCCTCGCGCGCCGCCTTGTAACGCCAGCGCGGCCCTGGCCCGGGCTACCAAATCCCGCGCCTCGGCCAAGCGTTGGGGTTGCGGGAGCGGGCGGCGAGGTTGCAGTCGGCGGTGGTAGCGGCGGGCTCATCAGCTGCGCAAGGTTGAACGGGGTCCGACGCCCGGGACAATGGCGATAATTTGCCGTCCACACGGACGGCGGCAAGGTCGTTCTCAACGGCACGGTACATGCCTGGTTCGAGCGCGGCATCGCCGAACGTGCCGCCTGGGTGGCGCCCGGTGTAACCGACGTTCAAGACGATATCCAGATCGGGCCGTAATCACGCCGCGCGATTGAGCTGGATCAAGGCTCCTCGTAGGCGTCGTCATTAAAACAAACCCGTCACAGCTTTTTTAAATGGAGATAACGATGGCTCAGACCCCAGTTGAAGTGAAGAAAGGAACCCCCGCTCCGACGCCGACGCCGGCCGTTTGGCACTCGTTCCGCAACGAGATGGACCGGGTGTTCGACCGGTTTGCCGGCAGTTTCCATCTGCCGGCGTGGCGCCAGATGTTCAAGGCCGATCCGGCATTGCGCGATGAAGGCTTCTTCGCCTTTTCCACGCCCGCCGTCGACATGACCGAAGACGACCAAGCGTACAAGATCACGGCTGAACTGCCGGGCCTCGAAGAGAAAAACATCGACGTCACCGTGTCGGGGGACATGCTGACGCTGAAGGGCGAGAAGCATTACGAGAAGGACGAGAAGGACAAGAACCATTTCATGTCGGAGCGCGCCTACGGCTCGTTCCAGCGCTCCTTCGCGCTACCCGACGGCGTCGACCGCGACAAGATTGCTGCCGAACTCTCCAAGGGTGTGCTGACGATCACCTTGCCGAAGAGGGCGGAAGCGCAGACGCCGCAGAAGAAGATCGAGGTGAAGGCGGCGGCCTGAGCCGATACACCTGGACGGTGTTGTGGGCCTTACAGGCCCGCCACCGCCTTCTCAAATGGCCGTCGGGTGACGCCGAGTTGCCCGGCGGCTTTGCCGCTTATCGTGCGCTACATCGAGCCGCGTCGGTTGCTCGTTCAATGGTCACCCGTCGGATGCTCTCGGCGACTGAGAATTCTTCGTAACCAAGCAACGGCCCCCTCGTCCGTAGCCAAAAATTCGCGCCCCGACACAGTGTCCGGAACGCCACGATGACCGTTGATCTGATCGATCCGAATTCGAAAATAGACGCATTCCAGCGGGCGCGTTTCTCCATGGAGCACAGTCTTCGCATAGCCTGGTTCCCACCACATGGGCCGCCCTTGCAGCAGATTGTGAGCGTGTTGCTGGTGCTCGGGCTTATCGAGTAACTCCTCGTATTTGCCCATGACAATCACCGTGACCCAATCATGGGGGCTGGCCAATTCGTCAGCTTCCACACAAACGAGCGGATTTGCGCGCATCCAGGCAATTTTTTGTCCGAGCGTCGAAAAACTATAGAGGTAGCCATTGTCATACGCGAAATACATCGGGGTGATGTACGGCTGCCCGTCGTGAGCACAGCCCAACCTACCCAGTCGCGTACGCGCCAGCAGGTCGATGCTCTCTTGCCTGGTCATCTCTTGGATCAACATATCGGCGATCTCGGTTGGGGATTTCCGACAAGCGAGTTCATGCGGCATCGGCCGACAAAAGAAGGATCGGAACCTACTTAACCAGGCACACTTAGCAGCCCGTTGCTGAAGTCCCTTTTTTATCGGCCAGGGTCGACGGTAACGGCCACGACCAGGATGGCGAACCCGTCGGGGGAGGCGGCGACAAGGATGATCGCCACGGCCGGCCCGGTG
>Ga0181521_10008439_pt1 | contig 10568 bp, 9 predicted proteins | sample PEATcosm2014_Bin_32_FD_119764 | JGI IMG/M metagenome (GOLD analysis project Ga0181521, IMG submission 119764) | Peatland microbial communities from MTU Mesocosm Facility, Houghton, MI, USA - PEATcosm2014_Bin02_60_metaG | ecosystem: Environmental > Terrestrial > Soil > Wetlands > Peat | place... | reverse complement strand
TCACGCGCCATCCATGCTGACCACTGACCTCTCCTTGCGGTTCGACCCTGCTTACGAAAAGATTTCGCGGCGCTTCTACCAGCATCCGGATCAGTTCGCAGACGCGTTTGCGCGGGCGTGGTTCAAGCTGACGCACCGGGACATGGGGCCGATCTCGCGGTACCTTGGCCCGCTCGTTCCCAAGGAGCCCCAGCTGTGGCAGGACCCTGTTCCCGCAGTGGATCATAAATTGATCAGGGAGCAGGATATTGCTGCTTTGAAGGCCAAGATCCTCAAATCCGGACTGTCGATATCCCAACTGGTCACGACTGCCTGGGCGTCGGCGTCGTCGTTCCGCGGCTCCGACAAGCGTGGCGGCGCGAACGGGGCGCGCATTCGCCTCGCGCCACAAAAGGATTGGGAAGTGAACCAGCCGGCCATACTGGCGAAGGCTCTCAAGACGTTGGGGGCGATCCAAAAGGAGTTCAACAGCTCGCAGTCCAACGGGAACAAGGGGAAGAAGGTCTCGCTGGCTGACCTGATTGTGCTGGGCGGCTGCGCAGCCGTCGAGGAAGCTGCGAAAAGGGCCGGGCACAAGGTGAAGGTTCCCTTCTCGCCGGGGCGCACGGATGCTTCGCAGAAGCAGACCGATGTAGACACATTCGCCGTACTGGAGCCGACCGCAGACGGGTTCCGCAACTACCTCCGGAAGGGACAGCAAAGACCGGCGGAGGAGTTGCTGGTGGATCGGGCGCAGTTGCTGACGCTGACGGCCCCCGAGATGACGGTTCTCGTCGGCGGCATGCGCGCCCTGAATGCTAACTTCGGGCAGTCCAAACACGGCGCCTTCACCAACCGGCCCGAGACGCTGACGAATGATTTCTTCGTCAACTTGCTCGACATGAATACGAAGTGGCAGGCCTCCTCCACATCCGAAGGCGGGTATGAGGGGCGCGATCGGGCGACGGACAAAATCAAGTGGACCGGCACCCGCGTCGACCTTGTCTTCGGTTCGAACTCCCAGCTCCGAGCAATCGCGGAAGTCTATGCATGTGACGACGCGAAGCCGGCGTTTGTGAAGGACTTCGTGGCTGCGTGGAACAAGGTGATGAGCCTTGATCGCTACGACCTTGCCTGAGCTCGGCGGAAGAAGAGAGCTGTCAACCTGGTACTAGCCCGGTTCCTATTGTTTGGATCGGCGAAACCGAAGTTCGTCGCTACTGGCGCTCATCGACCTGAAAGGCCAGGCCGCTCACACGCGCACCGTGCCGATGCCTGGATAGGTGAAGTGTGTCCTCGATGACTGGCTCCACAACGCAGGAGGCATACTTCTCCGCAAACGAAGAGATCCGCGCACAGCGAGGCGGCTAGAAGTTCTGGAGTCCCTGCCAGACCCAGACGCCGGCGATCACCACGATCAGCAGTCCGGAAGCCACACCGAGAACGCGCAGGAAGGGCTGAATCTTGCCCATGCGCCGTTGCAGGGCCATTTGTTCTTCCTGCATGTGCATCGAGGAATCGTCCAGGAAGAGCTGGTCGTCCTCATGCATGGTGAGGGTGCTGCGATAGATGAGCAGCACGATCAGGACCACGGTGATGGCGCCCCAGGCAACGAACAGCATCATCAGATGAGACACGAACCACCTCCAAGCCGATTACACGGCCCAGTCCCGCGCTGAACCCGGGCCAGGTGGAGAGCCGGGCGGTATGGGACGTTGGCCGATTATAGCTCTGTCCGTCAATCCCATAACGGTTTTTTCCGCGGTAAGAACCGGGGAGGCATGGGGTTGCCGAAAACAGCGACCTGCGACCGCAGCCAGCATCTAAAGGATAAGGATGTGGACAGGGGCAGTCCGCGGGACCGGTCGGAAAACCGCTCGGGGAACCGCGAACCCTTCTGGTATACTGACCTTCAACCCAAGGATTCCAAGGAGATAAAGGATGGCGACGACGACAACCCCAGGCGTGGATACTGGCAAGAAGCTCCCCCTCAACCTGACCCCGAGTGCCATATCAAAGGTGAAGGAGATCATGGCCCAACAGAACCCGCAGCCGGCGGGACTGAGAGTCGGAGTGGTCGGCGGCGGTTGCTCCGGGTTCTCCTACTCGATGTCCTTCGAGAACACCGCCGGAATGATGGACAAGAGCTTCGAGTTCGACGGACTGAAGGTGTTTGTGGACGCCACCTCCATCATGTACCTGAATGGCTGCCAGGTCGATTACGTCGAGACCCTGGAAGGCGCCGGCTTCAAGTTCGAGAACCCCAACGTGAAGAGCACCTGCGGCTGCGGCTCTTCGTTCAACGTGTAAGCCGGATTTCCGGAACACAGGGGGCCCCGTCTGCGGACGGGGCCGTTTGTTTTCTTGGCGTTCCCCGGCCCGCCGGGCAAGGGGATGCAAAGGTTATTAATCAACCGAGTCCCGTAAGGACGGCAGTCCGCTGGCGTTTTCCCGCTCCGAGGCGTTAAATATTAGTGGCAGCCGACCAGCCATGCCTCTCCTAGAGAATCACGCCGTGCGCTACGATTTCTCGCTCTTGAGCGACTACGACCTCCACCTGTTCAACGAGGGCAACCACAACAGCCTGTATGAGAAGCTGGGGTCACACGTCGCCACCGTCGATGGCCAGCGCGGCACCCAGTTCGCGGTATGGGCGCCCAACGCCTACTCGGTTTCGGTGATCGGCGAGTTCAACGCCTGGAACAAGGATAGCCATCCCCTGCGCACGCGCGGCGATTCCGGCATCTGGGAAGGATTCATCCCCGAGATGGGCCCGGGCACGGTGTACAAGTACCACGTCGCCTCGCGCTATCAGGGCTACAGCGTGGACAAAGCCGACCCCTATGCGTTTGCCAGCGAGCTTCCGCCGCGGACGGCCTCCATCGTCTGGGACCTGGGCTACGAGTGGGGCGACCAGGGCTGGATGCACTCCCGCCAGCAGCACAACGGGCTCAACCGTCCTATCTCGATCTATGAAATGCACCTGGGCTCATGGATGCGCGCCTGGGAAGACGGCAACCGCTGGCTCACCTATCGCGAGATCGCGCCCAAGCTGGCCGAGTACTGCAACCGCATGGGCTTTACCCACGTGGAGTTCATGCCGGTGATGGAGCATCCCTTCTACGGCTCCTGGGGATACCAGGTGACCGGCTTTTTCGCTCCCACCAGCCGCTACGGCACGCCGCAGGACTTTATGTACCTGGTGGACCACCTGCACCAGCAGGGCGTGGGCGTGATCCTGGACTGGGTGCCCTCCAACTTTCCCAACGACGCGCACGGGCTGGCTTACTTCGACGGCACCCATCTCTACGAGCACTCCGACCCGCGCCAGGGCTTCCATCCCGAGTGGAAATCGCACATCTTCAACTTCGGGCGCAACGAGGTACGCAGCTTCCTGCTCTCCAGCGGGCTGTTCTGGCTCAACCAGTATCACGCCGACGGCCTGCGCGTGGACGCGGTCGCCTCCATGCTCTACCTCGATTACGCCCGCCAGCACGGCGAGTGGATTCCCAACAAGTACGGCGGCAACGAGAACCTGGAGGCCATCAGCTTCCTGCAGAAGCTGAATGCGGACGTATACGGCGCTCATCCCGACGTGCAGACCATCGCCGAGGAGTCCACGGCCTGGCCCATGGTCTCCAAGCCCGCCTATGTGGGCGGGCTCGGCTTCGGGCTCAAGTGGGACATGGGATGGATGCACGACACCCTCATATACCTGTCGAAAGATCCCATCCATCGCCGCTTCCATCACAACCAGCTCACCTTCCGCGCCCTCTATATGTTCACCGAAAACTACGTGCTGCCGCTCTCGCACGATGAGGTGGTGCACGGCAAGGGGGCGCTGATCGGCAAGATGCCGGGCGACGAGTGGCAGCAGTTCGCCAACCTGCGCCTGCTCTTCGGATATCAGTGGGCGCAGCCGGGCAAGAAGCTGCTGTTCATGGGCTGCGAGTTCGGGCAGAAGAAGGAGTGGTACCACGAGGAAGGCCTGGAGTGGTGGGTGCTGCAGTTTCCCGTGCACTCCGGGGTGCAGAAGCTGGTGGCCGACCTGAACCGCGTCTATCGCGAGCAGCCCGCGCTCCACGAGCGCGAGTTCGATCCCGCCACCTTCGAGTGGGTGGACGCCAATGACGGCGATACCAGCGTCTTGAGCTTCCTGCGCCGCGGCCACCACGACGTGATCCTGGTAGTCGGCAATTTCACTCCCGTCCTGCGCAAGAGCCACCGCATCGGCGTGCCCGAAGGCGGCTGGTGGCGCGAACTGATCAACAGCGACGCCGGCATCTACGGCGGCAGCAATCAGGGCAACGGCGGCGGCGTCATGGCCGAACCCATCCCCCACCACGGCCGCCCGTTCTCCCTCAAGCTCACCTTGCCGCCGCTGGGAATCCTCTACCTCAAGCTCGAACGGTAGCCCCTCTGCCAAATACAACTTGAACCGTGTCCCGCTCATCTAAGTCTGCAGGGGGCCTCCCGGCGATGAAGTGCGGGAGGTTCAAAAGACTATGAACATTTTCGGACGTGACGCAGGGTTCTCGCGGCCTCGATGGGGCCGGCGGATTTTGGTTTCTCTGATGTCGTTGGTTCTATTGTTTGCGGTTTGGCCGGTGAACCTGTTGGCACAGGACCAGCAGGCGCCGCCGCCGCCCGCGCAGGCGCCGCCCGCACAGCAGGGGCCGCCCTACGCGCAACAGACTCCCGAGCAGTTGCGGCGCCTGGTAGCGCCGATTGCGCTGTATCCGGATTCGCTGGTGGCGCAGATTTTGGCGGCGTCGACGTTTCCCGAGCAAGTCGTCGAGGCCGACCGCTGGGTGCAAGCGCATCCTGACTTGAAGGGCGACGCTTTGGGTCAAGCGGTGGACCAGAAACCCTGGGACCCCAGCGTCAAGGCGCTGACTGCATTCCCCTCCGTCCTGGGCAATATGGACAAGAACATCTCCTGGACGTCATCTCTGGGCGACGCCTATTACAACCAGCAACAGGATGTGATGGATGCCGTGCAGGTGATGCGCCGGAAGGCGCAAGGTTCCGGCAATCTTAAGACCACGCCGCAGCAAACCGTAACGGTGGAAGGCGGAACGGTCGTCGTTCAGCCCGCCAGCCCTGATGAGGTTTACGTCCCCGCGTATGATCCGTGGTCGGTTTACGGATATCCCATCATGGCGTGGCCGGGCTGGTACCCGTATCCCGGAATCTGGTTTGGTGGCCCGTACCTCTCGTTCGGATTCCCCTTCGGAATCGGCTGGTTCGGAGGTTTTGGATGGGGCTGGGGTCATTGGGGATTCAATTGGCATGGCGGATACCCACTCTATAACGGCGGCAGGTACTACTCCGGGAGCAGGACGTTTTATAACCGGAACACCTTCTACCGAGGTGGAGGCGTGCGCGGCGGAACTGTGGCGCGCGGCGGAGCTGTCGGCGGGCGCGGCGCAGTCTACAACCGTGGCGGCACAACCGCCAGGCCTTTCGGCGGAAACTCCCAGGCGGCGCGAGGATACGCTGCACCCCACGGCCAGAGCGGCACGCGCTCGGGCGCCTTCAGCGGCTACGGCCATGGCGGAGAGACCAGGGGCTATGCGTCACGTGGAGGCGCCAGCATGGGTGGCGGAGCGCGTGGCGGCGGAGGATCTCACGGCGGTGGCGGCGGGCGCCGGTAATCGCCGGGAATCCAAGAGATCGTGAAATTTAGAAATGGAGAAAAGCCGTATGCCGCGAATGAAGCTGAACTTCGACAAATTTCATTGGGCCAATCTTCCTGCGTTAGCCGCGGTGGCGATCCTTTTGGCGGGGGGCCTGGCCACCCGTGCCATGGCACAGCAACCGGGCCAGAAGACATTTTCATCGCCGGATGACGCCAGCAACGCCCTGGTCACAGCGGCGCAGAATAACGACGAAAAAGCAATGCTCGAGATCCTCGGACCCGCCGAAAAACAAATCGTCTCGTCGGGAGACGAAACCGAGGACGCCGAGAGCCGCGCTAATTTCGTGCAGAAATATCAGGAAATGCACCGTCTGGTGAAAGAACCGGATGGAACCGTGGTCTTGTATATCGGCGCGGCCAATTGGCCCACGCCCATCCCGCTGGTGAACAAGGGTAATTCCTGGTATTTCGACACCGAGGCGGGCAAGAAGGAAATTTTGTACCGGCGAGTCGGCCGCAATGAAATATCGACCATTGGCGTTTGCCAGGAGCTGGTGGCGGCGGAAAAGGAATACCGCTCCGCGCAGCACAACCAGTACGCTCAGAAAATCTTCAGTGATGAAGGGCAGCACAATGGCCTGTACTGGAAAGTTGCGGCGGGCGAACCCCAGAGCCCCATTGGGCCGCTGGTGGCATCGGCCGTGGCTGAGGGCTATGCCAAGACGCAAGACGGCGCTCCCACTCCCTACCACGGTTACTACTACCACATCCTGACGCGCCAGGGGAAAAATGGCCCCGGCGGCGCGAAGAGTTACATCGTAGACGGCAAGATGACCGCGGGCTTCGCTTTTGTGGCCTATCCGGCGGAATACCGGTCGTCCGGGGTGATGACCTTCATCGTCAGCGAGGATGGAGTGGTGTATCAGAAGGATCTCGGCAGGAAGACCGAGGTTCTCGCCAAAGCCATGAAGGAATTCAACCCCAATTCCACTTGGCAAAAGGCCGAGGAGCAGCAGGAGGAGACTGCCGGCGAGCAGAAACCCAAGTAAACAGGGATTACCTGTGTAAGAACGATTTTGCGCAGTTATCCCGCGCAGGTAAAGTTCGGCCAAACCCCACTACTTGCCTAGCGTTCGAGTACCAAGTACCAAGTACCAAGTACCAAGAAAACCTGAGGCTGCAAGACTTGGCACTTGGTACTTGCAACTTGGTACTCGCTACCCCCTGTGGCCATGCCCCACCGATACCTTGAGCGCGACCCCATCCAGGGCCCACCATATCCCTAAGCCCTCCCCGGATGCCGGAGCATCCAACCGAGCCCATGAGCGGCGAGCGCTTCGACGTGGTGGTGATCGGCGGCGGCATCAACGGCGTCGCCATCGCGCGGGAGTGTGCCCGCGGCGGCAAGCGCGTGCTCATCCTGGAGCAGAACGATTTCTGCTCCGGCGCCACCAGCCGCTCCACCCGCATCATCCACGGCGGCCTGCGCTATCTCGAGCACGGCGAGATCGGGCTGGTGCGGGAATCGCTGCGCGAGCGCGAACGCCTGCGCGCCGAGCGCCCGCACCTGGTGCGTCCTCTGAAGTTTCTGCTGGCCCTGGGCGCGGGCGGCAACCACAGCGCGCTGGCGGTGCGCGCGGGATTGTGGCTCTACGCGACGCTCGGCGCCGGCCGTCCCGCTGCCGTCGACGGCGAGCTCGACCGCCTGGAGCGCCTGCTCGACTCCGGCCAGCGCTGGTCCGTCTTCCACTATGACGATGCCCAGTGCGAGTTTCCCGAGCGCCTGGTGGCGGAGTGGCTGCGCGAAGCCATCGAGCACGGCGCGGAGGCCCGCAACCACACCCGCGTGCTTGAGGTCGTGACCGCCGACGGCCGTGCCACCGGCGTGCGCGCCCACAGCGTGTTCGAGGACAGCGAATTTCACGCCAGCGCCGAGTGGATCATCAACGCCAGCGGCCCCTGGGCGGACTTGGTGTGCGCGGCCTCGAGCGTTCGCACCGGTTCGCCGTTGCTCGGCGGGGTGCGCGGTTCGCACCTGGTGCTGCGGCGATTCCCCGGCGCCCCCGAGGCGGCGGTTTACACCGAAGCCGTGGACGGGCGTCCCATCTTCGTCGTCCCCTGGAACGGGCAACTGCTGGTGGGCTCGACCGAGGTGCGCGACGACGAGGACCCCTGCGAGACCGAACCCTCCGGCGGCGAGATCGAGTACCTGTTCAGTTCGCTCAACCGGCTTTTCTCCGCCGCCCAGATCTCATGGAGTGATGTGCAAGCCAGCTTTGCCGGGGTGCGTCCGCTGCCTTACTCGCCCGGCGACAAGCCGTCGTCCGTCACGCGAAAGCATTTTCTCCACGACCACACCGATGACGGGGCCCGGGGAATGATCTCAGTAGTCGGCGGCAAGCTGACCACCGCGGGAGCGTTGGCGCGGGAGTGCGCACGCAAGATCGGAATCGACGTGCCAGAGCCTGTGCTGGCCGCCGCTCCCTCCGCCCTGGACATCGAGTCGGCGCTCATGGGATGGTCACGCGCGGTGGCGCAGCGGGCGCACATCGCGGAAGCTTCCGCGCGGGCTCTGGCGGAGTGGCACGGCGCGGGCGCGGCCGAGATCGCGTATGCCGCCACCCTGGACGAGCGCCTGCGCGAGCCGCTCTGCGAGCACTCGCCGCACATCGTTGCCGAAGCCGTGGCCGCGGTGCGCCGGGAATGCGCCGTCACCCTCGCCGACATCCTGCTGCGGCGCGTGCCGGTGGCCCTGGGCGCGTGCTGGAGCGATAAGTGCAGCCGCTCCGCCGCGCGGCGCATTGGCGACGCCCTGGGATGGAGCCTCTCGCGGGCTGCCCGCGAGCGCGAGGCTTTCGAAGAAGAGCGCGCAGGATTCCTGAGGCGCGTGGAAGCGGTGGTGCGGTAGCGCCGCCTCAGACCGGTCGTACCCACCTGTCTGTCATGCTGAGGGAGTGCGGGCCGATTTTGCCCGCACGAGTCGAAGCACCCCTACTCATACAACCTATTCGGGTAGGGGTCCTTCGACTCGCGCGCCAAAGCTCGCCCCAAGCGATGTCGATGCTTGGGGGCGCGCTCGCTCAGGATGACAGCACTACACATTATTTTCTCGGAACGCTTTTACCAGCAGCGCCGTGTCGTCGGAAATGATACCCTCGACGCCCCACTCGGCCAGGCGGCGCATCTGGCGCTCGTCATTCACCGTCCACACGAACACCTTGCGCCCGCCAGCGTGGATCTCCTCCACCACCGCCCGGCTCACCAGCTTGTAATGCGGCATGACGTACTGGCCCGGAAGCCCCGTCCAGCGCGCCAGCTCGCGCTGCGTGTCGCAGATGAACCCAGTCACCAGGCCGCGCGCCGCCACCGCCTGCACCACGTCGGAAAAAAACGACGACACAACGTAGCCCCGCCGCGCCGGACTTTCCTGCAAGCTGGTGAAAACCGCATCCTCCAGACCGGCGACTTTCAGCTCAATATCCAGAAACGCGCGCGCGGCAAACCGCGCCAGCACGTGCTCCAGGCACGGCGGCTCGCCAGCCTTGGGATAGATTTCGGTGTAGGTGTGGCGCGCGATTTCGAGCCCCGCCAGCTTGGGATCGTGGCAGATGATGGCCCGCCGGTCGGCGGTCAGGCGCACGTCGAACTCGAAGCCATCGCAGCCGTGCTCAAGCGTCAGGTCGAAAGCGGGTAGCGTGTTTTCGGGCGCGTAGCGGCGGGCGCCGCGATGGCCCAGCAGCAGCGGGCGGCTAGTCGAGATCGATGTCACGCACGCGCGAGATGTCGGGCGCGTCCTTGGCCCGCTTCAGCGCTTCCTGGAATTTCTTGTCCAGCAGGTCGGACTTGTTCTTCTCGGCCTCGACCGACTGGCGGAAGATGGACTCCTTGCGCGCGTCCTGTTCCTTCATGGCGCGGGCGGCCTCTTCCATGTCGGCGAACATCTTGGGACGCACCGCCGCGGTGTGCGCGATTACCGCACCGGTGGCCGCATCCACCTTCAGCACCGCGCTGCAGCACGGGCAGGTGATATCGAATTGTTTGGGCCCTTTAGCCATGCTGAGGGAATGATAGCGCGTTTTGAGGGGCGGCTCGCGGCTTTTAGCGGTTGGCAGCTATCGGGTCCAGATTCCTCCCGTAGGCAACGATTCCGGTCGCTTGCGTAAATGCCTGTTTACAACGACTAGCGATGGATGCAAAACTGCACCGCATGAACAGTGCTGATTACGCTCGCCGATATTCTGAAATGAGCGATGGGCAGTTGGCTCAACTTGTTTCAGAGGGGCGCGACAACCTCACACCGCCTGCAAGAGAGGCACTGGAGCGCGAACTTCAGAAGCGGGGTTTGAACGCGGAGGGGCTGGCCCAAGAATATCCAGCTCAGCACCAACATTCCCACCCTGCCATGGCACCGCCTGCACCAAAGCCCACAGGAAAGTCGAAGATGAAAACGAGCGCGGCCATCGCGATCTTGATCATTGCGATTATCGCGTGCATGTTCCCTGGTATGCCGCTAAATCGACACCAGTGGGTTGACCTTACTCTGTTTTCCGGCTGGCCCACTTTCGTGTCACTTTCAGACTGCCCACAAACGCCGCCGAAACCAGGGGAAACGTGCAACATGAAGGTGCACTTTGCCGTGGATACGCCTGCTGTATCTTTAGACACGCCCGCGATGCGATTGAAAGTCTGCAAGAAACATGGCGAGGTCCGCGCCGTTATAGGCAAGGAGCCGAAGGGGAGCGTCCTTTTTTGAGCTGTTGGCTTGTACTCGCCGAGGCGTTGCTCTACAGCCGGGGCGGAATCAGTGTTAGTAGTGGTTGGTGAAAAATTGATTGGATAAGGACGAAGGCTTCAGCGACCTGTATGTTCGTTGTCGAGGAACAAGAGCATCCGGGTCAGGAGAAGCCTTCATGACTATTGTAGGGTGTGATTTCCATCCTGGTTGGCG
>Ga0181521_10008437_pt1 | contig 10570 bp, 5 predicted proteins | sample PEATcosm2014_Bin_32_FD_119764 | JGI IMG/M metagenome (GOLD analysis project Ga0181521, IMG submission 119764) | Peatland microbial communities from MTU Mesocosm Facility, Houghton, MI, USA - PEATcosm2014_Bin02_60_metaG | ecosystem: Environmental > Terrestrial > Soil > Wetlands > Peat | place... | reverse complement strand
GACTTTTTTTCTCATCCGCGTGGCTCCGGGCGGACCCTTTGACCAGGAGCAGTCCTTGGCGCCCGAGATCATGGCGAACCTGCAAAGCGCCTACGGCCTGGATCAACCCATGTGGGCGCAGTATTTTCGTTACGTGAGCGCATTGGCGCACGGTGATTTTGGTCCCTCGTTCAAGTACAAGGATTTTACGGTCACCGAGCTGATCGGTCAGGGCCTTCCGGTCACGCTGGAGCTCGGGACACTGGCCTTGAGCCTAGCCTTGGCGCTGGGTATTCCCATCGGCACCTTCGCCGCGCTTCACCATAACTCCGCGGCGGACCACGTGACGATGTCGCTCGCCGTGGTGGGGATTGCGATACCCACGTTCGTGGTGCTGCCGTTTCTAGGTTTGTTTTTCGGCATCTACTTGCATTGGTTGCCGGTGGCCGGTTGGGAACCCGGTTCGAGTCGACATCTCGTCCTGCCCGTCATCGCGTTGGCGCTGCCGCCGCTGGCGTACATTGCGCGGCTCACGCGCGGCGGCATGCTGGAAGTGCTGCGCAGCCACTTCATCCGGACGGCCATCGCCAAAGGCCTACCGCTGCACACGATGATCTTGCGTCACGCGCTGCGTCCGGCGCTCGTGCCGGTCGCGGGCTATCTGGCGCCCGCCGTCGCTTCCATCATGACCGGCTCATTGGTCGTGGAGTCAATCGCCGGACTACCGGGCGTGGGTCGCTACCTGGTGCAAGGCGCGCTCAATCGCGATTATACGCTGGTCATGGGCATGGTGATTCTCTACTCGACGGTACTGATCGGCATGGGGCTCATCGTCGATCTGCTGTACGCCTGGCTCGATCCGCGCAATAGGTTTGAGCGGTGAGCGGCGACCTGTGGCGCGCGGCCGGGCGAAGTCTGCGCACCCATCCCGGTGCAATCATTGCCTTCTGCTTCATCGTCGCCCTGGTGGCGATGGCGTTGATCGGGCCGTGGTTCAGCCCGAATGACTTCGAGACACTCGACTGGTCGCACGTGGCCACCGAGCCCGGCATGGCGCACTCGCACTGGCTTGGAACCGACCGCCTCGGTCGCGACCTGTTCGTGCGTACCCTCGAAGGAGCACGCCACTCGTTGGCGGTTGGCCTCGTGGCAAGCGCGGTGAGCTTGAGTTTCGGCCTGAGCTATGGAGCTGTCGCGGGATACGTCGGCGGGCGGACCGATCACATGATGATGCGCATCATCGAGATCTTGAGTGGTCTGCCGCTGATTTTTTTTGTCATATTCTTGACCGTCATTTTCGGCCGAAGCGAGTATCTGTTGTTTCTATCGATCGGCGCCGTCGGTTGGTTGACCATGGCGCGTATCGTGCGGGGCCAGACTCTGAGCGTTCGTCAACAAGAGTTCATCGAGGCGGCCGTGGCGTCCGGTGCCAGCACCGCGCGCATCATTTTCAAGCACGTCGTGCCCAACGTCATCGGTCCGGTGATCGTGTATGCAACGCTCACCGTACCGCAGATCATCTTGTTCGAGAGTTTCTTGAGTTTTCTTGGGTTAGGGATCCAGGAGCCTCATGCCAGCCTCGGTACCCTGATCGCGGAGGGCGCGGGCGAGATGGAAGCGGCGCCCTGGATATTGCTCGTACCCGGCGTCTTTCTGGCCGTACTGTTGCTGTCCTTGAATATTTTTGGTGACGGACTGCGCGATGCCTTTGACGCGAAAGAGCGCTGATGATGCGCGAGAGCACCGAGGATACAAAGGAGCGCCAATGATGCAAAGGAGCGCCAATGATGCAAAGGAGCGCCAATGATGCAAGGGAGCGCCAATGATACAAAGGAGCGCCGAATCATGACGCCGACGCTGCGCATCGAGAACTTGCAGGTGACGTATGCGCTTGCGGGCGGCACGCTTGCCGCGGTGCGCGACGTGACGTTGGCAGTGGCCTCGCGCGAATGCCTCGGGATCGTCGGCGAATCGGGCTCCGGCAAGACCCAGATCTTCATGGCTGCCATGGGTCTTTTGGCGAAGAATGCCCAGGCGAGCGGCAGCGTGCGCTTCGATGGCAGGGAGATTCTCGGTCTCGCGCCGAAGATCCTGAACCGCATTCGCGGCTCGGAACTCACCATGATCTTTCAAGATCCCATGTCCTCGCTGACGCCGCACTTGAAGATCGGCGTGCAACTCGCCGAAGTGCTGGTCAGCCATCGCGACTTGTCTTGGGGCGCTGCGAGGCGCGCCGCCTTGCAAGTCTTGGAGCGTGTCAGGGTACCGGAACCGCAGCGTCGGTTGCAGCAATATCCCCATGAATTGTCCGGCGGGATGCGCCAACGGGTGATGATCGGAATGAGTCTGCTGTGCGCACCCAAGCTGGTGATTGCCGACGAACCGACGAGCGCGCTCGACGTCACGGTGCAGGCGCAAATCGTGGATTTGCTGCGCGCCCTGCGGCTTGAATTGGAGATGGCGATCGTCCTGATCAGTCATGATCTCGGGGTCGTGGCCGGGCTTGCCGACCGCATCGTCGTGATGTACGCCGGCAGAGTGGTGGAAAATGCTCGTGCGAGCGAATTATTGCGGCGCGCGCGGCATCCTTACACGGCTCTGTTGTTGAAGTGTGTGCCGAATATGGCGGATGCGCGCCTCGATCGCATGCCGTGCGTGCCGGGACAGGCGCCAAGCCCCGCAGTTTCCGAGCGTGGCTGTGCGTTCGCGCCGCGCTGCCCACGCGCCACAGAATACTGCAAGGCCGAGCGGCCGCCGTTGCGCGACGTCCACGACTCGGCGCAAGTGGCATGCCACTATCCGTTGTTCCCGTGAGCGCGGTGCTGCTCGAGGTGCGCAATTTGTGCGTAGACTTCGGTGCGCTCGCCGCGCTCAAGGACGTGAGCTTGGATGTGAAGGCGGGCGAGACCCTCGGTCTGGTCGGGGAGTCGGGGTCGGGTAAATCGACGCTGGCGCGTGCGATATTGCGTCTGATTCCCGCAGCACGCGGCACGGTGATGTGGTGCGGCCTGGATCTGCTATCTTGCGACGCCGGGATCATGCGCCGGCAACGCCGCGACCTACAGATCATATTTCAGGATCCGCTGGCAAGCCTCAATCCGCGGATGACGGTGGGCGAGACTCTGGCCGAACCGCTCAAGATCTTCGAACCCTCGCTGGCCAAATCTGAGCGTCGGGCACGGATCGACGACATGTTGGAGCGCGTCGGCCTTACGCGCAGCATGGCTCCGCGCTATCCTCACGAGTTCAGCGGTGGGCAATGCCAGCGCATCGGGATCGCACGCGCCATGATGCTGCGCCCAAAACTTTTGATCTGCGACGAACCCGTTAGCTCTCTGGATGTGTCCATCCAGGGACAGATCGTGAATTTACTGCTCGATTTGCAGCGCGAATTCGGTACCGCGATGCTGTTCATCAGCCATAATTTGGCGGTCGTCAGGCATCTCAGCCATCGCGTACTCGTCATTTACATGGGCAAAGTCGTCGAGGTCGCCGCCCGCGATGCCTTGTTCGCCGATCCCATCCATCCCTACACCCGTGCGCTGTTGGCCGCGGTGGCGGACCCGACGCGATCCCTGGCGGGTACTTTCATCGCATCGGGCGAGGCAATGGTCGTCGGCGAGGGACTTCCTGCGGGCGATCATAGGGCTCCGGGTTGCATATATCGCAATCGTTGCGCATACGCGGAGCCGGCCTGCGCCCGATCGGCCCCCGAGCTCGAGCAAGCGGCCCCAGAGCATGCCGTTGCCTGCCACCGCTGGCGCGCGCTCGTGTATTCTTGAGCACATGACACAGCGAAGACGCATATGACACAGCGAAGAGCGGTGCGCGCCAGCGATGGCTTGGCGAACGTACGCTACGAGATTCGCGGCAAACTGGCGCGGCGGGCGCTGGCCTTGGAACGGCAGGGCTATGACATCGTCTCGCTCAATATCGGTAATCCGTATGCATTCGGCTTCCGCACACCGGAGACCATGCGCCTTGCGATGATCGAGAACCTTCGCCACAGCGAAGGTTACGTGCATCAAAAGGGAATTTTTCCGGCCCGCGAGGCGGTGGTGATGCAGCAGCAGGAGCGCGGCGTGCGCGGCGTCACCGCGGAAGAGGTGTTCATCGGCAATGGTGTGAGCGAGCTCATCGATCTGGCGCTGCGCGCGCTGCTCAATGCCGGCGATGAAGTTCTCGTACCGAGCCCCGATTATCCCTTGTGGACTGCCGCCGTGAACTTAAATACCGGACGCGCGGTCCATTATCCTTGCCGTGCCGAGCGCGGCTTCGTGCCGGACCCAGATGAGATCGACGCGCTCATCACGCGCCGCACCCGCGCCATCGTCATCGTCAATCCGAACAATCCCACGGGCGCCGTGTACCCGCGCGGCACCCTGGCGGCGATTGCGCAAATCGCCGAAAAACACCGGCTGGTGGTGCTATCGGACGAAATCTACGACCAAATTTTGTACGATGGCGCCGAGTTCGTGCCCATGGCGACCCTGGTGCACGGCACGCTGTGCTGCACGATGAGCGGCTTGTCGAAGGTTTATCGCGCCTGCGGCTACCGCGTGGGCTGGGCCGTATTTTCCGGCGACCTGGAGACCGCCGCCGAGTATCTCAGCGGCCTGGAATTGCTGAGCTCGCTGCGGCTGTGCAGTAATGTCCCCGGCCAGTGGGCGGTGCAGACCGCCTTGGGCGGCCATCAGAGCATTCGTGAATTGACGCGTCCGGCGGGACGTCTGTACGAATCCCGGCAGAGCATTCTGGATGGCGTGGCGCGCAGCAAGTACCTCAAGCTGGCGCGTCCGATGGGCGCGCTGTATGCCTTCGTCGAGGTGCGCAGCGATGTGCTGCCGGACTTCGACGATCAGGTGTTCGCTCTGGATCTCTTGGAGAACAAGCACGTGTTGGTGGCTCCGGGCGTCAGCTTCAACGTGCCGTACCGCAATTGCTTCCGCATCACCAATCTGCCGGAACCGCCGGTGCTGAGCACGGTATTTGCGCGAATCGAAGAGCTGCTCGACGCCCAAGCGGCAACCGCGCCGGTGCTGCAAGTTGTCGGTTCCACCGGCAACGCGTAGACCAACGGAGCGCCCGCGTGGCACCCGGCTTGATTGAGGCCGCCGACGCCGGCCTCACCATCCTGGCGCCGAACACGGAGCTTGCGGCAGCGCTGTTCGATGCGATCGAGCGCGTGCAACGCGGTTCGGGGCGCGACCTATGGCCGACCCCGCGCGTACGCGATTTCGGCAGCTGGCTGAAAGAGCAACATGTTCGGCAGCAATTCGTGGACTCATCGACACCGCGCTGCTTGAGCGACGTTGAAGAGCGCGAACTATGGCGTTCAGTGGTGTTGGAGAGCGAATCCGGTCCGCAGTTCCTCGAACCATCGGGCGCGGCGCGTGCGGCTCGGCGTGCCCGCCGCGCAATGTACGAATACGGCATCCCGCTCGGCGCCGTCGTCGCCTACGACACCGAGGAATCTCTGGCATTGCTGGATTGGAACGAGCGATTCGCAGAACGATGCCGGGCTCTGCGCTGTATCAGCGCCGGCCAGTTGCTGAGCGCCGCGGATCGAGTGCGCGCGCCCACCGGGCAACTTGCCGAGCCCATTGCGTGGATCGATAGTCCCCACTGGCGCCCGGTCGCTCGGCGCTGGCTGCAAAGCAATGCCGGCGTCCCGCTGCGAGCGGCCGCCGCGGAACGACCCGGCGCGTCGCGATGGCTCAAGGCCGGCTCGGCGGCCGCTGAGCTTGCCGCCATCGCGGAGTGGGCTCAGGTGAATCTGCGGGCCGACCCCGGCTTTCGCGCCTGGATTTGTGTTCCGGACTTGACGGCGCGCCGCGCCGAACTGGTGGACGCCTTTGACGCCGTGCTGGCGCCGCAGCGATTTTCGCTGTTCGACGCGCAGGAGGGCGCTCCCTACGCCGTCGCGGGCGGCACGCCGCTCGCCGATTATGCGCCGGTGCGCGCGGCCTTGAACCTGCTGTCGGCCAGTGCGGGAGCGGTATCTTTCGAGCAATTCAGCGCCTTGCTGCGGGCGCCGGAACTGCAGGCAGCGGCGGCCGAGGCGAGCGCTGCGGCGCGGTTGGACGTGGCGTTGCGCCCTCGTGCGCCCAGCGAGAACGAGCTCGCCGAGTGGTTGGTGCTCGCGGAATCTGTGGCGCGCGCGCAGTCGCTGCCCCCGGCCGCCGCGTTACAGCGGCTGCAGAGCGCCTCACGAGCACTCGAGGAACACCGCGGCAACCAGCCGCTGAGCCGCTGGGTTTCGCTGTGGATAACGGCCTTCGAGGCGGGTCCCTGGGCCCTGCGGCATCGCTGGTCGAGCACCGAGTATCAAGCGGCCGAACGATTTCGCGAATTACTGGCGGCCCTCGCGACCGGGGATCCCTTGTTCGGTAGCCACTCGCGCCGGTCCGCCGAGAGAATTCTGCGGCAGGCCGCGCGCGATACGGCATTTCAAACCCAGACCGGAATTCCGCCGATCGGGGTCAGCGGGCAATTGATGGACCCGTGGCTCGCCTACGAGGGTCTGTGGATCACCGGCTGTAACGAGGAGCGCTGGCCGCCGCCGGTCGACCCGATACCCCTGCTGCCCGTGCCGCTGCAACGAGAGTATGGCGTGATCGCGGCGGCGGTCCATTCGCAGCTGCAATTCGCCGAGCAATTGCAGCAGCGCTGGCTCACCCGCGCGACCGCGTGTGTATTCAGCTGCGCCGATCCCGGCGACGGCCGTCACAGCGCGCCGAGTCCTTTGTTGCGCGAGATCGCTCCGAGCACCTTGCAGCCGCAGGACATGCCGGAGCCTCAGCCGCATTGGCTGGCGCAATGGAGGAGCGCACCCGCGCTCGAGCAGCTGACCGATGAGGTCGCGCCGGCATTCGGCGCGGATGAGCGTACCCGCGGCGTGTCGACGCTGAAAGCGCAGTCGCGCTGCGCGTTTCGCGGTTTTGCCGAAACCCGGTTGATGACGGGGCCTCTGGAGCGACCGGTACCCGGCTTCAATGATCGCGAGCGCGGCGAACTGCTGCACGACGCGTTGGAGCACATCTGGTCCGAAGTGCGCGACTCGACTCGATTGTCGGCGCTCGCCCCGCCACAGCGGGCCCATTTGTTGAGCGAAAGCGCGCTGCGCGCCATCGCAAAACTGCGGCAGCGCCGGGACCCGGGTGTGCGTTGGCGCGATCGCGAGCGGATCCGCCTGCAGGGTCTCTTGAGCAAATGGCTCGAGGTCGAGGAGCAGCGCGAGCCATTCGCAGTCGAACACTTGGAGCAGGGCGCCCAGATCGCGCATCACGCCGGGCTTCAATTCGGCGTCCGCATCGATCGGGTCGACCGGCTCACGGACGGTGCGCGGGTATTGATCGATTACAAAAGCGGTTTGGCCGGCCCGGATTGGCGCGGCGAGCGGCCCGATAATCCGCAGCTGCCGATCTATGCCTTGTTGCTCCCGCAGGCGCTGGTGGCCGTGGCGTACGGAAAGATAAACGCGGCCGAGTGCGGTTTCGTGGCTGAGGCCGAGCGCGGGGGGATATTCAAGCGCGGCGGCCAGAGAACCAAAATGGAAGGCATGGCAAGCCTCGCCGCCCTGATGAGCGTGTGGTCGCAGCGCATCGAGAAGCTCGCCGCAGAGTTCGCCGCGGGGCGTGCCGCGGTGGACCCGACCCCGCGCGCCTGCCAGTCTTGCCATCTGCACGGTCTGTGCCGTGTCCCTTCCGCTCTCGACATGTCCGAAGACCGCGAGGATGGCGCGGACGGCTCATGACTGACGCGCTCGACGTCGCGAAAGACGGCGCCGCTCGCCAGCAGGCCATCGCGGCGGGCGGTTCCGTCCTGGTCCAGGCGCCCGCGGGCAGTGGTAAAACCACGCTGCTGGCGCAGCGCTACCTGCGCCTGCTCGCATCGGTGGACGCGCCGGAACGCATCCTGGCGCTGACGTTCACGCGCCGCGCCGCGCAGGAAATGCGCGAGCGCGTGATTCACGCACTACAAGCCGCCTCGCTCGCAGCCTGCCCGGCGCACTTCAACCGGCAATCCTGGGAATTGGCCGTGGCCGCGAAACGGCATTTGGACGCGCTACAGATAGATATCGAACGACATCCGTCGCGGCTGCGCATCGAGACCATCGACGCGTTCAATGCCTGGCTGGCGGGTCAGCTGCCCATTACGGCGGGGGCGGGAGCGCGGCTCAATTTGCTCGAGAACGCCCGACCGCTGTATGAGGAGGCGGCCAGGCGCGCATTGGCGCATGAGGAGGCGGATTCGTTCGGTGTTGCCGTCGATCGAGTGCTCGCTCTCGACGATCAGCGCTGGCGTCGACTCGTCGACTTGATTGCCGAGATGCTTCCCAGCCGCGATCGCTGGCTGCCGCTGCTCGCCGGGCGCTTGCAGGCCGCGAGCGCGCTCGATGAGATGCAGTTGCGGCGCGTGCGACAGCACTTCGACGAAGATCTCGAGCTCTTGGTCACGCGCACGCTGCGCGCTGCCCATGACGCACTGGGCGGCGAGAGAATCTCGGCCTTATCGCCGCTGCTGCGCGCCGCGGCGCAGCGCCTCGGTGGCCGGCGGCCGGAAATGATCGACTGGCAGCTCGAGCAAGCGCCGCTGCGACCCACCGCCCGCCACATCGAGCGTTGGCGCGGCCTTGCGGCCATGTGCTTGACGAACGGGTCTGTGCTGCGCAAGCGGCTCACTAGGTCCGAGGGCTTTGCGGCGCAATCTGCGGAGAAGCGGCTCATGATGGACCTGTTGTCCGAATTCGAGCGCGACCCCCCGGTGCTGCGGGCGCTCGCGGAAATTCGCGCACTGCCGGCGCCCGCGTACAGCGACGATGACTGGGCGCGTGTTCGTGATGTGGCGCAAGTTCTAGTGCTCGCCGCGGCCGAATTGGAACAGGTCTTTCGCGAGCAGGGCGCGGTCGATTTTCCCGCCGTGTCGCTCGCCGCGCTGCGCGCGCTCGGCACCGAGGCGGCGCCCACCGATTTGAGCTTGCGTCTCGACTATCGTCTGCAGCACATTTTGGTCGACGAATTCCAAGATACCTCGAGTGCGCAGCTGGAACTCGTGCGCCTTCTCACCGCCGGTTGGCAGCGCGGAGATGGACGCACTGTCTTCTGCGTCGGCGACCCCATGCAGTCGATTTACGGGTTTCGCCAAGCCGAAGTCAGGGCCTTTTTGGAGCTCGCCGAGGACGGTCTCGGCGACCTGCAATTCGACGTGCAGCGCTTGAGCAGTAATTTCCGTTCCGCTCGGCGCCTGGTGGATTGGGTCAACGCCTGCTTCGCACGCGTCCTGCCGCGAGTGGATGATCGCGACCGCGGCGCCATCGCCTTTCGGCCGAGCGACTCCGCGCTTGCGTCACCGCCCACCACGGAGTCGGAGGTCACGCTCCGCGGCTTTGCGACCCGCGGCGCCGAGGCGGTGGCGGTAGCCGACTTGATCGAGGCGCGACGCAAGCGGCATCCCGATTGGCGGATCGTCGTATTGGTGCGCGCCAAACTTCACGCTCGCGAAATTGCGCACAGCTTGCGCGCGCGCGGCATTGCATTTCGAGCCGTGGACATCGAACCCTTGCAAGACCGTGCCGTGGTGCGCGATTTGGTCATGCTCATTTGTGCGCTGCTGCATCTCGGCGATCGCACGGCGTGGCTGGCCGTGCTGCGTGCGCCGTGGACGGGATTGACGCTGGCGGATCTTCTGATCGTGGCGCGCGCCCGACCGATCGTCTGGGATGCCGTGTGCGATGACTCCGTGCTCGGTCGATTGAGCGAAGAGGGCAGAGCCCGCTGCCGACGGTTGCGCCCGCTCCTTGAGAGCGCTTTACGCGTGCAGAGCCACGGCACGATCACACGTTGGGTGGAGCGCACGTGGCTCGCCATCGGCGGTCCCGGTTGCGCGACGGATGCGCGGGAGCTGGAGCACGTGCGCACGGTGTTTGCGCGCTTGCGGGAGCTGGAGCGGCGCGGGCTGCCGGACGCGGCGGACTTGGTATCAAGTTTTGCCGATCTCAATGCCGACAGCGGCGACCCGAGCGCCGTCGAAATCATGACCATACACAGGGCCAAGGGGCTTGAGTTCGACATGGTGGTGCTGCCGGCGCTCGATCGGCACACCCGGCCCAATCGCGACCAATTATTGCTCACGCATCAGTTCGCGCGTACGGAGCGCGACGGCATGGTGATGGCGGCACGCCCTGCGGTTGGCGCGGACGCGGGCCGGCTGTTCGAGTTTCTGCGCCGTCAAGCGCGAGATGCCGCGGGCCTCGAGGCCGAGCGATTGCTGTACGTCGCCTGTACCCGCGCAAAGTGGCAGCTGCATTTGACCGCCACCACCGGCTCGTGCGAGGAACCCGACGAGGGGGTCGGCGAAGAGGTCGGCGAGGCCAGGACGCCACCGTACAAGCTGCGGGCCGGCAGCCTGCTCGCCGTATTGTGGCCCATCGTGGGGTCGCAATTTGGCATCGCCGATGCCTACCCATCGGCACAGGAGCAGCCATCGACAAAGGCGCGATCGGCGCCGGCGGAGACGACGCTGCGGGGCGGCCCGCTGTACCGGGTCGCCCTGGATTGGTCGCCGGGTGCAAATGACTTGCCGTCGCTCG
>Ga0181521_10008435_pt1 | contig 10571 bp, 8 predicted proteins | sample PEATcosm2014_Bin_32_FD_119764 | JGI IMG/M metagenome (GOLD analysis project Ga0181521, IMG submission 119764) | Peatland microbial communities from MTU Mesocosm Facility, Houghton, MI, USA - PEATcosm2014_Bin02_60_metaG | ecosystem: Environmental > Terrestrial > Soil > Wetlands > Peat | place... | reverse complement strand
TCGATTTCCTGAGGCTCGTGCCGACGGTCTGGGACGAGACCCGCGTGCTCTCGGGCGCCGTGGCCGAGCATCTTGTCATGGCCCGGCGCTCAGGGCCCGACTGGTACCTCGGCGCGCTCAACAACAGCTACGCCCGCGTGCGGAGCATAAAGCTTGATTTCCTTGGCCAGCCGGGAAGATGGCACGTCCGCTGGTGGCACGACGCGGCCGACAGCGCCGAGAACGCGGAGCACCTCGTGGTTGAGGAACGCGACGTGTCGGCCCAGGACACGCTTGACCTGCGCATGGCCCCGGGGGGCGGGGCGGTCATGCGCTTTGTCAGCGCGCCCTGATCCCCCCGGGGCCCGGCGCGGGCCGGCTGCCGGCGCGAGCCGGCATGCACCCGCAATTTAGGGAATTGCCACCCGGAAAGGGCCTCCGCAGCCTCGGCTGAATTCCTTGAAGGCCGCCCTCTTTGCCCTGCCCATCGCAACGGTTGTCGCTGGCTGTGTTTCAATCCAGACGAACCCGCCGCCTGCCGGACCCTCGGCGCGGCAATCCGTCGCTCCGGCGGCACGCCCCCCGTGGGAGCGGGAATGGGCATACCTGTCGAAATTCCGCGAGGCGAACGCAAAGCTGGGCCCCCCGGCGGCGGGGGAGCGGCGGGTCGTCTTCCTCGGCGACTCGATCACGGAGAGCTGGGCCGTCAGCGGCGTTTTCTTTCCCGGCAAATCGTACGTGAACCGGGGAATTGGCGGGCAGACGACGGCGCAGATGCTGGTCCGCTTCCGCCAGGACGTCATTGGGCTCAAGCCTGCGCTGGTGGTGATCCTGGCAGGGACCAACGATATCGCGGAAAACGGCGGCCCCACCACGCTCGAGGCGATCGAGGACAACCTGCAATCCATGGCCGAGCTCGCCAGGCTCAACGGCATCCGCGTGGTCCTCGCGTCCATTCTGCCGGCGGTGGACTATCCCTGGCGCCGGGGACTGCAGCCCGCGGACAAGATCTCCGCCGTCAACCGCTGGATCGCGGAATACTGTGCGAGTAACCACCTGGTGTACCTTGATTACTACTCGGCGATGGTGGATGCGAAGCGCGGCCTGCCGCAGGAGTTGTCCGGCGACGGGGTCCATCCATCCGCCGCCGGGTTTGCCGTGATGGCCCCTCTGGCGGAGAAGGCGATCCAAGAGGCCTTGGAGAAGTAGGTCGCCGGCCGGGCGCCCGGAATCGTGCGGCGGACGCCCGGGAAGGGGCCGGTTGGCGTGCCGACCGTCCGTCATCGGGAGCCAGTCCGCCTTGCAAAAGCAGGAATCGCACAATAGAAGGACGTCCCCCTCAAACTATGACCCTATCGAATACCTCGTCGACTCCCTCGGTTGTGCCTAGGACCGCGCTGGTTGCGCTGTGCTGCTCGTTCCTGCTCGCCATCATGCAGACCCAGGCGGTGAAGGCCGCCGACACCGCGGTGGCGCAGCCCCTGGCGGACAAGGCTCCGGCGCCGCCCCTGACCTGCACCTTCGAGAGAGTCACCGAGGGCGAGACCGGACCGTATATACTGAAACTGAAGAACACCTCGGGTGGCGCCATAAAGGTCAGCGTCCAGGTGCTCTCGAGCGTGACATTTCACGCCAACTCAAGGGTCCGGAACTTCCCTGCGCATGTCATCGATCCGGGGCAGGTCTGGACCATCACCGAGCTTGCCGCCTCCGACAAGGTCACGGTCAGCGCCGAGGGTTTTGCTCCGCTCGACCTGGTTGTCCCGTAGGCCTGGAGGGTAGGTCTTTCCGGGCCCAGGGGAACGGCTGCCGGGCGTCTGTCCTTCCCGGTGGTTGTTTCTCCCGCCCATCCGTCGGTCGGCCAGGACCGTTCCACGGCGTGGTTCGCCCGCGTCGCGCAGCAGGATCGGCAGGGTGGGGAGGCTGCCACGGCCCCTCGGGCACGGGGGATTGCCCCTGCCGGGCGCGCATGAACCTCCGCGGTGTGCCGCGGGCGGGCGGGGAAACCGCCGGCGGCGGGCTGGGGCGTCGGTTTAGGATTGGCGTCGATTCAAACACCCGTGAAGTGGAGGCATGGCCTGGCTTCCACGCCTTGTGGTTGTGCTGGTGATCCTGCGCCTGGCGGCCCAGCTGGCGCTGGAGGCCCTGAACCAGGTGGAGGCCCGCCGCAATTCGGCGCGGTGCCCGGCGGCGCTTGCAGGCGCGATGGACGCCGCGACCTATGCGAGATCGGTCCAGTACACCATGGCAAGAAGCCGGTTCGGCTCCGTGCAGGCGGCCTACGAAGCGGCGGTCCTGCTGATTCTGCTGTTCAGCGGCGTCCTGAGGTGGCTTTGGGCGGGGCTAAACGGCCTCGCGCCCGGCGCGGCGTGGAGCGGGGCGCTCTTCCTCGGCGCAACCATGATCCTGCTCGGCTCCCTGGGCCTGCCGTTCGAGTGGTGGTCGCGGTTCCGGCTGGAGGAGAGATTCGGCTTCAACAAGAGCACGCTTGGCCTTTGGGCGGCCGATCAGCTCAAGCATGCGCTGCTCGGGCTCGTCATCGGCTTCCCGCTCACGTGGCTGGTTCTTGCGCTCGCGGGCTGGGTCGGCCCGCTCTGGTGGGTGTGGGGCTTTGCACTGCTGTTTGGCTTTCAGCTGCTGATGATGGTGCTCTATCCCAAGCTCATCCTGCCGCTGTTCAACAGGCTCTCGCCGCTTCCGGAAGGCGAGCAGCGCGCACGTCTCCTGGTTTTGGCGGAGCGCACGGGTTTCCGGGCAAGAAGGATCGAGGTGATGGACGGGAGCAAACGCTCCAGGCACTCCAACGCCGTTTTCACCGGCTTCGGCCGGTTTCGCCGCATTGTCCTCTTCGACACGCTGATGGCCCAGCTCGGCCAGGAGGAGCTTGAGGCGGTGCTTGCGCACGAGGTCGGCCACTACAAATGCGGGCACGTCCCGAGATTCATCGCCCTGATGGCCCTGCTGCAATTTGGCGCGTTCGCCCTCGTCGCATGGCTGGCCCGGGCGCCTTGGTTCAACGTCGCGTTCGGCCTGCCCGAGGGGATGCTCGCGCCGGCCTTCCTCCTGTTCATCCTGCTGGGCGGGCTCGTGACTTTCTGGCTTGCGCCCGCCGGAAACTGGCTGTCGCGGAGGAACGAGTTCGAGGCTGACGCCTTTGCCAAGGGCGCCATCGGATCCAGCGCTCCGATGGTCAGCGCGCTGCGCAAGCTTTCGCGTGAGAACCTGTCCAACCTTACCCCGCATCCCTTGTATCGCCTTGTCTACAGTTCCCACCCAACTCTGGCCGAGCGCGAACATGCCTTGCAGAGATAGGTCAGTCGCCGCGCAGTCGGCGGGAAGCCTGGGGTGCGATCGTTGGTTCGGCCCCGAATGCCCGTTTCCAGGCTCCCGGCCTCGTGGGGTTTCGCGGCGCAATGCCCGAATAATTGATGGTCAAATCCCCCTTTCGATCCTCTGAATGTCGCTTGTCCTGTGCGAGGCCCCGATCCGCTGAACCGACCATGGAATATCGAATCCTAGGCAATACCGGCCTGAGGGTCTCCATGCTCGGGCTCGGCGGCTCGTCGCTCGGCTCGGTCTTTCGCGGGATCGACGAAGCGGAGGGGATCCGCACCGTCCACATCGCAATCGATAATGGGATAAACTTCATCGATACCGCCCCGTTTTACGGGATCACGAGGGCCGAATCGGTCCTGGGCAGGGCCCTCCGGGAGATCCCGCGTGAGAAGTATATCCTGGCCACGAAGGTGGGGCGCTATGGCTACAAGGAGAGGGATTTCGACTTTTCGGCTGGACGCGTCACCCGCAGCGTGGATGAAAGCCTGGCGCGCCTAGGCGTGGACCATGTGGATTTCATCCAGGTTCACGACATGGAGTTCGGCAGCATCGAGCAGATAGTGACCGAGACCATCCCCGCGCTGCGCAGGGTGCAGGCCGCCGGAAAGGCGCGCCATGTCGGCATCACGTGCCTGCCCCTCCGCCTGTTCCGCGCGGTGATGGATCGTGTCCAGGTTGATCAGATCCAATCCTACTGCCACTACTGCCTGAACGACACGTCGCTTACCTCCCTGCTCCCGTACCTCCTGGAAAGGGGGGTTGGGATCATCAATTCCGCGCCCATGGCGATGCGTCTGCTCACCCTTGACGGCCCTCCCGACTGGCATCCCGCGCCCGAAAGCGTGCGCGCCAAGTGCGCAGAGGCCGCACGCTTCTGCGCAGGGCGCGGGAGCGACTTGGGCAGGCTGGCCCTGCAGTTCGCCGTCGCCCGCCCCGAGATTGCCACGAACGTCGTGGGAACCGCCAATCCAAAGCGGATCCTCCAGAATATCCGTGACGTTGAGGAGCCGATCGACCCCGAACTGCTACTGCTTGTCCAGCGGATCCTGAGCCCCATCCACGATGTGACCTGGCCATCCGGGCGGCCGGAAAACAACTGACCGGCCGCGGCAGCCGCTCCGGGCCCCGCGCCAAAGACGGCGCCCGTTGCAGAGGCTCGGCGAGCCGGCCCTTCCCTCCGCCGGGGATGGACAACCAGCGTCAGGTGTATAAACGTGATCAAATCCAGACCGACACAGAGGGTGACTTGAAAAGATGGATCCGCTCACAGTGACTCCCCCGGCCGCGGGTTTCACTCATCGCAGCTGCCGCGCCACAAATCGGTTCGCAATGAGAACAGCGCTGATGCTGTTCATCACCGGATTCGCGTTGTGCCCAATTGCCCTTCCCGCTCCGGGCCCCGCGCCCGCAGCCGGCGGCCCCGCCGCATCGCCTGACGACCAGTACGTGCCCGGCCCGGATTCCCTGCCGCAGCCCGGAGTGCCCAAGGGCAAGTCCTTCCGGTTCACCTTCGACCATTCGACGGTCTTTCCCGGCACGACCCGGGCGATCACGGTTTACATCCCGGCGCAATACCGGGCGGACAAGCCCGCTTGCGTGTATGTCGGATTGGATAACCTGGCGTTCGAGGCGCCCGCGGTGTTCGACAACCTGATCTACAAGCACGAGATGCCCGTGACCATCGCCATCGGCGTGCCTTCGGGAACGGTTGAATCGGCCGCCCCGCCCCGTGATCCCCGGTTCGACAGGAGCCTTGAGTTCGACGGTTTGAACGGCAGCTTAGCCCGGTTCCTGCTGGAGGAGGTATTCCCCGAAGTGGAGCGCCGAAGGACCCCCGACGGCCTGCCTATTCTGCTGTCCAAGGATCCCAACGACCGCGCCGCGGGAGGCGGAAGCACCGGGGGCATTGGCGCCTTCACGCTCGCGTGGGAGCGCCCCGACGCGTTCAGGAGGGTGTTCACCGCTATCGGCACGTTCGTCGGCATGCGCGGCGGCGACCGCTATCCGGTCCTGGTGCGCAAGACTGAGCCCAAGCCGGTCCGCATCTTCATGCAGGACGGCTCCAATGACGAGCTGACAAAGGCCATCGGCGAGGCGGGCGACTGGTGGATGGGCAACCAGACCATGCTGCGGGCCCTGGAGTTTGCCGGCTATCAGGTAGAACATGTATGGGGCGAGGGCACCCACAGCGGCCGGCATGCGACGGCGATCTTTCCGGGTGCCATGCGCTGGCTATGGAAGGATTGGCCGCAACCGGTCACCGCGGGCGCGAGCCGCAACGTGTTCCTTTCCGGGACCCCGCCTCCGCAAAACAGGGGCGGCTGGCTCTCAAGAGGGATCCTGCTTCCGGGGGAAAGCTGGGAGCGCGTTCCGGGCGACTACCAAACCGCGGGCGCGGTTGCAGCCGACCAGAAGGGTGAAATCGTGTTTCGGGATGCCGGCGGCAAAAAGGCCTGGAAGGTTGGCGCAGATGGCCAGCCCAGGCAATACGCGCCGATTTCGGTCCCGTTCACAGCCCTCGGCTTCGGGCCCGACGGCCGCGTCTACGTTACAAACGAGAAGGCCGCGTTGGTCCTTGCGTACGCGGCCGACGGACGCCGGTCCGTGATCGCCGGGGATGTCCGCGGCCGGGACATCATAATCACTCATGGCGGGGACGTCTACCTGACCGAGCAGGAGCCCGGCGGAGGCCCTTCAGGCAGGGTTTGGCTTATCAAGGCCGGCGGCGATAAGGTCCTTTTGGACAGCGGCCTGAATCATCCTTCCGGCATCGCTCTGTCGCCCGACGGGCTATGGCTTGCGGTCGCCGAAAGCAGGTCCCATTTGGGCTACAGCTACCGGGTTGAATCCGACGGAAGCGTCAAGGATAAGCAGCGGTTCTACCGGTTCGAGGTTCCGGACGAAGCGGACGACAGCGGGGCCGGCCCGTGGGCCATGGACACCGAAGGGCGGCTTTACGCCGCCACCCGGATGGGCGTGCAGGTCTTCGATCGCAACGGGCGCGTGCGGGCGATTCTGCCGGTGCCCGGCGGTGCGGTGGCCGGTCTCGCCTTTGGCGGCGCCAGTTTTGACGTGCTCTATGTGAGCTGCGCCGACAACAGGCTCTATCGGCGGAAGCTTGGGGTGCCAGGCGCGCCTCCTTGGGGGGCACCGATCAAGCTTCCTCCCTGGGCTGCCGGCTAGGCTCCCCAGGCGCTCCGCAGCGTTTCCTGGAACGCATGGTTCTTCCGGTGCCTTAACCTTTGAATGTCTAAGGGCGGATCCTTTGGGATCGATGCGCATCCGCGCACCGCGCATTCGATGCTCGTGGCACCACTATTCGGGGACGAACGATGGGCATACTCGACGTCGATCGTGCGTTGATCAGCGGCGGATGCACCGGTTGGGCAAGCCTCGGGCCAGCTCCTCAGGAGGTCCGAAGGATTCCTAGAACGACTTGCCGCATGGCAATGCCGCCTGCGGCGCATGCAAACCGCGCACGACGCGGACCGCGGCACCTTCAAGGCAACGAATGGCGCGGGCGGGCTCCTGCAAGACCCGAAGGGAAAAGGGGTTGTTGGCCGCGGTGGCGACAGGGGATTGGCTTGAGAACGTGCTCGTCGGGCTGAAAGCAGCTTGGATCCCGCCCGCACGTTTGGACGATGCGGACCCGCTCGAATCCTCGCATTGGCTTCGAGAGACTAAGGCCAATCATTTCTTGATTGTTTAAGATCACAATTTGCATACGATCGATCAAAATAGATCACAATCTCTCATGGCCCAATCGGAGCAAAGAGCGCTGGCACCCCAGCGATGGCACGACCTCCGGACGCTGATCCGCGAACGCGGGGTCATTCGGATTGAGGATATTTGCCGAGTGCTCAAGGTGTCGGCGGCGACTGTGAGGCGGGATTTGGACAAGTTGGAGCGCACCGGTGCGATCCAGCGAGTTCATGGGGGGGCGGTAAGTGTTGAGAGCCGGTTGGAAGAGCCGCTGTTTGCGGAGAAGACGGCCCGGGCGGTGCGGGAGAAGAGGCGAATTGCGGAAGCCGCACTAAGATTTGTCGAGCCTGGCGACACCATTTACCTGGACGGGGGCAGCACAGTCTTGAATCTGGCCCGGCTCCTGCGTGAGCGGAGCGACCTCACTGTGGTGACGAATTCGATGCAGGCGGCCGTCGAGCTAGCAGGACGGGGGCCCAGGCTGATCTTGGTCGGTGGCGAGCTGCGCAGGCTGAGCCAGACCTTGGTGGGGCCGCTGACGCGACGCATCCTCCAGGAGCTTCATCTAGACAAGGCCTTCATGGGCACGATCGGCTTCTCGCTGAAGGATGGGCTCACAACTACTGATCCGAGCGAAGCGTTCACGAAGGAACTTGTCATGGAGCAAGCGCGCGAGGTCATTGTGATGGCCGACGGCAGCAAGGCGGGCAAAGTGTCGTTTGCGTGCGCCGGACGCTGGGACCACGTCCACATCCTGATCACCGACCGGCCGTTCGATTTCAGCAAGAAGCTCGCGTCAAAAGGCATCAAGATCGTCCGCGCCTAGACCCTTTCCAAGTAATGAACAAATCACCGACATACCTGAGCGATTCGCGGCCGGAGATCGTGCCGTTCGAAATCGACTGCGGCAAGATCCCTGCCTACCGCTACACGGGCGACCTCGCCTCGGAACTGAAGGCGAAGGCGATTACTGTCGTGGAAGCGATCGCGGTCCTCGAGGACATGCTGACGATTCGGGAATTGGAGGAGATGATCGTCAAGCTGCGCTCCGGCGCCTACGAGCCGATCCGCGACTACAATTACCGCGGGCCGACGCACGTCTCGATCGGCCAAGAGGGAACCGCCGCCGGAGCGTGTTCGGCCCTGCGGCTGATCGACAACATCACGAGCACCCATCGCGGGCACGGCGAAAGCCTCGCCAAGGGGACCGTCGCCATCCGGCATATGACTGACGAGGAGCTGCGCCGGCGCGTGCCGGCTTGCACTGCGACCCGGCGCGCCGATTTGGTGGAGGCCGCGCTGGAGGAGCATATCTACCGCACCATCTGCGAACTGTTTGGCAAGGACGACGGGTACTGCCGGGGCCGCGGCGGCTCGATGCACATCGCCGATTTCACCGTTGGGCATCTCGGCGCCAACGCGATCGTCGGCGGCGGCGTGCCTATCGCAACAGGGGCGGCGATGGCTAACCGCTACCTGCGGCGCGGCAACGTGGTGTGCTGCTTTGCGGGCGACGGGGCGTATTCGAACGGCGTGGTCCTGGAGGCGCTCAATTTCGCGGCGCAGGCCCAGTTTACCAACCACTACGCTGGCGACCGTCCGTTCGGCCTGCCGATCATCTTCCTCGTTTGCAACAACCACTATGGCATGACCCATAGGACCGACGATGAGGTAATGGGGATCAGCGATGTCGCCCGCCGTGCCGCCGGCTTCGCCGACAACAATATGCACGCCGCGATCGTCAACGGCATGGACGTCCTTGCCGTCCGCGACGCGATCCTGCGCGCGGCGAAGCTCTGCCGAGATGGGAAAGGGCCGGTTTTCCTCGATGTGCGATGCTACCGCTACTGGGGCCATTCGCTCAGCGACCCGCGCAACGAGTACCGCACCAAGGAGGAGGAGGCGGCCTGGAAGGCGATCGACCCTATTGAGAGCTACAAGCGCGAGATTCTGGCCGCCAAGGTGACTGACGCTGACGGAATAGCCGCCGTGGAAAGGCGCGTCGCCGAGCGCAACGCCCGCGCCGCAAAGCGGGCCGTGGCGGCGGCCGATCCCGCCCCGGCGGACGTGCTCGAATTCATGTACACGGACACCAGGTGCGAATCGGTCCCGGCCGAGTTCGGCACTGCGGATCTTATTGGGCCGCTGCCTGAGATCAAACGAGCCAACGGCGAACTGACCTACAAGGACGCGCTCAAGGAGGCCCTCGTGGAGGAGATGGTGCGCGACAAGCGAGTGGTCTTCTATGGGGAGGACGTCGCAGACTACGGCGGTGCCTTCAAGGTGACGAAGGGCCTGCTCGAGACGTTCGGCCGCGAGCGGGTATTCAACACGCCGATCAGCGAGGCCTGCATCTGCGGCACGGCCTGCGGCGCCGCGATGAACGGCCTGCGGCCCGTGGTCGAGCTCATGTACTTCGACTTTGCGTTGATGTCCTCCGACCAGATCAGCAACCAGGCCGCCAAATGGCATTACATGAGCGGGGCGCAAACCGAGGTTCCGCTCGTGATAAGGGCGTCCGCCGGCGCCGGCAAAGGCTACGGCGGACAGCATTCCCAGATGCTTGAGTCGATGTTCTGCCACATTCCTGGCCTGTTCGTCGTTTACCCGGCGACGCCGTATGACGCGAAAGGCATGCTCAAATCGGCAATCCGCGACAATAATCCGGTCCTCTTTGTCGAATCCCAGGCGCTCTACGGGATGAAAGGCCCCGTGCCAAAGGGCGAATACCTGGTCCCGCTTGGCGTGGCCGATGTGAAGCGCGAGGGCAGGGACGTGACGCTCGTCGCTTGGGGCCCCATGGTCCACGACTGCCTGAAGGCGGCCGACAAGCTGAAGGCGGAGCGGGGCGTTAGCGCCGAAGTTATCGACTTGCGCAGCCTCGTGCCGCTCGACCTCGACACGATAGTACGCTCCGTCCAGAAGACCGGACGGTGCGTAGTTGCCAGCCAGGCGATCCATATCGGAAGCTACACTGGGGAAATCGCCTCGACCATCCAGAACGTGGCCTTCGACTATCTTGACGCCCCGGTAAAGCGCGTTGGGGCGAAAAACGGCATCGCCCCGCAATCTCATATCCTCGAGGCGGCGTTTCTGCCGAATGCCGGCGACGTGGTCGCCGCGGCCATAGCGATCCTGTAAACTGAAGCCATGGCCACGCCCATCATCATGCCGAAGTTCGGTCAGATGACCGAGGAAAGCTACATCGTGGCCTGGCTCAAGAAGGAGGGCGACAGGGTGGCCAAGGGCGACATCCTGTTCACGATCGAGACCGACAAGTCGGTCATGGAGGTCGAAAGCTTCGAGGATGGGACGCTCCTGAAGATCCTGGTTGAGCAGGGCGTCACAATCCCGGTGCACAGCGTCGTCGGCTATCTGGGCCAGCCGGGCGAGGCCGTCCCGGCGGCGACGGCGCCCGGATCGCCGCCGGCCCCGTCCCCAGCGCCAAAGCCCCGGACAGCCGCACCGTCGGAGGCGCTGCGAGAAGCGAAACCCGCTCAGCCCACGCCTCCAGTGCCGGTCGCAGTCCCCGCCGGCGAGCAAGCGCCGGGACC
>Ga0181521_10008430_pt1 | contig 10577 bp, 7 predicted proteins | sample PEATcosm2014_Bin_32_FD_119764 | JGI IMG/M metagenome (GOLD analysis project Ga0181521, IMG submission 119764) | Peatland microbial communities from MTU Mesocosm Facility, Houghton, MI, USA - PEATcosm2014_Bin02_60_metaG | ecosystem: Environmental > Terrestrial > Soil > Wetlands > Peat | place... | reverse complement strand
CATCGTCGCAGCCGTGGCAGGCATTTTGCTGAGGAGACGGTACACCCCGGCGCTATTGATGATCCTCTTTCCGCTCTTCGTTTTGTTCAAGAGCGCCCTGGTCAGCCACGAAGCCGGTCATGTACTGGTCGCATGTCCCACAATGGTCGGCCTGGCCTCCCTGCTGCTGCCAGGCCCGCGCAGTCGATGGGAATCCGCGAGGATACAGGCGGTAGTTGCGGCGGCGCTGCTCGGTTGCTGGGCATGGTTTTCTCCGCCTTCGCCTTCGAAGGTGATCTCAAATAGCACCGCGTCTCTGGACGCCTTATGGCATCTCCAAGAAACCAGAGCGACTCTGCGGATGAAAAACGAGAAGGTCATGAACTCGCTCAAGCTCTCCCAGGCGTTTCTTTCACGGATCGGTTCCGAGTCTGTGGACGTCTATCCTTGGGATATCTCCTATGTCACCGCCAACGGACTGAACTGGAAGCCCCGATTCGTCCTGCAGTCGTATGCCGCTTACAACCCGGAACTCGACCGGAAATCCGCCGAGAACTACTGCGGTGAGAATGCGCCGCGGTACATCCTCTACTCCCATCGGGCAATCTCGACGATGCACCCCTGCATCGTCGACGTTCAGACCAGGATGGAGATCTATCGCTGGTATGACGTCGTGGACCAGGCGGACGACATTCTGCTTCTGCAGCACCGCGACTCACCACGGTGGGATCGAAGCGACAAGTTGGGATCGAAAGTGATCACGTTCGGACAACGATGGGAGGTTCCGGAGGGCGTCCAGGGGCCGGTCATCCTCCGCGCCAACCTGCGGCTAAATCTCGTGGGCAAGCTGTACAGTATGCTGTGGAAGGTGTATCCACCGACAATCAGGGTCCAGTATAAGGACGGCGGGGTGATGGACTATCGCCTCGTCTGGCAGAACGTCAAGTCAGGGTTTCTCGTCAGCAGCCTGCCACGCGACTTGAACACCCAGCGGCGGTTCTTCGATGGAGGCGAAGCGGAAGCGGACGGAGTTCGATCGATCACCTTCCTCGACGACAACGGCTGCTTCGTGAAGGGGTTCCACGTGACCTGGCTTCGAGAGTCCCGGAGTACGCCCTCTCGCTCCCGTGACGTTCCCCTGCCCGTCGCTGAGAACCTGTCGAACCAGATGTCCAGGAAGTAGCGGATGGGGGGCACGACCGGGAACGATCCCGTCGCCTCCTTCGCCCCGGCGATAGCAGGGCCCCAGCATTGGAGGATAAGTCGGTCGGAGTTTCGCGCTGGCGATCGACATCAAGAAGGGATCAACCCCCCTCTTGGTGGAAGCGCGCCGAAAAGGGGACACTGGGCGCGGAGGCTCAATTCGATCTGCTCGTGTCGTGGCTTGCACCAGTCCTGCGGCATGCGCGAGGGGGCTCTGTCCCGCTCCAGCTCGTCGCTGGCCACTGACTCAGACGAGCCCTGACGTTAGCCCGCACTTGCGGCCGCATCAAACCGGGCGCCATCCGATCCAGCGACCCCGATCGGACACGCGACCCCTTGATACGATAACCCCAAACGACATTCAGATCTGGCGGCGAGATACTCCCTTTCTGCACAAAGGACGTCTTTCCATGAATGATCCGAACGGCAAGGACTCGACGGGGGTCTTGGGGGTGGTTTGGCGCGTCTCGATCCTCGTCGCCTTCGTGATGGCGACCTTTCCGCCTTGGTTTAGTGGAATGGGAACCGGGCTGGACCCGTCATGGGTCGTCGCGTTAAACGAGATAACACATCGTCATATGACGTTTGGCAAGGACATTGTTTTTACCTACGGCCCCCTGGGATTCGTTCTCGTTCCGCTCGAGCACGGATCCAATCTTGTACACGCCGTTGTTTTCCGTCTGGGTCTGCATGTCCTCTGGTGGATCTCGGTCGGCGTGCTGCTTTTCCGGGTTCGAGGGGTGGCGGTCCCGCTTCTCTTCGCCGGCGCTTTGTCGTACAGCGGGATCTATTACGACCCCATCGGTTGGGATGTGAACATGCAGTTGGCCGGGCCCATGATCTTGACGACGATTGGCTACCTGGCTCTCGCGGACCTCAACCGGCGGACGATCTGGGCCGTCCCCGCCATGGTAGTGGCGGCGGGCGCGTTGCTTTCGAAATTCAACATAGGTGTGGCCTGTACCGGATCGATCGTGGTGTGGGCCGTCATCCAACTGATCCGCGACCGCAGCCGGCGCATGCTTGGTCGCCTGGGCCTTCTGGCCCTCACCTATATTGGGGCGCTGGGGCTGTTCTTCCGGATTTACGGCGGCCCGATCAGCGCCCTTGGGGATTTTCTGCGCTACTCGAAAGAGGTCGCCTCCGGATACTCGTCGCAGATGTCGTACGCGGGGCCAGTGGCAGAGGTCGCGATCTTCTCGGTGGCCCTGGGCTCCCTGTTCATCGCGGCGGGTGCGGCCGTTTTCTTGAAAAGGCAATATGCCCCGGCGTTGTTGATCATCCTCTTTCCCCTTTTCGTGTTGTTCAAAAGCGCCTTTGTCAGCCACGAAGCCGGCCATGTGCTGATCTCGTGTCCCACCATGGTCGGATTGACAGCGTTTCTGCTGCCGGGCCGCCAGAGCCGATGGGAGTCGTGGAAGACGCAGGGGGTCGTGGCGGTGGCTCTCTTCGGCTGCTGGGCATGGTATTCTCCACCGTCGGTGTCCAAGGTGTTTAGAACGAGCGCCCTGAGTTTCGAACGATTGTGGAATCTCGAGTCAACCCGGGCGATTCTTCGAGATACAGATGCAAGAGTCAAAGAAAGTCTCAAACTTCCCCCACGGATCCTCGCACAGATCGGCAGCGCGTCGGTGGATGCTTATCCCTGGGATATTTGCTACGTCACCGCCAATCACTTGAACTGGAAGCCTCGGTTCGTGATCCAGTCGTATGTCGCTTACTCTCCGGTCCTCGACCGAAGATCTGCCGAGGACTACCGGGGCGAGAATGCACCGCAGTACATCCTCTATTCCCATCGGGCGATCTCGACTCAGCACCCCTGCATCGTCGACGTTCAGACTCGGATGGAGATCTATCGTTGGTATGATGTCGTCGATCAAGCGGGGGAGATCCTGCTCCTGAAACGGCGCGTCTTGCCACGCTGGGACAAGACCGACGAGTTGGGATCGCAGTTGATCACCTTCAGACAGCGTTGGGAGGTTCCCGAGGACAGCCACGGGCCGATCATCCTCCGGGCGAACGTACGGCTCAATCAGGCCGGCAAGCTGAGCAATATGTTGTATAAAGTCTATCCTCCGACGATCCGCGTTCAGTATCAGGACGGGGGAGTGATGGACTATCGCCTCGTGTGGCAGAACCTCAAGTCCGGATTTCTCGTGAGCAGCCTACCTCGGGACGTGAATTGTGCACGACGGTTTTTCGAGGGAGGCGAAGCCGACCGGGTTCGTTCAGTCACATTCATCAACGACCAAGGGTACTACGTAAAAGGGTTTCACGTATCTTGGTATCGGGCCTCCAAAAGTCCTGTTCCTCCGGCCGGTGAGGTTCCCCTGCCCGTCGCTGAGAACGTGTCGAACCAGATATCCAGGAAGTAGCGGATGGGGGGGCACAAGCGGGATCGATCCGTCGCCTTCTGCCCCCCAGCGATCGCAGGGCCCCGGCATGGGAGGATCGGTCGGTGGGCTTGTCGCGCTGGGGATCGACACCAGGAAGGGATCAACCCGGCTCTCATGGAAAGAGGTTGAAGGTGGAGGACGTCGCGTGTCGGCCGAGAAACGTCCAGCAGTAACCGTCGGGAAAGTCTACGAGAAGGGAGGAAAAGCCCCCAAAGAAACCCGAAAGGGGTGGTCGGTCTGGAAGCGCCCATAAGAGGCCGGTCTGGAAGCACGCAGTGATCGAATGAAACCAATTGCCGCCCTGCTTTGTGGCCAACGATCTTGTTGAGCATCCGGACCTTTGCTAGGATACCGCCCAGGATTGGCCGGGATGGTCCCGAGTCGGAGCCACCCTGGGGGGCCTTAATACTGGGATCGGTCGCACCGCTTGCATCGCGGCACGTCGGGTCCCGGGTATCGGCACCAGAAAAGAGTACTCATGGATGACCAAGTCGTCTTCGCAACCCCGTGGTTCGAACTCGTCGCGAAGTACCCGGCGGGCTATAGCCAGCCCCATTACTCAATCCGCACCCAAGACTATGTGATGGTTGTTGCTACGACCGCCGAAGGCCGCCTTCTGCTGGTGCGCCAGTTTCGGCCGGCGGTTGGTCGAATGACGCTTGAATTGCCGAGCGGACATGTGGAAGACGGTGAAACGCCGGAGCTCGCCGCCCGGAGGGAACTCCTCGAAGAAACGGGTCATGTCGCGGAGGCGTTCGAATTCCTCGGCACCCTCTCGCCCGACACCGGCCGCCTGGCCAACCGCATGTGGTGCTTCTTCGCCGCCGATGCTTGTCCGACTGACGACGCCGGCTTCCAACCCGAACCGGGGATCCAACGCGTCATCTTCAAAGGGAGTTTGTCAAACTTGATCGCTGCGAGTGAGTTCGATAGTGCGTTGAACACCGCCGCATTGTTTCACGCGGTCTTGCTCGGGCATCTCTCGATCCAGCCAGGTGAATCGGTACCGACGGCAGACGAGCTATTGACTCGTCTTCGCCTTTGCTGAGGTGGGCATGCGCGAATCGATCTCCATCGGTCTGATCGGCATAGGGTACGGACAGCATGTCCACATACCAGCGTTTCGATCCGATGGCCGCTGCTGTATCGTGGGGATCTGTGCTAGTACAGCCGATCGAGCGCGCGAGGTCGCGGCCCGGCACGCAATTCCTCGAGCGTTCGGGGACTGGAGGGAGCTCCTCGCCGACCCCCTGATCGATGCGGTTTCGATCGCGGTCCCGCCCGCTCTGCAGGCGCCGATCGTCCTGTCCGCGGCGGCCGCGGGCAAGCACGTCTTCTGCGAGAAGCCCGTGGCCCCGTGTGTGGATCAAGCTCGAAAGATGCTCCGCGCCGTCGAAGGCGCATGCGTCGTACACGCCGTCGACTTCATCTTTCCCGAGATCCCGGCCTGGCAGCGGGCCCGGCAGATCCTGTGCAGCGGTGAGCTCGGATCGTTGCGACACGTGGCTCTGTCCTGGCGAGTCGAGACCTATTCCTATCGCGCGAACCGCGACTCCTGGAAGCTGCACCGCGAAGAGGGAGGGGGGACGCTCAACAACTTCGCGTCGCATAGCCTCTACTACCTCGAATGGCTCTTCGGCCCGATTGAGAGAGTGGCGGGCCGACTGGCACCCAAGGGCGCGGTAGGAGACGCGCGGGTCGACGCTTGGGTCGACTTTGCCGAGGGCGTTCCGGGCTCGCTTTCCGTTGCGGCTGACGCCTTCTTGGGCTCGGGCCACCGACTCGAGGTCTACGGCGAGCAGGGTACCCTTGTACTGGAGAACCGCTCGGCCGACCACGCCTCGGGATTCGTGTTAGCGGTGGGGACGCGCGCCCGCGGTTCGCTCACCCCGAAACTGGCCGAGGGACCGGGTGATCAGGGCAATGACGGCCGCGTCGCGGCCACGGCGGCGATCGTCCGGCGGTTTCTCGACGCGATCACGTTGGGCCGTCGTGTCACTCCCAGCCTGACGGACGGGCTGAGGGTCCAAGAACTGATCGGCGCGGTCCGCGCCGCGGACAGCGGGGGTTGCTGGCAGTCTGTCTGAACGGTGATCACCTGCCTGAGCGCCGAGGACGCGAGGCGACCTTCGTCCTCGAATGAGAGAGTCGATGCCTGCTATGGGTGAGGAGCTGGACATCATTATCCCGGTCTACAACGAGGGCGCCAACATCGTGCGTGTCCTCGAGTCGTTCCGGGACCACATCCGGACTCCGTTCCGGATTCTGATCTGTTACGACCGCGACGAGGACGACACCCTCGAGGCGCTCGACGGGATGGACCTCCACGGCCTCGACGTGCAACTGGTCAAGAACCACGGCCGGGGTGCCCTCGGGGCAATCGTCACCGGGTTCGAGGAGAGCCGCGCGGCGGCGGTCGTGGTCTTCCCGGCGGACGACGACTACAATGCCCCGAACCTGGACAGGATGATCGAGAAGTTTCGCGAGGGTTGCCAGATCGTCGTAGCAAGTCGCTTCATCCCCGGCGGTTGCATGATCGGTTGCCCCTGGCTCAAGGCGACCCTCGTCCGTACGTCCGCATGGGCCCTCCACCACCTCGCAGGGGTCCCGACGCACGACTCGACTAACGGCTTCCGACTGTTCTCTCGATGTGTCCTGGAAGCGATCCCCATCGAGTCGTCAGTCGGGTTCGCCTACAGCATCGAGCTTCTGGTCAAGTGTCACCGGCTGGGGTGGAAGATCGGGGAGGTTCCCGTATCCTGGCACGAACGGAAAGCGGGGCAGAGCCGGTTCCGGGTGCTCCGGTGGCTCCCGCAATACCTGAAGTGGTTCTGCTACGCGTTCGCCACGACGTACCTGCTTCGAGGACCGAGTTCCGTGATGCTCAAGAGCAACAGTAAGCCTGAGGTGACACTGACGCCATGATCCTGACCAACCGGAAGTTCCTGGTGACAGGCGGGACGGGCTTCATCGGCAGCGCCCTGGTCAAGGCCCTGTTGAAAGGCGGGGCGCGCGTGCGTTCGCTCGACAATGACTCCCGCGGCGCCCGGCGGCGGTTGAGGGAGGTCGCCTCCGAGGTCGAGCTGCACGTCGGCGACATCCGCGATGCGCAGGCTGTTAGCCGGGCAGCGGCCGGGGTCGACTGCGTCTGCCATCTCGCCTATGTCAACGGCACGGAATACTTCTACTCAAAGCCCGACCTCGTCCTGGACGTCGCACTCCGGGGAATGATCAATGTCATCGACGCCTGCCGCGAGCACGGGATCGGCGACCTCGTCCTCGCATCCAGCTCTGAGGTTTATCAGAGTCCCCCGACCATCCCGACGGACGAGACTGTCTCTCTCTCAATCCCCAACGTCCTGAACCCGCGCTACAGCTACGGGGGCGGGAAGATCGTCTGCGAGCTGATGGCAGCCAACTTCGGCCGGGTCGGCTTCGACCGCGTTGCGATCTTCCGGCCGCACAACGTCTACGGGCCGGACATGGGCCGAGAGCACGTCATCCCCCAGTTCGTACTCCGGATGGAGGGTTGCTGCCGAGAGACGGTCGAGCCGGTGCGTTTTCCGATCCAGGGCTCCGGTCAAGAAACCCGGGCGTTCGTCTACATCGATGATTTGGTCGACGGGGTGGTCCGCGTCATCGAGCGGGGGGAGCACTTGGGGATCTACCACATCGGGACCGATCAGGAAGTGACCATCGAGCACTTGGCAAAAGAAGTCGGCCGGTGCTTCGGGCGGGAGGTCGAAGTCGTCCCTGGCGACCTGCTCCCTGGCAGCCCACCCCGGCGCTGCCCCGACATTGCGAAGATCCGCACCCTCGGCTATGAGTCCCGGATTCCCCTACGTGTCGGCCTGCAAAAAACGGTCGACTGGTATTTGAATCACCTTGACCCTGAACACCGCGGTTGACCCCGCCCAATTCGGAGTTTGCATGTATGGGAGCCCCACCCAAGCAGAAGAAACTGGCCGCCGGTACCAAGGGGAGCCTGGTCGTCGACCGCTGTCAGATCTGCGACTCGTCCGAACTCACCCCCGTGATCTTCGTGGGATACCTTCCCCCGGTCAACGCAATGCCCGCGATCGGGAGCCAACCCGCCGAACAACCGGCTTACCCCGCTCAGGTCCTCATGTGCCGGCATTGCCAGTTGGTCCAACTCGGCCTCGTGGTGGACCCGGCGATCCTCTTCCCGCCAACCTACCCCTACACCAGCGGGACCACCAAGATCCTCCGCGACAACTTCGCCGAGCTGAGCCGGGAAGTTCACTCGCTCTTCGAGATCGGTCCCGACGACCTCGTCGTCGACATCGGCTCGAACGACGGGACACTCTTGAGCAACTTTTCCGGACAACACCGCGTCCACGGGATCGAGCCGACGAACGCCGGGCACCTGGCCAACGAGCGGGGCATCCCGACCCTGATCTCGTTCTTCAACCACGACGTCGTCCGTGAGGTGGTCAACCTCAAGGGAAAGGCGAATGTCGTCACCGCGACCAACGTCTTCGCCCACATCGAGGACGTCCATTCCGTCGTCGAGAGCGTCCTCGAATTGCTCGGCGATTCCGGGCTCTTCATCACCGAGTCGCACTACCTGCTCCCCCTGGTCGAAACACTCCAGTATGACACGATCTACCACGAGCACCTCCGGTACTACTCGGTGACCAGCCTGAAGTTCCTGCTCGCGATGCACGGTCTGGAAGTCGTCCACGCCCAGCCAATCCCGACCCACGGCGGCTCGATCCGCGTTTATGCCGCGAGGAAGGGGCTATACCCGGTGCGCGAGAGCGTGGAGGCGATCCTGGCTCAAGAACGGAAGAAACTCACCGAGGAGAAGTTGAAGGACTTTCGACACCAGGTCGTCCTGACCAAGATGGGCCTCCACGCGCTGCTTAGGGAGATCAAGGCGCGGAGAGAGCGCGTCTACGGTATCGGCGCACCTTCGCGCGCGAGCACGCTGATCAATTACGTCGGGCTGGACGACGGCATCCTCGACTGCGTCCTCGAAATCAAGGGGTCTTACAAGATCGGCAAATATATCCCCGGCACGCTGATCCCGGTTCTCGACGAGGGCAAGCTGTTCGAGGACCAGCCGGAATACGCCCTGCTGCTTTCGTGGCACATCGCCGACGAGCTCATGCCGAAGTTGAAGGCCAAGGGATTCCACGGCAAGTTCGTGATTCCTCTCCCAGAACCCCGGGTGATCACGCCCTAACCGTACCGGACACGATCCAATGGACGTCTCAAAGGAAGTTGCCTTCTTCGACAGCTTCGAGACCGAGCACGGCGAGTACGATGTTCTCGGCAAGGGGGCCTATCGCCGGTTGCTTGGTCTCTTCGGCTCGCTCGTCCGCCCCCGCGAGGGCGAGTGCTGCTTCGACCTCGGTTGCGGCACCGGGGCTTTCACGCGGCGGCTGTCGGCCTTCAACCTCGACTTGACCGGAGTCGACATCTCGCCTCGGAGCATCGAGGCGGCGCGCAAGAAATCGGGCCATGAGCGGTACCTCGTCGGTGACATCCGAGCCACCAACCTCGCCGATGGGGAGGCCGATATCATCCTTTACTCCGGCGTACTCCACCACTGTAACGAACGGGCCATGCGGGTCGAGATCCTCCGAGAAGGACTCCGCATCTTACGGCCCGGCGGTCGCCTGTTTGCCTTCGATCCGAGCGCCCACAGCCCCTCGATGTGGCTCTATCGCGATCCGCGGTCTCCCTTCTACTCGAGCAAGGGGAAAACGGAGAACGAAGTTCTCTTGACTCGCCAGGATCTCCGAACCGAGCTGGAGGAGGCGGGTTTCTCGTCCATTCGAATTCGCGGCGTGAGCGGCATCTCGTATACATACGTCGAGGAGACATTCGCGCGGTTGATCCTGCCCCTCTACAACCTCTACGAGGCGGCCCTGAGGTTCTCACCATTCGAGGATCGCTACGGTACGTTTCTTCTGAGCTTCGCGGTGAAGCCGGACTGACGCCGACGGCTGGCTTGAAGCCGGTGGGTTCGCACGTCGGCTGAAAGCCCGACCAGCCCACCGCTCTCCACCGCGACTGGCCCTCGATGGTGTGCTTGAGGACGTCGCACCGTCCCTTGGTACCGATGATCAGGTCCGAGGTCTCGGTGTGACAGTCTTCCTGGTCACGCGTGAATCCGAAGACACATACGCCGTCGTCGTACTCGAAGACGACAGCCTGGCGATCGAACTGGTCGCCGAACCGCGGCACCAAGCAGGTCTGCCGGCCTCCCATTCTCCAGGCGCGCTGGGGCGGCTTGTCGCCCAGCGCCCAGGAGGCATTGTCGATGAAGCCTGCCAGGAGTGCAGCCGATTGCCGCGTTGGCTCCATTTTACTTCACCGGAGTGCGGACGGAACCAGGCCGCACCGGCGGCACGGCCGATGAGCTCACCCCGGACCCAAGCGAGGACCCTGCAAGGTCTCGGACCCGTACGGTTCGAAACTCGATGTTGCCTCCATGGTTCTGAAGGCAGAGATAACCCGCCAGCGGTTTCTGGCGAAGCTCTGGAACGGTGGACTGGTCGAGATCGACGATCAGCTCACCGTTGAGAGTGACCTTGATCTGCGGCCCGGCGCACTCGATGTCGATGCTGTTCCACTGTCCCGCGGGCAGGATCGCATTCTTCCGAGGGGCCACGTATCGGTACAACGACCCGCTCGAGTGCACTGTCGGCGGTTTGCCGGCGTCGTCGAATAACTGGATCTCATAGCCATAGAACGAGGGCCGAGTCGCCCGGGACCGAGCCGGGTCAAACGAGAGGGTCCGGATGCCCAGACCGCTGTTGCACCCGGGGGCCATGCGAAACTCGACATGGAATACGAAGTCGGCGAACGTGCGCCGATCGTACCGCAGGAATCCGAATCCCTTACCCGTGCCGACGAGATGCCCATCCTTGACCGGCCAGACCGGCAGCGTTCGGCCGTCCTTCACAAACTCTCTTACCCCCTCGGCCACCCAGCCGTCCAGATCCTTGCCATTGCAGAGCTGGACCT
>Ga0181521_10008429_pt1 | contig 10578 bp, 10 predicted proteins | sample PEATcosm2014_Bin_32_FD_119764 | JGI IMG/M metagenome (GOLD analysis project Ga0181521, IMG submission 119764) | Peatland microbial communities from MTU Mesocosm Facility, Houghton, MI, USA - PEATcosm2014_Bin02_60_metaG | ecosystem: Environmental > Terrestrial > Soil > Wetlands > Peat | place... | reverse complement strand
GTCATGAATTCCGGGAATCCAAAGTCTTCCGTCGAGAGTCCTGCCCGTAGGGGACCCCGCATGCCGTTAACGGGCGCCGGAAGTTCAGTATCACTTGAGTGCAACGCTTGTTGGCCAACAAGAGCAGACTAGCAGCGGAGCCTGGCGCCACAGTCCTGACTTAAGTATGGAGGGTACGTCAAGGGTTTTGGGGGCTAAGTGATTGGATTAGTGGGGAAGATAGGGTGTGACTGGCGGTGGCCGGGGCGACGAAAACGGCCGGGCTGCGCCCGCTGCGCCGAATGACATTCGGCGCGCAGGTTGTCAACTGTTGTCAACCTGCCCCACAACGGACTTATCCGCCGATTGCCTCGCAGAACAGGCGGGCTACGCGCGGCGCATCGAACTGTTCCACTCTCGCGGCGCCGGCTTGCGCCTGGGCGGCACAAGCCTCGGGTGATCGATAGAGCGATTCGATGCCGGCGGCCAGGGCTTCGGGGCTGTCCGGTTCGACGAGGGTGGCGTGGGGCGCAACTTCCGGGATGGCCGCCGCGTGCGACGCCACAATCGGCTTGGCCGCGGCCATGGCCTCGAGCAGCACGATGCCGAAACCCTCCTGCACGCTTGGCAGGCAGAACGCCGACGCGGCGCGATACTCTTCCACCAGTTGGGAGCGTGAAACGTCGCCGAGAAAGGTGACCGTGCCACCCAGCTTCAACTCTGCGGCAAGCCGGTGGAGCGGCGCGGCGCACGGTCCATCGCCCACGATGCGCACCTCCAATTCCGGGATGCGGCCGCGCAGCGCGGCGGCGGCGCGCAACAAAACATCCACCCGCTTGCGCCGGTAGAGCCGGCCCACGAACAACACCAGGAACCGGCCGGTGGGGCTCGACGCGTTTCCGGCAGCCAGCGCGGCCCGCCACTCGGCCAGATCGATCGATTCCGGCACCACCGCCGGCTCGCGAATTGCGCCATAGAGAGCGCGCACCTGCGCGGCACAATAGCGGCTGGTCACCACCACACGCGGAGCGCGGAGCACGTGCAGACGCTCGCACCGCGCCTGGATCCCCATGGTGAGCCGCGTCAGCCCGCGCTCAAAACGCACTTCATCGGCAATCACACCCTTGAGCGCCGCGACGTGGCCGGCTTCGGTTGCGAGTGTGTAGCCGTCCATATCGAAGCCGACCGTGCGATCGAAACCGGCGGAGGGTTGCAAACCGCGGTTGAACAGCAGCCGTTCGGCGGTGTAGACCGGCAGGTGAGTGCGCGGCGTTTCGATGGCGACCTGATGCCCCAACTCGCGGAGCGCGCGGGCGAGCACCGCGATCCCCACGTAAGTGCCGCTGCCGCGGCGGATATCAAGCGGCGTGCTGGTGAGGAAACGGATACGCATTTAGCCGTCTGGGGCGGTGCGAAGAACTGTACGGGCAAGCTAAAGCATGCCCCACCAGCGCAATCGGTGGGGCATGCTTTAGCTTGCCCGTAAACCGAAACATTATAATTATACGGGACCACACAGTTGCCGATTCGCGGAAAGGCGGTTTGTCTATTGTCGGGCGGCCTGGACTCTTCCACCTGCCTGGCGCTGGCGCGGCGCGATGGGTTTGCCTGCTGCGCGCTCACCTTCGATTACGGGCAGCGGCACAAATTCGAGCTGGAGGCGGCGGCGCGGGTGGCGGCGGCGCTGGGCGTGGAACGGCGCCTGGTGGTGAAGGTGGGGCTCGACGTGTTCGGCGGATCGGCGCTGACGGCGGATGTGGCCGTCCCCAAGGCGCGGTCGCTCGAGGAGATGAGCCATGGCATTCCGGTGACCTACGTGCCGGCGCGCAACACCATTTTCCTTTCGCTGGCGCTGGCCTGGGCGGAGGTGCTCGAAAGCGCCGACATTTTTATCGGCGTCAACGCGCTCGATTACTCCGGCTATCCGGATTGCCGGCCGGAATATATCGAGGCATACCGCCGAATGGCCGACCTGGCGACGCGGGCGGGCGTGGAAGGGCGCACCCGACTGACGATTCACACGCCGCTCATCGGCCTCGGCAAGGCACAGATCGTCACTCTGGCGCGCGAACTGGGCGTGCCGTTCGGCCTGACCCACAGTTGTTACGATCCGGGCCCCGGCGGGCGGCCTTGCGGCGCCTGCGACGCCTGCCTGCTGCGGCGCAAGGGATTCGAAGAGGCCGGCATTGAAGATCGCTGAGCTGTTCTACTCGCTGCAGGGCGAAGGCTCGCTGGTGGGCGTGCCGTCGGTGTTCATCCGTTCGAGCGGCTGCAACCTGCGGTGCGCCTGGTGCGATACGCCGTATACCTCGTGGCAGCCGGAAGGCGTGGAGCTCGGGCTCGACCAGATCGTGGACGAAGTGGGTGCACACCCGGCGCGCCACGTGGTGATCACCGGCGGCGAGCCGATGATCCAGCCGGAGATCGTTCCGCTCACTGCGCGGCTGCGCGCGCTGGGGATGCACATCACCATCGAGACGGCGGGCACGGTGTTCCAGCCGGTCGAATGCGACCTGATGAGCATCAGCCCCAAGCTCTCCAACTCGACGCCCGGCGGCAGCTTGGCGGAGCCGCACGACCGCCTGCGGATTCAGCCGGGGGTGCTTCTGGAATTGATGGCGCGCTATGAATATCAACTGAAATTCGTGGTCGAGGAGCCGGGGGACCTGGAGGAAATTCGCGCCCTGATGGAGGCGCTCGATGCGCCGCGGGAGCGAGTGATTCTGATGCCGGAAGGCACCGAGCCGGCGCGGTTGGCCGAGCGCGGGCAATGGCTGGCCGAGATCTGCAAGGAGGAAGGGCTCCGCTTCAGCCCGCGTCTGCACATCGACCTGTGGGGCCACCGGCGCGGGGTGTGAGGCGGGCTGGGGTTGGCAGACGAAAGGGTTGGCAGACGAAAGCGTCTGCCCCACTTGGCCGCCGAACGGTAGGATAGACGATCGGTTCTTGTCGTCTGTCGAGGCGCCGCGCCTTGGCGAGCGATGACAGACCACGAAAGGCGATGGTCTATCCCACGAGCTGCATGGCGAGCGCGAAATGCATTTCGGAGCGGGCGGAGCCGCGGATGGTGCCGGTGATGGGGGCGGCCAGGCGCGGGTCGGCGGCGGCGGCCATGGCGACGTGACGGTTGGAGGCGGCCAGGCCGGCGGAAGGATCGTAGCCGCGCCAGCCGCCGCCTTGCAGATAGACTTCGGCCCAGGCGTGCAGGTTGGGCTTCTCCTGGTCGGCGGCGCCGGCTTCGTAGCCGCTGACGAAGCGGGTGGGGATGCCGACGGCGCGCGCGGCGGCGGCGAACAGCACCACCAGATCGCGGCAGGTTCCCGTCTTGAGGCCGAGGGTGACTTCGGGTGGATGGGGCGGGCCGGCATCGCGCACCTGGTGGCCGAATCCTTCGAAGAGCCGGCGGTTGAGGACAGTCAGGAATTCGAGCGTGTGGCCGCCGGCAGCCGCCGCGGCCGATGCGGCGAACTGGCGGATGGCGGCCGAGGGTTGGGCCGATTCCAGGTACGGCGCCAGCGACGCCGCCACCGATTCCGGATACACCGGCGCCAGCGCCAGCATGCCCGCCGAGGCGATGAAATCGAACGGGTTCTCGCGCAAGGTTTCGATTTCGAATTCGCTCTCGATGCGCCATTCGGTCAGCTTGCGATCGAACCACGCCTCCACCGCCACGTTGCCGTCCTGATCCAGGCAGTCGATGCGGCCGGCGGGCGCGGGCGCGATCTCGAGCCGGTAGGAGAGCAGGCGTTGCGCGCCGTCATCCCGCGGGCGCAGACGGAAAGTGTGCGGTTCGAGAAAAACCGGGCTGTCGTAAACGTATTGGGTCGAGTGATGGACTTGAATTCGCATGGTGCACGCTTGCCGCCGACCGCGGGATCAGAACGCCACGGACGAGCCGGTCAGCCGCGAGAAAGCCGCCTCCACCCACTCCGAGGGCAGATCCTGCACGCTGCGCCGCATCCGGTCCTGCCACCAGTTGGAGATTTCGCGCAAGTCGTCCATTTCGTAACGATGCTCGACCAGCTCGAAGCTGCCGCGCGAATAGAGCAGCACGTCCACCGGGAAACCCACGTCGGCGGCGCAGAGGCGGGTGGCGTCGAAAGCCAGCAAGCCGACTTTGAAGGCGTAGAGCATGGAATCGGCCGCCCTCACCGAACGTTCCAGGATGGGCTTGCCGAAACCGCTGGCGCCGATGATCTGGTAGGGCGTATCGGGACCGATCTCGACCCAGTTTCCTTCCGGGTAAACATGGAACAGGCGCTGCGTGGAATCGCCCGCCATCTGGCCTCCGATCAGGGCGTGCGAGTTGAAGGACAACTCGGCGCGCTCGAGCGCGGCGCGGTCCTCTTCGGCCACCCGGCGCACCTGACTGGAATAGAGGTTCACCACTTTATAAAGGCGGTCGCGCGTCACCGAATCTTTGGCGAAGGCTTCTTCGAAAAGCAGAAGAATTTTATCGCGTAGCGAGCGCAGGCCGGAATTCATCGCAAAGAACGCGAAGCCGGGCCCCTGGTAGCTGGCGACCTTCTTGGCCATCAGGCACTCGTTGCCGCTGAGCACGCGCGTATCGGCGATACCCACCAGTCCCTGTTCCACGTTGATCCCCAGACAGAATGTCATCGCTCTCCCCTCGGCAGCCATAAGTAAAACGGTTGGCAGGCGGAAGCGCCTGCCCCACTCGCATGCAGCCCTTCGACGGCAAAGTGGGACAGACGCTTTCGTCCGTCAAACGCGCCCTCACGCCCAACTCCTGGCGCCTTCGGGGCGCTGGGCGAAGAAGTCGTTCCGGATACACTCATCGATTGTATTCATTTTCGTTTGCAGCGCGTCGAAGAACTCGTGCAAGCCGCCTTCGAGGATGCCTTCCACGCGGGCAAAGTCCAGCTCCGAGCGTAACAGGCCGACGCGTTGTTCCGAGGCGCAGGAGAAGCCGCCGCGAGGCGTGCCGGTGATGGCGTGCAGGGCCTCGTCCGCCTGGCCGATGGAGTGGCGCACGGCGCGCGGGAATTCGCCGTCCAGCAGCAGAAACTCGACGATGCGGTCGGGTGCGATGCGGCCATACTTCTTGCGGTACATTTCAAAGCCGCTGACGCTCTTGAGCAGCGCCGACCACTGCACGTCGTCGAACGGCGTGCCCACGTCGCTGACCGAAGGCAGCAGGATGAAATACTTCACGTCCAGGACGCGGGTGGTCTTGTCGGCGCGTTCCAGGCGGCGGCCGGCGGAAATGAAATGCCAGGCCTCGTTGTAGCTGACGGTCGAATGGGTGATGCCTTCAAACAGGTGGCAGCCCATGCGCACGGCGTGGCAAAACTCGGGCAGCGATTCGGGAGCGGTCTTGCGCGCCTCGGCGGTGATCATCAGGTAGAGCGTGTTGATCTGCTGCCACATTTCCGAGGAGATGGTCTCGCGCACCGAGCGGGCGTTTTCGCGCGCCGCCAGGATGCAGGAGTAAATCGAATTCGGGTATTCGGCATCGAACGCCAGAAACTGCACCGCGTTCTGCTGGGTGGCCTCTCCATAGCGCTCGGCGAACAGCGCGCGGTCGCCGGTGGTATTGATGATGGGCTGCCACTGGCTGGAGAAAACACCGGGCAGGTCGAGCATGAGGTTGTGGTTGACGTCGAGGAAGCGGGCCACGTTCTCGGCGCGCTCGATGTAGCGCGCCATCCAGTAGACCGACTCGGCCACGCGGCTCAACAGGGGCTGGGCGGGCGCAATCATGACGGGCCTCCGGGAGCGAGCACCCAGGTATCCTTGCTGCCGCCGCCCTGCGACGAGTTGACCACCAGCGAGCCTTTCTTCATGGCCACGCGGGTGAGCCCGCCGGGCAGCACGGAAATCTCCTTGCCGCAGAGCACGTAGGGCCGCAGGTCCACGTGGCGGCCTTCAAAATGATCGTCGACGATGGTGGGCGCGCGGGAAAGCGCCAGCGTGGGCTGCGCGATGTAGTTGCGCGGATTGGCTTGAATCCGGACGGCGAATTCCTCCTGCTCGGCCCGCGTCGAGTGTGGGCCCACCAGCATCCCATAGCCTCCCGATTCGTTAGCGCTCTTCACGACCAACTCCGCCAGGTGTTCGAGCACGTACTGGCGGTCGGTGTCGCGCCAGCAAAGATAAGTCGGCACGTTGGGCAGGATGGCGTCTTCCGCTTCGTAGTAGCGGATCATGGCGGGGACGTACGCATAAATCACCTTGTCGTCGGCCACGCCGTTGCCGGGAGCGTTGGCCAGGGCGACGCGGCCGGCGCGGTAAGCGGCCATCAGGCCGGGCACGCCCAGCATCGAATCGGCGCGGAAGACTTCCGGATCCATGAAATCGTCGTCCACCCGGCGGTAGATCACGTGCACGCGCTCCAGGCCCTTGGTGGTGCGCATGAAGACATCGCCGCCGGAGACCACCATGTCGCGCCCTTCCACCAGTTGGATTCCCATCTGCTGCGCCAGGAAGCTGTGCTCGAAGTAGGCCGAGTTGTAAATGCCCGGCGAGAGCAGCACCACGCGCGGATTCTGTTCGCCGGGAGCCAGCGATTCCAGCATCTCGAGCAGGCGGCTGGGGTACTCGTTAACCGGCCGCACCGACAGGCCTTCGAATACGCCGGGGAAAATGCGCTTCAGCACCTCGCGGTTCTCCAGCACGTAGCTGACGCCGGAGGGCACGCGCAGATTGTCCTCGAGCACGTAGAAGCGGCCGTCGCGGTCGCGCACCAGGTCGGTTCCGGTGATGTGGCACCAGACGCGCCAGGGCGGATTGAGGCCGTGGCACTGCTTGCGGTAGCTGGCGGCGGAGAGGATCACGTCGGCGGGAATGATGCCGTCCTTGAGAATCTTCTGGTCGTGGTAGATATCGTCGATGAAGGCGTTGAGGGCGTGAATGCGCTGCACCAGGCCGCGTTCGATGATCTCCCACTCGGCGGCGGCGATGATGCGGGGGATCAGGTCGAAGGGAAAAATGCGTTCCGCGCCAGCCGTATCGCCGTACACATTGAAGGTGATGCCCATTTGCAACAGCAGGTGCTCGGCGGCGCGCTGATAGCGCAGCAGGTGGCCATCCGACAGGCTCTCGATGGTATCCACCAGCAGGCGGACGTGCGGCCGCGGCGTGCCGTCGTCGTGAAACATTTCGTCGTAGAAGTTTTCGGTCCGATACGCGGAGAACCGCAAGGTACGCTCCAATACAAGTATCCAGTATCCATGCTCGCGGAATCCGAACGCAAAGGGAAACCGAAAAAATTTATAGCGCGGATTCGGGTTTTCGATGGACGCGGGCGTGGCAGGGCACCGGAAAAACACCGGCGCTACAGCTACGGCCCTGCTTTCCTGGTAACGCCGGCGGTCTTTGCCGCCGGTTCCTTGGGAACAACGCTCAAGCGCGGAAACCCGGAACCGAGCCGCCGGCAGCCGGCCCCTGCGGCCGATGCGATGATGGGTTGCAACGAGCTAGAATTGACGCTTGCCGCAGCCAAGCAGTTCGCGCGGGCTTTCGCCGATGGTGCGATTCCTGGTGTGGTACGGGTGCCACTTCCCGGAGCACAGGGGCAAATGGCGCCTGCACGAAACCATTCGGCGCCGGTTGGGAATTGCGGTCGACACCGAGCAGACCGTCGAACGGCGGGGCCTGCGGTGGTCGCTGAACCCCGCGGATTTCGCGCAGTCGCACCTTTTTTGGTTCGGCGCCAGGGATCCATGGGAAATGTACCATCTCTTACGGATCTTGCCGCCGGACTCCGTGATCCTGCAGGCGGGAGCGAACTTCGGCTACTACGCACTGACGATCGCAACCGCCCTGGGCGGCAAATGCCGGATCGTCGCCGTGGAGCCCTGCCCGGAAAACCACGCCCGGCTGGTCGAGCACGTTCGCTCGAACGGTCTGGATCGGCAGATCGAATGTTGCGACTGCGCGGTCTCCGATACGGAGGGCAGTGAAACGATGGTGCGGCCGAAGGAGAACTCGGGCCACGCGCACATGGTTTCTGGCGGGCCGGGCGCCCCAGTCCGCGTGAAGACGATCGATCAGTTGGTCCAGGAGTCCGGCTGCCAAAGGCTGGACGCCCTGCTCATCGATGTGGAGGGCTATGAGGACCGAGCGCTCCGCGGGGCGGCCGAAACGCTGGCGCGGTTTCGCCCATTCGTCCTGATCGAGCTGTGGCCTCCGGTGATGAGGCAACAGGGCACCACCGTCGGGGCCGCCGCCGAACTGCTTTACAAGCACGACTACCGCGTGTATTACGCCCAGAAACGGCAACTGCTGCCGGTCACCGGTTTGCCATCCGGCGATGACCGCCTGTATGCGTTCTGTTTCCATCGAGACCGTATTCCACGGTCACTCGGAAAGGCTGAGTCCGGCGGCTGAGAGGTGACACACTTGAGTCCCGATTCGCCGATCTTCAAAGCGCTGCTGTTTTACGGCTGCCGCCTGCCGAACCACCCGCGAAAATGGTGGGTCCACGAGAAACTGCGCAGGCTCGTATCGAAGGGTGTCGACGTGGATATCGACGTCGTCCGGCAAGGCCTCAAGTGGTCCTTGAACCCAGCCGACTTTCAACACGAGTCGCTGTTCTGGACCGGCGTGATGGACACGTGGGAGATCGAGGAGCTTCGGCGCAGGCTGGCGCCCGGATCGGTTTTTCTGGACATCGGAGCCAACTTCGGCTACTACTCGGTCCGCCTCGCATCCCTGCAGAAAGAAATCCAGGTGCACGCATTTGAGCCGCACCCCGTCACCTTCCGGCGGCTCAGCCGGCACATCGAATGGAACGGGCTGAGCGATGTCGTGCACGCGCACCAGTTCGCTCTTTCCGACGTCAGCGGACAGGCGCACATGGCCGAGCGCCCGGATAACTCCGGCGCGTCCAGGCTCACCGATGGCGATGACGGAATCGCGGTGCAGACCATGACTCTCGACGAGTTTGCTCGAAGCGCCGGCTTGACCAGGGTCGATGGCATCAAGATCGACGTGGAAGGCGTGGAGCCGCGCGTGCTGCGCGGAGGCCGCGAAACCATCGGGAAATACCGGCCGGCGATGGTGATCGAATTCTGGACTCCCGGGCTCGAGAAGGCGGGGTCGACCCCGGCGGAACTCGCGGCGGTGCTGGCCGAACTCGGGTATCGGATGTTCCGTCCGCGCGTCAACCCGCCGGTGCAGCTCGAGGAAGCTCCGGACAGCCTGGATCCGGTGAACGTGCTTTGCCTCCACCGCGATCGATGAATGGTGGATCAGGCGACGGTGGCGAGGGACTGCTCGAAATCGGCCAGCAGGTCGCGCCAGTCTTCGATGCCGGCGGAGAGGCGCACCAGACCGTCGGTGACGCAGGATTCCGCGAGTTCCTGCTGGCTCATCCCCGAATGAGTGGTGGATTTCGGATGGCAGGTGAGCGTTTCGACGCCGCCCAGCGACACCGCGCTTCGGGCGATACGCAGGTGGCGCAGGAATTCGAACGCGGCCGGTTTGCCGCCGGCAAATTCGAGCGAGAAGACGCCGCCGGGATAGTCGCACTGCTTGGCGTAAATGCGTTTCTGTTCGGGGTCGGTGAACAGGGTGGGGTACATGACGCGGGTGAGCTTGGGATGTCCGTGGAGGGCTTCGGCCAGGCGTTGCGCGTTCTTGCTCTGACGGTTCATGCGGAGAGCCACGGTGGGGAGGCGGCCATCCAGCATCCAGCACTCGTCGGGCTGCAGGATGTTGCCGAACATGCTGCGCCGGCTGCGGAGTTTCTGAATCATCTCGGCGCTTTTCGTGAGCGCCACGCCGGCCAGCATGTCGCTGAAGCCGGAAAGATACTTGGTGGCGGAATAGAGCACGATATCGGCGCCCCACAGCATGGGGTGCTGGAAGGTGGGTCCGAGGAAAGTGTTGTCGACCATCACGATGGGGTGATCGGGATGGGCGGCCGCGGCGGCGGAAGCGCGCTCCAGATCGGTCATCGTCATGGTGGGGTTGGCCGGCGTTTCCAGGTAAACGATGCAGCAGTTGCGGGCGGCGCGAATGGCGGCGTCGATGCCATCGGTATCGCCCGCCCGCACGGGAATGCCGCGCACGCCGAACGGTTCGAGGAAGGTGTGGATCAGGCCGGTGGTGCCGCCGTAGAGCGGCGTGGTGTAGACGATGGTGGCGTCGGGGCGGGCGTAGGCGAAGAATGCGGTCATGATGGCCGCCATGCCGGAGTTGAAGACCGCCGCATGGCGGGCGCCGGCCTCGAGCGGCACGATCTGGTCCTCCAGAATCTCGGCATTGGGATGCGAGAAGCGGGAATAGATGAGGTCGGCGCGCTCGCCATCGGCCGGCTTGATTTTTCCGGTGGTGATGGCGAAGGCGCCCTCGGCGGCCTCCGGGCTTTCGAAGACGTACGTCGAGCTGCGAAACACCGCGGGCCGCGCCGATCCTAACGACAGGCTGGGGTTGAAGCCCCTGGTCAACACCGCGGTGCGTGGGCGCACGTGGCCCTGCTCTGGCTCTTGATCCGCCATAAACACTCCTTAAGGGCCTGTCTAGAAATAACATGACCGCTATTGCGGGGGTTTGCTGGGCTGGATCTCGTAGTTCCAGTCGCCGTGGAACTTATCGCGGCGGAGGTGGATTCCGGCGAACTGTTCATCCGAG
>Ga0181521_10008428_pt1 | contig 10579 bp, 8 predicted proteins | sample PEATcosm2014_Bin_32_FD_119764 | JGI IMG/M metagenome (GOLD analysis project Ga0181521, IMG submission 119764) | Peatland microbial communities from MTU Mesocosm Facility, Houghton, MI, USA - PEATcosm2014_Bin02_60_metaG | ecosystem: Environmental > Terrestrial > Soil > Wetlands > Peat | place... | reverse complement strand
GGTGCGCTATAAGATTGTCGTGAAAAAGGCATCCGCCAAGCTGTTCGACTTGCGCTCCGGCGCTCAGTTACGCGGCTATGTGGACGGCGATACGACCGTCTTCGAAGTCCACCAGATGCCGCGCACGTACTTGGCGTATCGCTTCGAGTAATTAAGAGGGACAGGGGTTGCCGGCGCCGCGCCACGCAGCTCACGCCTTGTAGTCCCACTCCTTGCGGTACGGCGTGTCGACGAGGCCGTTGGCGGCATCGTCGTTGGTGAATCTTCCGGCGCGTGCGTCCCACTCGAGCACTTTCGCCTCCCGGCGTCCACGCGCGGCGCCGGCTCCGCCACCGTCCCCGGTCGCGCCACGAGGCGGCGCAACGGGCATCGCGTAGCGGCGCGGTCGGCAGCATGCCGTCGGTCACGGCGTCGTCATCTGTCCCTGGCCGGTGATGAAAAAGGTGAGATAGCTCCCAGGCGTCGCGGGACGGGCTTGGTTGTAAGTCACGCTTTGATCGGCATAGGTATTGGTCGCCGCCTGCCCCGCTCCCCCGGCATGACAGAAAATGCCCGGCGCGGTGTTCGCCACCGTTGTGACTCCCCGGGCTTTTCAGGGATGCCCGGGTCGTCCAGTATCTGAACGGCGGTAGCCGGGCCGAAATTGGCCCAGTCTCGCAAAACCTAGACAACCTTCTTGCCGGGAGTGACTTCGACCAGCTGAGGACCTTTTCCGTCACCGCCTCGGGAGCACACGATGGTGTTGCCGTTGACCAGGCGCGTACATGTCTGCGTGTTGATATACCGATAGGCTTCCGGCACGTCGCCCGGCTTGAGCTCCCACACCGTTTCCTTCTTGGGGTTGACTTCGCGCGTAAGGATGTCCTTCTCGTCGGTGATCAGCGTATTGCCGTTCTTGAGTCGGATGGCAGCCCAAGGGCTCGCGATCTCGTACTTCCAGGTCGCCTTGAGATTCCCGTCGTACTCGATCACCTGGTTCATAGTCAGGAAGGGAACGAGGTACGCTCCCGTAGCGGTGTACCGCACCCGGCGGAACTGTCCGTGGACGGTCTTGGGGTCGGTAAGGCTCGGGGCAGGGAGGTCGTGTTGGATTTCGACGACCTTGGTTTTGGTGTTGACGACCATCAGCTTGGGCGGGACCTCAAACGGCGAATGTGTGGTGCCCACCGATTGCATCACGCGGTGGGCATCGGCGGCGCTGTTTCAAGGCTAGGCCGCCTGCCGCAAATCGTAGCTCCTGTTTGTCCCGAGCGCAAGACTGAGGCTTGTTGCGGCCGTGAATGCCTGCTACTCTAGCGCGTCAGAGTGGAATGCCCCGCTCTCGATACGTCCGTTTCACTGCGCCAGACGCCGCTCTTGACGTAATTCGTCGTAATCAGGAGGTGAACACAGTGGTGAACAGATTGTTAGTAACGGCGATTGTAATGCTGGCGACGCTCTGTCCGTCAGCCGCCTTCGCCACGGTCATCCCTACGCCCCCCTATCCCGGGGCGTCTCCGAGCCTCGCTTATCAGGTGAGCGTCGACGGCCGGTCCATCTTTACGTATCGCTATCCAACTTACAACCAGTTCAATTGGATGGACTATGCCAGTTTCAGCATGACCGGCAAGGTTCATGTCACGATTACCAACCTAGTCAGCGAGAGGGATGTGCGCACCTGCTACATCCGCCCGATCGCGTACAACATCCAGCCGCAGATCAAGGGCAATACGGTCAGCTTCGACCTCGACCGGCCACGCTATCTGGTAATTTTCATCAATGAAGAGCCGCTCTTCTCAGGCACCGGATTGCTGCTGTTTGCCGAGGCGCCCGAGGCGAATGCTCCTAAGCTCGGCGATCCTCACGTGGTCAACATCATGGACTACCACATTGACAGTACAGGTAAGACCGTCGAGACCGCCAAGATCAATCAGGCGATCAGCGACGTATCCGCCAAACCCGGTGGCGGCGTGCTGTTTTTTCCGAAGGGCGTCTATCTCACCGGCTTGGTCATGATGAAGAGCAACGTCAAGTTCTACGTCGAGGCAGGCGCGGTGATCAAAGGGTCCACCAAGAATGCGGATTATGTCTTGCCCCCGGGGACCACGGGAGGCCCGGGGAGGGTACAACGGGCGCTGTTTGTGTTCAACAACGTGGAGAATGCCAGCCTGATAGGCCGTGGAACCGTCGACATGCAAGGCTATCCGGGGTTGTGGCACGATGTCCAACCCGATACCGGTGACGGGCGCGCCAGAACCCCGGAAGGATTGGTGAATGATCCTCACGGGAGTGGCGTCAAGGGCTACGTGATCAACAACTGCAAGAACGTCACCTTCCAGGATCTGTTCCTTCTGCGGTCCGCCTATTGGACGGTGACGGTCAGCAACACCGACAGTTTCACCAGCAGGAACATCAAGCTCATCAACCGCAAGCAGCAGTACCACGACGATGCTTATGACATCACCGGCGGCAGCAAACATATCCTCATCGAAAACGGGTTTTCCATGACGATGGACGACACGTTTGCCTTTTATGGGGGCGCCGGCGCCGGCCTCGAAGACGTGGTGGTGAAGGGTTATGTGAATTACGGCTACACTTCGGCGCTGGTTCTGGGATACGGCTCTATCCCGGCGGCTAAGCATGTGCATTTCGAGGATGTGCATTTCGTCGCGACCTCGAATAAGTTCGCCATTTGGATTCAATTTACTCCCGCGTACTTCGCGGGGCGGGGCTATCCTACCCGCGCGAGCAGTAAGCAGGCTCTGGATGACTTCCGCTTCCTGAACTGCACGTGGGAGCATGACGGCGGGCAGATCTACATCGATGGCGGCGATTCGGAGTTGACCAACTTTGTTTTCGAGAACTGCACCTTCTATACGCCCAGCCGGCCCGCCAAGATTACAGGGAAAAACGTCGGTCCGATCTTGTTTAAGAACGTGAAGCTGAACGGGACCGTGGTCAAGAGCGTCGACCAGTTGACTAAAGGTGGTTGGGATATCTCCGTTCCGATGAAATTCCAGTAGTGAGGCAAGAGAGCAAACATGAAACTGAAAACGTTTTCGTGCGTCGCAGTGGCCTGCTGCGCCAGTGCGATCGCGGTCCAGGCCTATGCGCAGATCGCCGCGGGGGTCCCACATCTCGAAAAGCAAGGAACCGCGACCCAGTTAATCGTCGACGGGGAACCGTTCCTCGCACTTACCGGAGAACTGGGCAACAACACCGCCAGCAGCTTGGAAAACATGCAGCCTATCTGGTCCCGGCTGGTGGCGGGCAATTTGAACTGCGTGCTGGCGGCCGTATCGTGGGCCCAGATAGAGCCACAGGAAGGCCGCTTCGATTTCGCGCTGGTCGATGGTCTCATCCAGGAGGCGCGGCGCAACAACCTGAAACTGGTGTTCCTTTGGTTTGGCAGTTGGAAGAACGGTCTGTCGAGTTATCCTCCCCTCTGGGTGAAGCAGGATTTCAGGCGATTTCCCCGGATCAAGATCAAAGGCGGCAAGAGCATCGAACTGCTCAGCACTTTTGGCGATGCCAGCCGCGATGCGGACGCGCGCGCCTATCGTGCCTTGATGCGGTATATCAAGGAGGTGGACGGCCAGCAGCACACCGTGCTGATGATGCAGGTGGAGAACGAAGTTGGCGTGCTGCGCGACTCGCGCGACCGGTCGGAGCCGGCCAACAAGGCCTTTGCCGGACCGGTGCCGAAGGAATTGATGGACTACCTGCAGAAGCACAAGGACATGCTTGCCCCGGAACTCCGGGAGGTTTGGGCCGCAAACGGCTTTAAGACGTCTGGAACGTGGGAAGAGGTCTTCGGGCCCGGCAAGCCCGACAGCGTCGAAATGCCCATCCAGACCAATAGTCCTCCATTGAGCGAGGAAGAGTATCAGACCGGCTGGCGGAAGCTGCACTGGCCGGTGGATGAGATCTTCATGGCGTGGCAATACGCCCGGTACGTGGGTAAGGTGGTCGCGGAGGGCAAAGCGGAATACAACATTCCGATGTATGTGAACGCATGGCTGCAGCAACCCAACATGGCATGGCCTGGGACGTATCCGAGCGGCGGCCCACTGCCGCAGGTGCACGACGTGTGGCGCGCCGGCGCACCGGCGATCGATATTCTCGCGCCGGATCTTTACCTGGAGTATTTCGACGAGGTTTGCGATCGCTTCACGCGCAACGGCAACCCACTCTTCATCCCGGAGACGGGGACCAACCCGGCCAACGTTCTGACCGCGTTCGGCAAGCACGGCGCGATCGGTTATTCGCCTTTCGCAATCGAGAGAGGAGTAACCCCGGACAGCGATTTGGCAGCGGTCTACCGCCTGGTTCAGCAGATGGCTCCGATGATTGCGGCGCACGAGGGCAAGGATTCCATCACTGCGGTGCGGCTGAACCAGGGCGATGCGCCGAAGCGAGTTGCTTTGGGGAACTATACGCTGGAACTTAGCTACACAGGAAGAGGCCGTGTGCCGATTGCACCTGAGCCGAAGCCGCAGCAGGCTCAGGCAGCGCCCCCCGCGGCGCAACCGGGCCGCGGAGGCTCCGGGCAGGCTGCCATGGAGGCCGCCGCAATTCTGATCGCGGCAGGACCGGACGAATTCTACATGGGCGGCGGCGGCCTCCGGATCACGTTCACTGCGAACACACCCGGGCCGGCAACCGTGGGGCTCGGCATCGTGCAGGAAGGTAAATTCGTCGATGGCAAGTGGGTAGTGGTGCGCCAACTCGGCGGCGACGATATCGGTCAGGGCGAGATTCTGACCCTCCGTCCGAATACCATTCTTCATGTGGTGGTGTACCGGTATGAATAGAATTCCAGCCCGTACGCCGATCCTGCTAGCGCTCGCGTCCGTGGCGTTTTCGCAGGCGAAACTTTCGACGAATATTCCGCACCTCGAGAAGCAGGGCACCGCCACGCAGTTGATCGTCGACGGCAAACCGTTCCTGGTCCTCGGCGCGGAGTTGAACAACTCCAGCGCATCGAGCATGGAGTACTTGCGGCCGCTTTGGCCGAAAATCGCCGCCACCAATCTCAATACCGTGCTGGCAACGGTCTCTTGGGAACTCATGGAACCCGTGGAAGGCCAGGTCGACTTCAGCCTCGTGGACGGTTTGATTCAGGATGCCCGGCGATACAATCTGCGCCTGATCTTGCTCTGGTTCGGGAGTTGGAAGAATGGCAAGTCCACCTACCAGCCGGTCTGGGTGAAGACCAACCAACAGCGGTTTCCCCTTATCCAGGACGAGACAGGCAAAGGCCTACCGACTCTCAGCACGCTGAGCGACGCCAATCGGGACGCCGACTCGCAGGCTTTTGCGGCGCTGATGAAGCACATCCGGGAAGTTGACGGAGAGGCCCACACGGTCATCATGATTCAGGTGGAGAACGAAGTTGGAGTTCTCGGCCCGTCGCGCGATCACTCGCGGATAGCCAATAGCGCGTTCGCGGCGCCCGTGCCGAAGGAGTTCATGGAGTACCTCCAGAAGCACAAAGACACGCTGATTCCCGAGTTACGAAAGCGCTGGGAAGCTTCCGGCTTCAAGACCGGCGGAAGCTGGGAAGAAGTCTTCGGCGCTGGCATGGAGACCGACGAGTTGTTCATGGCGTGGAACTATGCCCGCTACGTAGGCCACGTCGCGGCGGCGGGCAAAGCCGAATATCCGCTGCCGATGTTCGTGAACACCTGGCTGCGCCAGGGATCGTTCAAACCCAACGAGGACAAGCCCGGCGGCTTTCCGAGCGGCGGCCCATTGCCCGAAGTAATGGATGCCTGGAGGGCAGGAGGGCCTGCGATCGACATTCTCGCGCCGGACGTTCACGTGCCGAATTACGACGACTGGTGCAAGTGGTACAAACAATCCGGCAATCCGTTATTCATCCCTGAGTCCAGGGGAGACGCTCGCGGCGTTGCACAGGCAATCGCGACCGCCGGCAAGTATGACGGTATCGGCTACTCGCCATTCGGAATCGACAGGCTCGCGAACCCGGAGGGCGAGCTTGCCAGAGGCTATCAAGTCCTGTCGCAGGTGGCTCCGCTGATTCTGGAGAGGCAGGGGCTTGATAAGGTTACGGCCGTGTTAGTGGATAAGGAGACCCCGAGATCCAAGGTGCGGCTGGGCGATTACACGATCGAGGCCCGGTTCGCCGAGCGCAGCCAGGACCCCAATGCGCCCGTCGCTCCCGCCGTGGACCGCGTGGCCGGCTTGTTCATCCAGTTGGGCTCGGACGACTACGTGATCGTGGGCAGAAGCATGAATGTTTACTTCGAGTCGGCCGCGGATCCGGCCCAAAGCGTGGGATTGGCGGTAGTGGAAGAAGGCCAATACGTCAACAGTCGCTGGGTGCCCGGACGCCGGCTGAATGGCGATGAGACTCCGGAGTGGAAGGCTCTCTGGTTCGGGGGAGACCGCTACACGATTCAGAAAATCAAGCTATACCGTTACCGCTGAATGGAGTTCATCAACATGAAACACTTTACTATCTTCATCCTGGCTTGCGGCGCGGTGTGGAGCGCCCGCGCGCAGGACGCCAAGCCCAATTTCCCCATCGTCCTGCCCGGGAACGGTTTGGCGCAGCATGATTTCTTCTATGCCGGAGAGGCCAAGACCCAGGACATGTACATCGTCCGCAACGGCAAGGTTGCCTGGGAGTTTCACGATCCGGCGGGAAAGGGCGAAATCAGCGATGCCATCCTGCTCTCAAACGGAAACGTGCTTTTCACGCACCAATTCGGCGTCACGCTGATCGACCGCAATAAAAAGGTGCTCTGGAATTATGACGCCCCGGCGGGCACGGAGATCCATACGGCGCAGCCGATCGGTACCGATAAGGTGCTCTACGTGCAAAACGGCGACCCGGCGAAAGTCGTTGTTGTGAATATCGTCACTGGCAAGACCGAGCGCGAGTTTGTCGTCCCGGTCAAGAATCCGAAAAGTGTGCACGGCCACTTCCGCCATGCCCGGCTCACCGATGCCGGCACGTTGCTGGTGGCGCACATGGACATGCAGAAGATCGTCGAGTACGACTCTACTGGGAAGGAGCTATGGTCGTACTCGCCGGGCGCGGCCACATGGTCGGCGGAGCGTTTGAGGAACGGCAACACTCTGATGGCGGGAGCGAGACTGGTTCGCGAGGTGAACCCCGCCGGGGCAACGGTTTGGGAGTTCACGCCCGCCGATGTGCCGGACTACCTGTTCAACTCGATGCAAATCGCAAAGCGGCTGCCCAACGGGAACACGCTCATCAACACCTGGTTCAACCAGTGGAACGGGCCAGCGGATCCGGCCACCGCGCCCGTACAGGCGCTGGAAGTTACGCCCGACAAGAAAGTGGTTTGGGCGTTGCGCGCGTGGGGGAACCCGGTGGATCTCGGTCCGTCGACTACGATTCAGTTACTCGACCAGCCGAGTGTTCCCGAAGCGGTGCATTTCGGCGACTTGAAATAACGGGCCGATCCTCGGCGCCCTATTGGCCATACGGCCGCTGCGCATCGGCCGCGGGTTCGGCGGGGACATCGAGCTTACTCCACTGGGCCGGGATGCGCCAGGCCTCATGTCATTTTTCCGTCAGGCCGTCGACGATTTTCACCGGCTTGGCGACAATCTTGATTTGCGCGGACTGCAGGCCTGGACGACTGGCGCTGACCGTGATCATACCCGGCGAAAGCGTGGAACGAACGGAGACCCGGTTGATTCCGTCTTCGGTATTCAAGTAGAGATTGTTGGTGGAATCGATTTTGCCGCTATTGTAGCCACCGCGCCAGACTGCGGGCCCAGCGACGGCGAAATCCACCCGGGCATCGTCGGTGGGGCAGCGCTGGCCTTTGGCATCGACGACTTCCACGTCAATCAGCGCCACATCCTCGCCATCGGCCTGGAGACCTCGTGGACCGACGATCGGCGTGAGTTTGATTCTCACCGGCGGGCCGGCGGTGGTCAGTTCCTCTTGGGCCACCGGTTTGCCGTCGTTCCTGCCGACAGCCTTCAGACTGCCGGGTGCAAACTCCACGTTCGGGAAAGCAAAGGCGTATCCGTTGTCCGGTTGGGAGTTTACGCCAGCGGATTTGCCGTTCACGAACAGTTCTACGGTCTGCGTATTGCTCACCACGTAGACGGTCTTCACCGTCTTCCTGGCGTCCGGACCCGTGGGATAACTCCAATGGCCCAGAATGTGGATGTCGGGCTGTTCGTTCTGCATCACGCGGTGGGCGAAATAAATCTCCTTGGGTAACCGAACCGCATCCACCTTGCCACTGACCCGGCAGACCTCGCTCGAATCCTGCCGTCCATCCGCATCGGAATCGGAGAAATAGATGGATGCATAACCCGACCACTTGGAGTGCGCGGGGTCGGGGTTGGAAATGCGATTCTGCCAGTAAGCCCAGTAACGTTTGATCGAGCCCAGGGCGAAGCTCTCGGAGGTCAACTGCCAGGTGTCGTTAGGGCCCTTCTTGAAACCAAAATAGGGCGGCGAATCGTCGTCCCAGAAGCGGCGCGCGCCTTCCTCCCGATAATCCTCGGTCTCAATCAGCGGTGCCCGGTCGCGGCGCTGCGCGCTGTATCCGCGGAACATGGCCGTGGGGCCTTCCAGCGCGTCGGTGCGGGGATCCTGACCGATCATGATCCCGAAGAATTCGGCGAGGGGAGTGATGGCGGTATTGGCTGCGACGTTATCGTTGCCGCGCGCGCCGATCACGCGGCCGCCGTCGGGGTCCCATTGCTTGCGCAGCGCCAGCATTTGTTGCATGTGCTCGAGAGTAATCACCGTGTTGCCCGCCTCCCAGAAAAGAATGCTGGGGCTGTTGCGGAAGTAGATCATGGTGTCGCGCATCACTTCGAGGCGCTGCTCCCATTGGCGCCCTTCCACGTCTCTTTCCTTGTCGCCGGCGGGGCAGATCTGGACGATGCCGTAGCGGTCCGCGGTATCGGCATCGACGCGCTGCGGGGCGATGTGCATCCAGCGTATGTAGTTGGCATAGCTCGCGCGCACTAACTCCGCCTGGAAATCATGCATCCAGTCCGGGTAGGCCTGACCGAGGCCGGCCCATTCGTTGCTTGCGCGCTGGGCGTAGCCTTTCAGGTAAACGAATTTGCCGTTGAGATACACGCCGCCGGTGGCGACGCCACCCCTGAATTCGGTCTTGCGGAACCCCGTAACCACCTTGTCGACGTCGACGGTCTTTCCACCCACCGTAAGGATCGTGTAGACGTCATAAAGATACGGATCTTCCGGACTCCAGAAGCGCGCACCCTGGAGCGCTCCCGTGGCCGTCAGCTCGGTTTTTTCGCCGTCGACCATATCGACAGGATCGCCATTGAATCGGGAGCGAACCTTCCCGTCGCGATCGACAATCACCGCCGACAACGCCACCGTGGCGCGATCTCCCGATGCGTTTCGTACTTCCGATTCCACCGTGATGTCAGTGCTCTTCGAGGAGAGATTGAAGTTCGCGGCATGTACATACACGCCAGTGCTTTCCAGGCCGTAATATAACGGCAAGGTCTGATAGATCTTGCCGGTGACGTGCAACCAGACATGGCGGTTGATGCCGCCGTAGTCCGGATTGAAGTCGTTGGCATTCCATTCAAACGGAGTGCCGCTGGAACGCTCCTTGTAGTCGGTGCGGTTGTCCACTTTCACCGCCAGGACGTTCTCTTCGTTTCCGAAGTGAACGGCGCCGGTGATGTCCAGACCGTAGGCCGTAACGCCATTCTCATAGAGCCCGATTTGCTTGCCGTTCAGGAAAATGTCGCCCGCTTGGCGCATGCCTTCGAATTCCAGGAAGATCCTGTCGCCCGCATATCTGGCCGGCAGCTTAAAATGTTTGCGGTACCAGGAAAGCCCTTTGTACGTGCCGCGGTCGCCGCCGCTGTGGGAGATGATCTGGCGGAATGAGTCGACGTCGTTGAACGTGTGCGGGGTGCTGACCGTGGTCCAGGAGGAATCATCGAAGCCGGGTGCTTCCGCGCCGGCTACGTCGTCGCGGATGAATTCCCAGTTCAAGTCGAAATTTAATTTGACACGCGGCGATGGCGGTGGAGTATAGGGGGCGGTTTGAGCTGCCGCCTGAATCGCAACGGCGCAAAGGATGACGGCCGTTGCATACGTTCGGTGAGTGGCGGTCGATGGGCTCAAGTCGATCTCCTGGAACTGAACTTATCGCTGAGAGCTTACCACCGCGCCAGATGCGCGGCAACGAGTCCGGGTTTCCCGAAGCTTGATACAATCACGACCGTTACCGGAGGCAGATGCATGAAGCTGAGAAGTCTCGCCGGAACACTGGTATTTTTCCTTTTCCCGTTCGAAGTGCCGGCGCAAAGGCCGTGGCAGCAGATCACGATTCCCTCCTTGCGCGAGGTAGCCGCGAATTTCAAAGCGCCGCCCCGCGAATACGGCGCCATCCAGCCGTTTGCCAGTTGGAACGGTCCCGACCCGCAGGAAGTTCGGGCAAGAATCGTCCGGGATTTCGACCGCCTCGCGGCCAATGGCATTTTCGTGGTGAACCTTTCGCCGGGGCGTGGCTCACCGAAGTACCTCTCGCCCGAGCATATGGACCAGGTGAAGTTCACGGTTGAGGAAGCGGCGAAGCGCGGCATG
>Ga0181521_10008421_pt1 | contig 10584 bp, 11 predicted proteins | sample PEATcosm2014_Bin_32_FD_119764 | JGI IMG/M metagenome (GOLD analysis project Ga0181521, IMG submission 119764) | Peatland microbial communities from MTU Mesocosm Facility, Houghton, MI, USA - PEATcosm2014_Bin02_60_metaG | ecosystem: Environmental > Terrestrial > Soil > Wetlands > Peat | place... | reverse complement strand
GTCGCGTAGTCGCTGCAGCCGTTCCTGTGCTTATTCCAGCCCCACCGAGACCGCGAGTGCAATATATTCTGCCCATGCCTACTGTTCGTTGCAGATATTGCGGCAGGGTAATGCCGCTAAACACAGTCTATTGTCCGTTCTGCGGAAGACCTCAAGTTGTTCTTCCGCCTCCGACGCCTCGGCTTGTTTCAAGTCGCCGGCTCGGTGGAAGAAATATCATCGCAGTTATACTGTCACTCTTGTCGGGCATTTTGGTATTGCTAAATAGCGCCGCACTGCTTGCACCTTCCTTCTGGGCTTTGTGGTCTTCAACATTCTTCTGGCTCCCGGCGATCGGGCAGTCCTATGCGTTCATGCTGGGGGCATTAATCGGTCTAACATTGGTTCTGGGTGCAATAATTATGGCACTAGGTAACGGTGCTCTCGCAGATGTGATAATATTTCCATTCGCAATATTCAGCCTAATAATCGGGGGAGGATTCGTCGCAGGAATGATACTAGGAATTCTAGCCGGAATCCTCGCGATTGCCAGACGCAACTCTTAACGAAATTTCTCGATAGTTTTCAACAACTTTCTAAATTGCGTCCAGACGCAGGCTTTCGGTAATGGACTTGTTTTTCTTGCAGTTGTAGTGTGCTCAGGATTCACTGAAACCCTTCAAGGGATTTTGCCATCGACTTGCAACTTGGGGCAATTGTTTAGATCCGCGTATCAAGCTGCGCGCACTCAGTTGTGCATGTTTGCTTGGAATTTGCAATTCCGGCCACTGAATACCGGTGTATATGGCTGAAACCATTCTGTCTTGTACGATGAAACGCCTAATTGGCGAAGCCCCTAGAATTCTGCTTCAGGTGAGAGATTAATTGGAAATCATGGAATATTATCGTGATTCAAGCGGCTTTTGGAGAATCAAAAACTTCAGAAGACGACGACGCGCGAGAATCTGAACTAGCACAACCACTCTGCCGAAAGTTACGCCTAAGTAGTGTGAATTTCCACGATGTCCTGATCGCCGAGCACATGCCCAGGGCCAACGCGCTCCCCGGCGAATTTGCTAGTGGAACCCCAAATGCGTGAATAGCGATATCTTTCCGCTAAGTTTGTGTGTATGCTGCCAGCAAGCTCCCTGACGGTTGTCCCTGCGTGTACCACGAAGGGGTGGTCGGACGGCTTGGATTCATTTGGCTCCTTAGTGTACACCCTTATCATCTCTAGACTTTCGAATAATCTGCTTCCTATCGTGATCAATCCTTGCCCAGTCAAACACGATGTCAGGGCTGTTGGGAGAAAGTTTGGAACGGTTCCAACGAAGCTCGACGAAACTTCTCGACCCGTGTCTAGGTCGAGCTTGTTCGCTACTAGCAAAGCTGGTTTGTACAGCATCACATTCTCGAGCACGGCATCCTCGACATCGTCAATAGACGCGTTGCCATAGATTCTTACTAACGCATTCCCGATCCCGTAGCTGTGCAACAACTCACGAATTCGCTCGTGTGAAAGTGAAGTTTGTGTGTTCGTCATCGCGATCCGTACTTCTCCAGAACCCTTCGGTCTAACGATCTCAACCCGCGATAGAGGTTTCTGGATTGATACGTCAGCTTCTTCGAGACTCGTGGCGATTAAGTCGAGTTGGCGCTCTGGATCATTCATCAAATCTACGAGCACAATTAATCCGTCGCAACGGCGAATTAGATCAATGCATTCGGGTTGAAACTCGTAGCGTCTACTTTGCGCAAGTCGCGGTGCCGGGAGCTCCACTAATTGAATCTGGATGTCTTGAAACTGCAGAATCCCTGGTATCGGCCGTTGCGTCGTATATTCGTATGAGGCAACTGTTACCTGAGCATTCGTCAGGGACCTCAGGAGGCTACTCTTACCGCTCTTGGTGAGCCCGACAACCATGACTTGCGCTGCACCTTCGCGTTGCACCGACCAAGGAGACTTTCCCGAGCCGCGTCTGCCGCGTTGCGTTATGATGTCTTGTTTGAGTTCCGCGATCTTGGTCTTGACTTGGGCTCTGAGTCGCTCATTTCCTTTATGTTGGGGGGTCGCGGCAAGGAATTCTACATAAGCCTGCAATCTCTCTTTTGGGTTTTTCGAGGTCTGAGCTAGTTGCAATTTGGCTTTAGCTTCGGCGGTGAGGTTTGCCGGCAACGGTCTTCACTTCTCATCGTCGAATTCTCAATGGAAAAGAAAAGGGGCAGGTGGTGGGTTGATGTCCTTTTCCGGAGCCGTAGTTACGATCGTTTTGGCAACTATGTCGCCTAGCCTTAGCCTTTCATGGGATACGGAGATGATCACCGCAGCTAGAATGTATAGGGCCGGTAGCCAATCGACGAAACGCAAGAGGTTCCTCTTGAAGGACCCGCCGAATGAACATGGGTCGCCGGTCATCTCTACAACACGCAATTTCAGCAGGGTCTTACCAATCGTAGCGGCGAACAGTCCTTCTTGTAGAAAATAGTATACGAATACGAGGCATCCAAGGTATGCGTCGCTCGGCGTCAGATGAATCAGGTATGAGGCAGGAGTTTGATGTTGAAAACCAATCAAGGCAAACCACGCTAAAGCAATGATGATCGAGTCAAGAAGGCCGGCTACGACGCGCTTGCTTACCGGAGCTGGGTGGATTTTCAGTGGCGGGGTTGAGAGAGTTTCAATCGAGACTTCATGATGCCCGTCGTGATTATGATCAGCAGGATGAGACATTCGAATCAAGCCGTTACTGTTTTGTCTTCGAATAATAGTTTCATGTGCCGAAATTCTGAGACTTTAGACATAGGCTTAAATATTATTCGGGTTGCTATCCTGCTGACTAGAAAAGGAGTAATTGACCCAAATAATGGCGGAAGTATGCCCGACTTGTGGGCTTCCAAAAGATCTGTGTGTCTGCGGAACCATCAGCATGGAGCAGCAGCTTGTCAAGGTCCGCCTCGAAACGAGAAAATGGGGCAAGGCCACTACCATAATTGAAGGTATCAATTCGAAGAGCGTTGATCTAGGGGATCTCGGCGCCAAGTTGAAGACTTACTGCGCATGCGGTGGAACCTCGAAGGAAGGCCTGATAATGCTTCAGGGTGACCATCGTGGGAAGGTCAAGAAGTTGCTCGTGCAGTTCGGTTTTCCGGAAACCTCAATAGAAATCCATTGATTCAATTCTCGGGCGTTGCACTTGAGTTCGTTCTTTGACGCATTGAAGAATTTGAAACATTCCGGTCCTGTGCCTCAGGCATGTCCTGTGTGTGGTAGCGTGAATATCAGGCAACAGGGATCGCTGAATGGCTGGTTACTGCCAGCAGTCTACGCGTGTGAACAGTGCGGTTACGTAGGTAACCTTGTATTGGAACTGGACGACGCAGCCGAGGACCAAGACGAGCAGTGAAACATTAATGTTCCAGATTCAGAACATTAATATACCTCAACTTTCGACAGAAGAAAACCTGTTCCATCCGGGGGAATATGGTCACAATGCGGTCAAATGCACGACTTACGCCTGCGCTTTATCTGCTTCTTGTGATCGTTCTACCCTTGCTCATGGCTGGCATTCAGACCGCCATGGCGGATCAACCACTAGTCAGAACTGAAGCCATACAACTTACCGTCGGGGATTCACTAGTCATTCGCAGCGACCATCTGGCCCTTCAACAAGTTTTCGTTGAAGGCAACCTATCGGCGGCGCAACTCGCAAAACCCGGTCAATATCCGGCAAACAATTTCGAACTCGAGTCCGAAGCGTCTGGCGGTTATGAGGTGAAGCTGATCTTCAGTCAGGCGACCGACTACAATGTCTACCTACTCGTCGAGCAAGGTGGAACCAACACGGTTCAAAACAGTACTAGCTACTACATCTCTGGCGGGACATTTGAGCTCGACGTGAACGCCTACTTTAACCCAAGGCCTGTTGACACTACCGCCATAGCTCCTTCGATCTCGCCATGGAATGGCTTCGTGGATTGGGTGGGCAACTTCGGCCAAGCGTTCCCGTTATGGGTGAAAGCCCTATATCTAATCCTCGGAGTCCAATTTCTCGCAGTAGGCGGTTTGTGGATTCGGCGTGAGGCCGCGAGCAGAGAGGGGACGGCACAACGGCTGGACGGCGGTGACAAAGCCTACCTCTGGCTAGATATTATGTACAATTTCCTCCTGGCTTCCTTCGTCGCCATCGTGGCCATCATGGGGGGTGAACTGATTCTACTATTCGTGCTACGGTTCATGTTGCTAGTGTCCCTGAACCTACTTTCGCTTTGGGATCTTTTCGTCGTAGGATTTGCAGCGGGAGCGGTCATCATAGCCTATCTGATCCGCTTCGCGCTTGAGAAAGCATTCGACCTGAAACCCTTGGAAAGTGACTAACATGGATGCCAAACTTGACGACATAGAAGCTGATTTCCAGACCAATATGCAGACTGGATGCAAGGATCTGTGGTGGAAGAAAGCAGGACCCTTGAGGTGGGCGAACTATGTTCCACTACGCCTTGTCGATAGGGACTTTGTGAAATGGCGAAAGTCAAGGATTTCGCCAAGGAAGTTTCGAAAGATACAGCAACGCCTAGACAGGTTATACCCTCCAACTAAGTTCTCGGCTACCAAACTGATCGGACGCGATAAAGAATACAACCTGCTGTTGGATTCATTCAGACTGCACGTCCTGAAACACCCCATGCTACGAAAGTGGTTCGACAGGGACGAACTTCCGAAAGCGATTTGCCTCACAGGTGAAAGTGGCACTGGAAAAACGTTCCTAACCATGGTTTCGCTGAAACAGATGATTCTTGAGGCTCACAAGAACGGAATATTCCTTTCGCCTATCATAATCAAGGGATCAGACGTATTCTCCGAGTACTACGGTAGGAGCACTAAGCAGTTGGGGAAGCTTCTGGAGCAAGCTGCTTCAGCACCTTCGGTTGTTTACATCGATGAGTTCCAGAGTTTCGGTCGAAAGGTTCGGGGCGAAACAGGAACTGAACTAGAGGATACGAGGGTCCAGGACGAGATAAACCGGTGGCTCGATAAGATCACGACGAATGAAGCACGAACTCTAGTTATCGTAGCAACGAACGCTTACGAGCAAACTCGCGAAGACATTCGCCGCCGACTCACGCGAGTCGACCTAGACTCCGGCGTGACGAGGGAGATGCTGCTAGCCATAGTGGACGATAGGGTTGCGGCTGAAGGTTGGCGAGGAATCTCGTCACCAGAGATACTTGAAGTTCTCGAACGGGAAGCAGTCCTGCGAAGACATGGTTCAATCACCCCCAATGACATACTTGGTGTCTTCAGAGAGGTGAAACGAGCGAAAGAAGTGCCATTGCTAGAGGCGATCAGACGTTCAATGCCTGGTCCACTCTCGAAATGGACTAAACCGATCTACAAAGTGAGCTTGGAAGACTTTGCTCAAGCTGCACACTCGATGAAGTTCTACGTGGAGCGGGAAAAATCGCGAGAAATCACCGACGCGGTCTACTTAGTTACGCCCAAAGTTCGGAGAGATGATATTGGGGGTCTCCACGACATCAAAGACAAAGTGTTGAACCATATTTCACTTGCTTTCAGCCGAAAGATGTCCGAACTCGGGTATGCGTCCAACTGCAGGTTCCTCTTGTTCGGTCCGCCAGGGACGGGTAAGACTCTGCTCGCCTTGGTGGCAGCGGCGGAGAACAAGGTTGCGTTCATCAAGGTGAGGGGGGGCGAACTGATGAGTGGCGCCGCGTACATAGGAGAACCTGAGAAGCGTATCAAGGATCTCTTCGCTTTAGCTAGACAGCGAAGCCCCTGTATTCTCTTCCTTGACGAAGCTGACGCGATCTTCTGGGGCGCAGACCCTACCGGCAACAAAATTCTGGCGCAGGTGAAAGCCGAGCTCAGCGAGATCAAGCCTGATGAAGGAATCGTTGTGATCGCCGCTTCGAATAAAGAAAACCTCATCGATCAAGCAACGAGGGATAGGTTTGAACCGAATGTCTACTACGTCCACCCGCCATTAAATGATCGGGAATGGGATGAGGTAGTAGGCATACACCTGCGAAGATTCGAACGTTTCATTCATCCAGAGGTCAATGCTGAGAAGATCACGCGCTTGTTCAGAATGCAACGAATCCTCAGCCCGAGAGCCGCATGTGAAACAATTGCTGAAGCCCACAGGCTTTGGGCGTCGGAGATAAGCGCGGTATGCGAGTTGCTCGGCAGCAAAGATAGTTTGGAAAGGGACGAGGTGGAGAAGAAATATTCCACAGACCTCAGCAGACTACGGTCGGCACTTGGTTCGGAGCAACCTTCGTTATCCCTTGACCGAATCGACGAGAACAATTATCCGATTCGCCTCTACCACTTCGAAAAAGCGATTCAGGCACTTGAATCGAATCAAGCTAGACAAAGGCGGGAGATGGAAGAGGCGCTAATCCTAACGGCACCCACACCAGGTGCCTCCTTCGGACTCTACGCGACTGACGACGGAACCGGAGGGATCATCACGGTTCAATGTTCAGTAAGGCCCATGATACCTGGCGAACGTCAGGTCTCCGTGACAGGAAATGCGACTTCAGCACTAGTCGGTCAGAACGTTGTGTCAGATGAGTCAGTGCTTCAAAGTGCAGATAACGCCACCGAAGCAATCAGCTCACTTCTATGGGAGGTATCGCAAGTGGACCTTAGTCGACTGCACATACACTTCCAGATTAGGAGTATCCTCGAAGGCGCGCCCGGCCAAGGCGTTTCAGGACCCAGCGCCGGGTTAGCCATGGTATTAGCGCTACTCTCGGAATTGGCGGGGCTTCCAATTTCCCCTGCCACCGTAGCAACTGGAACCATCGGAGTGAAGCTTGACGTAGGGCCAGTGGGAGGGCTGGGTGGTTACGGAACGCAAACCGGAAAGATCATTGGCATCCTGAAATCCCAAAAGGTTCGTATTACGGACCTAGTCCTGCCAGCAGCTAACTTCGAAGCTGCGGGTGACGAAATGCGGATTCTAAGCGAAGAAGGAGTGAAGGTGCGCCCAGTGTCTAGTGTATCAGAGTGTTTGAATGTAATCTTCGATAAGGACATGGACGAAGTAGTTGCCAAAATTAAGGAAAGGTTCGAGACAGCTCGGCTGGTAGTTCAGTCCCGTTAAATGTCGAGTTTGAGAGCTTCTTTTAGCCCCTTGTACCGGTTTCTGACCGTTACTTCGGTGACGTTAGCTACCTCGGCTATCTCTTTCTGAGTCTTCTTTTCGCCTTCGAGAACACATGCGACGTAGAGCGAAGCTGCAGCTAATCCCATTGGGTCTTTGCCTGCGACTATGCCTTTGCGTTTGGCTTCGTTAATGATCCTGATGGCACGCTGCTGGGTGGGCATTGAGATTTCGACTTTTGTAGCTATCTTCGAGATGCATTTCACTGGGTCTTCGACAGGCATTCGAAGGTCAAGTTCCCTGACGAGGAGTCGATAGCACCTTGCTACATCCTTCTTGCGGATTCTGCTCGCGGCGGATACGTCTTTCAGTGTTCTGGGCGTTTCAGACATTCGGCATGCGGCGTATAGAGAGGCGGCGGCTATAGCGGCGATTGAGCGTCCCCTCACCAAGCCGTTGTCTAGGGCTTTGCGGTAGACGATTGCGGCCCGTTCTTTGATGGAGGCGGGTATGTGTAGCATATCGGTTAGGCGGTCGAGTTCAGCCATTGCTTGGGCTAAGTTTCTGTCGGCTGAGGAGTGGACTCGGGTCCGTATCTGCCATTTTCTCAGGCGGAGCATTTCGAGCCTGGTTGCCAAAGGTAGTTGGCGGCCGTACGCGTCGCGGTTCACCCGATCAATGACAGTTGATAATCCTTTGTCGTGAATAGAGAATGATGTGGGTATGCCAACGCGTCCTCGTTCGTCCTTCTCTTCTTTGGTGAAGGCACGCCATTCGGGGCCTGTGTTTAGTGAGTGTTCGCTTATGACCAGGCCACAGTTATGGCAACTGATCTCGCCCACGTCATAATCTTCTACTAGGTTCGTGCTCCCGCATTCGGGACAGTTAGTTAGCTTTCCAACTTTTCTGGTCGTTGCGCTCGTGCTCATTTCTTTTCACTTTTTTCCATGCTTAACGCTCGGACCATCCATCTCCTCCAGTAGAACGCCGGTCGTTCTGCTCGAGAAACACGTCATCCGGCCCGAAATCTATAATAACTACCCGTAGACCGTATAAAAAGCTTGCGTCGAATTTTAGCATTTCCCCTGTACGCCCCTCCTCATGCACCGCTGTTTTTGACGTTTCGGCGTCTACCTTGTGGAAAGGCGTGAATTAAGCCCAATTGACCCAGATGCCCATAGAATCGGGATTTGGGTGCTAGAACGTGTCCAATTGTCGTCGGAAGTACACATCGCCTGATTCTCTCCTTACGAACCTGCCGTACCGGCCGCATTCGGAGACGAGCATGGGTTGCTGGTCGTCGGGTGAGGTGATCACTTCGATGTTGACGAGCCGGTAGCGTAGCGGGTCCGGGTCTTGCCCGAACGTATGCCGGAAGTCCTCAATCGTCATCTCGGGTGCTAATTGGTCTTGCATGTCGACGACGACAGTAATTCTCCTAATCGGAACCTTGATGACGATCTCAGCCGGCAAGGGGCTCGTTCTCCATTCTCCCCCGTTTGGACAGGACGTCTAACCAGGGGTTGTTGCTGAAGTAAGATGGCAGAGGCCCCCTCTGGGTGATGTTTGGGGTGTATACTGGTTCACGGGGTACACCTTGGAGGGGCTGAGAAAGTTGGGGCGCGAACCCGCTGTTCCGGGGGGTTTCATGGAGGTTTTTGAGGTCGTCGCGCAGTTGGGTTAGGTTTCGTTCCATTTCAAAGTACATTGACTTCAGGCTGGCAAGCTCACTCACGAGCCCCGAGTCTTGCACTGACGTTGGGATTAGTTGGGGTCGCGTTGCCTGTAGCGGTTGCGGTGCCACTGCTTCGTCTATTCTTCGCTCATCGAAGAATAGTAACCCTATTCCATGTGCTCGGAATATGGAAGCATCTATTGTTGCGCCCAGAAGTCTCGGCGCGGCGAGGTAGACGGTTTGATAGGAATTTCTGAGTGAGGATAGCTTCAGGACGGTGTCGATGATTGAGTTTCGTTGGGCCAAATCCTGCGTCTTCAAGACCATAACATGAACATTGTCAGCGCCAATGAGAAATGAGAGACCCGCCTGATTGGAATCGGTATTGGAGGTTGGCTGTGCGCCCATAGCGAGAAAGTAGTGGAGAATACGTTCTTCAACCGGCAGGCTAGTTTGAAACCTTCATCCACCCCTCCAACCGTTGCCAATCCCATTCGTAGTTCTCTGGCACGGCGAAGCCGTAGATTATGCAGCCATGCCAAACCGAGAACTGCGGTGAACTGGTCATCTTGATTGAAACGTTTTTGATGCCGCGATCCCGAAGGAGAAGACGCACTTTCGTAGGAGCGTCGACCGCGATCTCCTCCAACTTAGGGGGGACCACCCAGCTGAAGTTCCCGCCCGATAGGAGAACTTCACGGTAGAGCATGGGTTGCAACTCAACTGGACATCTTTCAACGGAGGCGATTATGGCCTCACCGAAATCAAGCATGCCCCTGAAGATCGTGTCGCCCATCTTCACATCCTTCGGCCTTGGCATTCCGCGGCTGAAGTAGCTCTCGAATATCTCGTGGTTCGGGTTGAACACATATTCCCCAATCAGGAACCTTGACCACGAGTCTTTCTCAAGGTCTATCTCGACACGTGTTCCGGGGACTCTGTACTTCGCCCTGGCTTTCCGCGGAAATTGCCTTGCGTCGGCGATTGCGTTGTCCAAGTTCCCAGGGACTAGACCAATATTTTCCTTAACTTTCCTAACTACCGCTTCCTCATTGGCCAGGTCACCGTAACCAGTATCCTTCAGGATCTCGGAGGTTATGGCGTTCGCGTCCCCGCCGCCCCTGTTAAGGGCTACTTGTGCTGCTCGGATGGGGTATTTCGAGATTGGGCAGACTTGGCTGTTCCCATGGCCGGACTCTATAACCACACACGTAGTGACTCCATGGCCGATCGCGACAGCGAACGGTTGCGGGATCACTGTGACCGCTTTAATCTTGCCGTGGTTGTTCTCTTGTAATAAGCCGAGCAGCCTTTCGTACATGTAGCGCGGGGAAACTGAGGACAGGGACGCGACAATATAGTAACCCTGAAAGCCGTTATTTGGTTCTGGTTTGAACGAGTCTAAGCTGTAAGATGTTAGGCTGCTTACTACGCGCCAGGCTTGGTCGTCGCCCTTGTCGATCATTCCGTTGCGCATGGGATAGATTAGTCGACTTGACAAATCCTCGGCGGATTGCAAGTAGAGGGGCACATCGTCACCCACAATTACGTCGGATGTGGGTTCAAAGGCTTTGTACATGACGGAGCTTCTGTCAGGGAAGTAGCCGCGGTTGTTTACTATTCTCGGGTTTTCGCCAAGGGTTATCGGACCATACTTGAAGTCGCTTGTGCCGAAGTCCATAGCGAAAGTGTAGTGGCTTCGATAGTTGTCGCCGTTCATGCGAGTGCAGCTCCTTCAATTACAAGCTTCTTGCCATCGATTCGAACGACGACTTCTTGGTCAGGGCTGAACGGGAATAG
>Ga0181521_10008417_pt1 | contig 10590 bp, 9 predicted proteins | sample PEATcosm2014_Bin_32_FD_119764 | JGI IMG/M metagenome (GOLD analysis project Ga0181521, IMG submission 119764) | Peatland microbial communities from MTU Mesocosm Facility, Houghton, MI, USA - PEATcosm2014_Bin02_60_metaG | ecosystem: Environmental > Terrestrial > Soil > Wetlands > Peat | place... | reverse complement strand
GAATATTGGGACGTCCGCGCCAACGCTTCCTCCTTCATCGCTAATGTCGCCTCGAGATATATTTGTGTGGTCTCGACCGATTCATGGCCGAGCCACAACGCGATTACGGCACGATCGACACCCGCCTGCAGGAGGTCCATAGCCATTGTGTGCCTCAGGCGATGGACAGTGACGCGCTTTCCATTCAGCGACGGGCAAATGTGAGCAGCGGTCTCGCGGTGTTTGTTCAATATATACTGGACGCCATGAACGCTTAGGCGTTCGCCTCTGGTGCTGGGAAACAGGATCCCCTGGTCTCCGCGCTGCGGTTCCTTCAGCCAGTTTCTCAAGACCGCGGTCGTAGACTTGGCGAATGGCGTGCAGCGTTCCTTGCGCCCTTTACCGATCACGCGCAGGTGGGCGCTCGTGCCGAAGAACAGATCGTCCCGTTTGAGACCAGTGATTTCCGATAGTCGCAATCCGGTCTGTACAGCCACCAGCAGGAACGCGTGATCGCGTCGCCCGGACCAGGTGGAATGGTCCGGCGCGGCCAGCAAGGCGTCGACCTCAGGTCGGGTGAGGAATTTGACGAGAGTTCGAGTAAAGCGCTTACTGGGAATCGCAAGCACGCGTTGGATTTGAGCGGAGTGATCGGGTGCTTCGAAGGCCGCATAGCGAAAGAAAGAATGAATCGCCGTAAGGCGCAAATTACGGCTGCGGACGCTAACACCCTGGCCGCTCTCCAGATCGTCGAGGAAGGCAACAATCAACGGCGCGTCGATCTCCTCGAAATTCAAGCGAGATGGCGGCTTATGCAATCGTCGTTCAGCGAATTTTAGAAACTGACGAAAAGTATCGCGATAGGAGGCGATTGTATGGGGACTTGCCTGCCGCTGTTGCATCAGGCGTTGGGTAAAGAAGCGCTCCAATAGCGGCGCCAGGCTGGCTTGCTTGTTCATGTCCGATCCTCCCAGCAACGCTCCAGGCGGCGCATGGCTTCTTTCATCAGTTCGGGTGAACCGCTGAGATACCATTGGGTATCGGCCACGTGGACATGACCGAGATAGGTGGACAAAATAGGCAGGAGCCGCTCGGGGTCTTGCTCGGCTTCGTACCAACGCACCAGGGTGTTCGTCGCGAACACATGCCTCATGTCATGCAGACGCGGGCCGTGACTGTCAGTTGCGCCGCGCAGGCCGATCCGGCGAGACAGAGCATAGAATGTCCGATGAATGTCTCCCACATCAAGGGGATTACCCAACTGGGACGTAAACAAGTAAGGAGACGCTGCCTGGGCTGCACAATTCTGTCGGCGGCGTTCGATATAATCCTGAAGCACTCTGCACGTTGATGCGTGCATCGGCACAAGACGGGATTTGCCGAATTTTGTACCGCGGATCGTCAACACCGCGGTATCAAGATCAACATCCGAAAGCTTGAGGTTCCGGGCTTCGCCGAGGCGCAGGCCGGAAACGCTCAGCAATCCGAACAGGCAATAATATGTCCATGGCCTGAGCTTGCCGCGGGTATATCGGCACGGCATCTCGAGCGCGGCGGCCAGGAGGCGCTGGATGTCTGCCTTTGAGTAGAGATACGGCCGTGCCCGCTTCGGCCGAAAAGGCAGCAAGCCGTCAGGGGGAATCTGCGTCCGCGGATCAGCGGCTGCGCGGTGGCGTGCGAATCCCCGGACATAGCCCAATCGTCTCGCCCAGTGTGAAGGCTGCGCATGCAACGGTCGCTGAGCCCAGGCAAGCGCCAGTTCCGTCGTGATATATGGCGCGTGACTTTGCTCCAGGAAGGCGGCGAAGTCGATCAATCCCCTTCCTGCCTCTTGCAGCTTGAAGCCCAGCTTTCGGCGCATCTCGATATAGTCCTGAACGGCCTGTCGGAGTGTGCTCATTGAACTTCTCCCGGCCATGGCATTGCCAATGATCGTAACGCGTTGAGGTCGACCTTGGCGTAAATCGCCGTTGTCTGCAGGTGACGGTGTCCCAGAACTTCGCCGATCTCACCAAGCGAGGCACCACCACGCAGCATCTCTGAGGCAAGCCCATGCCGGAACTGGTGCGCTCCCATTGTGGGAGAATCGATACCGGCCCGCTTGAGCGAACGCCGGATGACGGACCCAAGCCCACTCGGGCCCTCGAATCCCCGGATCGGCGCCTTGTCGCGCAAAAAGACGCGACGACTGGCATTGCACGGTCGCCACTTCCGCAGGTAGTCGGCAATGGCCTCGCCAACTTCCGCAGGCAACGGAAGATCGTTGCGCTGCCCGTTCTTGCCGACCACATGGATCTCTCCGGCTGCCCAATCGATATCGTCGAGTTCGAGCGTCACCACCTCGCTCGATCGTAATCCCAATCGTGCCAATGCGAGGATCATCGCATAATCCCGGCATCCGATCGGCGTCTGCCGATCGATGCTGGCGAGTAAACGAGTTACCTCATCGGGACCAATCGCACGAGGAATGGACGAGAGTGACCAGTTGGCCACGATCGGAACCGCTGCTGCCAAGTCCGACGTGATGTCACCACGATAACGCGCATAGGAGAGAAACGACCGCAGTGCGGTGGTCATGATCTTCGCGCGTCGCATGTTGAGACGCGAAACCTTCCATTGCACGAACTCGGTTATATCGACGGCACGTAATTGTGCGAGCGAGACCTCACCATCGCCGAAGCGGTAGCTGAGAAAATCTCGGACGATGGGCCGGTAATTTATAATCGTCTGACGAGACAGCGCACGTGCGTCTTGCAAATACGCCTCATAGGCCAGCACATGTTGTTCTATCGGCGAGGGACTGTGCTCGACCTCAATCTCTTCGGCGATCCCGTTCTTGCTTCGTAGAAAATCCACTAAATGACGAAGAGCTGCGCCGTCTCCAAGCTTGGGTCGTCGATAGTGTTCTCGGTCCAGCAAATAGCGTTCCGTATGCTCTGCACCAATGCTTTTTAGCTCAATCCCCTTTTGCCCGAGCCACTTACTGAAGCCTACGGCCATCAGCACCTGGTTCCTCAGAGAAACGATACCGTAACCTCGATTGATGAGCCATTCGGCAAATGAAACAATGTAACTCGCGACTGGCCCCTCAGGGGGCCGTGACAAAACCAAATTATCATCGATTACAAACTTCATAGTTCGATCCCTTCCAAAGCTTGATTGCTCGAAGGGCTACAAAACTATCTCTACAGGCTATCGCATAAAGCCTTGGAATCTTGGGCCGTGATATTGCTACCCGACATAGTCGGGATGGGAATATAGTGGCGCAAGACGTGTGGGCTTACGCGTTTTCCGATGAGCGAGGTGCACGCCTTGGATGCCGCCAAAGTGTATTTTCGGACGATGTGTTCCACGGCGTCGCGACTGAGCTGGGCGCCTCTGATTGTTGGGAAGACGGGATCGTCATCAGAACCGGCGCGCTCCTTAAGCCATGCTTCGATTGTTTTGACCGTGTCGCGGCGAAGCGGAGTACTGCGCCGCTTGCGCCCCTTGCCTTCGCAACGGATATGCGCGCCCGTTCCGAGTATCACGTCGCGGCAATTGAGATTGATCAGCTCCGAGACGCGCAGGCCCGTTTGCAGGGCGAGCAGCAAAATCGCACGATCCCGGCGACCGACCCATGTCGATAGATCGGGTGCGGCGAACAACGCCTCCATCTCCGTTCGATCTATGAAGTCCACCGTCCGGCGCACATAGCGCTTGCTCGGCATGGCGAGGATGCGTTGACAGTGGAGCGCATGCTCAGGCTCGTTCATGGCCACGTAGCGATAGAACGACCGGATCGCGGCAAGGCGTGTGTTTCGGCTGCGGGCGCTGTTACGGCGAACCTTCTCGACATGGGCGAGGAAGTCGCCGATGAGCGTAGAGTCGAGGTCCTCGATTCTGAGCTTGGTCGGCGGCTTGTTGCGCCGCTGGCTCGCGTAGCGGAGCAACAATCGGAAGGTGTCGCGGTAGCCCGCAATCGTGTTCGGGCTGGCCTGTAGTTGCGCCGTCAGGCGATCCGTAAAGAACCGCTGGAGCAAGGTTGGGAGCGTGGACGTGTTCATCGGCCACGCTCCTCTGCCAGAGCGCGGGTCGCCCGATTCGAGGCAAGCTCAAGCAATTCCGGAACAGCTTCGATGTACCAATAGGTGTGTTCCGGCTCGGTGTGCCCGAGATAGGTCGATAGCTTGATCATCTCGCGCTCCGGGTCCTTGCCGGTGCGGTACCAGTGCACCATCGTGCGCGCCGCGAAGGTGTGGCGCAAATCATGGATGCGCGGGCCGCGCCCATGCTTGTGGAACTTTTGCGGCGCTCTCAGGCCGATGCGCTGGCAAACGGACGCGAAGTTGTATCGGGCGCTGCAATCGTCTGGCCGGTTGCCGGTATCTGAGATGAAGAAGGGCTTCGACGCATGGCCCAGAAGCCGGTCGCGCTCCCTGGTATAGGCTGCGAGCCGGTCCGTGGCGCTCTGTGCCAGCGGAACGATCCGTGCCTTGTTGGATTTGCCCCGGCGAACGGTCAGGACACCTTTTTCAAGATCGACATCGCCGTTGTCTAGGGCGATAGCCTCGCTGACGCGAAGGCCCGTTGCGGCGATGAGGCCGAACAGTGTTGTGAAGGTGAGAGCGCGGATTCCATTGGGGGATGGAAGCCGGGCCGCTTCCTCCACAATCCGCACGATCTCCTGCTCGCTGTATATATAAGGTCTCGCGCGCCGATATCGTCCCGGAATGAGCGCCTTCGGCGGCACTTCATTTCTGGGATTGATCCCGCTCAGCCAGAGGGCAAATTGACGGACCATCCCTAGCCGCGCCGACCACGTTCGCTGGTTGGCTTCGCCGAACTCGGCTTGCCAAGCCAAGAACAGGTCGGTCGTGATATACTTCGCCTTCCGGCCATGGGCGAAGGCCACAAATCTCCGCAGCACCCGTTCCGATGTGCTGAGGTCATATCCGAGGCTGCGGCGGATTGAGAGATAGCGATCAAGCTCTTGGACCAAGGTGCTCATTTTGCACCTCCGGCCATCGGCCATTCGCGCGCGACCGAACGCAGTCCCTCCACGTCCAGCTTCGCGTAGATCATTGTCGAGCGCCGCGCGCGGTGCCGGAGGACCTCGCCGATTTCGGCAAGAGAAGCGCCGTGCCGGACCATGTTGGTTGCGAGGCTGTGCCGCAGGATATGCGAGCCGACATATGGCGTTGGCGGTTCCAGCCCGGTTCTCTCGAATGCTTTTCTCAGAACGTCGTTTATGACCTGAGAGTCGATAAACGACATGTGCGGTGTCCGATGCCGGACGAACAGCGCACGCGAGGTCGTGACACGATCCTGCCGAATATAATTCGTCAATGCCTCGCCAACATCTTTCGGAAGCGGCATTCGGTCATGCAGCTGTCCCTTGCCACGAATAAGGAGCCTGCCCGCACGCCAATCGATATCGTCAAGCTGAATCGCGATGACTTCCCGTGCGCGCAAACCTAGCCGCGCCATGAGCAGCACCATGGCATAGTTGCGCCGCCCGATTGCCGTGTCCGCCTTAACGGCTGCGATCACCGTTTCCACCTGCTCTGGCGTCAGATACCTCGGCAACGCGGATGCGTGTCTCTGGGCGATACGCGGGACGCTCGGCGCCAGATTGAAGTTGGTCCTTCCGCTCCTGAACAGGAACTGGAAGAAGTTTCTGAGATGCGTCGGCGGCGTCTTGTCCCGAAACGGCTTCCCCCGCGAGATGAGGTGCTGCATGAATCGCGCGATATCGGCCGGCGTAATCTTCGACAGATTGGGACGCCTGCCTTTGAACCGGAAGTGTAGGAAGCGGTCGGCGACAGCAATGATAGATCGACTTCTCGCTCAGCCCTCGTTGGTTGCGCAGATAGTCTTCGTATTCCATCTTGAGTGCTTGGGCATTTTCCATTTCGACGCTCCTTCGTATGAGGGAGTGATGAAGAAACCGACTCCACAGTGCACGAACAAGCGAAGCGTCGCAGATTGTGACGGGGATCCACACCTAAGACTCTATCGGTAACGCGGATCCTTGCAGTTGTTCGCGTCGGAAAATGCGGCAGGTTCGCGTTCGTTACCCCAGATCTTTCTCCCGGCTCTCTTGGGATGCTGCAGAAAATTGGCATTCCGATCTTCGAAGTATCGGTCGATTGCCGCCTTCGCGGCATCCATCGACTTATAATCACTGTTGTGGATGATCGCACGTGCCATGCCGCTGAAGACCGATTCAATCACGTTCAAGAATTGAGCACCAGCCGGCAGTGGCGCGGTCTCGACCAACGGACCGCCCCCATTGACGACAACCGAGTTGTGAGCCTCGACGCGCGCGAAAAGTTGCTTCGAGATGTGCCATGACGCAGCGTCCCAGGAGAGATAGAGTTTCCGGCGATCAGCGTAACGATTGACCAGAACGTCCATCAGGCGAATCATTTCGCCAGTGTTCTTCTTTGCGCTGTAGAAATGCGTGACCTGATTGCCAGATAACTCCAACGCCGCCGTCATGATCAAGCAGCCGCGCGACTTTTGCCACTGAGGAACTGTTGGATAAACATCGGGCGACACCAGCATGCGTCCGGGCTTGGTTTTGATTGCAAAGGGGCCGTATTCGTCAATCGAAAAGAAGGCCTCGTCGGGTTGTAGGTTCGAAAGTATGGACCGAATGCGATCGAGCTTCTCCCTGTAGGTTGGGTCTGTTGACGTCAGGACTATCCTCGCTTTTCGCCATTTGTAGCCGGCTGCTTTGATCATCTTGGCGATGACTGCAGTGCCGATCTGCCGCCCATTTTCCTTCAAGACTCGAGACAGAAGCGGCATCGTCCAGGACGTCCGGTTGATCCCATAGTTGGTTGGCGGTTCGTGAAGCAGGCCAAAGACGGCATTCCGCAAATCTGAGTCATCGATCTTGCGATTTGATTTGGTTTGTGGGGCGAAAATGGCAGCGATGCCGCTGGTTTTGAACTTGTTCCAATATTTGAGGACAAACGCTTTGCCAACGCCAAGAAAGGCACAGATCGTCTGCCTGGGGATCTTTCGGTGTGTTGCAAGGACAACCATGGCGCGGTTGCGATCCAGCAAGCGACCGTTATGGAGGTGCTTCAGCAAGACGGCGAGGTCTGTGATGTCGTCAATCTCGCGATGGGGGGTGTCCTCATTCATCTCCCTCTGGAGCATCTGGCGCATCCATTCGAAATCTTCAAGGCGCTTTCGTTCGTGGTTGGGTCTAGTCGGCGGCTTGCGTGGGCATGCTGCTTCACGCACGAATGATTGAAACCGAGCAGACGAAAAAACCGGTAAGTTGCCTCGCGACAAAAGTCGAACGAAGTCGAGGGCGCGAGATTTTGGTAGCTGAACAATCAGGTCGTATGCGCGCTCCCATGCACTCTCGTCATCTCGTGCCTGTTGCCGGATGTAGTTCCTCACGGAATCGTAACTTCCAGCAAAACCCTCTTCACGGCGTAGGTGCTCAACAATATCCCGGATCGTCAGATTGGCCCCCGGTGGAAATGAAATGGTATCGCCCAAAAGTCGATCGATCGTTCGTGTGTATGGTCCCAATTTTGGATACCGGAGCGGTCTAGGGCCGTAGCCTGGAGGATGCTCATGCGCGAGCATCCTGTTGATCGTCTGACGGCTAACCCCCGTCTCGCGAGCTACCCGCTTCTTTGGCGTCCCTTTCTCCAGAATACGACGGCGGATATGCCGCCACTGCCCGATATCGCAATACATGAATCCCATTCTCCGTAGATCAGTTGTCCACCAAAGAGGGATTATTTTAGGGAATTCGGATTGAATCCAGTTGACAGTTACCGAGACCTAGGCCGGCCGGAACGCCAGCTTTGAGTCATTCGTGGCGGTTCTGCGATGCCGGTATGCCGACAGCTTTGCCCCAATCAGCTGACGTTACATTCCCGATATCGCTCTGATTATGCCGAATGGCAACGCCGGTTTGCTCGCGTTTTTGCGCGCGAAACCAGATCGGCGCGGCATAACACTTGGTTCGGCATTATGTCCCTTATGCCGATATCGGCATAAGATGCAAGGTCGGCGTGTTCTCCCGACGCGATATGGTGGGCTGCGAGCATAGATCGTTCCCCGTATCGGGCAATCGCCCGCAGGCAAGCTTGAAGGCAGGCTCCTTGCGCAAATGATCGAGGTCGTCCGCATCCTCGTAGCCGCAGGCGTTGGCAAGAATGCGAGCGCGATTTGGCGGTACCTTCAACTTACCTCAACAGCCATAACTTTCTTGCGCGACTCCGCCAACTCATCGGCCGACAACAAGGCCTCGGAAGTGAACTTGCAAACGGCCCTAGCGCGGGTGGTCACATCGATCGCCTCGACCTTGAGGATACCATCAAGGTCGAGGGTGTAAGTGACGTCTATCTGTGACTTCGCCGGCAGTGGATGTTTGAAGACGACCTCTGCTGAGCCAATTTCCTCGCACTCGTCGAACGGCACGACATGCTGTTCGCCAGTCACTCTGTGCTTATTCTGCACAACACTTATGATGACGCGAGTTTGTCGATCAGCGACTGTGTACACTGCACGAGTGACATTGATTGGTAGAGGATCATCCGCTTGAATGAGATTCATTACCTCATCCTCGTTTTTCTCCTTGTTGAATACCACCACGCCAAAGCTTTTGGCTGTGACTGTGCTGAGGACGGCTGTATTCAATAGGGTGACGGCCTTGGGCGTCATCCCGGTGGCGCTAGCGACTTTCTCGATGGCTTGTTCCCGGCTCACTCCGGGTGTCATCAGTCTCTCGATCTCTTCGTCAATTTGATATTTGTAACCGATGAGCGCGGCCCCTTTGGCAACGATTTGATTCGGATCTCTACGGAGCATCTTGCACGACGGGAACTCCTGCTTCAGCCGCGCTTCTACTTGGGGCATGAACGTCGAACCACCCACAAGCAAGATAGTATCTATTAAAACCCCTTGCTCGCCGCCGCGTTCAAACAAGATCTTAGTCTCTTCAATCGTGCGGTCGAGCCGGTGACGTGTGAGTTGTTCAAAGTCCGCACGGGTCACTTCAATGGCCACATTATGGAGGCCGGATTTGACTCTCAGCTTATAAGAATTAGCCGACGAGAGGGCCATTTTGCATTTCTCGGCCTCATTCGTTAGCTCCTGCCATATCTGCAGATCAGTGAGGAGGTCGTCAGGCGAGACGCCGGTAACCTCGTGGAATTTCTGAGTGAAGAACGTCACCAGATCGTCGTCCCAGTCCTTGCCGCCGAGATTGAGGTCACCGGCGGTCGATAGAATTGTGCCGGGCACCCGAAGCAGCGTTCCGTCAAACGTACCTCCCCCGAGATCGTAGACCATGATCGTCTGGCCCTCCAAGGCTTCCACCCCGTAGGCGAAGGCGGCGGCCATCGGTTCAGGAACGACAAAGCGGACATTCAGCCCCGCAATCGTCCCAGCTTGTCGCGTTGCCTCTTTCTCCACATTGCCGAAATAGGCGGGACAGGTGATCACGACATCTTCGATCGTTTGACCAAGCACCTGCTCTGCATCGCCAACAACTTTTCTCAAAATCAGAGCGGACACATCCTGCGGCCGATAGTCCCTTGCATGAAAAGAGCGCAACCAGTTGGCGTCGCCCATGTGACGCTTTACCGTCTGCACGATCAGATCGGGATAGACCTCGGCGGTGTCTTTGGCGATCTGACCGACGACAATGTTGTTCCCAGACTCGAAATAGACGACGGAGGGGGTCGTGAGGGCGTTCTCGGAGTTAGGGGCAACGATAGGCCGGCCATGTTCGTCGACGTAGGCAATGCACGAGTAAGTGGTGCCAAGATCAATCCCGAAGACTGGTTTCGATTCCATTAGATACTCCGTTCGGATGTCATATTGTTGGTCAGGGCTTCGGCTCGGCAGAATCCGAGCGAGCGACCGAGTAAATCTTGACCTTCTCCTTGCTCAGCACGGTGGCGCCTTGTTCAAATCCAGGTTGTGCGGTCTCGGCAACGCGACCTGCTAACTCTGAATTCGATGTTTCCACTGTCCCGACGGAAGACTGTCGCCGCGCATCGAATCGGTGACCACCGGCAGTCTGGAACATCTCGACCCCTCGCGCTGCAAGGAGGTCCACGATCTCATCGCGAAAACTATCAAAGAAGCCAATAATCTGCTCAACCGTCAGCTTGGTTGGATCTTCCCGCGAGATCCCGCTGATTAGTCGGCCGACGTCAGAATGCAGCTTGATGATGGCGGCGATTAAGGGCTGCGCCGCTTTCAGGAGCAAGTCGCTCTTATAGCCTTGAAGCTCCTCATGCAGACGATCGATCTGTTTTTCTTTGAAGGTATCAAACGCAAGCTTTTGATTGAAGGCGTCCAGCAACCGCGCTTCCAAATTCGACAGCTGCGCGGACAGGTCAGCCTGAGATTTCGGTGCGCTATCTGCCTCACTGCCGCTCTCCACGTTGTTTATGACAGCCGACGACGCGTCAGAAATGGTGGCTGCGTCATCCGCGGCCTCCCTAGAATCGGCTTTGGGAGCCGCACTGTCTGGATCTGATTGCTCCCCTGATTTTTTCCGTCCCGTCATACAGTGTGCTTCAAATCAACGTCACTCCCGAATGGGAGATGCAAAGGCACGGGGGAATCCTGATCGCAACTACT
>Ga0181521_10008416_pt1 | contig 10591 bp, 8 predicted proteins | sample PEATcosm2014_Bin_32_FD_119764 | JGI IMG/M metagenome (GOLD analysis project Ga0181521, IMG submission 119764) | Peatland microbial communities from MTU Mesocosm Facility, Houghton, MI, USA - PEATcosm2014_Bin02_60_metaG | ecosystem: Environmental > Terrestrial > Soil > Wetlands > Peat | place... | reverse complement strand
CGCCGTCACTACATCTCCTAGTGCCGCTCCCCAAATCGGCTCATCACCTCACCTCACTTCACCTCACCTCACCTCACCTCAAAACATAAAATATTCGTTGGGCGAGGAGGCGGGCACGGAGAGCGGCGCGAGGTGGCAACAAACGGCAAACCGGGAGCGAGCAGTCACAGCGGAGCTCATTCGCAACGAGGCCGACGGCAATGGCGTGACGGTCGAGGACGACGGCGCGATCAACGACGGCGCAAAAGTGAAATCTGTGCGATGGCGACAAATTAGAGGCGGCGGATCTTGGGGGGATCAGAGGGCAGGAATGACGTCAGGAATGGCGGGGCGGCCAGGGCTCAAGAAGCTGTTCTTTGCGGTAGATCAGGGCGTTGATGTCGTATGGGGCGAGCTCGATGCTGTGCCCGTGGGTGATGGCGTCCGTGGGGCAGGCCTCGACGCAGTATCCGCAAAAGATGCAGCGGGAGTAGTCGATGTTGTAGACCTTTGCGTAGCGCTCGCCCGCGGAGATGCGCTGCGACTCCGTATTTTCCGCGGCCTCGATGTAGATACAGTTCGCAGGGCAGGCCGCGGCGCACAGAAAGCAGCCTACGCACTTCTCGAAGCCGTTTTCGTCGCGCTGGAGGACGTGGATCCCGCGATAGCGAGGCTGGACGCTCGGCGGGACCTCGGGAAAGTTCTCCGTCGTCGTCTTGCGGAACATGGTCCGAAAAGTGACGCTAAAGCCTTTTACGAGCGTCACAAAAGTTTCGCCGACTTCTCTTACGATCGATGCCATCAGCCCTCACTTTAGCAAATTTTTCGTTTCTCCGTTTGTAGATTCTGCCACATCCCCAAGAACGACCCCTCGCGCACGATTCTCGTATCGCGCAAACGCCCGCGACAGGTTGGACCGAGACCAATACATGCTGCGGGTAAGTCTGCGCAACGGAAGGCGCTGCGCGCCGTCTTTACGTAGTAGCTCCCGAGCAAGCTCGGGACAGGTTCCGCCACGACCTACAAACACTGGCCCCGCGACAATCGAGATGCACGCCGGGCGCAACGGGGCTACAAGCTGCGCCGCAGCGCGGCGCCGGATGCGGCTACCGCCGCAGCCTGCGGCAGCAAGGAAGGCGCAGCGCGCCGAGCGCAGCAGGCTGTCGCTAGCGCAGCGGACGGTGCCCACCACGGCGGACGCAAACCGCGCGCTTGGCGCCGTGTCTTTGTGTCGCGGGTTGTCGCAGAGGATCGTCTCGATGGCATGGGTGATCACTCTCCCGGGGGCGCGACCGGGGCCGGTTCCTTGAGATGGCCCTTCCCTGCTATGGAAGCGATGATCTGGCGGCCATGAAAGCGGCCGTTCTCGATGAAAATGTCGGATGTGTGCAAGCCGCCGACGACGACGCCCGCCACGTACAAGCCGGGGACGTTGGTTTCGAGAGTTTCGGCGTCGCAGACGGGGCGGCGCGTGTCGCGTTCGAGGCGGATGCCCTGCCGCTCGAGGAAATCGAAGTCCGGGTGGTAGCCGGTCATGGCAAAGACCTGCACGGCGGGAATGGCCTTTTCCGGGCCGGAGTTCTTTACCCAGACCTGGCCGGGCTCGATGCGCGTGACCTCGGTCTTGAACATGGCCTGGACCTCGCCGGCGCGGATGCGGTTCTCGATGTCCGGCTTGACCCAGTATTTGAGGTTCTTTCCCATCTCGTTGTCGCGGTGAACGATCGTGACGCGGGCGCCCGCGCGGAAAAGGTCCAGGGCCGCCTCGGCGGCCGAGTTCTTGCCGCCGATCACGACGACATCCCGATTCCAGTAGGGATGCGCGTCGGTGAAGTAGTGCGAGACGTGCGGCAGGTCTTCGCCGGGGATGCCGAGGTAGTTCGGCAGATCGTAGTATCCCGTCGCGATGATGACTTTCTTGCCGTGGTATTCGTGGTTCTTGCCGTAGGCGTCGCGGGTGTGGACGACGAACGCATGGTCCTTCCCTTCCACCTGCCCGACCGTTTCGTAGAGGCGGGTTTCGACGGCGTAATGCTCGGCGGCGCGGCGGTAATACTTCAGCGCTTCGGCGCGAGTGGGCTTGCCGCCGACGGTGGTCATGGGGAGGTCGCCGATCTCCATGCGCTCGGGGGTGGTGAAGAAGAGCATGTTCGTCGGATAGTGCTGGAGGGAGTTGCAGAGGCAGCCCTTGTCGATGACGAGCGAGCGCATGCCGGCGCGCCTGGCCTCGATGGCGCAGGCGAGGCCGGTCGGCCCCGCGCCGATGCAGATGACGTCGTACGGCCCGTGATTCGTGCTCATGGCGACACCACTGACCTTCGCAAAAATTCTCGATTAGGACTGATCTCGGGCCTTTGTTTTCTGTGAGATAGCCTGGATTCTAATAATTGGATTTCTCGATTAGGTTTTGGAAGGTGGACACTCGGAAATGAAGGCTCGAAACCTCCTACACCTGGGCTCCGAGGGCCAGGGACGGTCTGGCACGCGCGCATCGCATACAAGGGCTGTTGGCCGAGGCGAGCCTCTCCTGCGTCCCCCGCGTGGCACCCGACTTGTCGAACCGCATTTCGCATCGTACAGCCTCATAATCACCCTGCCATATTGCAAAACGCGCTGCAAGCAGTTGTTGGTGTGGAGAATCGAGGAGCACTGCCTTAACGTTCGCGCTGCCGCTCAGCGTCACCCCTGTAAACGCTTGAAGCACGGCTGACGGAAGGGTAGAATTCCTGAATCGGCCATATCAATGGGCGTGTAGCTCAGTGGTAGAGCGTCTGACTACGAATCAGAGTACGGGGGTTCGATTCCCCCCACGTATCGAGCGAGAGCCGGGATGAGTCATCCCGGCTCTCGCCATTTTAGGGGGCGCGGCCATTTAGAAACTTATTGCGACTCGCCATTCAAAAGGTCTCTGAAGCCCGAATGGCCGCGGGCGTCGAGCCGATTGATCAGCGCTTTCGCGTGCGCTTTCGCCTTCGCGTCGGTGCCGCCCAACGCCGACGACAAGATTGAACGCGCGTGCTCCTCCCATCCATAGATCTCATAGCCTTCCTTCGCGCCGTCGACGAGTAAGCTTAGGCACTCCACGGATTCTGTAGATCTGTCTGCGGCAATTTTCGCCAAACGTTGTACGGCCAGATGGTCGACCTCGACCTTCCCCGTGATTTTGAGAACTTCGACTAGCTTTGTAAGGCTCCAATCTCGATCTAGCCAATCACTGGAAAACCACCACCCGAACGCCGTAAGTTCGGTGAGGTGGGCATGTCTCTCTCTCGTGGCCTTAGCAGTGGCTAGTCGTTGATCCCAGAGCGCCTTGAATCGCTCAATGACTTCTGGCACTGGCTTTGTTTCATGATATATCGCAAACCCGATCTGGTGGAACGCATGGCCGGAAATTGCGTCCGGTGCCTTTGCGAAGAACTCGATGAAGAGCGGATCGTCGAGCCCTATCCGCCCCCACCCGTACAGCCAGAGAATGTGTTCGGCCAGTCGTTCCTTGGGGGCTTGCGGGTATTTCCACTCCCGCGGCTCCGTTGGAATCCGCTCAATCGCCCGTGCATACTCCGCACGCAAAACTCTTAGCAGGATGTCCGAGGGATTCCAACAAATCACAAATGAATCCCAAGCTGCGTCACGAAGTTCGGCGCGCTCAGCCGCTGTGGGGAAGATTCTGGGAATGTTTCGGGCTACCCAAGACTCGTCGAGTGCTACGAGCCAAGCTAGCCCTTGACCATATGCGGAGCGAACCGCCAAAGATGAGTCCAAGTGCGGATCCAAGTGGAGATCCAGAACCCTCTGAACTTCGGGCATTTTCTCAAACCATAGCGCCTTGGGCTTGCCATCCTTCGATTGAGCCTCGAGATTTTGTTTCGCCCACAGCGCGTACGCAATCACGGCACTAATTGCCTTGGGACGTTCGGTGTTTAGTGCCATCGTCATTGGGTCGTTTTTCAACCTGAGGTATTCAGCTTCTGTCTCCTTCGTTGGTTCGGGGTTCGAAGCGAGTCCTTCCAGAACACTCCGTACTTGTTCACGGAGTTCGAATGGAATCGCATTCGATTTGGATTGCAGACCCAATAAGAGCAAGCTGCCGATGGCCTTGAATGCCCAACCCCAGTCAGGATCGGCCTCTCCCTGGTCCTTGTTTCGATCAGGGATTTCATGCGGTTGCTTAGCGGCCCACTCGCACAACTGGAGTACGGGGTTCCAGTTGAATTTAAGGTTCTCTCTTGCTGCTTGTTCCAGTCCGTAAACCACAGCTCGGACGTATGTGGGATCAAGCTCTTGAAATTTCTGCGCCTCTTCCGCGAATCGTGCCGGGTCCTTTGTGACTACCGAAGACAACTGCCTGCCGAGACCTTCGGGGGAGGGCGACATCCAACCATCTTGGGGTTCCCAAGTCCCCAAGAAAGTGACTATTTCGCTCACGGTGGATGTCGCGAGATCCTTCGCTTCCATGGGGCTGCCAGGGCCGAACCACCCTCCGCTCCTATATGAGGCGAATTCGGGGTGTTCGGCGGGGCCGAGTTCTTTGGTCAAGTCTTCGAAGCGAGCTTTCCAGTCCCCAGGCAGGTCTTCAGATATGAGGGCGAGTTTGTCTCTCTTCCATCCCTTAACATACGTGCCAATTTGCTCTTCGGTTGCTGCCTGCCCCCAGAAGCTTGCGTGTCGCGCCTTGAGCTTTTCTGGGTCCGGCCCGGCGCCGATCCAGCCCAAGACTGTTCGTTGATCGCCGTCGGAAAGGTGTTTAAAGAACTCGTGCAACAGGAGAGCATACTCGTGCCAAAGGGGTGCTCTGTTCAGCATTCCCTTGCTCATCAGCGTCTGTTCAATGTGTTCGGGGTCTCCCTCCGGGAAAAGTCGCAGGATGTGATGGGCAAGACGACGGAAGATCACGAACCGCTTTCTCCGAAGGAACCTCACCAAGTCCGGGACGTTTCGTGCGTCTTTGCGTGCGACGGCTTCGGCAGCGTCCCTGACTGCCGTTACCAGATAGTCTTTGATGCTCCGTCCAAAGTTTTGCCCGTGCTCTTCTATCGCGGACCGCCACGAGCGGGAGTGGTCGTCAAACCTCTTCTTTCCCCCTTCGGATCGGGGTTGTTCGATCGCTTCCTCTAATAGACCGCAAAGCATCTCGAGCGCATCCCTACCCGCCTTTTCAACCAGGGGCGGAAGGTTGTTCTTTACAATCTCCTGGTACTCCCAATCCAAGGACGCGGGGGGTCGAGGGTCGTGCGCAATGGCCAATAGCGAGCGGGCCAAATCAAGGGCGGCTTCCATCTGACCCTCCTTCGCAAGCTTCTCCATGAGTTCCCCTGATCTCTTCGGCAACAAAAGGCCGCCCCCGCCGCGGAGCCACGCTTTGATGCTTGGCACAAGCTGTGCGGCCAAGTCGGCCGGCATAGCCTTGGCAGCTTCTGAGAAGTCCGAGTGAACCCGGACATTTTTCGTCTCAGGAATTGAGAGAATTATCTTGAGAACATCGAGGGGAGCAATCTTTGCCATTCGAGCCAGGTATCTAGATTGGGGCCAGGCCCAGAATCCAATTGTCCATTTTTCCTCATCGTATTCCGGTTCTGGCGGCTCGTCGAACAAACCTTCTTTGGCGAGAGGCTGCAGCCAGGCAGGATTTGAGAGTGGGTGGAAAAAATGACCGAAAGCCACAGGATTGTTGGGGATACGCTTACGTAGGAAGAGCGCATCGGCTTGAACTGGGGAGGGCTTGGCAGCCAGCAAATCAATCTGCGCGTGCCAAGCCAAGTAGTGCTCTTCGAATTTTTCTAGGATGCCGTCGAGGACAGCTTCGATTTGGTTCCAGAATTCCCGAAACTCGTCATCCAGAGAACGCGGTGCAGAAAGGTCATCACGGTGTGCCCTTGCTGCGAGCCCATATTCGTTCTCAGAGCCCGGCAGGCGGAGCCACGCTTGTGCGACGGGATCTGTCTCTGCGATCGCAAGGCCCTTCAGTACCGACCGGATTTCGTCCTTGTGCCTATCATCACCTTTTGCCCCCTCCTTCAGGCGTGCCGACTGGTCAGCGACGGTTTCCAATACTTGCCGCAATCCACTCTCGATCTCTCTGAGGAGATGAGCGACCAAGTGTGTCGTTGTAGCGAATAATTGCGGTTCCCCCATCAGCCGACATGCGTCCACGTAGAAGGCGGCCGGACCTTGGCCGACGAGGAGTAGACGACGATGGATCCTCTCTTGGCGTGGATTCTCCGGCCGGAAAATGTAGCGCGTCGATTGGTTACTCTTCGGCATGGGTCCTGATAAGCGAGCGCGTGACTGTCCCACCCTGAAGCTTGGCGCCCTCAGGGTTGTTCAGCCCGCAGGTCTAGTTTCCCGCTTTTAGCGTGAGCTTGCCACTGGTTCGCGGCAGTACGGCAAGTGCCCGCGCGGGGCCAGTACATGCTGCGATATGAACAGCGCAGCGGAAGGCGTCCTGCGGGGCCATCCGGGACGCAGACGGCGCGCGCCACGCACCCAACAAAGACGCAGCCCTTCGGCTTCGCCTAGGTCCGGGCACTGCGAGCACTTGCTGCAAGAGAGACAGCGCAAAGGTACGGACGCTGAGCGCACGTCGTTTGCGGGACATGCTCGCCGGGCGGCAACAGGAGATTCACAGGGAGCGGGACCGGAAATTGGAGGCGGCGAGGGAACAGCGGAAGAATCGCCGCCAGCGGGTCGCGTGACGGATGAAACGGATTACTTCCGGATTGCCGACAACTCGCCCAGAACCTCGTCTTTACGCTTCTCGGAACCCCGTTTGCGCAGGTATATTACATCGATTCGCGCTCCTCTCGGAAAGAGGATGGGATGCTTTTTCTAAGACGCCAACTGCTTCGAACTCTGTCATTTGCTTTCGGGTCGAGCTTCATTTTGAGCCGAAACCAACTCGGCATGGCCGCGCAGACAACCACGCAGCCAAAGGTCTCTCCTTCCCCTGCGGGGGCCGCTATTCGCGATGGGATCGCTGGAGGAACGGAAATGGAAAAAGTGACCGGAATCGGAGGATTCTTCTTTCGAGCCAAAGATCCGAAAGCGCTGGGGCTTTGGTACGAGCAACACCTGGGGATTTTGCCGATACCAACGAGCTACGGGGAAACCGGGTGGCAGCAAGAGGCCGGACCCACCGCTTTCGCTCCATTCAAGGAGACGAGCGACTATTTCGGGGATACCCACAAGGTCTGGATGCTGAACTTTCGAGTCCGGGATCTCGACAAAATGGCAGCCCAGCTACAAGCTGCGGGAATCGAGGTCAAGATGGACCCGCAGTCTTATCCCAACGGCCGGTTCGCCCGCCTACATGACCCCGAGGGGAATCCCATCGAATTGTGGCAGCCTAAGGTTGCAGGCACTAAAGGCTAGGTTGCAAAGCAGTTCAGGACTGTTTCTGAATTTTTCCTGAGTAACGGGCAAACCGGAAGTGAGACGGATGGACGTGGCGGGGCTGCAACGATCTTGCCGGGCGAAACGGCAGCGGGGTCTGCGGGAACGCAACCATGCTGCATGCTGAGGGATAGCCTGGTGGTCGTATCGATGCCTTGAAAATCCCCGCCTGAGGGGCGGAACACTCACTAACGGAAAGCGCCTTCTTTCCATTTCAGGCTGAACCAACACACGGGATGCCCCTCCTGCGCTCGCTTTGCGAGCTACGGAGGGCAGGGGCCGGGTACGAAAACCACAGCGCTATGCCACGGGGAGGAGGGCGGAGGCGAGTTCGGCGGCGAAGGAGTCGAGTTCGGCGGTGCGTTCCGGGGTGGCCTCGACCTTGTCCTTTTTGCGGACGAACCAAAGGCCGTCGGACCGGATGGAGCGGGCGCTGAGCTGACCGCCGACGAGATACGCAGGCTCGCCGTAAAGCTTGAAGCCGTTGGACCCCGAGGGCAAAAGCAGCGCGCCGCAGTTCCCTTTTCGGACCCCGACGTAGCTTTCGTACAGCGGGTAAGCAACGACCTCGAACCCGCGGGAGCGCAATTGGTCGAGAAAGCCGATCTGTTGGGGCGTGAGTTCCATGCGTAGAGAATACAGTGGCTAGTGACGAGTGGCTAGTGGCGAGCGACTGATGACCAGCGCCGTGGCAAGCCTCGGCGAAGAGAATCAGCAGCCCTTAGAGCAGAGCTGGAAACTGTTCTATTTGAGACAGACGGTCAAGTCTCAAATCGCTACGCTATGGCGCATTCAAATTTGAGGTGACCAGATGAAACTCGCGCTTTCCACAGCAGTACTGATTTTGCTCCTCGGAAGCACTGCTTCCGCCTATGCCCAAGAAAAGGGGCAGGAAGAGTCCAAGCAGGAGGCCAAGCCGGCACAGCAACACGCCCAGCAACAGGCCAAACCAGCACAACAACACGCGCAACAGCAAGCCAAGCCGGCACAGCAACATGCACAGCAGCAGGCCAAGCCAGCACAGCAACATGCACAGCAACAGGCGAAGCCGGCGCAGCAACACGCGCAACAGCAGGCCAAGCCGGCACAGCAACACGCACAGCGACAGGCTAAGCCGGCACAACAACCCGCACAACAGCAGGCACGCGCGCAGGCGTCGCAACCTGCGGGTGGAAACAGAGGCAATTACGCGCACGGCCGCATTTCCGACGACCATTACGCGTCCAGTTTTGGCAGCGAGCACAGGTTCCACATTAACCGGGGCGACTACGATCGTCGGCGCTTCGAGTACGGCGGCTACTCGTTCGGATTCGTCGATCCATGGCCGGGCGATTGGGCCTACTCGGATGACGTTTACGTCGTGTACGTGGATAACGGGTATTACATGTACGACCCCGTTCATCCCGGCGTCCGCATCTCGATCAGCATCTTTTAGGGTTTTCTCCACTGCGGCTTCAGGAAAGTTTGCCAGGTACCGTTCTTGCGAAAGCCAAGAATCGGCTACCTGGCAAACTCCTCCCAATTTCATCCCTACCTCGTTGGCAATCGAGAGACGCGTTTCAGACCCGCCCCCCCCACCCTTCCTAGCAGGGAATCCGCCGCGGCGGACCGCGCCCCTTGCGGATCCCAAACCAAAAGCAGATTCCTCGCCCCCGTCCCAACTCGGCCGGGCTCGGAATGACAACGCGAATGGGTTCAGTGGTAGAATCCCGGCGCTTCCGGGGGAGGATACGAATGCGCAAAATTTGCGTCGTGGCGATGGTGCTTTTCTCCGCGTCGGTGATCATGGCCGGGCCGGCCGCGGCTCAACAGCCGCCGGACTTCTCGAAGGTCGAAATCAAGGTCACGAAGGTTTCCGGGAACGTCTACATGCTGGAGGGCGCGGGCGGAAACATTGCCGCGTCAGTGGGCGAGGACGGGATCGCGATCGTGGACACGGAATACGCGCCGCTCGCCGACAAGATCCAGGCCGCGCTCAAGAATATCGGCGCGACGGACAAGCCAGTGCGGTTCGTGATCGACACGCACTACCACGGCGACCACACGAACGGGAACCCGGCGTTCGCCGCGGCCGGCGCCACGATCATCGCTCACGACAACCTGCGCAAGCGGCTCGAGGAGGGCAGCTCGATCGGCAACGGCCCCGGCGGCGCGGTCCACGCCCAACAGGCGGCGCAGCCGAAGGGGGCGCTGCCCGTGATCACCTACGACGACCGGCTCACACTGCACTTCAACGGGGACGACATCCGCGTGATGCACTTTCCGGCAGCGCACACGGACGGCGACTCGGTGGTTTTCTTCTCCAAGAACGGCGTGGTGCACATGGGCGATGAGTTCGTGCGCTACGGATTTCCGTTCATCGACGTAAACGGAGGCGGGAGCGTGCAGGGCATGATCGCCGCGTGCGACAAAGCCATCGCCGAATTCCCGCCGAACGTGAAGATCATTCCGGGCCACGGAGCGCCGGCGACCATGGACGACCTGCGCGCGTACGCGCAGATGCTGAAGGATACGACCGCGGCAGTACGAATGGCGCTGGCGGAACACAAGACGCTCGCGCAGATGAAGGACGAAAAGGTGCTCGCGCCGTGGCAGAAGTATTCGGGCAACTTCGTCAACACGGACGCGTTCATCGAGACGATTTACAACTCGCTGACGAGTGCGACGAGCAAGTAAGAGCGCGCCTGCTCAGGCAGCGGACGAGGAGAGCGAGCCGGATTCGAGGCGGCGCAGGACCGTGCGCAGGGCCGCGGCAAGCTCTTCCGTGCCGACGTGGCTCTTGCGGAACTGGAGCCGGATGCGGAAGGCGCCGTCGTCGGCCTCGAAATCGAAGACGAATGGCTGAGGCCGTGGCGCGGATTCCGTTTCTTCCTTGCGGGCGCGGCGGGCTTCGTCGCGCGTCAGGCCGCCCTGCACGATGCGGCGCACGATTTCGTGCATCTTCTTCTCGGTGGGCTGGCGCGAGACCTGAAGCAGCAGCGACTTCGAGGCGATACCGTTGTCGATGCAAGTGCGGCGGACATCATCCGGAATGACGCGCAGGGACATCGTTTCGGTGACCGAGGAGCGCGAGCGGCCGATCTTCTTCGCGATATCGTCGTGCGTGTAGTCGAACTGGTCGGCGAGGCGCTGCAAGCCGTCGGCCTCTTCGAACGCGGTGAGATCCTTGCGCTGGAGGTTCTCGATCAGCGCGATTTCGAGGGTCTCGGCGTCGTCCGCGATT
>Ga0181521_10008411_pt1 | contig 10592 bp, 11 predicted proteins | sample PEATcosm2014_Bin_32_FD_119764 | JGI IMG/M metagenome (GOLD analysis project Ga0181521, IMG submission 119764) | Peatland microbial communities from MTU Mesocosm Facility, Houghton, MI, USA - PEATcosm2014_Bin02_60_metaG | ecosystem: Environmental > Terrestrial > Soil > Wetlands > Peat | place... | reverse complement strand
GCTAATCCGACAGATCCACGCAACACTGACCGCCTGCTCAGACCGTTCATTTTTTGTTCTCCCTGTATGCCCGTATCGGGCTGTTCGTACCGAAATTGGCCGACTTCTACGTTATCACCGCAATTCGACCGGTAGCTCCGAGGTCTGTCAAGTGAAAATCGGGCAAGGCTGGACCGGCATCACCCGTGTCCGAACACAACTTGCTACGGTCAACCTGCGGCGGCACCACAACACTGAGGTGTTCTACGAAATGCCAGCCGATGCATGCCGTTTCGGAGTTGAAGATCGCGCCTTGCACAATGGCCGCAGGAATGGGCTATCAGCGCCGGTTACCCCTCGACCGCCGCGCGTCGCGCTGCCGCTTCCTCCGCCGAGGCAACCCCGCCATGTGCCGCCGACCACCCCACCGGATCCTCCAGGAACCGCCGAACTTCGGACAACGCGGCCTCGGAGAAGTACGGCCGGTCGGCGCACGCCTCCAGCACGTCCCACCACGTGCACAGATGGTGCAGCGCAATATCCATCCGCGCGAGGGTTTCAAATGCGCCGGGAAACACGCCGTAGAAGAACACCACGAAGGTATGGTTGACGATCGCGCCCGCGTCGCGCAGCGACTGCGCGAAGCGGATCTTCGACCCCCCGTCGGTCGTCAAATCCTCCACCAGCAGGGTGCGCTTGCCGGTCGGCACGTCGCCCTCGATCAGCGCGTTCTGCCCGAAGCCCTTCGGCTTCTTGCGCACATAGGCCATCGGCGCCGCCATCCGGTCGGCAATCCACGCGGCGAACGGAATGCCGGCGGTTTCGCCGCCCGCCACCGCCTCAATAGTTTCGTAGCCAACATGACGATGGATCTTCTCCACCGCCAGCTCGCAGATCTTCGAGCGCACGCGCGGGAAATAGATGATCCGCCGGCAGTCGATATACACCGGCGACTTCCAGCCCGCGGTGAAGGTGTACGGCTCCTCCGGGCGGAAATTGATCGCCTGGATTTCCAGCAGCATCCGGGCGGTGGTCAGCGCCGCGTCGCGGTCCCACACGGTGGTGGCGCTTTTCGGCATGGCAGGGGCTGGCTTGGCCATCTCGCATGAGTCCTCTATCTGACCACTGACGACTGATAGCTGACCACTGACCAAGGAGCCAGCCCATGGCACGCACCCACCGCATCGCTGTCCTGCCCGGCGACGGAATCGGCAAGGAAACCGTGCCCGAGGCGCTGAAAGTGCTCGACGCCGCCGCGCGCCGCTTCGGCTTCGGCCTGGCGTATACGCATTACGACTGGTCCTGCGAGACCTACCAGAAGACCGGCGCGATGATGCCGCCCGACGGCCTGGACCGGCTGCGCGACTCCGACTCCATTCTGCTCGGCGCGGTCGGCTGGCCGGGGGTGCCGGACCACATCTCGCTGTGGGGCCTGCTGATCCCGATCCGCCGCGGCTTCGACCAGTACGTGAACCTGCGCCCCTGCAAGCTGCTGCCCGGCGTGCGCACCCCGCTGGCCGGCCGCACCGAGGCCGACATCGACTTCTACGTCGTGCGCGAAAACACCGAAGGCGAATACTCGTCCGTTGGTGGCCGCATGTTCGAGGGCACCGACCGCGAGTTCGTCGTGCAGGAGACCGTGCTGACCCGCCACGGCACCGACCGCATCCTGAAATACGCCTTCGAACTGGCGATGACGCGGCCGAAGAAGCACCTGACCTCCGCCACCAAGTCGAACGGCATCGCCATCACCATGCCGTACTGGGACGAGCGCTTCGCCGCGATGGCGAAAAACTACCCGGAGATCCGTACCGACCAGTTCCACATCGACATCCTGTGCGCGCATTTCGTGCAGCACCCGGACTGGTTCGACGTGGTGGTCGGCACCAACCTGTTCGGCGACATCCTGTCCGATCTCGGCCCGGCGGTGGCCGGCTCGATCGGCATCGCCGCGGGGGGAAACATCAACCCGGAGCGGGTGTATCCGTCGATGTTCGAGCCGGTGCATGGCTCCGCCCCGGACATCGCGGGCAAATTCATCTGCAACCCGATCGGCCAGATCTGGTCCGCCGCGCTGATGCTTGACCACCTCGGCGAGGCGGAGGCCGGCAAGGCGATCGTCGATGCGATCGAGACGCTGCTGCGCGAGAGCGGCCCGAAGACGCGCGACATGGGCGGCCAGGCGGGCACCGCGGATGTTGGCACGGCGCTGGCGCAGTTGGTGGCGGGGTAGGGCGGAAGCAACGCCGCTGCCATCACTCGCTACACCCAATTCTCCACCCGCAAGCCAGGCATGCGCTCGAATTCGCGCATGTTGTTGGTGACGACGATCAGGCCCTCGCTGCGCGCGTGCGCGCCGATCAGCATGTCGTACGGGCCGGATTGTTGACCTGCGCGTTCAAGCTGGGCGCGGATGTCGCCGTGATGCGCGGCGGCGCGAGCGGTGAACGGCAACACGTCGAGGCGTGCCGCGAATTGCTCTATGGCGTGCAGATTATCCGCGCGCCGGGCGGATTTTTCGGCACCGTAATGCAGTTCGCCCAGGACGATGGTCGAAATGCACAGCCGTTCGGCCTCCTGGTCAAACCGGTCACGCAGCGCCGCCGGCCGGTTCTTCAGGACGTAGATGCAGATGTTGGTGTCGAGCATGTACTCCAGCATCACAACGGCTCGCGTTCGTCGGCCGGCGGCTGTTCGCGTTCATTCATGAAATCTTCGGAAACCTTTGGGCCGTGGCGGAAGAAATCATCCCAACGCCGCCCGACCGGTGTGATGATCCGGCTGTGCCCGACGCTAACGATGTCTACCTGGTGAACGTCTTCGGGCAAGGCGACCGCCTTGGGCAGCCGCACAGCTTGGCTCTTGTTGGTCATGAATACGGTGGATCGGGTCATCGGGAAACGCCCTTCCCCTTGGGATATACTGTCGGTATATACATCGTATTCGGCCCTCGGCAAGAGGGCGCTGCGAGATCGGGAGAAACCGCCTGATGGACGTCAACCTGCCCGAGGTCGTTGCGGAAGTCGAAGCGGCTTTCGCGCGCTACGAGGCCGCGCTGGTCGGCAACGACACGGCCACCTTGCAGGCGCTGTTCTGGCGCAGCCCGCACACCATCCGCTACGGCATCGGCGAGATCCTGTATGGCTGGGACGAGATCGGTGCGTTCCGCGCCGCGCGGTCGCCCATCGGGTTGGCACGGACGATGTCTCGCACGGTCATCACCACCTATGGCCGCGACTTCGCCACCGCCGCCACGCTGTTTCATCGCGACACCGTGCCGGGCAAGGTCGGGCGGCAGATGCAGACCTGGGCGCGCTTCCCGGATGGCTGGCACATCGTCGCCGCGCATGTCAGCCTGATCGACGCATGACCCACCCTGCCCGTCGTCTGCTGTTCGTGCTGCTGTTGGCCAGCATGGCGCTGACCACGGCGCGCGCCGCCGATCCGTCGGCGCTGTGGCACATCGTGCATGACCGCTGCGTGCCGGACGAGCAAAGCAAGCAGGACCCCGCGCCGTGCGCCTCGGTCGATCTGGCGCACGGCTACGCGGTGCTGAAGGACCGCGACGGCGCCACGCAGTTCCTGCTGATCCCCACCGCACGGGTGAGCGGCATCGAGGATGCGGCGATCCTCGCCCCGGACGCGCCGAACTACTGGGATGCCGCCTGGCAGGCGCGGCACGACGTCGAGCAACGCGCCGGCCATGCCCTGGCGCGTGACGTCCTGTCGCTGGCGATCAACTCGCCCAGCGGCCGGACGCAGGACCAGTTGCACATCCATATCGACTGCCTGCGCGCCGACGTGCGGGCCGCGCTGGCGCAGCACCAGGCCGAGATCGGCCCGCAGTGGAGCACGTTCCCGGTGCCGCTGGCCGGCCACCGCTACCGCGCCATGCGCCTGCCGGGGGCGGACCTCGGTGGCACCAACCCGTTCCGGTTGCTCGCGGCCGGGGTACCGCAGGCGGAGATGGGCGAACACACGTTGGTGCTCGCCGGGGCGACCTTCGCGGCCAACGAGCAAGGCTTCATCCTGCTCGACGACCGCGCCGACCTGACCGCCGGAGACCGTGCGTCGGGGGAGGAGTTGCAGGACCACGACTGCGCGCTGGCGCGGTAGTCCCCGGCGGGCGCGCCTTCGCGCGCGCCAGCTTCATCACGCGAAGTTGGTGCAGGCCTGGTTGGCGCGTCCGGAGACCATGAAGAAGGGCGTCATTCGGCTACGCGCCGACGTGGGGGCCTTGCGCGTGGCAGCCGGCTTAACGTCAGAACCCTGAACCACCGCGATGGCCTCCAGCCTGATGGTTTTGGCCCCACTTGGCCGGGGTCGCGCAACGCCGCGTCGTGCGCTAAAAATCGGCCATGGACACCATAACCGCCCCCCTCGTCTTCCCGCACGCCCAGCCGCCCGCGCCGGGCATCGTGACGCAAATCACGCCGGGCGTGCTATGGTTCCGCCTGCCGCTGCCCTACCGGCTCAATCACGTGAACATCTACCTCATCGAGGACAGCGGCGGTTGGGCGGTGCTCGACACCGGTCTGGCCACCGCGGCCTGCCGGGAGGCCTGGGACGCGATCCTCGCCGGGCCGCTGGCCGGGCAGCGCCTGACGCAGATGATCGTGACGCACTATCATCCCGACCATGTCGGCCTGGCTGGCTGGCTCGCCTCACGCTTCGGCCTGCCGTTGTCGATGCCGCGGCCGGAGTACCTCTATAGTCTGGCGCTGCAATACGCGCCCGGCGACCTCGGCGCCGAGACCTATCGGCCGTTCTATCGCCGCCACGGCCTGTCGTCCGAGGTGACCGAGTTGGTGCTCGCCCGCGGTCACGAATACCTGCGGCGCACCACGGGGGTGCCGACCACCTATCATCGCGTCCAGCACGGCGATGCACTGTCCATCGGCGCGCGGCAGTTCCAGGTGCTGACCGGCGGGGGACACGCGCTGGAGCAGGCGATGCTGGTGCGGCCGGACGAAAAGCTGTTCTTCGCGGCGGACCAGGTGATCGCGCGCATCTCGCCGAACGTCAGCGTACACGCGATGGAGCCGGACCTCGACGCGCTCGGCATCTACTTGCGCTCGCTGCGCGCGCTGCGCGAGTCGGTTGCGGAGGACGTGCTGGTGCTGCCGGGACACGGGCTGCCGTTTTACGGCCTGCACGTGCGGGTTGGCGAATTGATCGAGCACCACGCGCAGCGCTGCGGCATGATCGCCGATGCGTGCCGGCAGCACCCGCTGTCGGTGGCGGAATTGGTGCCGCACATCTTCCATCGCGACCTGGACGAGCATCAGACCGGCTTCGCGTTCGGCGAGGTGCTGGCGCATGTCAATCACATGCTGGGCGGCGGCGAACTGGTGCTGGAAACCGACGCGGGCGGGACGGATCGTTACCGCGCGGCGTGAGTGGTTGCCGGCTCGACGTATTTGGTTTTGACGGCGCCGGCCGAGGTTTTGTCGGGATGTTGCCGCATCGCACACGACGGCGCGGCCTCGAAAAGCGCCGTCGGGCGGCGCCGCGCTTGGCCAGTGCCGTCGTCGTTGCGCCCTGTCTGACGGGCACAGTTCACCGATCGGCAGGCCCGGCATCGGCCGTCAGGCAAATCCAAACGCGATCGTCCAGATGATCGTTGCAGTGCGCTAAGGTTCCAGCTATAGCGGCGACACGCAAGCCAGAGGGGAAAGGTGGGCCTCGACGTGCCGTCCGGCGCTGTTGGCGCGACGGGCGTGAACGCCGCCGGAAGCAGCGGAGCGTCGCTCAAATGGGCGAGAGGTCGACAATCGAGGTTTCACAATGACACCGTCCCCCGGCCCTCGGGCGAAGGGAAACTCTATGATACAGCACCATAACATCATACATGATCCACGCGGAGGACCAAAATGCTGACACTTGCTGCTCGTAGCGCATCGAAAATCCCTTACTCGAACGCGAGTGCCTATTTTTACAATGCGCTCAGCACGCTGAAACAGAAGAGCAAGGCCGCAGCAGCCATCATCGACTTCCTCGAGAACAAGTCACCGACGGTCCAGATCAGCGTTCTGGTTTGCGAGGTGGAGGGTGCATTCGGTCCGTTCTCGATGGAATGGGCCTTCACCGGGCCCTGCATCGTCTGGACCCCCGGCAAGAGCTTTACTACCCGAGGCGCCGACATCACCGGGTATCGGGCCGCCACCGGAGCACCGATCATTTCCGGCAAGAAGGCAGACGTGGTGTACCCGTCGGAGATCGTGCTGATCCACGAATTGGGGCACGCGAAACAGTACATTGAAAACCCCGGCTGGTTTGCCTCGCAAGGCGGCGGCGGCGCGGTGGTAGCGGGTTCAAAGACCACGGCGGAGATCGAAGCCGATAACCTGCGCCGTCATGAACACCCGGTGTGCAAGGACTATGGTCTGTTGCAGCGACAGAACTACACCGACTTCCTGGGCTTCAATGACGTCCCGGTGCCGACCAGCGGACGCCTCTACTGAAGGCTTGCGCCGCGCGGCCGCTGAGAGCGTGTGCCGCGCGGCGAATTTGCCGACATGAATTCGGCGATGCGGTGCTGCATCCGAGGCATATCCGGGCCGCCGTCGTGGCCTCGATTCGCCGGTGCAGCACCGACTGAAGATCGCCCGGGAATTAGAACCGTTACAAAAACCAATTCTGCGTGAAATCCAGGGATTTATTCTGAGTCCCTCCGGCGTCGCGACCCACACCTCGGCGACGGCGCATCACCCGCCGAGCAACGCCCCGCCCGCCATCGCCACCGCGCGCTGGCCCTGCGACAGCTTGCAGGCGAACAGCTTGGCGCCGCTCAGCGCGACACCGGTGAGATCGACGCCGGTCAGGTCGGCACTGGACAGGTCGGCGCCGACCAGCAATGCCCCCCGCAGCTTGGCGCCCGCGAGGTCGGCGTGCCGCAGCCGGGCACCGGTCAGATCGGCATGCATCTCGCGCCCCTCGTCGAGCCTCAGCGAGCGCAGGTTGGCGTTGCGCAGCGTGGCGCCGTTCAGCTTGGCCCCGGTCAGGTCGATGCCGCGCAGATCCGCCTCGTCCAGGTGGCAGTCGCGGAAATCGGCCCCGTTGCATTTGGCCGCCTGCAAGGCGGCGCGCGACAGGTCCAGGCCGTAAAACACCGCCTGCCGCGCGGCCGCCATGGTCAGGCAGGCACCAGCCAGTGATCCGTTGCCCCGCAGGTCGAAACCGCTGAGATCGAGCGGCGCGCCCTCGGCCCCATTGCTGCCGATGAACGCAAGGTGCCGGCGCAGTAGCTCCTCCAGTCCGACCCCCAGCTCGGCGATCAGCCGGCCGCCCGGCGCATCGGACAGCGTGTCCCGCATGTCGGCACCGGCAACGTCGGTGTAGGTGAAGTTCGCTCCCGCCAGCACCGCACCGCGGAAGCAGGCGCCGCGCGTGTCCGCCTGGCCGAAATCGGCCCCCGCCAGGTTGCAGCCGGTGAAGTTCGCCCCCTGGAGCCGGGCGCGGATCAGCTTGCAGCCGCGCATGGTGGCGTCGGAGAAATCGGTCTGGATGGCGACGGCGCCGGACAGGCTGGCGTTGGTCAGGTTGGCGCCGGAGAAGTCGGCGCCCGAGATGGCGGTGGCGTTGTGCTCCTCCGGCACCAGCGCATGGAACTCCCCCTTGCGGTCGCGCGAGACATGCACGCCCTCCCGCAGGTCGGCCGAGAACAGATTGGCGCCGACCAGGATGGCGCCGGCGAAGTAGCAGCCGCGCAGATCGGCGCGGACCAGGCTGGCATTCTCCAGGTTGGCCTGGCGGAAGTCGCAGGCGAACAGGGTCGCGCAGTCGAACCGGCAGCCGGCCAGGTTGGCGCCGTAGAAGGACGCGCCGGTGAAGTCGGCATGCGACAGGTCCTGCCCCGCCAGGTCTAGGCCGGCCAGGTCCACGCCGGTCAGCACCGCACGGCGGCCGCCGGGGCGGGAGTCCCGGAACATGCCATGGCGTCGGAAGATCTCCCCGAGCTGTGCCTCGGGGAGGCGAAGCAACTCCAGACGGGTCGGGTCAGCATCCACGCCGGTGCATCCATGTTGCCCCACCGTCACGGCGGAGCCCCGGGTCGCGCGCCCGGGGACTGGCCGTCCCGCCGTGACCAGGCGGGTGGCATCAGCCGGTGATTGTGCGGCGGTTTGGTTAATGTTTGGTGCAGACGCCGCGCTTCGGCCCGCCGCGCGTCAGCGGGCGAAGAACATCTCGGTCAGCACGTAGTCGAAGGCCAGGATCAGGATCGAGGCGCTGACCACCGCGCCGGTGGTGGCGGCGCCCACGCCCTGCGCGCCGCCCCGGCTGTTGTAGCCCTGGTAGCAGCCCATCAGTGCGATGATGAAGCCGAACGCCGCCGCCTTCACCAGACCGGAGACCACATCCTGGGTCTGCATAAAGTTCAGCGTGTTGCTCAGATAGACGCTGGCATTGAATCCGAGCTTCAGCGTCGAGACGATGAAGCCGCCCAGCACGCCCAGTACGTCAGCCACCAGCACGAGCGCCGGCAGCGCGATGATCCCGGCCAGCAGGCGCGGCACCACCAGGTATTTCATCGGGTTGGTGGACAAGGTAGACAGCGCGTCGATCTGGTCGGTGACGCGCATGGTGCCGAGCTCGGCGGCCATCGCGGCGCCGATGCGCCCCGCCACCATCAGCCCGGCCAGCACCGGCCCGAGCTCGCGGGTGATCGACAGCACGACGATGTTCGGAATGGCGCTTTCCGCGGCGTAGCGCGAGAAGCCGGTATACGACTGCAAGGCCAGCACCATGCCGGTGAACACCGCGGTTAGCGCCACCACCGGCAGGCTGAAATAGCCCATCTCCAACAGGGCGCGGCCGAACAGCCGGGCGAAGAAGGGCGGCCGCACCACATGCGACAGCCCGGTGCCGGCGAACACCGTCAGCGCGCCGGTGCTGCGGGCGGCGCCGATCACGCCACGGCCGGTCGCCGCCAGGACGTCCAGGAGCGGGTTCACGCGGGGTGATAGACGCGCTGGAAGCGGCGGCCGAGCGAGGTCAGTACCTCGTAGCCGTTGGTGCCGGCCGCCTGCGCGACGTCGTCCGGCGTCTGGCCGGGTCCCAGCAGCTCCAGCCAGCGGCCGGGCTGCGCGGCGGGTTGGTCGGTCACGTCGAACGTCGTCAGGTCCATGGAGACACGGCCTACCAGCGGTACGGGGGTGCCGTCAAAGAGCGCGCGGCCGCGGCCGGACAGGCTGCGGTGCCAACCGTCGGCGTAGCCGACTCCGACGGTGGCGATGCGTGACGGGCGGGCGGCGCGCCAAGTGGCATTATAGCCGACGCTGTCGCCGGGTTGCAGGTCGCGCACCGCCAGGATGCGGGCGGTGAGCCGCACCGGCAGCCGCATCGGGTTCGGCTGGCCGGGCGTCGGGTTGATGCCGTACAGCGCTGCGCCGGGGCGGGCGAGGTCGGAGCCCCATCCCGCGCCGAGGAAGATGCCGGACGAGTTGGCGAAGCTGCGCGGGGTCGGCGGCAGGCCGGCGCAGGCGGCGGCAAAGCGCGCGCGCTGGTGCTCGTTGGTCGGGTCGGCCGGGTCTTCCGAGGCGACCAGGTGGGTCATGACGTAGCGCAGGTCGATGCCAGAGAGCATGCTGTGGTCGGCTTGCAGCGTCGCCAGTTCGCGCGCGTCGAGGCCCAACCGCGCCATGCCGGTGTCGATGTGCAACAGGGCGGGCAGCGGGCGTCCGAGGCGGCGCGCGGTCGCGGCCCAGCCGTCAACGTCGCCGAGCGAGTTCAGCACTGGCGTGATGTCGTGCGCCGCATAGTCCGGCTCGGAGCCGGGGAGCAGACCACCCAGCACGGCGAGCATCGCGCCGGGGAGGCGGTCGCGGATGGTCACCGCCTCCTCGGGCAGGGCAACGAAGAAGTGGCGGCAGCCGGCGGCGTACAGGGCAGGGGCGACTTCGCTCGCACCGAGACCGTAGGCGTTCGCCTTCACCACGCCGGCGATCGGTCCGGACGGGTGGCGCCGGCAGAGCAAGCGCCAGTTGGCGACGATGGCGCCAAGGTCGATGTCGAGGACAGCGGCGGTGGAAGGCATGTGCGGTCGCACGGTCCTGCCGAGGGTCATTACGTCATGGCCGTTGCTGACCTGGCCATCCGTGCGCGCACCCTGCCGCGATGGACGGCCGGGTCAAGCCCCAAGAATCCGCGGATTGGCAGGCGAAGCAAGTTGCGGCACGGGATCGCCAACATCGTCACGCCGGGCGATGGCCCGCTATCCAGGACTTTGCTGCTGGCAACAAGGCAAGACGTGGGTATCGGGCCTGCTCCCGCGATAACGAGGTGGACCGGGCCGTGACGTCACCCGCCGCGGTTAGAAGGAGCCGCGGGCTTCGACCACCGATGTCGAGGCACGGGTGATGAAGATGGCCGATGGCGGCTTCCGGCCAGCCTACAATGTGCAGTTCGCCTCGGACACCACGAGCGGCGCCATCGCCGGCGTGGCGCTCGACAACAGCGGCTCCGATATGGGCAAGATGGCGCCGATGAGCGAGGCGCTCGGCGAGCACTACGGCCAACGGCCAGGCGAGCACCTCGCCGCTGGCGGCTACGCGAAGCTGGACGACATCAAGGCGTTGGCGGAAGCAGGCGTGACGGCCTGCGTGCCGGTGCCG
>Ga0181521_10008410_pt1 | contig 10592 bp, 10 predicted proteins | sample PEATcosm2014_Bin_32_FD_119764 | JGI IMG/M metagenome (GOLD analysis project Ga0181521, IMG submission 119764) | Peatland microbial communities from MTU Mesocosm Facility, Houghton, MI, USA - PEATcosm2014_Bin02_60_metaG | ecosystem: Environmental > Terrestrial > Soil > Wetlands > Peat | place... | reverse complement strand
TCGCCCGCCAACTCGCATCGCCGTTCCCGCTGCTGGCGGCCGTCGGAGCAAAGACCAGACGCATCGAGATCGGCACCGCGGTGATCGACATGCGTTACGAGAATCCGCACTACATGGCGGAGGATGCGGGAGCAGCCGACCTCATCGCTGGTGGGCGGCTGCAACTCGGCATCAGTCGCGGATCGCCGGAACAGGTGATCGATGGATGGCGTTATTTCGGCCATCGGCCGGCAGAGGGCGAGGGCGACGCCGAGATGGGCCGGCGCCACGCCGAAGAGTTTCTGGACCTGCTGCGCGGCGATGGATTCGCGCGGCCCAACCCGCGCCCGATGTTCCCCAACCCGCCCGGCTTGCTGCGCCTTGAGCCGTATGCGAAAGGGCTGCGCGAGCGGATCTGGTGGGGCTCGGCTTCAAACGCCACCGCGGCCTGGGCGGCGAAGCTCGGCATGAACCTGCAAACCTCGACCCTCAAATTCGATGAAACCGGCGAGCCATTGCACGTCCAGCAGGCTGCGCAAATCCGCGCCTTTCGCGCGGCGTGGAAAGAGGCCGGTCACGCGCGAACGCCGCGCGTCTCCGTCAGCCGGAGCATCTTCGCGCTGATTGACGACCGCGATCGCGCCTGGTTTGGAGAGCGCACGGAGGAACGGGACAGCATCGGCTTCCTCCACGACGATACCCGGGCGATCTTCGGCCGGGGCTACGCCGCCGAACCCGACATCCTCGTCGAACAGCTTAAGAAGGACGAGGCCATCGCGCAGGCCGACACCCTCTTACTAACTGTGCCGAACCAGTTGGGTGTTGCCTACAATGTGCATGTCATGGAGGCCATTCTGACCCATGTCGCTCCCGCTCTCGGCTGGCGCTGAGTCATACAATCTCCATCGCAAGGCGCGCCACAGCACGACTGGCTGAACTCAAATCCTGCCGTCGAGAATGGATTATTTGTAGTCGTGCATGCCCGCAAGGTAATACGGTCATGGACTATGAATGTCGGGTTTTTGCAGAGTGGCTGAGATGCGTCAACAGAAGACATTGCGCGAAAGAATCGAGGCACGGATCGCGCGGAAGCGGGGCGACGACGTATTTTTGCCGCGTGAATTCCGTGATCTCGGCGGCGAAGACCAGGTGCTGCGAGTCCTGCGTGGACTCGTGCGCGAAAAACGTTTGGTGCGGCTTGGTTATGGCGTCTACGGCCGCGCCGTGGTCTCGCGCCTTTCGGGTGAGCCGATCCTCTACAGCCAGAACGGATTTCTCGGTGCCGCCCGGCAAGCGCTCACAAAGCTGGGCGTTGTACGGGAACCGACGGATGCGGAACGAGCCTATAACGAAGGCCGTTCGACACTGGGTGCCGGTCAATCCGGTCGTGCGGGTAAAGGGACGTTTCTCGCGTCGCCTCCGTGACGGCAATCGGGAACTCGTCATTGAGCAATGAAGGCCGCGCGGGCGGGCAGGATTTCGACGTTGTTTGACTGCGCCGCGGCCGCCGCGTATTATGTCGGGATATTGCGATAATAGAAGGTAGCTGCAATGACAGTGATGATCGAGCTTCCGGATGAGCAGGCGGCGGCGCTGAAAGCGATGGCGGCGGCCGAAGGGCTTTCTTTGGCCGAGTGGATTAGGAAACTGGCGGATCAAGCGCCCAGCGCCACAAAGCCGCGCCGTCACATCTCCGAAGTCATCCGTGAAAACATGCGCCGAGTGCCCGCCGAAATTATGGCGACGATGCCGAAAGACGGCGCCAGCGAGCACGACCATTACATTTACGGCTTACCGAAGCGAAACCCGTGAGAGCGGTTTTTGCGGATACGTTTTACTGGATCGCGCTGACGCTTCCCGGAGATTCGGCCTACACCCGCGCCCAGCAAATTACCGATGACATCGTAACGACGGAGGAAGTTCTCACGGAATACCTCACGTTTTTTTGTGCCGCGCCGGAATATATGCGCCGGGAAGTGACGGCCAATGTAGAAGCCATGTTGATTGATCCCGGAGTTCGGATCATCCCGCAGAGCCATGATTCCTTTGTGGCGGGATTTGAGCTGTACTGCGCCCGTCCCGATAAAGGCTACAGTTTGGCGGATTGCATTTCGATGCAGACGATGCGCAAGGAGGGCCTGACGGAGGTTCTCACCAACGATCGGCATTTCGAGCAGGAGGGCTTTCGCGCGCTGTTTCGTGATTCCTGAAGTGGTTGAGCGAACAGCATCGGTTGACGCTTCCCATATCCCCGTTTCGCGGGAGCGTAGCACAGGCGGATCGCCGACGTGCCGACCATGGGGCCATGCGCTTAAGAGATGTGCTACGTCTTCTTGTCATCAGGGAAGTCCGCGGCGTGCTGGTCAGCAGCTTTTGCGAGATCGCTTAGTATGGCATTGCCGCGTATGCCGAAACCCATTACGTTGGGCTCCAACAGCAAATAGCGATTGGCTCTAGTGAGAATTCCGGCAATGGCTTTCCTTGCCGCCTTTATAAGTGAGCTTGACTTGCCGTTGCGCTGGGTTTCGACAACGCTCAATAACAGTGCGTCTCTGCGCGATCTGAAAAATGGACTGAGCAGTCCTTGCCCTTTCAGGAGATACTCGGACCGCTCCAGTTTTTCGCGATCTGCTGTCTCAACCGAAATGGCAGCAAAGATGAATATATAATCCGTGAGCTCAGCTTCGTCCAGCAAAGGCACATAACCGACGCGATTTCATCCATTGCCTTCTGCAGCTCATTTAGTTGGAGATAGCACTCCGCCATGAACACTTTGACAATAGGTCCAGCGTCGCATTGCGCAGCACTTATGTACGCCTCCAAAGCCCGGCCCCACGATGCTTTGTGCCTGAGGGTCTCACCTAGTTGGCGGAATATGTGCGCTCGGCCAGCGAGAGTCCATGTGTCTAGGCGTAAGGCCTCCTGGTAAAGGTCGATTGCCTCATCGAGCAGCTTTGAATCGCCGCGGATCGATCCGAGCAAATCGAGCGCCGATGCAAATATGTCCATCGCGTACGCACTCATCTTCTTCGCATCGCCCGACGCCCTAAAGCGGGAAATCGCTGCATCCAATTCAGACTCTGCCTTGGAGTTGTCTCCGATTTCAACGTACTGAATGGCCTTGAGTGAGCGATAGTGAAGCTGCTCAGTCTCGCTCTCTGAAAAACGCAGGATGCGATCGACCAGATCTTGCATACTGGAAAACGAGAGCTGTCTTCCGAAGAGGTCTAAATAGAGCTGGAGAGTCTCGCGGTCTGTTTCTTCGGCAACCGGGCCAAGTTTCTTCAGCTCGGTTTTCGCCAGGTGTGGGTCGTTGCGGAAAATGTATGCGTCCACGGCACAAAAATACGTAATTTTTCGTTGCCAACGGGGATGATGAACGTTTGCTCGCAGCCTTTCTAAGACTTCGGGAATTTCGCGTGCATGTTGTGTTTTTGCGTAGCAATGAAGAAGAGTATCGACTAGCTCCGAAAGCGATTTGACATCTATGTCAAATATCGTTTGAGCGCGCTCCGGTGCGGCCTGAAGAAATGGTTCCGTATGGCCCTTGTACCAGATTGTGTATTGAGTAATATCGGCGCGACACTCAACGATGGCGTCGGAATAATTTTCATTCGCGATTGCGGTGCGCGTGCTCACGCCAAGGGTTTTGCGGGGAACATGGGGCAAACAACATCGCTTGAATTTTTTGCCCGAGCCGCAAAGGCATTCGTCGTTCCGTTCAGGCCGGAAGACAGGCGGGATGGGGCGACGAATCTTCATTTCAAGCTCTATGACATGAACATTCGATAATCATATGCTTCGGCGCTTTCCAGAAATGCCCCGCCTCTGCTCGCCAGAAATGACCCAGGCATTCTGAACTGACGCCGGTCCGGCGGGGGCTGAAGTCGTGATGAAGACGATAGAACATCACGATGCCCGAGGCCCGGAAGAGACCGTGCACGATCTGTCGCCGGTGGTTCCGGCCTAGTCCGCGAGTGGGAATCCGGCAGTGTGCCTGTGGGAACCCGCAATGCCAGACGGCGCGCCGTCAGAAGACCCAGGCAAACTGGCGTAATCGGAACCCCGGCTATTCGATCGCATGGCGAATCGATCAGCGTGCGGTGGCACAGCCCGAAGCCCTCGAACCACTGAGAATGCCTGCACCGCTCAACCAACTTCCCTGGAACGTCGCGAAAGACCAGTTCGGCTCACAAGGCGCTGATTTCATTGGCATTATGGGCGCACTAATCGTGCGCACCACGAAAGACCAGATCCGCCCCTATCTCACTGATCCCACAGCAGTTCCCGGCACACTTCCCCTTTCCCCGCAAAAGACCAGTCCCAACCTCCCGCATACTCGGACTCAGTCGCCAGACCATGCAACTGGAGTTTCACCAGCTCGAACTGCAATGGGAGCATCTGCGAGTTCGCGAGCCGCACCGCCAGCGCCAGTTGCTGGCTTCGCTGGCTGAAAACGGGCAGCAGACGCCCATCGTTGTCGTGGTTTCGAAGGACGGCAACGCTCACTACCTCGTGATCGATGGTTACAAACGCATCGCCGCGCTCCGGCAACTGGGTCGCGACACAGTCGAAGCCACGGTCTGGCCGATGGGCGAAGCCGAAGCCCTGCTGTTATCGCGCTCGCAGCGAATGAGCCCGCAGGAAAGCGCGATCGAACAGGGGTGGCTGCTGGCGGAGATGGAACAGCGCTTTAGCTACTCGCTCGACGAACTGGCGCGCCGTTTCGACAGGAGCATCAGTTGGGTATCGCGGCGACTGGCCCTCGTCGAGTTGTTACCTGAAGCAGTTCAGCGCCATGTGCGCGAAGGAAACATCACTGCGCAGATCGCCATGAAGTATCTGGTGCCGGTGGCTCGTGTCAGCGCCGAAGACTGCGAGCGCATGGCAAACGTATTCGTAAAGCACCGCTGCGATACGAGGCAGGCGGCGCAGCTTTACACCGCCTGGCGCGAAGGCTCACGGGTAGTTCGTGAGCGCATTCTCAGCGAACCGGAACTGTTTCTGAAAACGCAGCGCCAGCCGCAGATGGTGAAGCCCGCCGCGGCCGAACAGGTCCAACGCGATCTGGAGATGGCGCTTGCCATTCTGCGGCGTGCCGGCCGCAGGCTCACCGAAGCTTTGCCGGAGATGAACGCCGCACAACAGGAGCAGGCGCAGCGCGAGATCGAAAGTACGCACCGGGAACTGAACCGTATGGCGGAACGAATCGGAAAGGGACAAGAAGGCAGACATGCTGAGCCAGGCGCAGCGCGCCGCGATTCTGGAGTTGCACGAGCAACGAGTGAGCAAGCGCGAGATCGCACGCGTGCTCCGGGTGTCGCGGCTCATCACCACGAACCTTGGATATGACGAGTGGCAGAACTTCCTTGGCAACAAGTCGATGGTCGAGGCGTTGCTGAGTCGCGTGAGGCATTACTGCCACACCGTCACCGTCAACGGTCCGTCGTTGCGCGAGCCGCAGGGCTGAGGGTCGCGGTCGGATGGAGCAGCGCGCGTATGTGCGGCAGGTTCTCGAAGCGTATCGTGCAACGCCCGGCACAGCGGGCGTGGTTCGACGAGCGGACCGGTCTTTTGCGACTCAGTTGCATGACCGCGGCGTGCCTCTGGCCACAGTCGAGAACGCACTGATACTCGCTGCAGCGCGGCGTTCGGCGAGACCGGCGGATGCGGTGCCGCTCGGGACGATCCGGTCACTGGCGTACTTCGCGCCGGTGATCGACGAAGTGCTGCAACTCAGGGTCAGCCCGGAATACTTCCAGCACCTCCGCAACAAACTCCAGCGTTCCACGCCAGCGCGATAGCCCCGTCCTTACTCCCCTCACCACGAGCAGAACGCGCCTTCGGCGCGGATGATATCGAGCCCCGCATCTTCGCGACAACTGCACACGCCTGCGGCGTGGATGATGATGCGCGCTCAGACCGAGATCCTGTTCTCCAGGTGGGTCACTTTAACCGAGCATAAATGGGTCATTTTTCGTGAGCGCCGAAGCCTTCCGGAGCCGCTGTGCCTCCTTGCATTCGAGCCAAGTGATGCTCTCGGCCTTACCCGGCGGCGTCCAGCCATACCGGTGCGCGACAATCACCACAAGTACAGCGCAGTTGCCCACGAGTTGGATGCATTTTTCGTAAGCCGGATGTTCGCCCTGGGCTGCGAACGCCTCCATCCCGACGCAAAGGAAACCCGCGCGCTCCGCGGCCTCTCGCGCAACCGCGCGGTAAGGCGTCAGATCCTCGCTTGTAGAAGAAATGAAAACCCTGAGAGTACCTTGTCGCTCGTCGCGGGTCATGGCCACATATTTTCCCACGTGGGACAAGCAAATGTCCTGCACTCAATTCTGGCGTGATTTGACGTGTTCATATTCTCGACTATTTCAGCGAGCCGGTTCGGGCGTTATTGTTGAATATCGGGAGCGTTCGCACGGCTCGCCGGGGCAGGGTCGTTTCCAGATAGTTTCCGCAATGCCGGTCGTACAGGAGTTATCCGGCTGGAACCCCGAAATTCAATTGCGTGCCGGCCTGATTCAGGCGATGCCGAGCGAAAGTCAAATTGGAATCTATCGTGGATTGAAAGCGATCCGGCCCTCACTTGAGGTAAATCGCGGCGCTGATCGCACCGCTAAGATCGCCCAACTTGGCGCCCTGGCTTCTGGCTCCTGTGACATCCTTCGATCCTGTGGGTGCGCCGGGGCACGCGAAGCAGGAAGTCTCGTAGTATTCGGGGATCAGCAGGCGGTATGCTTTTCTGCCATTCAACTCAGCCTCCTGCTCTACGAACGCGCCTTTCTTCCAGCCCGGCGATTGAAACTTGCTCTTGATTATCTGTTCCTCCCAGGCATCCGGCGAATTCGTCTGACGGCGAACCAACTCGGCGGGTGCAGTCAACTTCAGGTAGCCAAGTTGACCCACTTTCCTGTTGAAGCGCTCGGCTACTTGGGAGACGAACATCGCCGGCAGAAAACCGCGGCGGGAATCGCCGATGCTGGGCGCTTCATCCACAACCTCTCGCATCCCATCCATCTCGGCTTGAAGCATCTGTCCTTCCGCAGATGTCGGGTCGAGAATCGGAACTGGGTGGCCGGTCTGCTCGGCAAATTTCGCCTCTGCCAGCTCGATCAGGTTCTTCCCGTTGAGATCCTCCTCGGTCTTCGGATTGTCGAGGTGATCCTGCCGGGTGGTAATGACCCACCCGGCGGAACGCAGCAAGGTTGTCAGATGCAGGAGGACCGTATGATCGATTCCATCCTGAGCGGCCAGTTCCTCGGGCATCACCTGGCGCAGCAAATCCGGTTTAACGGAGATTTCCCCGGTGAACGGCCGATCGTGCGAGGCGATCAACAGGATGGACACAGCAACTCCGGTTGCGAAGGTCCCCATCGCGGCGGCGGCGGCGCCTTGATTGTCGCTGTGGATCATGGCGATGGCGACCAGAGTGCAGATCGCCTGCAGCAGAAGAGCAGTCCATTTGACCCAATTCACGCTCGACCGGCTGACGACGATCCTCTGCCGCCGGGCCTCGATCGCGCCTTCCAGAGCGGTGACGATTTCGCGTTGCGCTGTCACCTGCCCTTCGCTGTGCGGCGCGACGGCCAGGATCAGCTGCAGCTCTTCAGCGAGCGCGACTGGCGTGACCGCCAGCGAGGCAGATTGTTCGGCCATCATGGGCCATTCATAAGTCACTGCGTCCTGGATATGGCGGCGCGTCAGGTCCCGCAAACGTGTCTCCGGTTCGCCGGGAAAGCTGGCGGCCAGAAACAGGACCGTGCTTAGCTCGCTGGCTTCACGGTTGACGGCTGCTTGGGCGGCATTCATGTCATTCCAGACTTGGGAAGCGACAAAAGCGACCAGCAGGCCGAAGATGATGCCGAGCGGAGGCAGCATGCCTGCGGAGACGCTTTTGAAACTGCGCGTTCGCGCGCCCGTTGCGAGACGCGTGACGACGGCCAGGATTGCCCACGCGGCCAGGTAGGTGAGGGTGAAAACAACGAGCGCCATCCAGCCCACAGGGAGGCTCTGGAGCCATTCACCCATGTTGCTGTCCTCGACGCATTTGTGCGGTCAAGTCATGATACCAATCTCCTTGACCACATCAATCAATTCCCGCATGCGACCATGGATTGCCTTTCGACGCCTGACGGAACGTGCCGACAAATGCGGTCCGGTCTGGCGAAGCGGGCTGATATGACGAAATATCGGAAGGTATTCGTGCCGCCCGACGTTGCTCCAGTTCGGCGCGGACCCTTTCGATTTCCTCCGGGGTCGGGGGAACGTGCGTCGTGGGTTTATCGGATTCGAGCACGAGCACACCCGTCAGCCCCTTCTCCGGGTCCACTAAATGAATTCTGAACGAGATCGAGCGATCTTTGCTGGCCAATGCGGCGCGTGATTCGAGTCGTTCCAGACGGCGGGATACGCCGCGGATCAATCTCGCCCTCGTTCGATCGCGCGGCTGCGCTCAAGGCGCTGCCGACGACACATCCGCAGAGTTTCGGCGACCGACAGGCATCTGTTGCCCGGGGCAGGGGACACTCTTTCCGGCACTAAATCTTCGAAGGGCGGCCCGCCTGCTTCCATGCCCATGCAACGGCGCCAGAGGCAAATCCAGCCGACCAATCTGAAGGCGAAAGCCGTCGGAATCGTCGTGCGCGAACTCCGCAATCAGGCGGGCCATTCGCAAGAACGCCTCAGCGCCGATTGCGGCTTCGACCGCACGTACATCAGCCGTTTGGAACGAGGGATACTCAATCCGACCGTGAGCCGGTTGTGGACGATCGCCGACGTGCTCGGAACCCCACTCAGCAAGCTAACAGGACAGATGGAACTGTGGATCGCCGACCACGAGCGGCTAGCGTCGCGGCGCGCTGAGGCAAAGCGAACCTGAGCGGACAGCGGGCGGATCCATTCCGATCTCTAACTGCGAAGCGTCATCCGGTCCGCCATCACCGTTTGCGAAAAAACGGCGAACGGAGGTAAGCATCCTATGAACACCACTAGCCCGCGGGGAGTTGACGGGCGCGTAGTGGTGGCATGAGCAACCAACCCCCCCCCTTTATCAGAGATCGCTGGGCCGGGGCCTGGAAGATTCTCCTCGGCCATGCCCGCTTATGCCGACTACCCTCACCCTGAACGCTGAATCGTCGTCGAATTGGCATCACCGTCCCCACATCTCCATCTCCACATCTCCCCAAAGTGAGAGGCCTTTGAAGCGCCTGGCCGTTTCACGCTATCCTGTATAGCTAGATCGTGGTCATTTTTCAAGTATCGGAGGTTCATGTCGTGAGGAAGAAGAATCGCTCGTTCCTTCTGATGTCGTTGATTTCAGCATCGTTGCTCGTCAGCATGTTCACTATCGTGCAGGCCCAGAATTCTGGAGCGACGGCAGCGAAGGCGACGAAGTGGTCTGATCCGGCCACCTGGCCCAACCGCAAGGTGCCCGTGGCAGGCGACAAGGTCACCATCGACGCCGGCAAAGAAGTGGTGCTCGACGTCAACACCCCGCCGCTGAACGGTCTGACGATCAACGGCAAGCTGAGCTTCGCGAACAATAAAGACGTTGAACTCACCACCGAGTGGATCATGTTGCACGGCGAGTTGGAGATCGGCACGGAAAAGGCCCCTCACACCCGCAAGGCCACCATCACCCTCACCGATAACGTCAAAGGCGAAGACATCAGTGGAGTGGGTGGAACGACGAACCGCGTGGACCGCGGGATCCTGCTCATGGGCGGAACCCTCAATCTTCACGGTGACCGGACCAATTCCTGGACGAAGCTGTCCAGCACCGCGAACGCCGGCGCCACCTCGATCCAGGTCCTGAACGATGCCGGCTGGCGCGTCGGCGACGAGATCGTTCTCGCATCCACGGATTTCGATCCCCGGCAGGCAGAGCGGCGCAACATTGCGGCCATCCATGCCAACACGAACGGGGGAAACACGATCACGCTCGACAAGAAGCTCGACTACATGCACTTCGGCAAGATCACCTTCGACGTGGATGAACGCGGCGAAGTCGGCTTGCTGACACGCAATATCAAGCTGCAGGCATCGGCCGACGCGGAACAGTCCTACTACGGCGGGCACGTCATGGCGATGGCCGGAAGCAAGATGTTTGTCGATGGCGTCGAATTCAATCGAATGGGCCAGAACATGACTCTCGCCCGATATCCGATCCACTGGCATCTGATCGGCGACGCACAGGGGCAGTACATCAGGAACGCGTCGCTCCATGACACCTACAACCGCTGCGTGACCGTGCATGGCACGAATTTCCTGCGCGTCGAGAACAACGTGACCTACAACACCGTGGGCCACTGCTTCTTCCTCGAAGACGGGATCGAGCACGGCAATGAATTCATCAGGAACCTGGCAATCCAGACCAAATGTCATACGACATTGGACTGCGTGCCCACGAATCTCGCCGCCAACGGAGAAAGAGACTCCACGTATGCGAATCGTCAGGCCTACAGGGAAATGAGCTTCCACGGGAACACGCTGCTGCCTTCGGACAACACGGTGGCGTCCTACTGGATCACCAACCCGGACAATAGCTTCATAGACAATGTAGCGGCCGGTTCCGACGAGAACGGTTTCTGGCTGTCTCTGCCGGAACACCC
>Ga0181521_10008408_pt1 | contig 10594 bp, 10 predicted proteins | sample PEATcosm2014_Bin_32_FD_119764 | JGI IMG/M metagenome (GOLD analysis project Ga0181521, IMG submission 119764) | Peatland microbial communities from MTU Mesocosm Facility, Houghton, MI, USA - PEATcosm2014_Bin02_60_metaG | ecosystem: Environmental > Terrestrial > Soil > Wetlands > Peat | place... | reverse complement strand
TCAGTGACACCGATGGCTGACGCGCGCCTGACTGGCATCGGCATGACCTCGGCCCGCACGCGCGAGCGGCTGGTGCAGCGGCTGCGCGAGCAGGGCATCCGTGACCCGCAGGTGCTCGACCGCATCCGCAACGTCCCGCGGCACCTGTTCGTCGACGAGGCCCTCTCGAGCCGTGCCTACGAGGACACCGCGCTGCCGATCGGCTTTGGGCAGACGATCTCGCAGCCCTACGTGGTCGCGCGGATGACCGAAGCGCTGCTCGGCACGTCCGGCACGCTGCACAACGTCCTCGAGATCGGCACCGGCTGCGGCTATCAGACCGCGATCCTCGCGCCGCTCGTCGGGCGCATCTCGACGATCGAGCGTGTCAAGCCGCTGCTCGATCGCGCCAAACTGCTGATCAAGGAACTCGGCTTCAAGAACGTGCGCTTCAAGTACTCCGATGGCAGCGCCGGCTGGAAGGCGCACGCGCCCTACGACGGCATCCTGGTCGCAGCCGCGGCGCACGCGGTGCCGCCGGCGCTGCTGCAGCAGCTCGCGCCGAACGGCGGGCGCCTCGTGCTCCCGATCGGGCCCGACGGCGCCCAGGAGCTCATCCGGATCACCCGCCGCGACGACCACTTCCTGCGCGACAAAGTGATCGGCGGCGTGACCTTCGTGCCGCTCGTGGGCGGTACCGGCTGAGAGCGGCGGCCGTGGCCGGTGCGGCGCGAGGGCGCGGCCGCCGGGCGCGCGGATTTCTTGCGGCACTGCTCGCCGCGCTCGCGAGCCTCGGCCTCGCCGGCTGCGGCGCTCCCAGCCGCCCGCCGCCCGCGACCTACGTCGTCAGGGCCGGCGACACCCTCTACTCGATCAGCTGGCGCCACGGCCTCGATTACCACGAGGTCGCGCGCCTCAACGGAATCGGCGCCGACTACCGCATCGCGGTCGGGCAGGTGCTGCGGCTCACGGCAACCGCGCCGCGGCCGGCTCCGGCGGGCGCGTCACCGCTGTTGGCCCCGCTGCCGGTGACGGCGGCGCCGCACTGGGTGTGGCCGGCGGACGGGGCACCGGCCGGAACGGTGCGCCAGCCCGCCGGCGGCATCGGACTGACGATCGCGGGCGTGGCGGGCGGCGAGGTGCGCGCGGCGGCCGCGGGCCGGATCGTGTACACGGGGGCAGGGTTGCGGGGCTACGGCCAGCTCGTCATCATCAAGCACGACGAGGCGTGGCTGACCGCCTACGGCTACAACCGTGCCGTGTACGTCGCGGAAGGCGAGACGGTGCAGTCGGGCCAGCGGATTGCGGCAATCGGCGACGGGCCGGACCATCGGCCGATGCTGTATTTCGAGATCCGGCTCAACGGCCGGCCGGTCGATCCGACCACGCAGCTGCCGGCGCGGCGTTGACCGCGCTTCAGGTCGCCGGCGGTGCGGGGAAGATCACGGCCAGCGCGACCGGCCGGTCCTCGGCGAGCAGCACGTTGTAGGTCCGGCAGGCGGCACCGAGGTCCATGACCTCGAGCCCGATGCCCGCGGCCGCGGCGCGCGCCAGCACCGAGCGCGCCGGGAACTCCTGCCTGGCTCCGGTCGCCAGCAGCACGATCTCGACGCCGAGCGTCAGCAGCGGCTCGAGCAGCGGGACGTCGAGTTCGGCGACCGAGCGCACCGGCCAGTCGCGCACGGCGCTCGCGGTGATGATCGCGCTTTGGACGACGAGGCGGTCCCTGAGGCGCACGGCGCCGGCCGAGTAGCCGAGCACGGCGTACCGGGCGGCGGTGGGTTCGTGGGCGAGTGGCATGCGGCTACGATGAGGAACTGATGTCGTCATTCTACGCGGCCGTCACCGATCTGCCCGCGCCCGAGGCGGCCGATGCGGCCCGTGAGTCACCATTCCCGCGGTTGCCGGCGTTCGAGCGACTGTTGGCCCGCGGCGAGCGCGCGCCGGCGACGCCGGACTGGCGGCGCTGGGCGCTGTCGGTCGCAGGGCTCGCGGCGCCGGCGGGCGACCTGCCGCTCGGCCGGCTGCTCGCCACCGCGCACGGGCTTGCCGCGGACGCGCCCGATGACACCTGGCTGGTCGCGACGCCGGTGCAGCTGCGGGCGGGGCTCGTGCGCGTGCAGCTCGACCCCGCGGGGCCGGTGGCGCTCGCGGCGGCGGCGGCCGCGGAGCTCGCAACGCGGTTCAATGCCACGCTCGGTGGCGAGATGGCGACGCTCCATGCAGCCGGAGCGGGTCTCGTGCTCCGCCACCGCGGCGCCCTCGAGCTCGTGACGGTCGATCCCGAGTCTCTCGCCGGCCGCGACATCGCAGCCGCACTGCCGTCCGGCCGCGATGCCGGGCGGATCACGCGCCTGATGACCGAGCTGCAGATGTGGCTGCACGCGACGCCGCTCGCAGCGAGCGGACGGCCGGTCAATGGTCTGTGGCTGTGGGGCGCCGGCCGCGGCGCGCTCGAGGGCGTGCCGCGCTGGCCGGTCCTCGACTGCGCGGACCCGTATCTGCTGGCGGCGCTGCGCTGTCACCCGGGCGCGGCCGCCGGCGCGGCGCGCCTCGTTCGCTGGCACGCCCGGGATGTGCTCGAGCGGGGCGAGCCGTTTGCATCGGTGGACGCGGCGTGGTTCGTGCCGCTCGGCCGCGCCCTGGCGGCGGGTCAGTTGGACAGCGCGGAGCTGCATCTCGGCGCTACGACGTGTCGCCTGCGGCCGCGTCAGCGGTTCCGCCTCTGGGTGAGGCCAAGGCCGTGGTGGGAGATAGCGGCGTGAAGCGCCGGCCCATCGAACGGCGCCCGGTCCCGGCGGCCGATGCACTGCCACTGTCGCTCGACCCGGTGCTCCGGCGAATTTATGCCGCGCGCGGTCTCGTCTCGGCCGAGGATCTCGAGCTCGGCCTCGAGCGGCTGCTGCCGGTCGGCACGCTCGACGGCGTCGAGGCCGGCGCCGAGCTCCTCGCGCGCCACCTCGCTGCCCGCAGCCACATCCTGGTGATCGGCGACTACGATGCCGACGGCGCGACCGCGAGCGCGCTCGTCGTCCGCGCGCTCAGGCGTTTCGGCCACGCAACGGCCGGCTACCTCGTGCCGGACCGGTTCCGCTTCGGCTACGGGCTGACTCCCGAGATCGTGGCGCTCGCCGCGGAGCGGCGACCCGATCTGATCGTGACCGTCGACAACGGCGTGTCGAGCCTCGAGGGCGTCGCGGCGGCGCGCGCGCGCGGCATGGATGTGCTGGTCACCGACCACCACCTGCCGGGCCCGGTGCTGCCCGAGGCCTCGGCGATCGTCAACCCCAACCTCGCCGGCGCCACGTTCGCGAGCCGCGCGCTGGCGGGCGTCGGAGTCGCGTTCTACGTGCTGCTCGCGCTCGGCCGCAGACTCGGCGTGCCCGCCGCGGTCACCGCCGAGCTGCTCGACCTGGTCGCGCTCGGCACGGTCGCCGACGTCGTGCCGCTCGACCGCAACAACCGGGTGCTGGTCGAGGCGGGGCTCAAACGCATCCGTGCCGGGCGCTGCGTGCCCGGCATCGCCGCGCTGGTGGCGGTCGCTGGCCGCCGCCTGGCCGACGTCGGCACGACCGAACTCGGCTTCTTCGTCGGGCCGCGCCTCAATGCCGCCGGCCGGCTCGAGGACATGTCGATCGGCATCGAGTGCCTGCTGACCGACGACCCGGAGCGCGCGCGCGAGCTGGCCGAGCGCCTGGACCGGCTCAACGCCGAGCGGCGCTCGATCGAGACCCGGATGCAGGACGAGGCGCTGGCGATCGTCAAGCGCCTGCACCTCGAGGAGCCCGGTGCGCGGCTGCCGGCGGCGCTGAGCCTGTACGATGCCGAGTGGCACCCCGGCGTCGTCGGCCTGGTCGCCTCCCGCCTCAAGGAAGAGGTGCACCGGCCGGTGATCGCGTTCGCGCCGGCCGACGGCGGTCTCGCGCGCGGCTCGGCGCGCTCGGTCCCCGGCATCCACGTGCGCGACGCGCTCGAGGCGGTCGCGACGCGCAATCCCGGCCTCATCGACAAGTTCGGCGGGCACGCGATGGCGGCGGGGCTGACGCTGCCGCTCGAGCGCCTGCGGGAGTTCGGCCGGGCCTTCGCGGCCGAGGTCGAGCGCCGCGCCATGCCGGGGCTGCTCGACGGGATCCTGCTGACCGACGGGCCACTGGCAGCGGCGCAGATCACGCTCGAGCTCGCCGAGCGGCTGCGCGCGGCGGGGCCGTGGGGCTCGGGCTTTCCGGAGCCGACCTTCGACGGGGAGTTCACGGTCGTGGAGTCGCGGGTGCTCGGCGAGCGGCACCTCAAGCTGTGGGTCCGGGCCGAGCCAAAGTCCGCGCCGCAGGAGGCCATCGCGTTCGGCTGGCTGGCCCGCGGCGGCGCGCTCGTGCCGCGGCGCGATGCGCGCGTGCGGCTGGTGTACCGGCTCGACGTCAACGAGTACCAGGGGCTGCGCCGGCCGCAGCTGCTGGTCGAGTACCTGGAGGGGCTGTGACCACAGCGCATGCTATGATTCGCGGCGATTTTCGCACTGCGCCTACGCCATGCACGCTGATGTCACTCCACTCGTCGCCCCGCTGCGCCGCCAGCTCAAGGATCTCGGGGAACGCCTCGCCTCCTTGAGGGGGTATCTTTGAGTACGAGCGCAAGAGCGAGCGGCTCGCCGAAGTAAGCCGCGAACTCGAGGATCCCAAGCTCTGGGCGAGTCCCGACCGGGCGCAGGCGCTCGGCCGCGAGCGCGCCCAGCTCGCGGACGTGATCGGGCGGCTCGACAGCGTGCGCGACGGCATCGCCGCGGCGGCCGAGCTGCTCGAGCTCGCCGAGACCGAGGGCGAGGCCGCGACCATCGCGGCTCTCGCGCGCGACGCCGGCAAGCTCGAATCCGAGGTAGCACGGTTCGAGCACGAGCGCATGTTCCGCGGTCCCATGGACGCGCACAGCGCGTTCCTCGACATCCAGGCGGGTGCCGGCGGCACCGAGGCGCAGGACTGGGCGCAGATGCTGATGCGGATGTACCTGAAGTGGGCCGACGCTCACGGCTTTCGGGTCGAGGTCATGGACCAGAGCGACGGCGAGGTGGCCGGCATCAAGGGCGCTTCGCTGCGGGTCGAGGGCGATCACGCCTATGGCTGGCTGAGAACGGAGACCGGCGTTCACCGGCTGGTGCGCAAGTCGCCGTTCGACTCTGGCAACCGCCGCCACACCTCGTTTGCATCGGTGTTCGTCTCGCCGGAGGTCGACGAGGACATCAACATCGAGATCAATCCGGCCGACCTCGAGGTCGACACCTACCGCTCGAGCGGCGCCGGCGGGCAGCATGTCAACAAGACCGAATCGGCGATCCGCATCCGGCACGTGCCGAGCGGCATCGTCGTCGCCTGCCAGAGCGAGCGCAGCCAGCACAAGAACCGCTCCACCGCGATGAAGATGCTGAAGGCGAAGCTCTACGAGCTCGAGTTCAACAAGCGCAATGCCGCCGCCAAGGTGCTCGAGGACTCGAAGTCCGACGTCAGCTGGGGCAACCAGATACGCTCGTACGTGCTCGACCAGTCGCGGATCAAGGACCTGAGGACCAACGTCGAGGTCGGCAACACGACGGCCGTGCTCGACGGCGACCTCGACCAGTTCATGGAAGCGAGCCTGAAGCAGGGGCTGTGACGATGACCGACGCCGCGCACCCGGGACCGGTGGACGACAACAAGCTGATCGCCGAGCGGCGCGCCAAGCTCGCGGCGCTGCGCGCCGCGGGCCAGGCGTTCCCGAACGACTTTCGCCGCGACGCGCACGCCGGCGACCTCGCGGGCGCTTTCGGCGACAAGCCCGCCGACTGGTTCGAGGCCCACCCGACGCGGGTGCGGGTCGCCGGCCGGATGCTCGCCAAGCGCGACATGGGCAAGTCGAGCTTCGCGAACCTGCAGGATTCGACCGGGCAGATCCAGCTGTTCCTGCAGGCGAATGCGCTCGGCGATGACTACCTGGCGTTCAAGGACTGGGACGTCGGCGACATCGTCGGGGCCGAGGGGCTGCTGATGCGCACCCGGACCGGCGAGCTCTCGGTGCGGGCCGAGCGCCTGCGGCTGCTGGTCAAGGCGCTGCGGCCGCTGCCCGACAAGTGGCACGGGCTGACCGACACCGAGGCGCGCTACCGCCAGCGCTATGTCGACCTGATCGTCAATCCGGCGAGCCGCGCGGTGTTCGAGCTGCGCACGCGGATCGTCGCCTTCCTGCGGCAGTTCCTCGACGCCAGCGGCTTCATGGAGGTCGAGACGCCGATGATGCAGCCGATCCCCGGCGGGGCGGTCGCGCGGCCGTTCGTCACGCATCACAACGCGCTCGACGTCGACCTGTACCTCAGGGTGGCGCCGGAGCTCTACCTGAAGCGGCTCGTGGTCGGCGGCTTCGAGCGGGTCTACGAGATCAACCGCAACTTCCGCAACGAGGGGCTGTCGACGCGCCACAACCCCGAGTTCACGATGCTGGAGCTCTACCAGGCCTACGCCGACTACCGCGACTTCATGGATCTGGTCGAGCGGATGCTGAAAGGCCTCGCCGACAGCGTGCTCGGCACGCGCGTGCTTAACTACCAGGGCGCGCTGATCGACCTCGATTCCGCGTTCCGGCGGGTCACGGTCGAGGAGCTGCTGATCGAGCACAACCCCGGGATAGACCCGATGAGCCTGCGCGACGCCGGCTACCTGCGCCGCGTCCTCGAGGCGCGCGGCATCGCCCACGCGGCGGGGGACAGCCCGGGCAAGCTGCAGATGGACCTGTTCGACAAGACCGCCGAGCCCGCGCTGGTGCAGCCGACCTTCGTCTACGCCTATCCGACCGACGTGTCGCCGCTGTCCCGCTGCAACGACGCCGACCCGTTCGTCACCGACCGCTTCGAGTTTTTCGCCGGCGGGCGCGAGCTTGCGAACGGGTTTTCCGAGCTCAACGACCCCGAGGAACAGGCGGCGCGGTTCCGGGCGCAGGTCGCGCGCAAGGATGCGGGCGATGCCGAGGCGATGTATTTCGACGCCGACTACGTGCGGGCGCTGGAGTACGGCCTGCCGCCGACCGCGGGCCTCGGGGTCGGCGTCGACCGGCTGGTGATGCTGTACGCCAACGTGCCTTCGATCCGCGACGTGCTGCTGTTCCCGCAGCTGAAGCCCGAGTCCTGAGACGGGAGCCAAGCGCCGCCCCGCCTCTGGCGGTGCGCGGGCCGCAGAGCGGCGCTCAGTTGACCGCGTACGGCAGCTTAGCCGGCTCGAAGCGCGCGCCGCCCGCGGACTCGAGCGGCTCGTCCCGCGCCTCGAGGTTGACGACCGCGAGCAGCTCTGCACCGGATGCCGCGGGCGCGGCGCGCACGACCTCGCCGACCTTGGCGTCCAGCAGCGTCAGCGGCTCGCCGCTCTCGGGTACCGCCGCCGGGTCCGGCGTGCGGTAGCGGAACATGCGGCGCTTGATGCGCCCGAGGTTCTGGGTGCGCGCGACGATCTCCTGACCCGTGTAGCAGCCCTTGGTGAAACTGATCGCTCCCAGCAGGTCGAGGTTCAGCATCTGCGGAACCCACCGCTCGGTGGTCGCACCGAACACCGCCGGCTCGCCGGCGCGGATCGCGGCGAGCTCGAAGGCGACGGGCGAGGCGGGCGTCGCGCCCGCGCCGAGCCGCGCCGCGAGCGCCGCTGCCGGGCCGATCAAGAGCGCGCGATCGGTGAGCCGCATCAGACTCACCTCCGCGCTCAGGCGCTGGTGAGCGCCATCGGCCGCCGCGCCGAATTCGGCGTCGAGTTCGGCGCGCGATTCGGGGACGACCGCCGCGACCGCGAGCGCCTCGCCCGGGAGCGTCAGCGTGACCTTGGAGCGCAGCACGTAGCGGCGCAGGCGCTCGAGCAGCTCGCCGGCGAGCTCGGTCGGAACGAGCAGCACGATCGCCTCGTCCCGCTCGATCAGGCTCGTCACGGCAAGCACGCGCCCCTGCGGCGAGAGCAAGGCGCCCGACACTACCGCCGCCGGGTTCAGTGCGCCGACGTCCTGCGTCAGCTGACCCTGCAGGAAGCGCGCGCGGTCGGCCCCGGCGATCCGGAGCGTGGCGCGGCTGGTCAGACGGCAGAGCCTCATGTGGTCTCGCTTCCCCGAGCGGAGGCCGCAATTGTCGCGGGAACCGGCGCCGCTGTCATACCCGAGCCTGCAGCCTGCGCCGAGCAGCGGCGCCAATTGCAGGAATCACAAGGGATTTGGTCTGGTGCTGCAGCGCCAGAATATGGCAGTATGGGCGGTGATGCCGACGCCGGACGCCACCCCCACCGACCTCGCCCCACCAGACGCGCCGGCGGTGCCGGGAGCCGACATGCGCCCGGGCCCACCCGCGCCACCCACTGCCCGGCCGGTCGCGCGCGAGATCGGCGGGCGCGACGGGCCCGATCCGACCCGCTTCGGCGACTGGGAAAAGGCCGGGCGCTGCATCGACTTTTGAACATGGCCGCTGCCCGCCAGCGGGCCGACCGGCACCGGTCGGCGCGGACAGCCACTCGAGGACGCTGAACAGATGGCCGCTCGCTCTCGCCCGCTGTCGCCACACCTGCAGGTGTACCGCCCGACGCACACGATGGTGCTGTCGATCCTGCACCGGGTGACCGGGCTCGTGCTGGCGCTCGGCCTGCTGGTGTTTGCCGCCTGGCTGCTCGCGCTCGCCGCGGGACCGGCGGCCTATGCCGAGCTGACCGGGCTGCTGGCCTCCCCGGTCGGCCGGCTGCTGCTGACCGGTTTCGTGTTTGCGTACTGCTACCACTTCACGAGCGGCATCCGCCACCTGGTGTTCGACACCGGGCGCGGCCTCGAGCGGCGCGCGGCGCGGCGCTCGGCGCTGATCGTCGTGGTGGTGTCGATCGTGCTCGCGGCGCTGAGCCTGTGGGCGATGTTGCGCGCCGGAGGCACACCGTGACCCTGAAGTCCCCGCTCGGGCGCGTGCTCGGCCTCGGTGCGGCCGGCGGCGTACAGCACTGGTGGCTGCAGCGCGTGGGCGCGGTGGCGCTCGCCCCGCTCGGCGCGTGGTTCGCGATCGCGCTGCTGTCGCTGCCCGACCGGTCCTACGCCGCGGTGCACGCCTGGCTCGCCCAGCCGCTGCACGCGGTGCTGATGCTGCTGCTCGCGCCCATCGCCGTGCACCATGCGTGGATCGGCGTCAGCATCGTGCTCGAGGACTACGTGCACGGCAGGGTCACCAAGAGCGTGGCGCTGCTGCTCGCCCAGCTGCTGCACCTGCTCATCGGCGTCGCCGCCGTATTCGCGATCCTCAAGGTCGCGCTCGGGAGCGCCCAGTGAGCGAGTACGAGTTCATCGATCACAGCTTCGACGTCGTGATCGTCGGCGCGGGAGGCGCGGGCCTCAGGGCGACGTTCGGCCTCGCCGAGGCGGGCCTCAATGTCGCCACGATCAGCAAGGTGTTCCCGACCCGCAGCCACACGGTCGCGGCGCAGGGCGGTATCTCCGCCGCGCTCGGCAACATGGGCGAGGACGACTGGCGGTTCCACTTCTACGACACCGTCAAAGGATCCGACTGGCTCGGCGACCAGGACGCGATCGAGTACATGTGCAAGGAAGCGGCGAGCGCCGTCATCGAGCTCGAGCACTACGGCGTGCCGTTCTCGCGCACCGACGACGGGCGCATCTACCAGCGCCCGTTCGGCGGCATGACCACGCACTATGGCAAGGGCATCGCGCAGCGCACCTGTGCCGCCGCCGACCGCACCGGCCACGCGATGCTGCACACGCTCTACCAGCAGTCGTTGAAGCACGATGCAAGCTTTTTCGTCGAGTATTTCGCGCTCGACCTGATCATGGAGAACGGCGTCTGCCGCGGGGTCGTGGCGCTCGACCTGGCCGAGGGCCGCCTGCACCGGTTTCGCGGCCACGCGGTGATCCTCGCGACCGGCGGCTATGGGCGGGCCTACTTCTCGTGCACCTCGGGCCACACCTGTACTGGCGACGGCGGCGGGATGGTGGCGCGCGCCGGGCTGCCGCTGCAGGACATGGAGTTCGTGCAGTTCCATCCGACCGGCATCTACGGCGCCGGCTGCCTGATCACCGAGGGCGTGCGCGGCGAGGGCGGGTACCTGACCAATTCCAAGGGCGAGCGCTTCATGGAGCGCTATGCGCCGAACGCCAAGGACCTCGCCAGCCGCGACGTCGTGTCGCGCTCGATGACGATCGAGATCCGCGAAGGCCGCGGGGTCGGGCCGCACGCGGACCACATCCACCTGCACCTCGAGCATCTGGGAGCGGACGTGATCAGGGAGCGGCTGCCCGGCATCGCCGAGACGGCGCGCATCTTTGCCGGAATCGACGTCCACAAGCAGCCCATTCCGGTGCTGCCGACCGCGCACTACAACATGGGCGGGATCCCGACCAGCGTCCACGGCGAGGTCCTGACGCTGAAGGACGGGGATCCCGAGAGCGTCGTGCCGGGCCTGCTGGCGGTGGGCGAGGGCGCGTGCGTGTCGGTCCATGGCGCCAACCGGCTGGGCTCGAACTCGCTGCTCGACCTCGTGGTGTTCGGCCGTGCCGCGGCACGCCACGTGGCGGGGGCGATCAAGCCCGGCATCCCGCACCGCCCGCTCGCCAGGGACGCGGGCGAGGCGGCGGTGGCGCG
>Ga0181521_10008405_pt1 | contig 10597 bp, 8 predicted proteins | sample PEATcosm2014_Bin_32_FD_119764 | JGI IMG/M metagenome (GOLD analysis project Ga0181521, IMG submission 119764) | Peatland microbial communities from MTU Mesocosm Facility, Houghton, MI, USA - PEATcosm2014_Bin02_60_metaG | ecosystem: Environmental > Terrestrial > Soil > Wetlands > Peat | place... | reverse complement strand
GAATTTGAGGCAGTGAGCCGGGTGTCAGCAGGACGCCAAAACTCTGAATTTTGGTAGATTTAAGCTCCAAATCGAGCTAACTCCTTATTCCGGAAGATTTTGAAAATAAGTCCTTTGCGCTCTATATTTTGGCGGGACAACTCCCCCTAACCCCATGATTCCAGTAGCGGGGGGGTAGGGGGGGGTAGTGGTAAACACGGGTTAATATCTCAAGAGTAAACAGGCCGCGTATTGCCTCCTCTTGCCACCCCTTCGCTCACTCCTACTGAGCTTCGGTAGCTGAACCTGGGCAACACCGCTTATGAGGCGCCTTTCACGAATGCAAGTGTGGTTGTAGGCATAGAGACAGTCACCTCCCCGGCGATGGCGCGGCGGGCGTGGAAGTTCTTGAGCTTGACGATGAGCGGCGGAGTGGCCTCCTGACCTTTGGAGACGAGCAACATCGCATCGCCGGTGCGGATATCTTCCTGAATGATCATGCCGGGGGAAAGCTCATCGATCCGGCACTTTCGGAGCTCGCCGTTTTCGGCGTTCGGATCCAAAGTCACCAGAGCCTGGAAAAACTCCGGGCTGAAGCCCTTGTTTTGGCTAGCCAGCCGGTGTGCTGCCTCAGTTCGCGAAGCCCCCTTATGAATGAGTTGTTCGTAAGCCAAGGTCAGCCGGAGGATTTCCGCTCCCATGCGCATGTCCGACCTTACGGACTCGTCGACATCGCGGACCGGTCGGTTCTGGTGCTCAATCATCCACGCGATAGGTTCCAGCCGGGGGATTTTCGAAAGGAGACCATAGGCGACGCCAGGGTGTGCGTCGTATTGCGCCTGCTCGTTCGAGGTCAGTTTCTCACCACTGTACACGGCCTCGATCGTTTCCGGCGGCAACGTGACGCAACCGAGTTGGGACATCATGGCGGCGACTTCGTATTGCCACGGGTTTCCCAGCTTCATCGCGGTTACGATGTGGTGGATGTAGCGGCGGGCGCGCTCGGCGCGGCTGAAAGCTGTGGGATTGACCAGGCTGAGTACGTCGGTCAGCACGTGAATGGTGCCGCTTAGGGTTTGTTCCAAAAGTTGCTTTTCGGCGGTGACCAGGCGGTACTGCACCAGGGCTGCAGTCAGGGTTTTCGCCATCATTTCCTTGCTGCACGGCTTGGTGAGGAAGCGGAAGATGCTGCCCTCGTTAATGGCGTTGATGGCCGTGTCCATTTCGGCGTTGCCGGTAAGCATGACGCGGGTGGTGTCCGGCGATTGGGCCTTGATTTTGCTCAAGAGCTGGATGCCATCCATGCCGGGCATTCGCATGTCGGAAACCACGACCGCGTAGGGTCCGTTATCCGCGGCGAGTTTCAGAGCTCGCTCGCCGCCCAGGGCAGTCTCCATCAGAAACTCGCGGCTCAAACTGCGCCGATACCCGTCAAGGATGTTGTGATCGTCGTCCACTAGAAGAATTTTTTCAGCCATGGTGTTCCTCTCTCCCATCAATTTCCTGACATTCGTTTGTGCCCGACGGGAAACGATCCTGCAAACGGTCGACAAACAGGATTTGGTTGCTCATGATCACACCCCGGTTAGTGCGCATCGGCATCGAGCTTGCTCCGCCACACCTCGTCTCGTTCGGCGCAACCGATTCCGGCCAGGAAGGCGGCGTCGATCGGGGTTCGGTCCCGCAGTCGCGAGGTGCTTTTTTCGTCGTGATACGCGCTGGCCACGTGCAAGGCGGCTAGCGGCGAAAACTTCACGCTCAAGCTGCCGGCGGGGTCGTGGTGCCAGGCAACGGCTTCGACGATCGTGCTCGGCAGTCCCCATAAACCAACAGATAGGCTGCGACCTGGGCATGGCTGCAGCCGAGCAGTTCGCATTCCGCCGCATAGAGCCCGATGTCTTTCTTCTCCATGTGTTCCAGCACCTTCCCGTACTGCTCGCCCAAGGTGGAGGCGAGGATGAGCTTGCCGGCATCATGCAGCAGGCCGGCGGTGAAAGACTCATTCTGGACGCGCTGATCGGCGTGCTCGAAACGCGCAATCTTCCCGGCGCAATTGCTGACCGCCAGGGAGTGGTCTGAAATCTTCTGCACATCGTCCGCGGTCAGCAGCCGTCTTTGAAATTGCTCGAATACATGTGCCGTTAGAACCAAGCTCCGCAGCGTGTCCAGACCGAGGAGTTGGACGGCGTGCGAGGCACTGGAAATTTCGCAAGGCAGGCAAAAGAAAGCCGAGTTCACCAGCTTCAGGATCTTCGCGGTCATGGCCATGTCGGCTCCAATCAGTTCGTCGATCCTTTGCAGGGAGGGGTCGGGATGGCGCAGCTCCTCGTTCAGTTTCAGGTAAACGTGCGGCAGACTGGGCAGGGCATCGAGCTTCGTTACTAACTCGCGCAGGGCGGGATTCTGCAGCAGATCTTTAAGAGCAAAGGCACGGATCAGCCGGGACTTCAGCTCTTCACCTTCGCAAGGCTTGGAAACAAACTGGTGAGCAGGATTGACCGAGCGCAGAACGGTCTCGCGATCCGATTGTCCCGATAAGACCATACGCAAAGTTTGAGGGGACCGCTTTTGCACTTCTTCCAGCAACTGCGCTCCATCCATTCCCGGCATGCGCATGTCGGTGACTATGATGTCGAAGGCCTGCCGGTCCATGGCTGCCAGGGCTTCGTCACCGCCCGCCGCAAAAACCATTTCCCATTCCGCGCGCATGGGGTGCAAACTGCGCTTCAGCCCGGTCAGTACCATGGGCTCGTCATCGACAAATAGAATTCGTTTTGCCATGATTACCCTTCTGACGACTTTGCAAATGGGATGCGAATGTAGAATGTCGTTCCCTTTCCCAGTTCAGAGTCGAACCATATCTTTCCTCCGTGTCGCCTCACGATGGCGGTGTGGGCCAGGGCCAATCCTTGTCCCGTCCCCTTCCCCACTGGTTTGGTGGTGAAGAACGGCTCAAACACGCGCGAGCGCACGGCTTCCGGTATTCCCACACCGGTGTCAGAAATGGAGATCTCGGCCGAGTTGTGGTTGCGCAGGGTGGAGACCACAATCTTTCCTTTGCCCTGGGACCCGTCTCCCACGGCCTGCGCAATGGCGTGTGCGGCATTGATCAGCAGGTTGAGAATCACCTGGTTGAACTCGCCGGCGTGGCAGAGCACCAAAGGCAGCGCGGCGTCAAAATGTGTTTCCACGTCAGAAACATACTTCCATTCATTGCGCGCCACGGTGATGGTGGTCTCGATCGCCTGGTTGATGTCAAGGGGCTTCTTTTCTTCCGATCCGGGATGCGAGAACTCCTTCATCGCACGTACGATCTTGGTCACCCGCTGAACGCCTTCCAGGGACTGCTCGATGGCACTAGGAACCTCCGTCTGCAGGTATTGGAAGTCCGTGCTCTGAGCCAGGGCATCGAGCCGCTCCAGCGTGTGCGGCGAAATCGGCCCCGGCGTGGCTTCCTGCTGCATCTCTCGGGTAATGGCGAACAACTCGTGGTACGCGGGCCAGGATTCCTGCAAGAATCGGGTGTTATCGCCCACGTACTGAATGGGAGTATTGATTTCGTGCGCAATTCCGGCAGCTAACTGCCCAATTGCCTCGAGTTTCTGGGCCTGCCGCAACTGTTGTTCCAGAATCTCACGCTCCGTCACATCGGAGCCAATAATCAGCAGTTCATCGACTCCTTCCTCAGGTGCGCTAATCCATTTCAAGGTAAGTCCCAGGAATCGCGTCTCGGCATTGATCAGAAACGGGAGGGCCTCAATGCACCGCGGCTCTCGGTCAGCACACCAGGAATCAATCTCAGCTTGCATATCCGAGCGCGCCCATTGAATGCCGCAGTTCGCCAAGGGTTTTGCGGCCACCTCGGCTGCGCTGAGAGCAAACACTCGCGCCGCCGCCAAATTCCAGCGTTTGATCCGTGAATCTCGCCTGATTCCGATGAGAATCGACGGCACCGAGTTGATGAATAGCTCGGCTTCTTCATGCGCCCGTCGCAGCGCCTCCTGGGCCGTTTTTCTCTCCGTGATATCGACGAATGTCACCATGCAGCCGACAGTCTTGCCCTCGTGTGCCACCGGGTGAGACCAGTATTCGACGGGAAGACAGGTGCCGTCGGCACGCCACACGACTTCGTCATCGACGTGCATCACGCTGCTCGTCCGGAAAGCCTGAAAGATGCAGCATTCTTCCACCGGGTAGTGGGACCCGTCGGCACGGCTGTAGTGAATGACCTCGTGCATGTTTTTTCCCAGCAAGGAGCTGGCATCCTGGTAGCCCAGCATGCGCAAGAGACTTTGGTTGCAGAACGTACAGTTGCCGCTCATATCCAGGCCATAAATGGCCTCTGCGGTGGAGTCGAGCAGCAGTTGAAGTCTCTCCTTCCGCTCTTCCAGTTCCTGCTGGGCAAGGATTCGATCGTCAATCATGCGCGAGATGACGACGATACGTTCCAGGTTGCCAGCACTGTTCCGCACGGCACAGGCATGAGACTCCACATAATGCGAAGTGCCGTTCTTGTGACGGATGCGCATTTCCGCGATGACTCCGTTTTTTCCTCCCTTGATGATTTCCTCGATTGCCTGGTGAGCAACGGGCAGGTCGTCGGGGTGCACCACGTCCAGGAATTTGCGATCTTGAAGTTCGTTGGCCGAATATCCCAGAAGCTTCTGGTACGCGGGGCTGACGTAGAGCTTTTTCATTCCGGGATAATCGACGATCACAATCAGGTCGCCCGCATTTTCGGCGATGGCTCGAAACAGGTTCTCGCTACGCTGCAGAGCAGCTTCCGCAGCCTTACGCTGGCTAATGTCCTGGACCACTCCCACGGACAAATCAGGCTGGAGGCGATCAGCTTGCGGGATCAGGGTCGCCGTCAGCAGCGCCCATACCGGCCGCCCGTTCTTGTGGATATATCGCTTTTCTATCTGGCAGCCCTTTGCTTCTCCGGTAGCCAACCGTCGCAGCGCTTGCACGCTAAGAACAATGTCGTCCGGATGAGTGAGCTCGAACATAGTCTTGCCCAGGACTTCTTGGACGGTATAGCCAAGCAGATCGCAGAAGGCCTGGTTGACCGAGACACATCGGTTGTTAGCGTCGATAACCAGCAAGCCCGCGGCAGAGCACTCGAAGATAGACTTGAAAAAGTGTGCATCTCCCGGCAGACCGTCCGCCGGTCCTGCGCTGGTCGTCAAGAGCTGCGCAGCAGGGTTGGTGGAATTCAATCTCCCTCTCCTAGTCCGGGTTAGAAACGCGGACCGGCCTTTGCAAGGACAGGCTGGGAAACGGGCCTAAGGACGATGCTCTATCCCTACCTGGCGCCAGTATGCCGTTATTGAGATAGTCGGCATGGAGGCTCTTCCACTTGAGCAAGGCCGTCTATGCGGTCGTACCTTTCGTGCTCCCTTGGCCGTGAGATCGGAACGGACGGCTGGCAATGGGAATTCGGGGCGGATTTTGTGAGGGGTCCATGCGCCCGATAATCGTCGACCTGGTTGGTGCACAGCCGTGGCGGAGGAGGCACGATTCTCGTGAGACCCTTCGTGGTTCACGCAAGCTGGCCAGCGGCGGCCAATCGTTCAAACACCTCGATGACCATCGGGTCAAATTGTTTTCCCGATTTCTGTCTCAGGATCTCCAGTGCTTGTCGCGCGGGCAGGCCTTTTCTGTAGGGTCGATCAGAGACGATCGCGTCATAGCAGTCTGCAACAGCAAGAATGCGCGCATGTAAACTGATATTTTCCCCGGCCAGGCCTGCTGGATAACCGGAACCATCGAACCATTCGTGATGTTGGGCAACCATGGGCAAAGCTTCGCGGAAACAGGGGACGGGTTCGAGGATACGGACTCCAATTTTCACGTGGTCGCGCATGATCTGCATTTCCTCCGGCTCGAGCCTGCCGACCTTATCCAGAACGGCCGGAGGCGTACCGATCTTCCCGATGTCGTGCAACAACCCTCCGCGGTGCATGATCTCCAAACTCTCGGCAGACAGACCCATGGCATGCCCCAGCTTAAGCGCCAGATTGGTCACGCGCTCGGAGTGGCCGGCCGTCCACGCCGATTTCGCATCAATCGCGCGGGCCAAGGCAGTGAGCGTCCCCAAATCCAATTCTTCCAATGCGTTGATTGTGATCTTCAGTTGGTCCTTCTCAAGGCGTGCGGCGTGGTATTGCGCGACGCAGGCACGAAGCGTGGCGAGGAGTGTTTTCTGCGTCACGGGCTTGGTGAGAAACCGGAAAATTTGTCCCTCATTCACAGCTCTCACGGCTGCTTCGATGTCGCTGTGACCGGTCAGCATCACACGGATGGAATCCGGTGAAAGGGTGCGAACCGTCGCCAGAAACTCCGCCCCGTCCATGCCCGGCATGCGCATATCGGAGACCACAACTGGATAGGGGCCGTCCTTTCTCAGCTTCGCCAGGCCTTCTTCGGGACTCGCTGCCAGGTCGGCAACAAACTCTTTGAAGACGGAACGTCGCAACCCTTCGAGCACGCTTGGTTCGTCATCCACCAACAGAACCCGTACTTCGTTGCGACTACCGGTTTGCGGACTCGTGCTCTGATTCACTCTAGACCTTCGCTTAGCCATGTGCTCTTCGGTGACAATCGCAGCGAAGCTCCTTACTCGGTGGCGAAGCAGAATCTTCCCCATGCTTCCGAAGGCAAAGTCATGACAGGCACTCAACCCTGTGCCCGGTATCTACGTTGTTTTATCGGCAATGACCGGCAATTACTTTACAGAGCCGGACTTGACGTATAGGAAAAACACAAATCCATTCCACAAGTACGGGGAGACGTTGGCTGCGCGGGGCGAGAGCGTCTCGGTGTCTGGTTCTGTATTTTGCTGACATGGTGCTGACACAGAATTGAGCAAAAAATCTCCCCGGAGGGAGATCGCATGACACCAGCATTTTTATTCGTGATTTTGGTGAGCGCGGAAGGAATCGAACCTTCAACCTACTGATTAAGAGTTCTACTCCTTAATAGAGTCAACAACTTATCAGACTTACTAACTATTACTCATATATTCTCTCTAGTACAGTAACCACAGGGCATAGACTCAGAACCACCTCTCAGATGAGTAACAGTGAGAACCACAGGGGGGTTGCCAAGGGGGGTTACCAAAACAGGGCTCGGGAAGGTCCTCGTCGCCGAATCCGAATTCCTCGCCTACCGCGCTCTCTGCCGGCAGCCGTGGAAAGATGTTGTCACGCTGCTTTACGGCACAGGCATGCGACCGGGCGAAGCCTACTGCCTGCGCTGGGAGTACGTGTTGCTCAACGGAACCGGCGGCCTGATCCAGATCGCCGAAGGGAAAACGCCGGCCGCACGTCGCGTGCTGCCGATGGTTCCGGAGGTCTACAAGATGCTGCTCGACCGCGCCGAGGCGCAAATGAAACCGGCCGCGGGCTGGGTGTTTCCTTCCGGCTCGCAGAGCGGCCACTTCGACGAGAACTCCGCAAAAAATCAGCACCTCGCCGCGCTGCGCGCTCTCCAACTCGCACACAAAGCCGCGAAGGAACACAAGGGCGAACCTGAATTGATCGCAAAGAAGGCCAGCGTCAGCGAGGAGTTCGCCCGCGATCACGCTGCGGCGATCGAGGCAGGAGTGAAAGCCTTCGAGCCGTATTGCCTCCGCCACACCGCCTTGACCCGACTGTCCGAGGTCTGCGACAGTTTCACTTTGGCAAAGATCGCCGGCCACAGTTCAATCTCGATCACTCAGCGTTACTGTCACCCCCAGGCGGAAGCGATCGAGCGCGCCTTCGCGAAGTTGCCAGAGCCGAAGCGCCTCGCGCTGGCGAACGAGTGAGGACGTGATGAACAGGGCAGCAGAGAGTTAAATTTGGCTTACTCCGCGCACGCCTGGTCAGAATCAGTCGAAGCCGAGTTCGGAGCGGGATGTTTTGCGGATTGCGTCGACTTCGGCACAGATCTCGACTGGCAATGAACAGTGGAGCAGTGCCAGTCCGTTTGCGAGACGGCCCTCAGTTTCGCGCTTGAAGCACTCAAAGAATTGGGAATCGGTCAGAATCAAGAATTTTTGCGCCGCTTCGACGTGGTCCAAGAAGTAGAGCTCAGTGTAGGCACCCTGCACCTTGCCGGAACCGCGCTTCCCGCCGGAAGTCTTCCAGGACGCAGTCTTGATTGAACAAACGATGGAGCCATCCTCGGAGACGGCATCGAATTCGTGCTTCTTGGAATTGCCCTGAACTCCACAGAGTGGAAGGAACTTGGAGCGGAACGTCTGCCGGAACTTCTCGGCGAGCCATTCCCGGACGTGGTTTTCGACTTTGGTTTTTAGAAAGCGGGTGTCAGCCATTGGTCAGGTCTTCCAGTTCACAATGCGCAGATTGTACGCCTCACCGCCATTCTCCCCTCCGCCGTGCCGCGCTCCTTCGGGCGCGCACGGCTCAAAAATTCGCAGAGAAATCGCGGAAAAACTTCTGGTTTCGAACCCTTATTTCGCTTTCTTCGCTTATTTCGCACCCCCTATACATTTTCAGACGTAAAAAGCCAAAAGGGGTTGCCAAGGGGGGTTACCATTCAAAATTGACCACTCAGCTTTTCTTGCACTTGATTCTCTCTAAAAGATTGTCCTATAGAGAGTTGAAGTGGTGAGCGCGGAAGGAATCGAACCTTCAACCTACTGATTAAGAGTCAGTTGCTCTGCCAATTGAGCTACGCGCCCACTGCGAACGGCTAGGTGAGGACAAAACTGAATTATAGCATCCGCTTTGCGCCGTCCTGTGCACGGCTGAGGCTCAGCTTTGCGCGTCGCTCACCTCGTGACGGAAGCCAGTTTCTCGAGCATCCACATGTAGTCTGTGATCCCGGCCTGATTGCCGGGTAATCCTCAGCGGGGCATGGAAAGCAAAGAGCAAAGCGCAGCGCCGGGGTCGCCGCAGGTTCTCATTGTTCGAGAACGCATTCGGATTTCCGCAATGACTTTAATCCCTACCGCGGCAGCGGGCCGGGCATGCTGGCGAGCGCGTATCCCATGACCGCCATGGCAGCGGCGTTTTCGCGCAGATCCTGCGGATCGACTTTGTCGAGCGTATCGGCGGCGCTGTGGTGATAGTCGAAATATTTGCGGCCGTCCTGGATGATGCCTATGCCGGGCACGCCAGCTTCCACCAGTGGATCAATGTCGGAGCCGGGACTGTGTTCCGTGGAGCGGAAAACAGTCGAGCCGACGGGCCGCAGGATATCGCGCAGCGGCTGCAAGGCGGCAAGGGCGGCGGGCGGCATCTTCATATAGAAGCCGAGGGGGTGGCCGGCTCCAGAGTCGCTCTCGATGGCGGCGATATGGTTCGGAAATTCCGCGGCGTGAGTTTTGGCATAGGCCTCGTGTCCGCCGCCTCCATTTTCCTCGTCCATCCAGGCGATGACGCGCAGCGTGCGGCGGGGGCGGATATGCAGGCGCTGGAGCAGTTCGGCGGTGGCCATGGAGATGACCACCCCCGCGCCGTCGTCGATGGCGCCGCGACCGAGGTCCCAAGAGTCGAGATGGCCGGAGACAACGACGATCTGTTCGGGATGCTCGCTGCCCTTGAGGTCGGCGACGACGTTGTAGCCGGTGGCGTCAGGAAGATTTTGCGGCGTGAGCGTGAGATGCATGCGAACGGGGCCCTGGGCGGCGAGGTGTTCGACCAGGTCGGCATCTTCGGCGGCAAGAGCGGCGGCTGGAATTCCGGCGGGAACGCTGTAACCGGTGTGCGGCAGGCGACAGTCGGCGCCTCCGACGGAACGGACAAGAGAGGCGGCGGCGCCAAGTTCAGCCGCCGCTTTGGCGCCGTGTCCGCGATAGCCAACGGCTTCGCCGTAAGCCTCGAATGCCATGCCGGCGAGGGCTTTGCGCTCGTCAAAGGGGACGTTGAAGAGGACAATTTTGCCGGCAACTTTTTGCCGGCCGAGAGCGGTGAGTTCTTCGAAGTTGTGGACGACGACGACCTCCGCCGTGATGCCTTCGGCGGGAGTCGCAGAGCTGCCGCTGATGGTGGTGAGAACAATTCGCTGCGTTGTCTCCGGCACCTGGCCGGGATATTCCACGAGCTGCGCTTTTTCCTCACCGCGAATCCAGTGCGAGACTTGCGCGGGCTCAAGGTGAACATCCAGGCCGAGGCTGCGCATCTCGGCGGCGACGTATTCGACGGCAGCCTGCGCTTGCGGCGATCCGGCGGGGCGCGGGCCGATGTTCTCGGTCAAGTGCTCGAGCTGATGCCAGGCATAGTCGCTGGTGAGAGCGGCATCGCGCACCGCTTGCAACTGGTCCCGCAGTTCTTTGGAAAAAGCAGGTGCGGGCGGAGCGGCCTGCCTTTGGGGCAGCGCAGTCTGGGACCACGCGGCAAAGCTGGCGGAGAGCAGGAGAGCGGAGAGGGGAGTCAGGGTTCTCAAGTTGAGCGTTCTCCTTGCGGCAGTTCTCATTCTCAGTGCACTCTTCTTTCGCGCCGGTTCATGGCTGGGAAACCGCGAGTGTACAGCAGCGCGAGAAACAAAAAAAGCGGCCCCTTTCGGGGCCACCCTTTTCAAAGAGGCTAAGTGGCGGGAATCAGAGGAAACTCAGTTTGGACGCCGCTCCGGGGACGGGAACGGACAGAGTGAGATGTCGAGAACATCG